>Ga0326727_10021431_pt1 | contig 12657 bp, 13 predicted proteins | sample MB2enrmetagenome_FD_207643 | JGI IMG/M metagenome (GOLD analysis project Ga0326727, IMG submission 207643) | Lab enriched peat soil microbial communities from McLean, Ithaca, NY, United States - MB29MY | ecosystem: Environmental > Terrestrial > Soil > Wetlands > Peat | place: USA: New York...
GCGGGGGCAAGCTCCAGGATGTCGTTCAGGGCATGCCCATTGATTTCTACCAGTGGCTTGTCGCCATGGGCTTTGGAAACATGCTCGGCGACATGATGCTCATGGGCTGGAAGATCATGAACCCTTACGAGCGGTTTGTAAGTGACTTCATCAACCTATGGGTCAATGTGAGAGATGACAAATATCTCGAGAGGTCAAAGCAGTTTCAGACCTGGTACGAGTATACCCAGAACATATCGGGCAGGTGGTATCTGCAGGCCGTGGACAAGCTCTTCAAGAAGAACCACCTTATCCAGGGAAAACTGAAGGTCCTCGGTAAGTATATAGACCTGCATGCCATCACATGCCCCATAGCCATGCTTGCAGGCGAGAAGGATGATATCACTTTGGTGCCGCAACTCTTCAACATGAGCTCATACGTTTCAACAAAGCCCGAGGATATCTTCCAGACGATCGTGGAGGATGCGGGGCATATCTCCGTGTTCATGGGGCGGAAAGCCCTGAAGGACCACTGGCCGCCGGCATTGAAATTCACCCTTGAAAAGATCGGGCTCACAAACGCCCTTACGTACGGGGCCAGGCGGAGTGTAAATACCGAAACTCCCCCACAGATGAGCGCTGCTTAAAAGAAACCCCAAGTCGATAAGAGAAAGAGGGCGGATGAAGCTAATCAGCCCTTTTTCTTTTTGCCTGGTTTCTCAGGAGGTCGTGGGCCCCTCTGAGGGGAGAATCCCGGGAATGGCGAAAGGCCTTTCATGGCATTGCGTGTCATCTCGGAATAGTTCACACCCATGTTCAGCCACTTGCTGAACTGATCGTCAACGGCCTGTTTGTAGTGAAGGTAGGAATTGATCGTGTCCTCAAGGTGTTTCTCAAAGAACTCCTGGAGGACCGTAGAGCCGTAACGGATGATGAGATGCAGGAGGGGCACCGGTAACAGGGCATTCCTGTTCTTTGCCTCTTCCATGATGATCTGGGTGAGGATGAATGCCGTGACGTCCTCATCGGTCTTGGCATCAAGGACCTTTATGTCTTTACCCGTCCTGATGAGGTCCGCCACCTGATTCAGCGTGACATAGGAGCTGTTCAACGGGTTGTAGAGCCGCCTGCTTGCATATTTTTTTAGGACAATAGTATCCATGGTTTCCTCATCCGGTATATTCCCATCTAGCATGCAAATTGTCACATCGCAACAATTTATTTGAGCTAAATCCCTCGATATCGCGTTTCTATTGGCGATAACTATTTAATAATATAGTAGATACAATTAATTTATATATGGCTCTAACCAGGATTGATATAGTATTATTTTGCTGCATTGCAACATATTCCCCCTTGACAAACCATTCTTTGCCACTATTATAAGAGAAGTTCTTTAAGAAAACTTTAGTAATTACGCAAGGGAGGTAACTATGGAAAACAAGGAACTCGTGAAACAGATGGTTGAATTACACAAGACTTCATTCGACAACAGCTTCAACATGCTCATTACCCTGCAGGATCAGATGGAGAAGATGGTGAACTCCTTTGTGGATCAGGCGCCATGGCTTCCCGCGGATGGGAAGAAGGCCTTCACCACCCTGGTAAGCACCTACAAGAAGGGGCGTGAAGATTTCAAGAAGGTGGTGGAGGACGGATATAAAAAGGTTGAAGAATACATTGCCAAATAATCTTAACCGATCATGATTAAGGAGACGATAGCAATGAATTATCCAAAGGATATGGCAAAGCAGGTTATCCAGTTCTACAAGACGACTTTTGACAACAGCTTCGGCACCCTGGTCATGCTCCAGGATCAGGCGGAAAAGCTTCTGAAGACCTTTGTCGATCAGACCCCCGGGATGAGCGACGACGGCAGGAAGGTGCTGGACCAATGGACGAGTGTGTATAAGAAAGGCCGTGATGATTTCAAGAAGGCGATGGACGAGGGGTATGCCAAGGTCGAAGATTTCTTCGATAGATTCAAAGGGAGCTGAGGAAAGACCTGCCCGGCAGGTTAGGTTCTAAAGATAAAAAGCAAGGGAAAGGAGAAGTGCCATGGACCAGAAAATTATTGTCAAACAGATGATCGATTTCCACAAGAGCACCTTTAATAACAGCTACAACGCGATGGTCATGCTCCAGGACCAGACCGAGAAGATGCTCGGTACCTTTTTCAGCCAGGCAAACTGGGTTCCCCAGGACTTCAAGAGGGTGATGGGCGAATGGGTTACCTCCTACAAGAAAGGCCGCGACGAATTCAAGAAATCCGTTGATGATAACTTCAAGCGCGTGGATGACTATTTCTCGATCCAGGACAAGCCGCAGGCCAAGACAAAACAGCAGTAAAGAGTTAGTGCGGCCACGATGATCCGGGGGGATAATGGAAGACATCAGGGAAGCAACGGGTTTAAGTTTTGAGAGTTATGGTGCTGTTCTCAAAGGCATTGAAAGGCTTATGGGGTTGAGTCTCGCCATAGGCGGGGCCACCCAGGAAAAGCTCAAGGCCAATGGAATATATTTTAACGGCGTATTCAAATACCTCAATGAATTCATGACCCCCTTCTGGATCGCTTTGAACTCCTTCACTGCCACCGAGCGCGACAAGATAGTCCGCCATCCCTTGGAAGAGACCATCCGCGATTATCTCGAACTTCTCCAGTTCAATATTCAGGTCGCACAAAAGGGCTTCGACAGCTCCACGAAGGCCATGACGGATTTCCACATGCACGAACTTTCCCGGGCATTCAATGCCTGGCTCAACACCATATTCGAGCGGGAGGGAGAGGACATCGGCTCTTTTGTAGAGCGACAGGCCAAACTCCTTGAAAAGGTTGTCTACGAATACCCGAAGGCCATAGACGACATAGGGTCCGAGTTCGGGTTCCACTTCGAGAGGGAAGGATACAGGAAGACAGCCGAAACCGATCGATTCGAGGTCTATCAGGTGCTCCCGCAAAAAGGCATAAAGGTCAAGGAACGCACCAAGCCCATCCTCATCATTCCGCCGTACGTCCTTGGCGCGAACATCCTGTGCTTCCTGCCAGGGGAAGGCAAGAGCTATGTCCATGCCTATGCCAACCAGGGCATACCCACCTATATCCGTGTGCTCAAGGACATCGATGCGACCCCTGCCGTCCAGACCATGACCGGCGAAGACGATGCCCTGGATACGAAGTATTTCTGCGAGATCCTCAAGAAGAAGCACGGCCGTCCGGTGACCCTTCACGGTTTCTGCCAGGGCGGGTTCGTAGCATTGCTCGACATAGCATCGGGCGAGCTCGACGGTCTCGTGGACGCGCTCATCACCTGCGTTGCGCCCATGGACGGCACCAGGAGCAAGGCTTTAATCGAATACCTGGCTCACCTGCCGGGCCGCTTCCGCGACCTTGGGTATGCGGTCAAGGACCTGCCTAACGGCAACCAGGTGGTGGACGGAAAGGTCATGAGCTGGGTGTACAAGCTCAAGAGCATGGACAAGGAGGCGCCCATCTACACGCTGTACCGCGACCTCATGATGTTCGACGATCCTTATGGCAAAGACGTGAAGATCACGAAGACGGCAGCAGGGCTGAACCACTGGCTCATCTACGACCGCAAGGACATACCGGTTGCCATAACCAAGATGAGCTTTGACTCGTACACCATACCGATCACCAAAGACGGGACCCTGCCGGTGAAGCTCTTCAGACGAACGCTCAATGTCAGGAGCATCAACGAGAAAGGCATCAAGTTCCTCATCTGCTATGCGGCGAGCGATGACCTGGTTGACAAGGAATCGGCTCTGGCACCACTCGATTACGTGGATGCCGAGGTGACGGTATTCCCCAAAGGCCATGGCGCCATCGCCACGACCTGGTCTCAACCCGATGCGGAATATGCCATCCAGAAGCGCTTTGCAAATGGCATGCGTGGGCCAGTGCGGTTCCAACTTGACCTCGATGAAGAGGTCGGAAAGGGGAAATCCCATGGATAAGCAGTTTCTCGAATTTTGGGGCAACATCATGATCAACGCAGCCAAGGGACAACAGCAGCTCGAAGACATCATGAAGTGGTATTCCGGCAATTTCAGCGACTTCAAAGACATCACGGCACTCTTCTGCCATATGTACGGCCTCGATCCTGAAACAGAAAAGGCGCCGGGATACCTCAATGTGTGGCATAAAGCCTTTGACGATTTCCAGAGATCCTTCAGCGAACTCGCCTTTATGATGGACCTGGTACCCAGGAAGGAATACATCACGCTGACCCGGGAAAATCATGACCTGAAGAAGAGGATAGCCGAACTGGAGGAAGGTCTTGCCCACCTGAGGGCACTCCTGGATGATAAGCTCCGCTCACCTGTCGAGGGGCTCAAGGGTTTCCAAGAACTCATCAACGACCAGGCCCGGCAGTACCAGGATTTCATGAAAGGCATCGGTAATATCTTTGCGGAGAAGTCGTCCCCGCATGACGAAAAGCCTGTGCCCGCAGCAGCCGTCTTTAATAAGCCAAAAGCCAAGTCCAAGCCCGCAAAGGCGGGCGGGAAAACAGAGAAAGCCGCAGCCAAAAAATAGCTCCGGTTCGCGGCTAAGGCCTTCTATAAATTATTCTATTTTTTCGGCGGGCTCGCCATGGCGTCGCCTTCCAGGACCCTCACGCCGTCCTGGTTCACGCACCAGGTCTTGAGCCTCACCCGGTTCTTCTCGGTGTTGATCTCAGCGACCTCGACGTGAGCGGTGACGGTGTCGCCGATGTGCACCGGGCCCAAGAACTTCAATTCCTGGCTGATGTAGATAGTGCCCGGTCCGGGTAGCTGCATGCCGATGGCTGAGGATACAAAGCCCGCTGCGAGCATGCCGTGGGCGATGCGTGTCTTGAAGAAGGTATTCTTGGCGTATGCCTCATTCACGTGGGCCGGGTTGAAATCGCCTACGATGCCTGCGAAGAGGTAGATGTCCGTCTCGGAGACGGTCTTAGAGAATTCCGCGAAATCGCCGACTTTCAGTTCATTGATCGATCTGCCAAGCATGTTCGTCCTCCTGTGAGGAATGATATGTATCGACCCCCTCTCCCCGGCCCTCTCCCGCAAGGGGAGAGGGGATTGGAGGAGGAAGAGCTATTTCGTATTGTTACCCTCGGCCTAGAACCACGAACGGTGGCTCCAGATATCATCCTTGAGGCACTGCATGTCCTGTTTGAGCATCAGGTACATGGATGCGTTCTGTATGGCCAGCCCGCCGAGGCTGGCGACACTCTCTGCCAGCATGACCTCGCCTTCGGTGAAGTCGCGTTCTTCCTCGGAATAGTACCGCATGACGCCGATGACCTCGTCCTTTGCCTTAATGGGCACGGTCAGCATGGATGTTATGCCCTCTTTTTTCTTCTCATCCTTGTACTGCACCTCTTTGTTCGTGGTGGCGTCCGTTATGACCACGGTCTTGCCCTTCAGCGCCTCGGTCACGCTCTTCTCGATCCTCACCGGCCCTTTGTTCAAATATTTCTTGCTCAGGCCGTAGCTTGCCACGAGTTCGAGCACCTCCTTGTCCTTATCGATGAGCCGCACGGAAACCGCCTTGACACCAAGTGCATCGGCCATGTCCACGGACAGACGCTCCATGATTATTTTTATATCCAGACTCTCGTTAAGCCCCTGGGCTATGTTGGTAAAGATACGGATGTTCCGTGTGATCTGCATAACGAGACGGGCCCGCTCAATGGCCATTCCGCCTTGTTCGGCAAGGGCAGTGAGGAAAAGAATCTCATCATCGGAAAAGATCCGGGGCTTACCCGTATACAGGGTGAGCACGCCTTTTACCCTCTCCTTTACCATGACCGGCACCACCAGGATGGATGCGATCCCTTCCTTCTTTTTGAGTTCGTGTGTCTTCACCCGGGGGTCTTTGGTGGCATCGTGGATGGCGATATATCCCTTCTTCATGATCTCTTCGGAAGCCCGCTTGGCCTCCTTGGGCTCGGCGTGGAGATAGCTCTTCGAGAGGCCTTTCTGGGCTATGGGGACAAAGATATCGCTTGTTTTCTGATCATCTTCGAAGAAGAGGCATGCTGCCTTGCCATCCATAGTTTCAATGGCGCTCTGCACAATGAGGTCAAGCACCTTTTCCTTTTTCAGCGTAGTGCCGAAAGCCCTGCTCACCTTGCAGAAGGTCTTGAAGTAATCACTTTTCTCAGGCATTGGTTATCTCCTTTGAACGGGTGGTATTCTTTGTCCTGGCTGTCCACGAGCCATTTGCAGCCTTTTTAGGCGTCTTGCGGACGGGCTGTTTTTTCACGGTCGCTTCTTTTTTGGCGGTGTCCCTGTCTTTGAGCCACTGGATGATCTTCGGTGTGAACTCCCTCTGGGTCTTGGAACTCACATATATGCCGATGTGGCCCGTATCAAGGCAGAGATCCTCCTTGTCCGTGCTTCCCACTGCACCGGTGATCTTGTCTGCAGCCCCGGGCGGCACGAGATGGTCGTAGAGTCCGTAGATATTGAGCAGGGGCATGGTAATCTTCTTGAGGTCTACGCGCTTTCCTCCCACAAAAAGCTTGCTCTGGATGAGGAGGTTTTTCTGATAGCAGTCCTTCACGAACTGACGGAAGGTCTCACCCGGCACATCCGGGCTGTCAAAGATCCACTTCTCCATGCGGATGAAGTTCTCCACAAAGACCTTGTTGTCCATGTTCTCCATGAAACCCACATACTTGTCGATCATGAGGCGCGCCGGGTTCAGCAGGAGGAATCCGAAGTTCATGATGTCACCGGGCATGTTGCCGAAGGAATCGACCATCAGGTCCACATCAACGTTTTTCATCCAGATGTGCAGCAGTCCCTGGTCGGTGTCAAAGTTTGTGGGTGATACCGTGGTCACGAGGTTTCTGACCTTCTCGGGGTGAAGGGCCGAATAGATCACGCAAAAGGTACCCCCCATGCAGATGCCCATGAGATTAACCTTGTCCACCTTGCACCTGTCCCTTATGTGATCCACTATGTCGTCCATATAACCGTTCACGTGGTCGTCTATGGTAAGGAACTTATCCTTCCTGGTGGGGTATCCCCAGTCGATCATGTACAGGTCGATACCGGCCTGAAGGAGGTTCTTCACCACGCTGCGCTCGGGCTGAAGATCAAGCATGGTCTCCCGGTTGATGAGGGCATAGACTACGAGCAGCGGGGTGGTGATCTCTTTCGACGGTTCGCGCATGGGCAGGTAATGTTTCAGCTTGACACGGTCCTGTTGGTAGATAACCTCGTACGGGGTGGTTGCGATCGCTGTCTCCAGGGGGCCCAGCAGCACCTCGGAGGCCTTTTTTGCACGGTCTTGGGCCTTGTCAGCATCTTCCGCAAGGTGCTTCAGTATTATATCGACCGGGATCTTTGGTTTTTCATCCATACCTTAGCCTCCTGATGAAGCCGACTTCTTGAGGTCCTTGTTCGCCTTTTCCAGATCCTTAACCCGTTTCTTGAGGTGATAGAGCTCATCGTAAAGGTCGTCGAGATCCTTGTTCGTGGGTATGGGGAGCGACTGCAGGGCATCCGTAACGATTTGATTGCGGGCGTTCAAGTATTCCTCATACGTCTTCAACGTATCGGCCAGGGCCTTGGTGTATTCGGCGGTTTTGAACAAGGTCATGTAGTGGCCTTCGAGGATCTTCACCCACAATCGGTAGTATTCGTGCGGGTCTTCAGGAGTTTTGCCTTCCCGGATCTGTTCCTCGATCTTATCATGCAAGACCATGAATGCCTTCTCCATGGGGAGCATGAGGACATGCATGAATTCGGCAAAGGTGGTGGAAAAGACATTGAACTTGTCAATGGTCTGGTAGAACCTCTCCTGGTAGAAGCGCACCAGCCCGAGCTGGGGGACTTTGAGGTACTGGCGGATCTCCTTGTCATAAAAGTCTGACCACACCTTGATGCTGTCCTGGTCCAGGTTTTCGAACCTATAGGCCTCGGTGCGTTTTCCAAGGTCCTTGAGTTTGTCTGCGGTCTGTTCTTGGATCTTCAGAAATCCCGACATGCCTGTCTGGAGGAACTTGGACATGATATCGGGCAGGGAGGCCATGCCGCTTGCGATAGCTCCGGCTGCAGACGGCTCGCTCATGGCTGAAGATAAGGTCCCCCAGGTCTTGATAATGGAGAGCAGGGCATCCGGTGAAAATCGTGAGTGGCCATCCGGCTTGGACTCTCGCTCGCTCATTTTTTGGCCGGACATCATGCCGGGGAGCCCGGATAAAAACTGGTTCACCATGGCCATCAAAGGTTGGAAATATTCCATAGGGGCACTTGTGCTCGATTGTTTTTCATCCATAGTCCACCTCAAACCTGAAACGATTCCACCTCTGTTGAACCGGCCGTCTTAAACAAAGGGACAAGCCTCCCTTCTCTTTTTAGTAATGTCTCTTGGAATTTTGTCAATGGACATGGGGCCGATCCGAATGAATCATCTTAAGGGGATCGTCTGTCACTGGTCTTGTAGAGCCATCGTACGATATTATTGTCCCGGGGAAATGTGCCTTGACAAAAAAAGGCCTCTTGCATATAAGTGGCGATGGCGCGGGAATAACTCAGTGGTAGAGTGTAACCTTGCCAAGGTTAAAGTCGCGGGTTCGAATCCCGTTTCCCGCTCCAGCCTTTTTTCTTAATCTCATCCCCCATCACTTCGGTTAATGAAGTGGTGTTTTTTCTCTTTAGAATATATTTTTCTGTCCTTTCTTTTGCTGCCAAAAGACATTTTTGCAGGGATGGCAAAAATGGACGCACTTTACGTGCGCCCGAAGGGCGAGGGACAGGGATGTCCCGAGTCAAAACTCGCTCCGTTTCACTCCGCTCAAACAGACGCCACTGTTCCCCCGGATTTTCCTGCGCTCACTCACCGGGGTCAAGGGGGAACAACTTCAAAACACCTTGATTGAACAGATCTGTTGGAGTAGGCTGTAATATAAGAGGACCAAGAGGGCAGACATACATCACCCCATGACCCTTTTCTTCTGCATTCTGTTTGTATTATGCCCTTATGCAGATTCTATAATATTATTATTCTGCATAGTAATAGTTAGCTTTGCAAAATGGCGGACTTATTGTGATTGTCCAATGTAGTAATAATTAAAGGAGAAAGCACCATGCATATCGATGAAATCCGGGATTGCATCTGTGAGTACTTAGGCTCTATTGATGGTTATAGCCTCTGGGATGATCTCTTGCAGGAAACCAATCCTGCAAATTACGGATATGAGGTTGGTTCAGTTTTGGTTCAGAGGAACGACATATGGGTTGATGTGCCAAACCGTACATTTACATTCAAAAACCTTCACTTGAGCTTCTCTGCACGAATGGCCGGAACCAAGGGTGGCTACGATCAGGGTTTTCAGTTCAAACTATCTGGTTCCGGTTCTTTTGAGTTCGGTGAGGGTAGCCAAGGAATTCGGGTTGCTCATATTGATTTGGATGAAGGCCAGGATTTAGAGCTTTACGGAGAGTCAAACTCGAGAGTTGAATAACGTGGTCTGAGACATGTTTAGCTAACCAAGCTCTTTCAGCGGATCGCAAAAAGCCGCGACCGCTGAAGAGCAACGTTCTACTATGAAGATTGACATTCATACATACACTAAAAAGTGTAAGTCAGGCGATGCTCCTACAAGAGAGATCTCAGCAGAGAGCTTCTGCGAGGCGATTCTTTCTACGGAAGTTAGGATCATAGCGATTACAAATCACAATGTTTTCGACTTGGTCCAGTACACAGAAATCGAGACCCGTCTGGTGGAAGAAGCGCAAGTCTGGCCTGGAATAGAGCTCGATATCCTTGAGGATGAATTGAGGGGGCATTTGTTGGTGATCGTTTCGCCGACGCAGGCAAAGAATTTTTCTGAGGCGGTGGATGAGTTAACAAAAGGTTCCAGCCCGGACAGCTTCACAGCTACAATTGACGAGGTTCTAGATAAGTTCGATTCTTTCAAGCCAGTTTATGTGGCCCACTACAAGCAAAAGAAACCAAACCTCTCGAACTACGCCCTTGATAAGCTGCTGACAGGAACGAAGAATCCAAGCTGCGTGATCAAGGAGGTCACCAACTCAATCTCGGCGGGAATCTATATCTCACACGGACACGCTTCGATTTACGGTTCTGATGTCAGCGATTGGGCGAATTATGAAGAGCTTTCCCGTGAGCTTCCGGATCTTCGGCTTCCTGTCGATAGCTTTGAGCATTTCTGCCTACTACTGGAAAAAGATCCGACAACAATCAATACCGTCCTCGACAGAAAGACTTCCGAGGATCTTGTCCTGCTTCCTTTTGACGATGGCTCGATTCTAAAAGTCAGGGCATTCAACGACATCAATGTCGTATTTGGACCAAAGGGAACAGGCAAATCCTGTATTCTGAAGGCCATTGCCAAACATTACGCGGAGAACGGAATAGATGCGAGGGTCTACGAGTCAGCGAGCGATCGACTAGATGAGATTTTCGATACGAAAGGCAGAGACCTGACAATCAATTTGAACCACCAGGGGATCAATTATTGCACCAGCGAGATTGAAGCCCTGCGGGTTGCTGGCGAGGTTGACATCACGAACCTCAGCAAGTATGTAGCTTACTTCGAGGCGAAAACCACGAATAGGAACGCTAAGAAGATTCTGCTTAAAGACATCGAGCCCGAGGAAGAAAGTGGAGCTAAGCGCGAGTTTACCGATGTTAAAAAGGCGGTGGAAACGACGGCAGAATTCTTGAAGTTTCTGGCTGAGAATCCATCCGTGAAAAAGGAACTCTCCGAAGATGAGCATAAGCAGGTCACCCGAATTATATCGAAGTTGCTTGAGCGGTTGATCAAGAGCGAATGGGCCACCTTTTCTGGGTGGAAAGAGATTCGTTTCTTGAATTCAGCGATCAAAGCGTTCCGGAGAGAGGTGGAGCGTAAGACGGGATCGCCAGCGAAACCCGCCACGACAGGTTTTCACGACTACGCGATGAATCGCATCAAGATCGAGTTTAACGCTGTCCAGGTCGCTAAGAGTGTTGATACAAAGATCCCGATGCTCAAAGAGACTGTTGGTAGTCTTGGATCGAACAAGGGGGAGCTAGAGTTCCGTACGGAGTTTGAATTCCAAACTGGGAATGTTACGGACAGATCGCTATCGAGTATAAGCAGGGCAAAGAAGGGAACGCAGAAAAAGTTCATTAATTGTATCCGGAAGATCCAGAAACACGCCTACGCCGACGATTTGTTTCAGCACATTTCCGAACTCAATGAAATCGAAGATGTGGAAGAAATCAAGACCGTCTACGAACTGCTGCTTTTTAAGAGGTATTTTGCGCTGGACGGAGTTCGGTACTCGCCGTCGAGTGGCGAGGCTTCGATGGTTATGTTGCAGAAGGAACTTGGGACAGACAAGGAGGTTTACATTCTGGACGAGCCGGAGAGGAGCCTGGGCAACGAATACATTAACGATGTGATCGTGCCGCTGATTAAGGAGCGTGCACGGGCAGGCAAGAAGGTATTCATTTCAACGCACGATGCCAACATTGCCGTGCGAACCCTGCCCTACAGCTCGGTTTACCGATGCCATGGGCAATTGGGGTATTGCACCTATATAGGCAATCCCTTTTCTAACAATCTGATCAATCCCGAGGATATAGAAGATCGGCTCGACTGGAAAAAGGTTAGTATGAGAACCCTTGAAGGCGGAGAAGAAGCATTTGGAGAGCGAGGAAAAATTTATGGAAACGATTAATGCGAGCGTCGTGCAGGAAGATGAGAAGCACTTCATCAAGATTGAAGCCGAATACGGAGAAATCAGAATTCCTATGTCCGAGGACAAACCGAATGACGTAAAAAGTGCGTTCAATAAGCTTATTGCTCGATTAAAAAAAGGAGAGTTTCAGATCAAGATCGAGGGGGTCGGTGAAGATCTGTTCACCCAAGTGGCGACCGAGTACATCAAGCAGCTAAACAGGGAGATCCGGGAAGTTCATGGTGAAATGAAGCAGTATAGCTTGGTTGCTGACTGATTGCGACTGATGAGTCAACTGTAAGATGTTCCCATCAACTGAAGCTAAAAAACAATGGGCATGTGGCCTTGGAATGAGAGGAGATCCTGGGTGGCACGGGCGAAGCTCAAAGAGCTTGCCCGTGTTGCCTGATGCTAGTTATTAAAGGTCTTTGGGGTTTTGTTGTTTCCCCCCTTGAACCCGGTGAGCGAGTGCAGGAAAATTCAGGAAGAAAGCGGCTCATGTTCGAGCGAAGCGAGTTAGCCGCTGCCTGAATTTTCCAAGCGAGCGAACAAACCCGTAGGGCGGGTTCATGGGGTGCCTTTTCTTTGGTCCTTTCTTTTGGCACCAAAAGAAAGGACAGAATCTCCTTAAGGATATGCCCTATAGAGCATCCTCGGGAAGGGGATGGTCTCGCGTACGTGTTTGAGCCCGCAGATCCATGACAACGTCCGCTCGATGCCGAGGCCGAACCCTGAATGCGGCACGCTGCCGTACTTTCTGAGGTCGAAGTACCACCCGTAGCGCTCGGGGTCCAACCCATTATCAAGGATGGACTTCATGAGTATCTCCGGATTGTCTTCACGCTGCGATCCGCCGATGATCTCACCGTAGCCTTCCGGGGCCAGCAGATCCGCGCACAGGACGAGTTCGGACCTTTCAGGATGTTGCTTCATGTAGAAGGCCTTGGTCTTCTTGGGATAGCACTCGA
>Ga0326727_10021432_pt1 | contig 12656 bp, 9 predicted proteins | sample MB2enrmetagenome_FD_207643 | JGI IMG/M metagenome (GOLD analysis project Ga0326727, IMG submission 207643) | Lab enriched peat soil microbial communities from McLean, Ithaca, NY, United States - MB29MY | ecosystem: Environmental > Terrestrial > Soil > Wetlands > Peat | place: USA: New York...
AGATTCGCCACGCGCTACGAAAAATCCAAAGCCTGCTTCAAAGCCTTGGTCGCTCTCGCTTGCGCTTGGTTGCACCTGAGGCTATATGTCGATACAGCCTAGTTTTTCGGACTCAAACCAAATGCTGCGAACGATGGGGCCCAATGAACGCAAGAATTGTTGAATTCGAGCAGGTTGAGGAGACTGTCGTGCCTTCCCGGTACTGGAACAGCCCGGTTCAGCTCGCGCTCAAGCGCGTCTTGGAGTTCGCTATCTCGTTGACGGCATTGCTCGTTCTGTCGCCACTGTGCGCGTTGCTCGCCATTGCCATCAAGCTCACTTCGCGGGGTCCGATCTTCTTCAAGTGCAACTGGATCGGGCAACACGAAATCCCGTTCGCCGGTTACAAGTTCCGCTCCATGGTGATGAATGCCGACGAAATGAAGGCCGATCTCATGGCGCAGAACGAAATGAACGGCCCGGTGTTCAAAATCACCGACGATCCGCGCGTCACGCGGCTGGGCAGCTGGATGCGCCGCCACAGCCTGGACGAGATTCCGCAGCTGTTCAGCGTGGTTAAAGGGGACATGAGCCTAGTCGGTCCGCGTCCGCCGCTTCTTACCGAGTACGCGCAGTACACGGAGCGGGAAAAGCAGCGGCTTCTGGTCAAGCCGGGCATTACTTGCCTCTGGCAGGTCAGCGGCCGTAACAGCATCCGCGATTTCGGCGAATGGATCCGTCTGGACTTCGAATACATCTCCAATTGGTGGATCGGCCTCGACGCAATCATCCTGTTGAAGACCGTCCGCGAAGTAATAGTTGGATCGGGCAAATGAATGCTTCGAAGTGCTTGCATTGATGTCTGCGATCCATGGCGTCTTTAGCGTGCTCTTCAGTGGACGGGCCCTTTTCCATGGCTCACTACCTGATCGTAAATCTGTACCAGAGCGCGCAGGTTGGCCTCGGGACGATAATCGGCTTGGTAAGCTGCCCGGGCACCGCAACGAAGCAGGGTTTCGAAATGACGATCGGCTGCGATGCGACGCACAGCCGTTCTCAGGGCAGCTGGGCGGCCCGGTTCAACCAAAAGACCGTTGTGTTGGTCCATGATGAGAGTCTCTAGCGACCCGATTCGACTGGCAACAATCGGCAGGCCGGCTCCAAATGCTTCCGGCACGACGATGGGTAGACCCTCATAGCACAGCGATGGCACCAGCAGCACGCGCGCCTTCCTCATCAGCATTCGCACGCTGGCTGCATCCTGCTGTCCGAGAAACTCCACCTGGCCTTGGCGACAGGCGGCCTGCACCGACTCCTGCAAAGGCCCGCTTCCGGCAATTTTGAGAGGCAGGCCCAGTCCCTCGTGATGGCCGGCTGCATCGAGCAGGACCTGGATCCCTTTTTCCAGAGAGAGCCGACCCACGTAGAGTGCGTATCCTCCGGACCCGTCTCCCAGGCCAGGATCTGGCGCGGCATTCGGTTTCACGACAATCCGCGCCTCTTGAATTCCAAGCTCGTTGATAAAGAGATTTCGGGCAAAGTGTGTCAGCGCGATGAAGCAATTCACCTTTTGCTTCCAGGTGCCGCGCGCACGGTGAATGCCAATCATGGCAGCGACGGCTAAGGTTCCGATCCTGCTGCCGTGATAGCAGCCGTGACGGATTGCCGGGGTGGGAAATGCATGTTCCAGGCACTCGGTGCAGATCTTGCCACTCCGAAACAGCAGGCCGTTGGCACACAGCGTGCGGTAGTTGTGCAGAGTCTGAACGACGGGAATATGGGCCTCGCGGCAGGCATCGTAAACCGAAGGAGTGAGCCTTGGAAACAGGTTGTGGACGTGCACGAGATCCGGCCGGAATCGGATGATGCGCTCCGCGACAAGTTTTCGGGAAGGAAATGAATACGTAACCTGGAGCGCCGTTTTGGCTCTTGCGTACACCGAGACGATTCCATCGTTATCGGTCTCAAGCAGGTCAACGGTGAATCCGGCGGCGCGCAACATCGCTGCCTCTCCGCGCGCAACCGTATCTTCGCCGCCTGGGATCTGATAGCGATTGTGGAGTAAGAGAACTCTCATGGGGAACATCTCCATGAGAAGGATACAGCAAGGTTAAATGGGTTGTACCCCCGGCGCCCCGCATTCCAAAGGGCAAATGCGGAGGCAGTTGTGAAGCCTACCGTCTTGATCACGGGCGTGGCTGGATTTGTCGGCAGCAACCTCGCCGACGGGGTTGGTGGGCGAAGGATACCGCGTGGTTGGCGCAGACGCTCTGTCCGCGGGCGTCCTGGAGCAGGTTCCCCATGAAGTCGAGTTCCCCCGCGAGGATATACCGTCGCCGCAAATGTTCTCGCTGATGCGGAACATCGATGTAGTTTTTCATTTTGCGGCCAAGAACTGCGTGTCGGACTGTCAGAATCACCCTCATGAAACTGCCGACGTAAGCATCCTCGGCACGCTCAACATCTTCGAGGCGAAGCGCGCGGCGGCACGCAACCCAAGAATTGAGTGTACCGGCAAACAACTTCACACGGTGGACATCTCTCACTTGCAGCGATCAGCCGCATTCCTCGTGCCCTCCGAGTGGTAAGAAGCATTTCCCCATACCATACTTGAGGCCTTTGCCTGTGCTGTCCCGGTCATCGCCAGTCGCATCGGAACGCTGCAGGATGTCATTGCAGATGGGGAAACCGGCTTTCATTTCACTTCAGGCGATTCCGCGAACCCGGCGCACGCTGCGGCAGAAGTACGCTCGCGTCCCGCTGCCGCGATACTCGCCGGAGCGCAGGGACGCCATGAATACGATTCGCGCTACCGGGGAGCTTTGATCTACGATGCTCTGCTCAGCGTCTGCCAATCGGTATCAAGCGCTTGTTCCTGATAGGCGCCTTGCGATTTGCAGATCGCCGTCCTGCATTGCGCAATCGTTTGATTTCGAGGCGAAGCTTTAACAGCTAGCTCAGCTTGCGTAAGGTCCTTGTGCCCTGCGGCATGCACCCTTCGGTCCGATAGCTCGTGCTTCGTTTCGAGGATTTCGCGGGATTGCACGGCTTTCAAAGTAAACTTCTCATTTCATAAGAGAGTGAATGGAGATTTCCGGATGGAACTGAACGAGCTCAAAGTCGAAATCTTCGCCGACGGCGCAGACATCAATAGCATTATTTCTCTTCGCCGAAACCCGCTGATTAAGGGCTTCACGACCAATCCCACCCTGATGAAGAAAGCCGGTGTACAGGACTACGAGGCTTTTGCCCGGACGGTGCTGCAAGCGGTTCCTGACACGACTTTTTCATTTGAGGTGTTTGCCGATGACTTCGATGCTATGGAAGAGCAGGCACTGGTGATCTCCTCGTGGGGAAAGCAGGTGGTAGTAAAGATTCCAGTGACCAACACCAAGGGGCAGAGCTCCGCCCGGTTGGTTCGGCGGCTTGCCGAGGCGGGCATACGGTTGAATGTGACGGCGCTAACAACGCTTGAACAAGTGGCTCGCACTGTCGACGATTTAGCGGATGCTCCATCCTCGTATGTGTCGGTATTCGCCGGCCGCATAGCGGATACCGGACGCGATCCAGTGCCGATGATGGCAGATGCCGTGCGCATTCTAGCTCCTTATCAGAACCTCAAACTCATCTGGGCAAGTCCGCGGGAGCTGTTGAACATCTTTCAGGCGGACGCCATCGGTTGTCATGTCATCACGGTGACGAACGATCTCCTCAAGAAACTTTTCCTGGTGGGAAAGGATCTGGAAGAGTATTCTCTTGAAACGGTCCGGATGTTCTATGATGACGCGCGCTCGGCGGGATATGCGCTGACTCGCCGCAAGCCGGCAGCGGTGGAATTAGGGGCTCCGCTGCAAGCTGGAGTGCGTTGACCGATGGGCTTTGTGGTGCGACTTTCCACTGCTCATGCGAGCAGTGGACAACTCTTCGAGGTTTTCTTTCATGCAGCTTCGACTTTTCAGCGTATCGTTCAGCGCTGTTCTGGCGATATTGGGAGTTGCTGTGTCGGCGAGCTCTCTAACCGGCTGCTCTTCGGCCACGGTCGGTTCACACATCGGCCCGGGCGGCTATGAAGGACAGGGTTTCAGCGGCAAGGCGCTGGTGGGTCAACAACCTCTGATTGGAGCTTCGGTCGAGTTGTATGCCGCGGGCGCCAGCGGCAACGGTGCAAGCGGTGTTGAGCTTCTCTCGAATGCACTGATTACCGGCAGCACAGGAACGTTTTCTGTTCCGGCGGGTTACGACTGCCCCTCGGCCGATTCCCAAATCTACCTCGTGGCGCGCGGCGGCGAGCCGGGATCGGCAGCTTCGGCGGACAATGATTCCATTGCGCTGCTCACGGCTCTGGGAGCCTGCAATGAGGTGGCTTCGGCAAGTCCGGTCGTTATCAACGAGGTCACTACCGCAGCCGCTGTCTACGCGCTAGCGCAGTTTCTTTCCGCTGGAGGCAATCTGGGTGCAAGTTCCACTAATACGGTTGGCCTGAAGAATGCCGTTGCCACCGCTCAGGCGCTGGCAAGCATCTCTACAGGAAGCAGCCCAGGGACGGCCTTTGCCGCCAACGGCAGTTCTCCCGCTCCGAAAATCGACACACTGGCCAATCTGCTCAACTCCTGCGCCTCTGCGACTGCCGGCGGAAAAGCGTGCAGCGGTCTGTTTTCAGCAACGGCCACGTCGAGCGGTGCGCCGGAAAATACTCTTGATGCCGCCTTCAACTTGGTGCGCAACCCGGCCCAAAATGTCGCAACGCTCTATGCCTTGGCGTCGTCCAGTTCCGCGTTTACCCCGGCATTAGCTAAGCAGCCTTCCGACTGGACGCTCTTTATCAACTACACCGGGGGCGGCATGAACAATCCTACATCGCTGGGGGTGGATAGCGCGGGCAATGTCTGGGTTGCCAGCCAACTCGGCGGCGTAGCTTCGCTGTTTTCACCGTTGGGCGCGCCCTTATTTGCGCAGGGTGTCACCGGCTCCGGGCTGGGATACTCCTTCGGCCTGGCGGTGGATGCAAACAATAACGCCTGGATCACCAATTTTCCCATTCCCGGGGAGGTGGCGGGAAACACGGTCAGCGTCTTCAATAGCAGTGGCGCGTCCGTGGCCGGAAGCAGCGGCTACTCAACAGGCGCGTACACCTATCCAAACGGCGTGGCGATCGACACAGATGGCTCAGCCTGGGTGGCGGACTGGGGCGATTCGGAACTGACGCATCTGTCCAGTTCGGGCCAGGAACTTTCCGGCTCCCCCTACTCGTCAACGCAGTTGGGGAATCCCTACGCTGCCGCGATCGACGCGAGTCATGACGTCTGGGTCAGCAACCAGGGCTTTACGACCGTCACCCGCGTTACTCAGGATGGAAGCCAGTTCACCAGCTATGACTGTTGCAATGACCCGGAGGGGTTGGCCATCGATCAAAGCGGCAATGTCTGGGTGACCAATTTCGACGGCAACAGCATCAGCGAGATTTCCGGCGCGGGTACTGTGCTTTCCCGTGGCGGATATACCAGCGCCAGCCTCAACGACCCGGATGACATCGCCATCGACGGCGCGGGGACCGTGTGGATCTCAAATTACCGGGGCCCTTCTCTGACCGAACTGGCCGGCTCGACCGCTTCTGCCCCTGGAACAGTCCTTTCACCGGCGGGTGGTCTGGGTTCAGATGCCGCCCTGCTCGAAGCCTACTCCCTGGCTATCGATGCCAGTGGCAATCTTTGGGTCAGCAATAAAGGCAGCAATACTCTGACACAGTTTATCGGACTGGCCGCGCCGGTACGGACTCCCCTGATTGGCCCTCCCGTGGCGCCTTGACAGGGTCGGTTAAGGATGTTGAGTGGTGCGGAACTTCTCGATCGATGTGAGCTCATAAACCAGCGCCATGCAAGGTGCATCAGAAGCTCCCCGATCAACTTGCGCTCGCTGGTCACTCCATGCAGCCAATCGCCTCCGAGATGGGCTTGACAGTACCGATCATGCATCGACGAATACCCTCTTGGTTTGGAAGAATGTTGGAAGACCTCGCGTGAGAATGTTTCATCCAATTTGCCCTCGCAGGCGTATAATTCGTCCAGCTAGATGAATTCGCCGGCAATCCCCAGCCGTTCTCCGCCGCAGCGAGCCAAAAACAGAGCAACAATGTGGAGGGGAGTGAGTTCTCTTCTCCAGGTGCTCCCATGTTCTATTCGCCTCGTTTCCCAGCTTCTGCCATCGTTCTTCGAAAACTTCCTTCAATCTTGAACCGGTTTGACTTGAGGGCCCGCTTTGCGCTGCTGCTCGTCTGCGCGTGGATGGTTGCCGCCTCTTGTCCAGCATTAGCCGGCACAGCTACGACAACCACGCTGGCTGTCAACTCCGGCGGCAGCGCGGTAACGTCGGTGAGCTCGGGCGCCGTGGTCACGCTCACCGCGACCGTGCTGGCCGGCAGCACGCCGGTAACGCTGGGAACGGTCAAGTTCTGCGTCGCGACGGCGACCTATTGCGAGGACGCCCATATCGTCGGCACAGCGCAGCTAACCAGCGCGGGGACGGCCGTCGTCAAATTCCGGCCTAGCGTAGGGAGCCATAGCTACAACGCCGTGTTCTTAGGCACCACCACCTACACAACCAGCAGTTCCAGCGCCTCGTCGCTGTCTGTAACGTCCACCGGGAGCCTCCATCCGACATTCATCACCGGGATTGGTGCAACCGCGAGCGGCACGGCGGGCACGTATGACCTGACCGCGATTTTAGGCGCCGCTGGCCCAACAGCACCCACGGGGAACCTGTCGTACCTCGACACCAGCAACAGCGATGCCGTGCTCGATACGGTCAATCTCTCCGGGGCCTCCCCCGGAATCAGCTTCCTCAGCTTGTCGACCTCGGCAACTGGGGCGGCTCTCGGCAGCATTGTAGTTGCGGACTTCAATGGAGACGGAATCCTCGACATTGCCGGGGTAAGCGCCGCTAATACGGTGTCTGTATATCTGGGTAATGGGGACGGCACATTTACTGCTGCGCCCGACATCCCAGTGCCGTACACCAGCACAAGCGACAGCGTGGGTGATGTTGTAACAGGGGACTTCAATGGGGACGGCATCCCGGACCTCGCCGTTGTCGACTACACGGACCAAACGGTAACAGTTTTCCTGGGAAATGGCGACGGTACCTTCACGCAAAAATCGAACAGCGTATTTCCGATTTACGTATACGGGTATGCCAACGAGTTCGCGGTCGCAGATTTCAATCGGGACGGAAAGCTCGATCTTGCTGTGATCGGGTCGTCAGGCATCCTGATTCTTCTGGGCAATGGGGACGGGACCTTCACAGCAGCGGCGAACAGCCCTTCCGCAGGCACGGATCCGGCCGCTTTCGTCGTTGCGGACTTCAACGGGGATGGCATTCCGGATCTGGCAGTATTGGAAAGCGGCTACTATGGGCCAGATTCCCAGCTGAGCGCGATAATTCTTCTCGGAAATGGGGACGGTACGTTCTCGGCCCAAGCGACGGCGGTCACCACGCCACCTGCGAACCCATATTATAGCGGCGCGGCAATGGTAGCAGGAGACTTCAACGGAGATGGCAAGGCAGATCTCGCCATTCTGAGTGATCACGTAAATATTTTCCTGGGCAATGGAAATGGGACATTCACAACAGCAGCGAACCTGACAACGGGCGCTGCTCCCATGTCTTTGGCGGTAGGTGACTTCAACGGGGACGGGACCCTGGACCTCGCGGTCGCGAATACCGTAGCGCACGGCGGCGTTGTGTTCGACAACCTGAATATCTTCATGGGCAATGGGGACGGGAGCTTTCAATCGCCGAGCTACGCGGCTGCGAACCCGGCCGCAGGTGGTGAGCCAACTTGCCTGGGCGTTGGGGACTTCAACGGAGACGGCTATTCCGATATCGCGGTAGGGATTTACGAGATCGCCCCGGCGGCGATCTTTCTTGCCCAGGGGCAGACGCTCCTCGACAACACAACAGGGGTCTCCGTACCCCCGTCCTCAGGGCCGCACCAGGTTGAGGCCAGCTACGGTGGAGACAGCAACTACGCCGCCAGCACCTCCGCCACAACTCTCCTTTATGGTGCATTGACCACGCCCACGGTTGGCGGCCTGTCGGCCTCGCCGAATCCCTCGGCCTATGGCGCAGCCATCACGTTTACGGCCACGGTTACCGGGAGCGGAGTTGCGCCCACCGGCACAGTGAGCATTTACAACGGACCCAATCTTCTCTGCGCGGGCACAATCAGCGGCGCGTCAGCCACCTGCGCGACGAGCACACTGCCGAGTGGCAGCACGTACATTCTGGCATCCTATGGGGGCGACAGCGATTACAACGCTGCAAACTCCACCGACTACTTGGTGACGGTGAACTCGGGTGCCAGCACCACGCCCCCGATTACATGGAACGGCCCGGCGCCAATCACCTTTCTCACGGCGCTGAGTTCGGCCCAACTGGATGCGACCTCGACGGTAGCTGGAACTTTCAGCTACTCCCCAGCAACGGGAACCGTATTACCCGCGGGCGCGCAAACACTGACCACAACATTCACGCCAACCGACACGACCCACTACTCAACCGCGACCGCCAGCGTGACGCTCACCGTGCTCCAAGCGACGCCTTCGATTACCTGGAGCACGCCCGCAGCCATCACTTATGGCACAGCGCTCAGCTCGACCCAGCTCGATGCGACCTCGCCGAGACCTGGAACCTTCAGTTACTCACCCCCATCAGGAACCGTGTTGACCGTAGGCGGGCACACGCTAACGGCAACATTCACGCCAGCCGACACAAACGACTTCACAACGGCGACGGCAGACGTGACGATAATAGTGAACAACGCGGTAACAACTGGAATCTCGTGGGGCACTCCGGCACCCATCACCTATGGCACCGCGCTCAGCTCGACCCAGCTCGATGCGACCTCACTGGTGGCTGGAACTTTCAGCTACTCGCCAGCATCGGGAACGGTGTTAACCGCGGGCGCGCATACACTGACCGCAACATTCACGCCAACCGACACAACCGACTACACAACAGCGACGGCAAGCGTGACAGTAACGGTGAACAAAGCGACACCTGGAATCACGCTGGCGACTTCGGCCTCCTCTGCTTATGTGACAAACCCGGTCACCTTCACGGCGACCCTGTCGTCTTCGGCAAGCACTCCCACCGGGACGGTAACGTTCTATGACGGCACAACGATACTGGGAACGGTGACACTGAGCGCGGGCGTGGCCACGTACAGCACGTCGTCGCTCGCGGCCGGCTCGCACTCGATTACCGCGGTCTACTCCGGCGACAGCAATTTCGTCACAGTCACCAGCAGCATTACCACTGAGACCATCGAAAACTTCACCATCGCCATCTCGACAGGCGATACCACGTCAGCGACGGCATCTCCTGGCGGACAAGCGCTGTATTCATTCGCCGTAAGTCCACCCAGCGGCACAACATTCGCCGGGCCTGTCACTTTCACCGTGACGGGCCTTCCCACCGGCGCAACGGCAACATTCTCACCGAACCCCGTGCCGGCAGGCGCGGGCAACACCACAGTGACGATGACGGTGACCGTGCCATCAACGGCCGAAGCCGAGCCGCTCAACTCGCCGTTGAGTGGAGGCGCGTTGCCGGTAGCGCTCGGCATGATCCTGCTGCCGTTTACAGGCAGAGTGCGCCGCATGAGCCGCAGATTGAAGGGTATGGTCTTCCTGACGGTCGTGGCGATTGCCGGTGCAGCGTTTGTCTCGGGCTGCGGCGGCGGCAGCGGCAGCGGTTCCAGCACGCCTCCACCGCAGAACTACACCCTGACCGTCACAGGAACCTCCGGCTCGCTTTCGAACAACTTCACCGTGACGCTGACGGTGGAGTAGGACGCGGCAAAGCTGAAACGGGCCACTCCGCTAGTGCGGGGTGGCCCGTTTCAGCTCCCATTCTGGGCGCAACGCAGCCGGGTACCCTGGGTGTCGTCCGCCGCGGCGGAAAACCTGGGATAGCAAAGCTCTCAACCGAGCCCCTTTTCTATTCCACATTTCCCTATTCCCTAAAAATGCCCACCCCAAAATACAGCTTTTTACAGCCGGCTCTTTGAGCCTGAACTCCACGACCGTCGCCACACGCCGGAGGATCCTTCCGCCTCATTTGTTTGTTTCACTATTATCGATGAAACACGCTCAACGCAAAAAAACGCACTGATCCCCGAAGACTATTCCTCTGCCCGCAACAGTTTCTGATTCAACTCGCAAATCTCTTCGAGCCTCGCCTTCAACTCCTGATAGTTCTTGAGCCAGTGCTTCACTTGCTCGTGCTGCTCGGCATGAAGACTGATCTGCCGGGTCTTGCCTCCGGCGTAGCCGGTGGTGAGCACCCACACGATGTGCCCTTCCCCGCGCGCGCACTTCTGGCATCCCCGGCGATGGCGGATGGTGCGCTTGAGCAGCGAGCCGCGCACAATCTCCGCTGCCGAAGGTAACTGCCGCGCCAGCCGTTCCCGCTGGCGCAGGATGTCCTTCTGTTTCATTGATAAATATGAAACATCAACTCAACCAACAGTCAAGCACTTTCTTGAGGGTTGATTCATAAGCTCAGCGAAGGGATATACTCAGCCAATGCTTGATCTACCGGTCAAGAATCAGGTGATGGGCTTGCGGTTCTCGAATAAGCCCTTGGCCTAACAAACCCGCCGCGCCTTTAACTGCAATCCGCATACACTGTTGCGTGACGATGCGTTTCCTTAAAGGATCTCCCCGCAAATCTCATTCCTTGTCATGCCGTCTTGTTCCAAAGCATTGAGACAGCGTGGGGCCAATCTCGCCATCGGCGAGCATACACTCGAGAACCGCTTTGCTATATCCAAGCCAGTTCCCGGTGTCGAAATGCTCTCCTTCAAATATGTGACCAAAAACAGGATTCGTCTGGCAGTAGAGATTAAGCGCATCGGTTAACTGTAACTCCTCAGATGCATCGGTCCGAAGCCTTTCAATCGCATCAAAAATCCCCGGATCAAGGATATAGCGGCCAAATATACCATACAATGACGGCGCGCATTCAGGCCGAGGCTTTTCCACCATGGATCGAACGCGCACAACCCCGAAGTCGGAGCCAGGGCCGCTTGGATCAATCACAAGCACCCCGTAGCCTGGTGCTTCATGGCGCTCAATGATTCGCGTTGCAATTACCGGGCCGCCGTGCCGCAGAGAACAACTCATAAGCTGCCCGATGCAGGGATGCTGAGAAAGAATAAGGGCATCGGGCAAAATCACCCCAAAGGGCTTACCGGCTGTCTCTTTGCGCGCGCAAAGAATCGCATCCGCCAGACCGCGAGGAAACTCCTGGGGCACAAACGTGAAACATGCCGATGTGCACAACCTCTCAAGAGCTGCCGCTTCTTCCGAGCGCCCGCACCTCTTGAGATAACCCTCTAACTCGAGGTCTCTGCTGAAATACTGACTTACGCTTCGATCATTCGGCGCAGCGACAAAGATGATGTGGTCGGCGCCGCTGGCAATCGCTTCCTCCACCGCATAAAGGAGCAAGGGCTTTCGGCCAACGGGCAACAATTCCTTCCGGATCGCTTTGGTAGCAGGGAGAAGGCGAGTGCCTCGTCCAGCCACCGGGATTACAACTGTATTGATCGTCGATGCGGACGCGGCGTCTGAAGCGGAAGACATTAGCGCTTCACCGACTCCCACTTCATCTCTGAAGCCTTTACCAACGGATGACTTACCAGGAGATGCCACACCAACGCCTGAAACGCTTCCGTATGTGGAGTTACATTTGCAGAGTTGGGAACCTTCACCACCACGCACGCGTCGGCTACCTTCGCTGTATAGCCACCGTCGCGCCCTACAACTCCGCATATCTTCGCTCCGGTCTCTTTCGCAAGCTGCAGCGCCCGCACCAGGTTTGGGCTGATGTTACGCTCCGCGTCTCCCCCGCCCACTGAGAACACAAACACCATGTCCAGCGGCCCCAACTTGCTTACCTTCAGCCAATTCGCATACACGGAGTCCCAGCCATCATCGTTGATGCGCGCTGTGAGTTCCGAAACGTTATCGCTCGGAGAATAGGACTCGATCTGCGCGATCTTTCTGAAGTCGCAGACCGCATGGGATGCATGCCCAGCCCCGCCTCCGACACCCAAAATGAACAGCCGCCCATTGTTCGCGCGCGTTTGATTTAACAGTTCCGCGATTCTCTCGATCGCCTCGTCATCGAGACTTTGCAAAATCCCGATCGCTTCTTCAATATATGTTGCCGAGTAACTCATATCCGCAGGCTCTCTCGCGTACTAAAATCTGTTGATAAATTCATAGATTCAACGATACCCACCGCTTCAGACAATGTTGCTGCACAAAAGTCAGGCGTGACGCCTTGCTTATCCATCGCGGCACATACATAGCACTTTCGTGTGCCGACCAGGATGGTGCGCGCACCAGCTCTTTGGCCGGCCATCACGTCGGTCAAGCCATCGCCGATCATCACGGATGCCTGCAAATCGATATCCCATTCCTGAGCCGCTTCCAAAAGCAGGCCCGGCTTGGGCTTCCGGCAATCGCAATCGCATTCATACCGTTTATCCGCGGCGTGAGGATGGTGCAGGCAATAGTACACCGCATCGATCTTGCCGTCGCACAGTCTCCGCATTTTCTCCGTCGTAGCGTCCAGGATTTCCGGGCTGAACTTGCGTTTCGCAATCCCAG
>Ga0326727_10021433_pt1 | contig 12656 bp, 13 predicted proteins | sample MB2enrmetagenome_FD_207643 | JGI IMG/M metagenome (GOLD analysis project Ga0326727, IMG submission 207643) | Lab enriched peat soil microbial communities from McLean, Ithaca, NY, United States - MB29MY | ecosystem: Environmental > Terrestrial > Soil > Wetlands > Peat | place: USA: New York...
TTCCGTCTCCTTTCAGTCGACCATGCAGGGCTTCGATAATCTCACTGGCATCGGCATTGATAGACACTGACTTGGATCTGATCCCGTGCGGAATTTCTGGCCGGGCGGTGTTGGCGAGGTTTCGATAATCGCTGTTGATTCGAAAGAATGAAACATCCTTATGGATGCTCACCAAGCGCTCAAAGGGCCAGCGGATGACCCCCGGGGTATTGAATCCCACGCCAATTTCCATCACTACCAGGTTTTTGTCCAGTACACCATCCAGCCAGTGCTGATAATTCGCAGCCTGTTGTGCGTATTCTTCCCGGGCCCGAAAGGCGACAAACAACGGCGCCCCGCAATAGGGACAGGTGGGCAAGGCCGCAGGATCGGCCACTTGTAAGGTTTCGTAATCGATATGGGCAAGAATCCGATCGATAAAAGGTTTGGTGTCCCACGTCTCCGGGGTACATGACATCGTGCACTTCAAGCGCTGGTAATTGCCCTGGGCCTGGAATACCCGATCAGCTTCGAAACCGCTCTTAATAAACAAACCATCGGCATTGGAGGTAATGACATAAAAATCCTTATCCTCGATGATGGCATGGAGTTTGTGGTAGAGCGGGCTTGGCGGAAATTGATAAAATACATGGTTTAGATGGGTTGCCCAGTAAGCCCATTTCTCCGGTTCCGCCCAATCGTGAGCCCCGACGAATTCATACTGCATGTGATAACCTCTCTCCACCCATTTTGGAAAAATCTTGGCGAAAGTGACCGTATCGGTATAATCGATGCCGGCGGCAGCCGACAGTCCGGCGCCGGCGCCAATTAACACGCGTTCACTTCTGCGAATCGCCCGAGCGATGGCATCAATCGTTTCAGCGCTGGAGCGTATGGATATATCCATCTAAATCCTCCTGAAGATAAACATTAAAAATCACCCGTTCAAAGTGATGGCGATTGTTGCTGAGCCATTCGGTCACGGTCAGAATGGCGATCTCCATAGCCATCTCCCTGGGAAAATTGAAAACACCAGTGGAAATACAAGGAAATGCCATGGTTTTAATGTTGGGTAGCCGATCGGCCAGGGCAAGACAACTGCGATAACACGACGCTAATTGGTGTCGCTTGAAATCGCTTACACTCTCATTGCCGATGATAGGCCCGACAGTGTGCAGAACAAATCTCGATGGCAGGTTGTAGGCACGGGTAATTTTAGCATCGCCGGTTTGTTCCCGGTGTTGCTGGATATCCATGATCGACTGGCAATCCTGGCGAAGCAGGGGGCCGGCAGCAGTGTGAATAACATTATCGATGCAGTTGTGTAGTGGTTGAAAGCAGCCCAGTAGTCGATCGTTAGCGGCATTGACGATTGCGTCGACCCGCAACCGTGTAATATCCCCTTTCCATAAAACAAGTCGATTCAAATTTTTCAGGCTTCGCGGCGGTATGGTATCAGAGACAACTGGCAGGTCGCCGCCGTCTACAATCTCGCTGCGATTTGTTTCATCCTGCAATAAACGGTTAATATCATTAATAAAGGTGCTATCCAGTGATTGAGGCGAACGGATATTGAGCAAGCCCCGCAACAGCCGCCGCTGGCTTTCATAGGTCGCCGGAAGCTTTCCGATATCAGCCAGACGCTCGCTGCGAATCAGCCGATCGAGCAAGCGGGCAACAATAGTGACCCTTTCCACCGCCGACAGCAGGCTTCCATATTCATTTTGATAGGGTTCATCAAGTTTAATCTCTTGACGATACTGATCAAGTGCCAAGCCGGGAACAATACCGCGATTGCCTAAACCGGATGTCATCAATATTGTCACCTTTTAAAATTCAATATTTAAAAGAAAAATCAAGCTGGGTATGTAATCCGCTAGCCGGTCGCGCAAAGTCTACGGCACCTCTCAAAACCCGGATTTTACGGCCAAAATGCTGCATGGGAATAGAAATTCGCTTGATTCCATTAGATTTATGCCAAAACCACTGCCCCACATTATTCCCATGCGCCCGCCCTGTATTAAAGAGACCCTTGACGGTCCAGAATGGATCTCCGTACCGAAGCATGACGGCTTCCGGGCATTGGCTTGCGTTGAGAACGGCAATATGGGCTCATCCCCCGCAAGGGGCACGAGTTCCAGGGATTCCAGCGACTGTGCGAGGGTATCGCAGGCCACCTGCCACTCACCGACAAATTGTGAATGATGGCCTCAGCCAATGCGTATAAGAATTAAAAGGAGCTGAGTCGTGACAAAACGGATGTTATACCTGGTCACTTGGCTGCTCATTCCCGCCGCATGGCCGATGAATCCAGTAACGCTGCAGGATCCACGCGCTGCGGGAACACTTGATGCTCAGGTTCGAAAGTTTCTCGGGAGTCGCCGGGGGACCTGGAATGATCTGAACGTTCCGGAAGCAGATGGTCAAAAGCTTCACGACATCATTGTGGAGCACAAATACAAGAGCGCCCTTGAGATCGGCACTTCGACGGGTCATTCCGGCATCTGGATTGCATGGGCGCTCGCTAAAACAGGTGGAAAGCTGGTTACTGTGGAAATCGACAGGGATCGGCATCAGCGGGCCTTGGAGAATTTCCAAGCAGCGGGTGTTGCTGGTTTCATCGATGCCATTTTGGGAGATGCCCATGACGTTGTCCCGTCGCTAAAGGGACCTTTCGATTTCGTTTTCTGCGACGCCGACAAGGACTGGTACAACAATTACTTTGAGGCTGTTCTCCCCAAGCTTGGGGTCGGCGGCTGCTTCGCCGCCCACAACATCTCCGAACGCGGCTGGGAAGCAGGCTACAGCCGCAGATTCCTGCAATTGGTCCGGAATTATTCGTATTTGGAAACGACTCTGTTTACGGGCGGTGCAGGGATGTCGATAACCTACAGGAAGGCTTCAAAGTAGGAGAGGAGTTATTCGCCAGAATGCCTAGCTCGATTTCCATGGCGGGCGCTTGCACCTGGCAATCAGCAATATCCAGGATCCCGCTTGGAAATGGGCGAGTCGTGACATTGCACTTTCTGATTTGACGGCGAAGGGTTGTATTGTTGATGGACCCCATGAAAAGCAGCCCGCGATAAAGCGCGACACTGACCCGCATTTTTATGAGTATGGCCTGAGGCGCACTATCCATTAAAGAACCTTCACCGCCGCAGAACTCCTCATTTCTGGAGTTCATCTTCTGTAAAAATTCCGTATAACCGCACTGCACTGTTTTTTCCACCACGGATGTAATTCCCCGATCTTTCTGATTCGCAACTTTTTGCAGATAAGCTTCTGGACTGCATGACAGTCGAAACAAAGCACCACGGTCATCCGCAATAGCATAAAAAGTTTGCGACTCCGGCAGCCAACCTCATCCGGCGAAGACGCTGCTAAAGGTCGTAACTCGTTTAAAATCATCAGAGGAATTTTGAATCGCGGCTAATTAGGACAGCAATGACTCCAGATAGGGTTTCATCACATTGGCAACGCGGCAGATTTTTGCAGCCTCCCAAAGCTCATTCATTGACGCCTTCTTCTGCCGATGGCAATCTCGCAGCGCTTCAAGCGCCACATCGGTTCCGATTTTGTTCCTAAATTTGAAACAGTCGGCAACGGTCTTTGCCGGATGGTACACACGTATCTCCACACCGCTAATTCGCCTATGCTCTAGGCCGTAGCGGAGAGCATCTCCCGAGAAACGAACGATACGAACAGCCGGAGAATCGATTCGCGGAGTCCAAGCCTTTACGTCAATCGCGATCCAGACCTCATGGGGAGCCTGCGTCCCGATCTCGTGAAACTTAAGTGCCGACAGAAGGCAAATCACCGCCTTGGGAACCTTACGGCTTACTTCAAGCAGGCTAATATGTTCTGATGCGGGTAGCGCCTCGGCTGCATAAAGTCCTCGTCCGAGCTTTTGCAGCTGTCCCCGTCTGACCATGCGTGTTAGATAATTGCGTGGGATTCCGGCAGCATCAAGATCCTGTCCTCGAATGATCGGTTTTCGCCGAATTAGCCCTACCAGTTTCGCTGTCTTAGTTTGTGCCATGCGGCAAAATGTATCAAAACATAGGTAAATATCAATAACTACCTATGAAATGATACATTACTCTTTTTTGAGGGATGCCTCGATTCTACTCAAGCGAGCGGAATCCACTGGCCGGCGTATCAACAAAATCCGCAATACCGCAATTTTGATCAATTAGATCGGCTGCGGATATCATCTCTCACAACTCCCGTGATGCCCGGGTCGAGGCACGATCAAATATTTCGCGCTGCTCCTTCAACGGATCGTAAACAAGCCTGCTCTGGTTATCAAAAACCATTACGGCGCGCTTTGCCAGGTCATACGCAGCCCATTCCGGCAAGCCGCTTTTTTTCGTGTTCGGATTCCCGGAGCCGGCAAACGCAATCCAAGCCTCACTCATTTTCGCTGCCAGGCTTTTGGCTTCTGGCCTTCCCGCCGTCAAAGCCAAACCGCCGCTATCGACATTGTCGAAAACCATCGGCATTTCCAGTCCATGCGGAGTGATGAATTTGCCATTAAAGATCGGCGTTTCCCAATCCAATCGATAGACGTACGCGGGAGCACGGCCAAGCGCCGCCTTACGTTCCGCTATTTTCACGGATCCTGCCCCCATCATGGAATAGCTTGAAACGTAAAAGTAGATTCCGGAAGGGGACAATTTAGGGAATTCGCTCCTGTAAGCCTTGATGAGCCGATCCGCATCGGGTCCTACGAGCCCTTCAATCCGCTTCTTCATCCCGGCCTCATCGAGAGAAAAAACCTGGGGGTCCGAAAATGAAAATACGGTCGATTCGGTCTTGTTCCAGCCCACCATAACCGGGACATCTTCCGAAATGCGGCTTGCCGTGGGTTCAAATGGGTGGGCCGGCAGCACTTCAGGATCGAGAACAGGACTGAAGGGACCGCTGCCCAGCCCTCCGCCACCTTTGTATTTCGCAGTAGTTGCGAAATAAGCCGTAAGGATTTTTTCTGTCGACATGTTTTGAATTTCCGGCAGTTGCGCCGCACTCAATCCGAGTTCGGCAAGCAGCATCTCGGCAACTTTGGATGCAGCCTCCCGTTCGGCCACGCGGATGCCTGGACCACTCTCAATGACCGCAGAATGGAACAATCCCTTTGCCGGAGGACTCGCCAATAGCATTGAAACCTTGGCCCCGCCGCCGGATTCCCCGAAAATCATGACACGTTTCGGGTCTCCGCCGAAGCGCTCGATGTTGTCCCGCACCCATTCCAGCGCGGCGATGATATCGAGCTGTCCGGCATTGCCGGAGTGAGCAAACTCGGGGCGGCCCAGGTCGCCGAAATGCGTGTAGCCGAAAACATTCAGGCGATGATTGACCCCCACCATCACAACATCCCCGCGCCGCGCAAGGTTTGTCCCGTCATACAAGAGATCCGAAGAGGATCCCATCGAGAATCCGCCACCATGCAGCCAGACCATTACCGGACGCCTTTTCGCAGTCCCCAGACCCGGAGTCCAGATATTCAGAAATAGACAATCTTCGCTCTCCGGAGGTGCGACGCGGAATCCGTCAGAGCCGGCCAATATTTGCGTCATCTCTGTTTCGGGACCTGCGACGCCGCGCGTCGCCGGGTTGGTCTGCGCTGCCCTGTATCCATAGTTGGTCGCGTCATGCACGCCGGCCCAAGGCTCCGGTTTCTTAGGCGGAAGAAAACGATTTTTCCCGGCGGTCGAGGCACCATAACGAACACCGCGGAAAGTATAGATGCCGTCATTAGAAAACCCGCGGACCTTTCCACTGGCCGTCTCAACTACCGGATCGATTGCCGCCCAGGCCGCGACGACGGAAAGCCCGGGGATGGAATACACAACGGCCAGTCCCCCGGCGCCAATTGCCGCGTCCTTCAAGAATTGACGGCGATGCCGATTGCGGGGCTCCCATCGCTCAACCGCGCTATTGGATTTGCTGGACACGAGATTGTTCCTCCCATTGAGAATGTGCTGCCAGTTTAAGCAATTATGTGATGCTTGACTGTACTCAACCTGGATCCGGTTTTTCAACTGCACATTTTCAGTGAATGTCGATTCTTTATCCGTGGCTTCTTTGTTTTGATAAGAGGCAAATCAGGCAGCAGCAATCTTACGAAAGAGTTCCGGAAATGCCACATCCCTAAGACCCGAGGATGCTGCCCTGATCTGTTCCCCACGATGGGTTACTCTCCACCCTCGTGTGCGCGGTAGTTTGGCAATGAGTTTGTGGGTGTTAAAGCAATTCAGGATCCGGCTGACCTTGACGCTTTGGTGTTTAGGATCATGAGCGAGGTCCCGTAAGTGTTGAGAATGTTCGAGGCGCGTGCCTATGTCGGCGTTGGAGAGTCCCCGCATACAATGCTCGCCAGCCGTCATGGCTTGGAAGATCTGAGTGTCGTCGCGCGAAAGCGGGTTGAATACTCGCACGCCGCGCCCGGAAGCCGTATTCTTGCGGGCGGTGATATCGTCGAGCTGTTGGATCGCCGGCGTTGGGCCGTCGACGAAGGCCAGGGTATCCAGGTATCTCTGGTTTGTCTGCCGCGAGACGTCGTGGCAGCGTAGAAACTCGCTCAAGGACGTGCTTGCCCTTGCGAGCGACTTTCTTCCTGACTTTAAATCCCTCGGGGTTGTTGATGACCATCTCCACACGAAGAATCGAACCGGCCTTGTCGGACATTTTGAGCCAGTTTTCTTTTGCGCGATGCTTGCTCCCTGCTCCGGGAAGCCGTTGGCACGGCGCATTCATATCGCTGATGATTTCGCCTCCGAATTTTCAGTGCAACTTTCTTCCAAGAAGAGCTCATGACCTCCTTGGCGCCAAAACACAGGGTGCTGTGGCTGAGCAGACGCTGGAAGCGTTTCCTCGGGTCAGAAGAAGGTTTGAAGATGATATTGGTCGCGTACTCGCTCTGGGAAGTCAGCAAGGCCGAGTTTGTCGATACGCACAACGAGCCCTTTATCCCGAGAGTTCTAAAGCTGCCTTTCATGGTGGGCACGATGCGTGTCATCAAGGGTAAGAATTGGGCGGCCCAAGCCAAGATCGATGCTCTGCGTCGGCCTATGTTGGCGTCTTTTCTGAAGATCGAATGGCATCGGGCTTCGCAAAGGTCACGGGAAAACGGCTCAATGTATACGCCCAGGAAAAGCTATGGAGCAAAATCGGCACTGAGAGCGATGCATCCTTCTATGAGTCCAAGAAACAGCCGGACATATGCGCATTTGCCTGCTTCAATGCCACGCTGCGCGATTATGGGCGGATCGGACTCGTGACGCTTCAGGGTGGGGTGCTCGGGGAACATCGTGTGGTCTCAAGCGCATGGGTGTATGATTCCACCAAACCTGAGGCTCCCTACCTCAAACCGAAACGAGGCGGCCCTGAAGGGGGCTATGGGTATGCCTATCAATGGTGGGTGCCTCCGGGAGACGACGATGTATTCATGGCGCTGGGAATCGATGGACAATGCATCTATGTGAATCCCGCCCGACATGTCGTCATCGTGCAGACGAGCGCGTGGCCGGAACCTGTTTCCCCGCTTTTGGAAGGGGGCTGTGTTCGACAAGATTGCGAGCGAAATCGTGCCGTAGGTTCCAAACATCATGAATCGGCGTTGCTAAATGGCGTGGATTCTGAAAGGCAATGAATTTCAGATATGAAAAAACGAGCGCTTGAGATTGTCTTATTTCTAATCGGTGTTTTGGGGATTTTCGCCTGCAAACAACAAAGGAGCATACCCGCAGAAACCATGCTGATTCATGCCAAAATCTACACCGTCAATTCGAAAGATCCTTGGGCGCAAGCCATGGCGTGGCGTGCAGGGAAAATCATTGCGGTTGGTTCGGATAAGGCTATCGACGCATACAAAGGCCGTTCCACAAAAGTGATCGATGCGGGGGAGCGCATGGTGCTGCCCGGGTTCGTGGACGCTCACGTGCACATGATGGCCGGTGCCGCGCAGCTTGAACGGGTTTCATTGAATGACGCCAAAACGATCGGTGATTTTCAAAGGATAATCAAGGATTATGCTGCAGCACACCCCGACAAGAAATGGATCCAGGGCATGGGGTGGTATTACAGCGTTTTCGGCAAAGGCGGCCTGCCTGACAAGAAGCTCGTGGACGAAGTCGTCCCTGACAGGCCGGTCTATTTGCTGGCATATGACGGGCACAGTTCCCTCGCGAACAGCAAAGCATTGCAGGCAGCAGGAATCACACGGAAGACTCCCGACCCGCCGAGCGGCATCATCGTGCGTAACCCGGCGACAGGCGAGCCTACCGGAGTTTTGAAAGAAGCCGCCGGCCCGCTGGTGGCAAAAGTCATTCCACAACCCACTCGCGATGAAGAACGGGATAGCTTGACGCGAGCCATACACTACGCCAGTTCCCTGGGATTGACCCGCCTGATCAGCGCCGGCGCGGATGCAGAGCGTGTCGACTTGTTTGACGAGATCCGGCAAAAAGGCGATTTGACCACACGTTTCTACATGGCACGATTCGTCAATCCCCCGATATCTCCGGAGGTCATCAAAGTTCTGGAAGGAAATCGAAAAAAGTATGCCGACGATTGGATTGATTTGGGGGCTGTGAAGTTTTTGCTCGACGGTGTCATCGAGGCGCACACCGCTGCAATGCTGGAACCCTATGCAAACGATGCAGCCAACAGGGGACAGCTCTACTTTGATGCTGACAAATACATGGAAAGCGTGATGGAGCTTGACCGGCTCGGCTTCCAAATTTTCACTCATGGCATCGGCGATCGGGCTATCCGACTTGCTCTCGATGCCTATGAGACTGCCAATAAGGCAAACGGCCACACTGATGCAAGGGACAAAATCGAGCACATTGAAGACCCGAGCGCCCAGGATATCCCTCGATTCGGAAAACTCGGCGTGATCGCCAGCATGCAGCCGCTGCATACAACTCCCAATGACAACATTTTGAATGTCTGGGCGGCAAATGTGGGCCCGCAGCGTGCTCGGCGCGCATGGCCCTGGCACGATATCCTTGCCGGCGGAGCTACTTTGTGCTTTGGCAGCGACTGGCCGGTGGTAACTTTGAGTCCCTGGCCGGCTGTACAGATTCTTCTGACGCGCGAAACCGCCGAGGGGACCCCGTCCGGGGGATGGCTTCCGAACGAACGGCTCACTCTCGAACAGGCAATTCACGGGTATACGATGGGCGGCGCCATCGCAGCCAGGCGCGAGAAAATGGAAGGCTCGATCGAAGTAGGTAAGCTTGCAGACGTAATCATAATTTCGCAGGACTTGTTTAGGATTGAGCCGAATCAAATCGGAAAAACAAAAGTCCTGATGACATTAGTCGGAGGCAAAGTCGCTTATCAGGATTCGTCATGGGGAAGCAAACAATCTGCCGTCTCAAAGTGAAATGGCGGCTCGGCATGTTGAGCCCTCTAATCGATTTGCCTGAAGCCGAGTGCGGCATTATTCAGTTAAATCTGCGGTAATGAGAAATGAGAAAGGAGAAGTATATGCGGGTGAAATTAACTGCCATCGCTGCAATTTCATTCTTGCTGCCTATTACGCTTGTTGCCCAGCGGGCCGCAATTCCCTGCGATCGTGCCTGCCTGGAGGGTTATGTCGACAAATACATGGATGCAATGCTCAAGCATGAAGCAAGCAAGACCCTTTTTGCGGAAAACGTCAGGTTTACCGAGAATGGAGTGCGATTGCCATTTGGAAATGAAGGGCTATGGGCAAGCATGGTTGGAAAGGGGACATACAAATTCTATGTTCCCGATGTCGAGACACAACAAGTTGCGTTTATCGGCACAGCCCGCGAAGAATCGATGACTCCGGGAGAAGGCAATCCTGTCGTGATTGCTCTTCGCCTGAAAATAGTCAACCGGCTGATCACGGAAGCGGAGCAGCTTGTAATCCGGCCGGAAAGCAATCTACTCGACCCCAGCCGAAAGCGGATGCCATCAGCCGCCGAAAGCCTTGAAAAAATGGGGGCGCCCCATGCGATATTTGCGGAAGTGATACCTGAAGCTGAGCGAGCTTCTCGCGACGAGCTCATCAAAACCGCAAACTATTACTTTTCGGGTCTGCAGCGGAACGACGGTAAAGGCCATTATCCTTTCACAGATGATTGCGACCGCTATGAAAACGGCAGCCGGGCCACGAATGTTCCTTTGAAGCCTGGCGAGAAGATGCCCTCTCCTCTTAACGAGACGGTGTATTCATCAGCATGGGGCTGCAAACAACAATTTGAGTCGGGTCTCATGCATTTCGTGTCACGGATTCGCGATCGGCGATTTGTTGCAGTGGACCGCGAACGCGGAGTCGTATTTACCTTCAACTTCTTCGATCATGGCGCGGGCAAGACCAGATCTTTCAAGACACCCGACGGCCGCGATGTGGTTGCAGGACCTACGGAGCCGTGGACCTGGCAACAAGCGGAGCTATTCAAAATAGAGAAGGGCAAAATCCGTCGCATAGAAGCCGTTCTGCAACGATGCCCATACGGGATGAATTCCGGGTGGAGCACCTATGAGCAGGGGTTGTCGGAACAGATACAAATCATCAAATAGCTTCAGATCAGACCCTGAAGCAACTGACAGCCCTGTTTCGAAGCACTGAGATGATTGAACTTGATTGAACCAAACTGAAAGCACGTTTATAAAATTCCCGGGAGAGATCAAACGCGAAAATGGATAGCATCCCTGGTGGTTGCAGTTGTTACCGTATTGTTGTTAGTGACTTTATCCTGGACGCGCGCCGAGACCAACGCTGGCAACTAAGCTGAAGAACGCGCTCAGATTATGGATCTTCAGGCCCGTTATTTGTTTGCCCTAGATTTCTTCGATATGGATACCTACGTATCGACCTTCACCAAGGACGGTATCCTGGACATCATCGAATATCAGGCAAAGGGACGCGACGAGATCCGCAAAAAACTGGAAGAATCCAGACCCGTTTTTGATCAGTCTGCCAAGAGCACACAGGGACCATACCGTCCGACGGGGCGCCACAACATTACCAATGTCGTCCTGAAAATCGACGGGAACAAGGCAGTCGGAAGAGCCTATTGGTTCCACTATGGAAACAATAATCCCGAGCGACATGCTGCAATAGATGCGTATGGCCATTATGAGGACGAACTGGTCAAGGTGAACGGGCAATGGCTATTCAGCAAGCGGACCATTTACAATGAGTCCGTTGCCAAATGGATCGCGCCGTCGAAAAACCCGGCATGGTAGCTACGGTTTTGAACACGAGCGAAACCGGCAGGAAGCCCACTCTGATTTTTAGCTCCTGATACCCAAATCCCAGTGCGCCGTAGACTGTTTCCAGTTCGACTGCGCTCGGGGATTTCAATTCCCAAAGGCTCCCTCGTGGACAGCAAATCGTTCGGCGCTTTACTGGTCGAAACGCTCTCCAGACATCAGATTCCCTGTGGTCACTTCGTAGTAGCCAAGCCTGTCCTGGGCTGGCTTCATCATGAATATCGATTATGAAAACCGCTGCTTGCAACATTTTTTGCGGAGCACAGGATGAGGATGATAAAAAATTATAGATCACGGTCCCAATTCTGGCCAGGAGCGTCGGGGGAGGCTGCGCGCTTCATCATTCACTGGCCAAATGTCGATGTTTCTTACAGGACGTCGTCACGATAAGTTTGCAATATATAATAACTTATCAGGCATTATAATCGTTCAACAATTGAATGTCGGGCGGTTTGACAATTCTGTGCTAATGCATGACATCCATCCCGAGGCTTACCAATTCCAACAAACCCTATTGTCACAGCTATTTAGTTTAAATCTTCAAGCTCAATATCCTCTTTGGCTCCCATCTTGCATTATTCATCCTTGCCGATTGCTTAAAACCCTCTCCTTTCGGCAAGGATGGCTATGATTGCAGCTGCCTTTAAGTTCTTATAACACTCATACATGGAGGTAGATGGTATGGTAAAGAGTGTTTTTTCACCCGTTAATTGCCTGGTCGCGTTTGTTATGCTGTTTGCGGCGATGGCCGCGAACGCAGACGCTACCACAATGACGTTCACCGGCCCGGAGGGCAATAATTCAGGTGGCGTGTACACCTATCCGTACAATTTCACTCTAAACGGTTCCGGAAATTACCTGCTGATGTGTGACACCTTTACCCGCGAGATCACTACGGACGAAATTTGGACCGCCACTGCGCTTAACGTGAGTGACCTAACTTCGACCAGCGGTCTGGAATTTCCTTCAGCAAGCGTTCAGACCTACCTGGAGGCGGCCTATCTGTTCGAGGAAGAAGCCAGCGCGTTCGCCAATGGCAATAGCGATCCCAAAGGTCTTTACAACTGGGCTGTCTGGGATTTGTTTGATCCGGGTGTTTCTGCAAATGATCTGGGTGCGCATAGCGCGGAGGAAGGCACTGTTCAGGGCTACTTGACCGCTGTAGAAGGTCTCGCCTTGAATGCGTCGCAATTCAATAATGTGGTCATTTACACACCGACCAACACTGGTGTAGGTGGTCCGCAAGAGTTTTTCGGAGACCCGCCATCGGCGGTTCCCGAACCCACATCCCTTCTCCTCCTCGGAACAGGCGTGGTCGGAATCGGCTTGGCAGCGTGGAGAAGGAAAAAGTAATCGACCACGGCTAGAAGCCGTGGCTTTGGCCTGCCCCGCACAGCGGGGCGAACCACGTATCGGAAGGCCCC
>Ga0326727_10021434_pt1 | contig 12656 bp, 8 predicted proteins | sample MB2enrmetagenome_FD_207643 | JGI IMG/M metagenome (GOLD analysis project Ga0326727, IMG submission 207643) | Lab enriched peat soil microbial communities from McLean, Ithaca, NY, United States - MB29MY | ecosystem: Environmental > Terrestrial > Soil > Wetlands > Peat | place: USA: New York...
CGTTGTGCATGTAGGGAGCTGTACCGAGAAGATGCCGGAGCGTCGGGGTCTTGAAGGCGCCGACTAGTGCTGGATCTTTGGCGCCGAGCGGCTGCGCTCCATAACGGCCGAGCGCATCGGCCGGGATTTGGCCATCCCTCGCGCCCACTCCGAGGTTGTGGAACTGATTGTCGGTGAAGTTGTCGCCGGCGTGGCAGGCGTTGCAGCGGGCCTTGCCGAAAAAGATCGACCGGCCTCGTTCGAGCGCCTTCGCTACGTCGGAGACCTTATCCGCGTCCTTTTCGACGTCGAGCCCCAGAGCTTCCAGCGCCGGTGAATCCTTCTTGGCGAAAGCGGACTTGAGCACGCCCTCAAAATCCTTCGGCGCGAACTCAAATTTGCCGCTCTCTTCCGCCTCGACGCGCTGACGCATCGCCAGCTCGGCGCGATCGAAGACGGAATTGCCGGACAGAACGGTGCGCTCGTACGTAGCGATCGCCTTGGCGATGGAATCGCGCGTCGGTTGCGTGCCGAAGACGGCCGCGAATTGTTTCACGTAATCCGGACGAGCACGGACTCGCTGCACGACGGCGTTCCAGGCATGCCCGTCGCCGCTGAACATCTCGACGGGATTCATCACCGGGCCTTGCGATTGATCCTCCAGCGAAGACGCTCGACCGTCCCAGAATTGGAATGGTTGGTAAGCGGTGTTGAACACAGTTGGCGCGCTCATGCCTCCCTTCAATCTCTTGATGCCCGTCGAGAACGGCGATCGGTCGGTGAAACCTTTCTTCGGATCGTGGCAGCTCGCGCAGGAAACGGTCCCATCGCTCGACAGAATTGTGTCGTAATAGAGTTGCTTCCCCAGCGACCATTTATCAACAGCCATCGGATTTTCATTCGGCACCGGCGGCGACTGTGTCAGCCCGAGGGGCACTTTGATGCGCACGCACTTGCGTTCGATCGCCTGGCCCGTGCGCGGCTCGATGGTCCGCTCAGTTCCGAGATTCCAAAAGGCCGGTAGGGCATCCCATTCTTTCGAGCTTTGACTGCGATTTACGAACAAGATCGGAACGCGCTGCTCGAAAGGTGTCATCAACGACTCATCGGGCAGCTGGCATTCGAGATCGGCGCCGGACTTACCGGCAGGCGCATCAGCCCGGGTGAAGGCGCGAGTGCCGACGAGGGCGCCCGCGCCGGCCAAAAGACACAAAAGATACCCGTTGCGAATCATCGCTCGACGTACTCCCATGCGAGTTTTTGAAGCGGTGAGGTAGCCAGCCACGGTGGCCGACGGCTAGGCGGGGGCGAGCAAGGGGGACAGATGTCCCCGGCCTCTCGGGTAGGAGCGAAACGATTACAGGCGGAAGTCCCTGAACGAGGCATCGGAGCAAGCATTCCGAGAACGCTTACTTGCGACGTTTTTCGTATTTCACAACCTCCGGATCGCCGATGGTGTTGATCAATTGCTGAACGATGCTCTCGCTCGTCTTGCCCTCGGCCTGGGCCTGGAAGTTGGTACTGATACGGTGTCGCAGGACTGGAATGGCGGCCTTGCGCACGTCGTCGAGGCTGACGCTGAAGCGCCCGTCCATGGCGGCATACGCCTGACCCGAACGAACGAGGAACTGCCCGGCACGAGTTCCAGCCCCGTAGTCGACCATTTTGCGGATGAACTCCGGGGCCGATGGATCGGCCGGCCGGGTCGCCCGAATCAGTCGGGTGATGTAATCGAGCACGAAGTCGCCAACCGGCACACTACGAATCATCTTTTGCAGGTTTACGATCGCCTTGCCGCTGAGCACTTTTGTCAGCTCGACCGGTTCGTCCTTGGCGGTCATCGCCAGAATGCGCTTTTCGTCGTCATAGTTCGGGTAATCGAGCTTGATGGCGAACATGAAACGATCGAGCTGCGCCTCGGGCAGCGGATAAGTTCCTTCTTGTTCGATGGGATTCTGCGTGGCGATGACGAAGAACGGATCGGGGAGTTTAAGAGTCTCTTGACCAGCGGTCACCTCGCGCTCCTGCATCGCCTGCAGGAGTGCGGCCTGTGTTTTGGGTGGAGTTCGATTGATTTCGTCGGCGAGTAGGATATTCGTAAAGATTGGCCCTCTGACAAATCGAAATTCACGTCGGCCGGTCTCGGTTTCGTCTAGAACGGTTGTACCGGTTATGTCGGACGGCATCAGATCCGGTGTAAACTGAACGCGCTTGAAGCTAACGTCCAGTATTTGGCTGATCGAACTAACCATGAGCGTCTTGGCCAGCCCCGGAACGCCGATCAACAAGCAGTGACCGCGGGTAAAAATGGCAGCCAGGACTTGCTCGATCACCTCGGCTTGACCGACGATAACGCGCCGGAGCTGGTCGAGCATGTGCGTGCGAGTCTTGCTAAACTCGGTCAGATACTCTTGGATGCGATCGCTGGCCACCGGGACGATTCCTTGGCAGAAGGGCTGAGGTAAGCCTATTGATAATGATTATTGATAAGAACCCGGGCGTAGAATGGCAAAGGTGTGGCCCGCTCAGGCAGAGTTGGAGCCTGCGACAGCGACCGGCTTCCGTGCCAAATTTGCATTCGTAGTTGAGGCGTATGGTGGCGTTCGGCGCTGCGCGAGTCCCGATCAGGACCGCAGCGAATCGATGGTACAAGGTGGAGGAGCGACGATGAGCACGCCACCGGCTGAGCAGCCCGAGCCTCGGCACGATAGCTCGAAAACGACTCCGCACCCCGCCCCGCCCCGATCCACGGTTCCCGAGACAGCTGGTGAGACGTTGGCCGGCGATCCAGCCCTCTTACCCCCCGCGGGACCACCAAAGTCAGCGAAGCTTCCCGAAGCACCGCAGCGTCCCCTCCCTTCTTTGCCCGGCTTTGAGGTACTGAAGGAGCTCGGTCGCGGTGGCATGGGGGTGGTCTACCTGGTCCGGCATTGCAAGATGAATCGGACCGAAGCCTTGAAGATGATCCTGTCCGGCGATCACGCGAGCTCGACCGATCTGGAGCGCTTTCAGACCGAGGCCCGCACCGTTGCCAGTCTCCGCCACAACAACTTCGTCCAGATCTACGATGTCGGCGAGGCGGGCGGCCATCCTTATTTGCGCCTCGAGTTCATCGGCGGCGGCAACCTCGAGGATTGGCTCGACCGGCAACTGGGCGTCAGTTGTCTCGACCCGAAGACAGCAGCCAGGCAGGTCGAGCATCTGGCCCGCGCCATGCACCATATGCATGAGAAAGGCCTTATTCATCGCGATTTGAAACCGGCTAACGTGCTGATCAGTTTGCCCGACGAAGCCGAAGGCCGGCCCGTCAAGTTGGAGGAGTGCGACCTCAAGATCAGCGACTTCGGCCTGGCCCGTGAAGTCCGCGGTCCGGGCGCTCACACCCGCGGAATCATCGGCACGCCAGCCTACATGGCGCCGGAACAAGCGATGGGCGGACACGTCGATCGCCGCGTCGATGTTTATGCACTCGGTGCGATTCTCTACCGACTGCTGACTGGCCGGGCGCCGCACGACGGCGACGACCCGATGTCCGTACTCGCCCGGCTCATTCAGCCCGGTCACGAACCCGTGCCGCCCAGCCAGCTTCGCCCCGAAGTGCCCGCCGAACTCGACGCCATTTGTCGCAAGAGCTTGGAGAAGGATCCGAAGCGACGTCACGCCTCCGCGAAGGAATTGGCCGACGATTTAGAACACTTCGTCGAGACGGGCAAAGCTGCTTCTCGTTCGCCGTCTCGGCCGGCGTCCGCACCGGAAACGATGTTGGCGCCGCCCGGCACGGTGCCGGCGTCGCTGGGTTCGGGTGTCTCGCGCGCGCTACGTCGCCCGCGGAACCCCGGCGTTTTAGCCGCATTTGCTCTCATCGTAGTGCTCGTACTCGGCCTGGCATATTTCGGTTACAGTCGCTGGTCCAGGGCTAATCAAGCAAATCGTGCCGAGGCGCTGGCCGTCGAGACGCGCGAGAAGCAGGAGAACGAAGCCTCGACTGCGATGGCCGAAGCCAAACTAGCCCGAGAGAAAGGTGATAAGAAGGGCGCGCTACAGAATTATTGGAAAGCGCAGGAATTACTGGAGAAGATGCGCGAGCAGTATCCGGATCAGTCCAAGCTGGCGCTTGCGCTTGCCAAAGCTCACATCGACGAAGGCAGCCTTTGGGTCGAATATCAGGACGCGAAAGAGGCGGAGTCGGATTTCACATTTGCGATCGATGTTTTGACGAAGCAGATCCCTGCCGAGTCAGCCGGTGATGACGTCGGCCTGGCGCTGGCGGATGCCTACCACCATCGGGGTGAATTGAAGGACACCCTCATGCAGTGGCGGGCGGCGCTGGGACTCTATCAAGACGCACTGAAAATCCGGGATGGGTTATGGTGGAAAAACAAAAGCGATCGGGCCTTTCGCCGCGACGTCGCGCGCAGTTACAGTTCGATCGGCAGTGCCCAGCTGCAGCTGGGGCATATCGACAAAGCTCATGAATCGTACGACGAAGCAGAGAAGATCCGTCGCAAACTGGTCGAGGAAGACGCCACTGACGACGATGCCCGTTATCAACTGGCACGCAGCCAAGTGAACAAAGGCAACTACCACCTCTGGCGTGGAGACTTAAATCCTTCGATCAAGCAGTTCGATGAGGCCCGCCACATATACGAGAACCTCACCTCTCGGCCGTCGGCGAACGTCCGCCACAAAGCCGAGTTAGCGGATATCTACCTCATGCTGGGCGAATTGCATCTGGATCAGGACAAGCGCGACGACGTCCCCGAACTCGTGCAGAAGGCACGCGCGATCTACGACGAACTTGCCAGCAACGATTCCGATGAGGCCACGTCACGAAGCGGGCGCATTCGCTGTGCGGTCGTGCAGGCTCGCCTGATCGCGTTAACCGATCCTGCAGAAGGAGGCAACGAAGCCAGCAAGCTATTCGAGCAGATTAGAGAGTACAAAAGGTACCTGAATATCGAGAAACGTCAGAGCACAGCCGAGGATTCCTACAATTCAGCCGTCACGCGGGCGCTGCACAACGATCGCGAAATGGCTCTCTCTTCCTTGAAATCGGCCGTCAATTCCTATGGTTTCCGCAATTTCGCGAGGGCGCGACTTGACGTCGCGTTCCGTCCGCTGTTCGCCAAGGACGCCGAGTTCAAGAAGGCCATCGACCGACTTGAAAAGACGTCTCGAAAAGGCGACGACGCTGCAGCTGAAGAGACGGAATAGTCGGGTTATCTGCAGGATTGAACGACCCCGCTTTCACTCCCGGACCGGTTGCCGAACTCTTCTCCGATCAATAATTTAGACATATTGCTCTCCATTCGCAGACCTCCTTCGCGCCTCTCGGTGCGGTGGATTCTGGTGCGGGGCAGTCATCCCGGGCAGTTCCTTGCTGCGAGAACAAGTCATGGCTGTGAAAACCGCCGCCGCGAAAACCAAAGTCCGATCCAAGCCGGCGCCTGTGGCGTCCGATCTCACGGGCGATCCGTGGTCGACGCCACCGGTTACGACCCAAGAACGCATGGTGTGCATCGAGGCACTCGGCAAGCGCATCCTCGAACACGTTCGCTTCATGTGCAGCGTCGAAAAGCTGCCGGGCACGTCGCGCGAGGCCAAGGACCTGGCTGTGATGATGTTCTACGAACGATTACGCGGCTTCGAGCAGGAGCTGAACCGCGTCCAGGAGGGATTGCGGCTCGGCTGAGAGGTTCGCCCTGCCCCGCCGACTGATTGTGCTTGCTTCCGGTATAATGGGCGGCTGTTCTACCGTCTGCCGGGAGATTGTTCAATGACCGCGCCAGCCAAACCGGGCGCAGGCCGCACTCCACTGCCTCTTTGGAACGACTCACAGGCCACCCCATTTGCGCCGACAACTCCCGCCGAGATGCGCGAGCGCGGCTGGGACGCTGTCGACGTCGTCTTCGTCACCGGCGACGCCTACGTCGATCATCCCAGCTTCGCAATGGCGATTCTGACTCGCGTGTTGGAATCCGCAGGCTTTCGCGTCGCCGTTCTCAGCCAACCCGACTGGCGTTCGTGTGAACCGTGGCGACAATTCGGCAGACCGAGGCTGTTCTTCGCGATCAGCGCCGGCAACATGGATTCGCTGATCAATCACTACACCGCCAACAAAAAAGTCCGCAACGACGACGCTTATTCTCCGGGCGGCCGCATCGGCCTGCGTCCCGACCGGGCCACCCTTTCCTATTGCCACCGCGCCCGCGAGGCGTTTCCCGGCGTGCCCGTGATCGCGGGCGGCGTCGAAGCGTCGCTGCGCCGGCTGGCCCACTACGACTACTGGAGCGATACCGTTCGTCGCTCAATCCTGCTCGACAGCAAGGCAGATCTAGTCGTCTACGGCATGGGCGAAAAGCCGATCGTCGAAATCGCCCGCCGCCTGGCTTCAGGACAATCGGTAAAGGACCTACGCGACCTTCGCGGCGTGGCATACGCGCTCGGCGCCAAGGAATCGGACTCATTTTCAGCACAAACAGGATGTACGACATCCGATAACGACGTCATCGTGCTGCCTACGTATGAGGCCGTGAAGTCCGACAAGATGGTGTTCGTGGAGGCGACGCGTCTCATCCACATCAACACCAACCCGCTCAACGCCAAAACGCTCGTTCAGTTCCACGATCGCGAAGCCGTGGTCGTCAATCCGCCGACCTTGCCTCTCAGCGATGACGAGATGGATCGCATTTACGATCTGCCTTACACCCGTCGGCCACACCCGTCTTACCGCGAACCGGTCCCTGCTCACGAGATGATCAAGGACTCGATCACGGTCATGCGCGGCTGCTTCGGTGGCTGCACGTTCTGCTCGATTACGGCGCACCAGGGCCGAACGATCCAATCGCGCTCGGAGAATTCCGTCCTTGCGGAAGTGCGGAAACTGGCAGCCGATCCCGAATTCTCGGGCATCGTCAGCGATATCGGCGGCCCGACCGCCAACATGTACCAGATGCGCTGCACCCGACCCGAGGTCGAAGCCAAGTGCAAGCGGCAGTCATGCGTGCACCCGACGATCTGCAAACTGCTGGGCACCGACCACGGACCACTGGTGCAACTGCTGCGCAAAGCACGCCAGGAGCCGGGTATTCGCAAGGTCCTGGTCGCCAGCGGCGTCCGCATGGACCTGGCCCAGCTTTCACCCGAATACCTGAGGGAATTGGCCGCCCATCACGTCGGCGGCCATCTCAAAGTCGCACCCGAACACACGGACCCGCACGTACTGGGCCTGATGAAAAAGCCGGTCAACGACAATTTCGAAGGATTTGCTCGCGGATTCAAAGAAGCCTCCCGCCAGGTCGGCAAGCCAAAGCAATACCTGGTCCCCTACTACATCGCCAGCCATCCCGGCTCAGACCTGCACGCAATGATCGACCTGGCCCTCTTCCTGAAACGCAACGGCTACCGCCCCGATCAAGTCCAGGACTTCATTCCAGCCCCGTTCGATGTAGCGACCTGCATGTACTACACGGGCATCGAGCCGTTTTCGAAACAGGCGGTGTATGTGGCGAAAGGACTAAAAAACAGGAAAATGCAGCGCGCCTTGATGCAGTTTTTCAAGCCCGAGAACTGGTTCACGGTTCGCGAAGCATTGATCGAAGCCGGGCGACAGGACTTGATCGGTTCAGGATGTGACAGCCTCATTCCTGCCAATCCGCCAAAGGAAGCGATTGAAGCACGACGCAAGCGCGCGAATGACGACGATCATTACCACACCGTTGCGAATCCTGCAAAATGGGAGACGCCCGGTGAGCCTGGACCGCGACAGCCGAAGACAAAGGGATACAGGCCAGGTCGCAAGAGCCAGTCCCGACGCCAGAGGCCCGGTCGCGGCCGAAATTGACCACCGGGGCGTGAGGCCTAAGGTATTTGCTGACGGAACGGGACGACTCAGGGTCCGGCTCCCTTGGAAAAGTAGAGAGGCAGACTTCGTATGGGCAGAATCTTCGAGAAGCGCAAACACTCGATCTTCAAAACCGCTGCTCAGAATTCCAAGCTTTATTCCAAGTACAGCAAACAGTTGTACATGGCGGCCAAGAACGGCGTGCCGAATCTGGAAGCCAATCCGGTTCTGCGCAGCATGGTCGAGAAAGCCAAGCGTGAAAATGTTCCGAGCCATGTGATTGAAAAGGCGATTCAGAAAGCCGCCGGTAAGGGAGCCGAAGACTTCCAACCGGCGCGTTATGAGGGGTTTGGTCCCGGCGGCGCACTAGTCATTGTCGATTGCTTGACCGACAACAACACACGCACCATCTCCGATATTCGCAGTTGTTTCACCAAGACGGGGTCCAAATTGTCTGCCAGTGGATCCGTTGCGATGTCGTTTGAGCACCTGGCGATCCTTTCTTTCAAGGGCGACAATGAGGAGAAAGTACTAGAGGCCCTATTCACTGCGGACATCGCCGTCGAAGAAGTCGAATGCAAGGACGGCACCGTTACCGTCTTCGCCCCTCCCGCCGAGTTCTACAAAGCCAAAACGGCATTGCTCGCGGCGTTCCCGGACCTTGAGCTGGAGGTCCAGGAAATCATTTTCCTTCCGCTGGAATCTAAGGTACTCAACGGGGAAGACTTGGCGTCGTTCGAGAAATTCCTGGCCATGCTAAATGATTGCGATGACGTGCAGGAAATCTACCACAATGTCTCCCTTCCGTAAGCTTTTGATGGATTTCCGGAGTGTTGGGTCGTGAACTTGGACACGTCGCTAACCCCGCAAGGGGGGGAGAAATCCGGGGAACGGGGTCTTCCAAAGCAGGGATACCGGCCAGGGCGGAAGTCAGCACGTCGCCGGGACTCGAATCGCGGCCGAAAGATGGCGGCTCACAGCCCCGGCCAGAATGTGCACGGCTTTCTCCACTGCGGGGATAGAAATGCCATCGATCGCGCATCGAGTTGAGCTGCCGGAGATCCAGGGTTTGCGCGATATCTATCGGCACGAGATGAACTGCCAGATTATTCACGATTCGATCCACACGCGTCCAGGCTGGACTCAGGAATACCTGCTTACCGATGGCGGCGCGAAGGTTGGCTATGGTTCCGTTGCCGTTGCTGGCCCATGGCAAGCTGACCCGAGCGTGTATGAGTTCTTCGTGCTGCCTCAATCTCGGGGGCGCACGTTTGACTTGTTCATCGCGCTTCTCAAAGCAAGCGGGGTGAGCCTCATCGAAACGCAAAGCAACGACCCCTTTCTAACGATCATGTTGCATGCGTTCGCACCCACGGCAACAAGCGAGTCGATTCTCTTCCATGACAAACTGACGACAACGCACGTGCTGTCCAATGCCCATTTTCGGCGAGCGACTCCAGACGATGCTCCCCGGATCGCCCGCTACGAGCTGGATTCAGGCGCGAGCTGGGTGGTGGTGTTCGAGGGCGTTGTTGCCGGGACTGGTGACATCCTGTTTCATTACAACCGGCCGTATGGCGATATCTACATGAGCGTGGCTGAGCCGTTCCGAAAACGCGGCGTCGGCACATACTTGGTTCAGGAGCTGAAGCGCGTCTGCTACGAGGGCGGAAGCGTGCCGGCTGCGCGATGCAATCCCAAGAATATTGCCAGCCGACAGACTCTTCAGAGAGCTGGATTTGTGCCGTGCGGGCATATTTTGAAGGCGGCGGTATCGCTTTGAAGGTGAGTTCACGCGGAGTACGAAGGTTGATCCACGTGACGTCCCGCGGTTGCCTTCCAGTTCGCTGAGGGCCCTTGGCGGCATCTGCGTCAGTTCTCCGCTGAATACCAGTCCAACACGCGCAATGCCCGAAGGGTGATCCACCGGCTCGGCCGGCCCTCGCTCTCGTCCAGTTCGATCGGCATCCTGCCGGGGTAGCGGGTCTCAAGCGGCCAGCGGCCGTCGGCGTCGCACTTCGACGCGATGAGGGCGATCGCCTCGGCCATGCGCGGCTCGGGCGCAACGCCGGCGCGACGCAGGTAGTCAAGCCCTCGCAGTACGTCGTAATGCCACCACGCCGGGAACGCGAAACGCGTCCACACGGCTCCGCTCTTTCGATCTCGCTCGATCACCTCTCCGGTCGATCGGCGGCGGAAGAGGCAGCGCTCAAGGAGGTATTCCTGCCCGCGGAGTCGGGCCGCGGTCACGGCCGGGCCGGCCCCGCCCGCCTGTTCGTACTCGAGCAGCGCCTCGAGCACACAGATCGTTGTGTTAAACGACGACCGCGTCGAGCGCTCGTCGCAATTCCAGCCGCCGTCGACCCGCTGTTCGCCGAGCAGTCGGCCGACGATGCCGCGGACGTCCTGACCGAAGTAGGCGCCCGGCGCTGCCACCTGGCCGTTGATGCAGGGTTCGACCTCGCCGGTAAAGAAAGGGTTGTCGTCCGCTTCCGCCGGACCACATCCTCGCCAAGTCACCTGGTCGCGGACGAGGCCCACCGCGCGCCGTGCCTCGCCACTGGCGGGATCGAGACCCATCTCCCACAAGAGCCACAGGACGTGCATCGTGGAGTCCCATCCCCGATTCCATGCTGCGCCTCCCCACCGGCCATCGGGCGCCTGGAGGGCGAGTAACCGCGCGCCCGCACCCTCGGTCGCAACCCTGGCACGCTCGGCCGCGACCTCGTCCGCCGACGCGTCGGTCAGGTCGCGCATCACCTGCCATCGGATGGATGGGTCGGAATCAAGCAGCCAGCGTAGGGCCGAGCTTGTCGGCTTCGGAACAGACTGTTTGGCAGGATCGGTTGCCATCGGCTGCTTCGTCCTCACTCGGGCCACAAGACTCTGTCGGTCAATAACAGCGGATTCGCTCAACCGGCTCGGATCTATTTATAAACGGTGCCGGACTCTCCATTGCGGCGCCTCCGAGAGCTTTCATCCGTTCTTCCAAACGACGGAAGGGTCCAATCGGTTGAATCGGTGGGTGTTGGTGCATTCGTCCACCCGCATTTGAGGCCCTTTGTCAAAGGTCTTTGCTGACGATGCGTCGCATCTGTCCGCAACGATCAACCCGGCGTTATAACAGTCTCACCCGCCGCGGCGACAGCGTTGCATGAAATGCCAAGGAGTCAGCATTCATTTACTCCGAACGCACTACTTCAGGTTTTCCCGGATGGTCTATCACCGCCTCGGCAATCTATCGCCTGCCCGCCAATGGCGGCAGGGGAAGAAGCGGAAGGGTTGAGGCTCAGTCTGGTGGAGTCGGTGAGTTACTCAGCACGGAATGCCGGACAGAGCCGCGCGGCGCCCCGTACAAGCCGCGGCGTTACAGATTGACCGCGGATGGGCATCCGCCCGCGAACTAGGCGTAGATTTTGCTTGCCTTCCCTTCAGGGTGCTTCAAATGTAAAGGAAGGGGTATTCCCGCCTGCTGCATAGCTGACCTGTTCAGTGCGTAGACGTTGAGTACTCTACTGTACAGCCAGGCAGTTAGCCCCGGGAGCAAGCCATGACTAACCCAACTCTCCCGCCTCCTGCGCGCGCCAATGAATCAGGCTTCGTTCACGACCTGGCGTCTCTCGCCTGCGAAGCCGCCATCGAACTCGACAACCTGACCCGCGACTCGAGTCAACCTGCGACGGCTGTTCGTCTTTTAGCGGAACGCCTCACGCAGGAGTTGCCGGACGCCATGGACCTAACTTGTCCAAAATACCTCGTGGCCCCTTCGACCGTCACCGTGATGAGCCGCGCCATCTGCGAATCTTCCTTGGCGGAAAAGCCGACAGACGTGCGAGGTCTGACTAAGGCCGCTGGCTTGATCGCAGGGCTGCTCGTGCAGGTGAGTGATGACAAGGCCGCCCGCGCCGATACGAAGCGGCTGGAACTGCTGCGCTCCTTCTGTCTGTTGCTCTCGAAGGTCGCAGCCGCCGCACGTCAATCTGAGGTCGATAACAAGCCTCAGCACCCCTACAGGAAGCAGCGGTGACATGAATGGCACTGCTCGAGATCGCTCGGAAACGACTACAAGCTGTTCTCGATGAGATCAACCGCCTTGCCGATTACGAATTTCCGTATAAAGACTCGGAACTGGCCTTGCGTAGTTTGCGGCAGGTGTACAGCGGACGACTGAGGACGCTCTCGTTACTCAACAACAACAGCAATCAGGCTGTCCTGAAGCAGGCTTGCTCCCTCGCGCTGGGCGAGCTATTCGAATACCTGCCTCTCCTCGGTTTCGTCGTCCGCTCGACCAACGTGCGGAACGCTTTTGAGGTGTTTCGCCCGATCTTGCGCATGGCTCGCGCAGTACTGGAGCCCGGGGCACAGCGCAACCACCAGTACCAGACTCAACTGGTGCTATCTTCGGAGTGGGATTACTCCCCCCTCACCTACAGTGAGATACCGGGGTTGCCAGGGTTCGTTCTCATCGGCCTGCCAGCCCCGGAGTCCTCGAATCCGTTGCTGATCCCTTTGGCTGGGCACGAGTTGGGGCATTCAGCCTGGACCATGAACGGTCGGGCAGTTGACAATGCCATCTCCCCGGTCGTCCGGCAACAGGTGATTGCCGTCATCCGGCAGCGCTGGGTCGAATTTACGACCCACTTCCCCGGTCTGGGCATTGCCGAAGCGCAGGTGGCGACCGATCTGGCCGCTATCGCGAGTTGGAATCGGGCAGCGTCTTGGGGACAGAAACAAGCGGAGGAAATCTTCTGCGACTGCCTCGGACTTCGCCTGTTCGGGGCTTCGTATCTGGAGGCGTTCGCTTATCTGCTCGCGCCTTGCGTACCGGGGGAGC
>Ga0326727_10021435_pt1 | contig 12656 bp, 10 predicted proteins | sample MB2enrmetagenome_FD_207643 | JGI IMG/M metagenome (GOLD analysis project Ga0326727, IMG submission 207643) | Lab enriched peat soil microbial communities from McLean, Ithaca, NY, United States - MB29MY | ecosystem: Environmental > Terrestrial > Soil > Wetlands > Peat | place: USA: New York...
ACGAACGCGGCTCTGGCCGAGTATCTCGACCGGCTCTTTGCCGACCGCTGGGCCGATGATCTTGCCAGCGCTGCGGACCAGCCGACGGGATTGTTTATCGATCCGCGGAATATCACGCGCGTTACCCTGCTTCCCGAACTCGAAGGCGCGGTCGAGGTCGTCTCTCCATTGATCGCTCGCGGTTATCAAATGCAAGAGAATGGCCGGCCCGAAGTCTTCGTGCAAAACCTTAGAGCGGGTCTTTCGCTGGCGCGGACACTACGAAATCGCTCAATTGCGATCTCTAGCCTGTTCGGTGAGAGAGTCGACACAGCAATGCTGCAAAGCGTCGAACGCTGGCTCGGCCGCCTTGACGGTCATCCGGAGTTGCTCCGAAAAACGTTGAAGGCCTTGAAGGCCCACGACGCGTCAGTCATCGGCGATCGAGAGGAAAATCGCAAGGCAGAGTTGCTGATCGCCGTGAACAGCTTTTCGGATCGGCGTGCGCTGCCCTTCATTGGCGCGGATACCGTCGCAACGATACCCGGTGAAAGCATGTCCGCTGGCCTTTTGTCGCTGTCTCTGCACGTACCCTGGGAAGAGGCCCGTTTGAATCGCTTGCTCAATGCATTGGCATCGTCTGATTCCAAACTGTCCATGCGAGCATGGGAACAATCTCCGCTTTTGGTTGCCGAATTGGTTTCTTTTCCGTTGAGCCAGAACTCCTTCTTTACGCGAGAATACCCACCTTCCGCACGCGTCAGCCTACAGCGAGCGACCCTGTTGCAAGTTGCCTTGCGCCTCTACGAGGCCGAGAAAGGCAAGCCGGCGAACAAGCTTTCCGACCTCGTTCCGGAGTATGTGGCAGCGATACCGCTGGACCCCTACGACGGACAACCATTCCGCTATCGATTATCAACCGGCGAGAGTCTCAAATGGCCGCCGGACGACATAAGCGGCGAGCGGCGTCCGCACGCTCGCGGCGAAGCGGACGCGGCCATGGAAACCGAGTCCGAAAACACACGCCGCGTGGCTGCAGGCCAGGGCATTCTCTGGTGCGTCGGCAAGGACGGCCATGACAACGGCGGCAAAATCCAACAAAGCCCGCACCTCGCGGAGGCACTCCAAAATTCGGACGAGATCTACCTAGTCCCCCTGCCGCCAAGGAAGCGCTAGCCGCGGACGCAGCCACCTAAATGCGTCCGCATAGACAACTGGCGACCTTGACGCACTGCACGAATGTCCCTAAAGTTCAGCCTGCGGGGCGCTTAGCTCAGTTGGCTAGAGCACCAGCTCGACACGCTGGGGGTCACAGGTTCAAGTCCTGTAGCGCCCACTACCGCAACTCTTCTCGCCGAAGGCTTTTCCGCATCGCTTTCGCTCTTCAGAATTTGCAGTTTCACGCCGTCGGTGGGACATCTTTCGCAGCCGATCTCTCCCGCGCACCGGGCGCGAATGATGGTGGACAAATCGCGCGCGCCACGGCATAATTAGTGTTCCAACCTGCCCCAAGGCCCCCCCCCGGCCTCCCGCCTCCCGCCGCTGATAGAAATGAAACAATACAGCCGCTTCCTTTTAAGTTCCGTCTTTCTTTGTTCGAGCATGGCTGCCGAGCCGGTGACGTTCGAACAGCACGTTCGTCCCGTGCTCAAAGCCTACTGCCTCGACTGCCACGGCGGCGGCGAGAAGCTCGCCGGCAAGCTCGACCTGCGCTTGCGGCGCTTCGCAGCCCGGGGCGGCCGTAGCGGGCCGGCGCTCATCGCAGGCGATGCGGCGCATAGCTTGCTCCTCGAACGATTGAAATCCGGCGAAATGCCGCCGACCGAGAAGAAAGTGCCGGCGGACAAGATCGCGCTGATCGGGCGCTGGATCGCAGCCGGCGCGCCGGCCGGGCGCGACGAACCTGATAGGCTCCCTCCCGGTATCGACATCACGCCCGAGGAACGGGCCTACTGGTTCTTCCAGCCTGTCCGACGCCTGGACCCGCCGCAGTCCTCATCTGCAGAACGCGTCCGCACGCCTATCGATGCCTTTCTGCTGCCAGCCCTACGTGCGAAGGGACTCGGCTTCAATCCCGATGCCGACAAATTGACGCTGATTCGCCGCGCCAGCTTCGATCTGACGGGATTACCGCCGAGCGCAATAGAGATCGAAGCCTTTGTTAACGACTCGTCCGCGAACGCGTACGAGCGGATGGTCGATCGTTTGCTCGCCTCGCCCGCTTACGGCGAGCGTTGGGGCCGGCACTGGTTGGACGTGGCCGGCTACGCCGACTCCGATGGCGACGGCACCAACGACACGCTCCGGCCGTACGCCTGGAAGTACCGTGACTATGTCATCCGATCCCTCAACGCGGATAAACCGCTCGACCGCTTCATCGTCGAACAATTGGCCGGCGATGAACTGGTACCCCAGCCGTGGAAGAATCTGAAGGCCGACCAGATCGAGCTGTTGACTGCGACCGGTTTCCTGCGCACCGCCCCAGACGCGACCACCTCCGGCGGCGGACCGGCCGAGGCGCAGCAAGTGGTGGCCGATACGCTCAAGATCGTCTCTTCGTCACTTCTCGGTCTCACGGTCGGCTGTGCTCAGTGCCACGACCACCGCTACGATCCGATCCCACAGTCCGACTACTATCGACTCCGCGCCGTTTTCGAGCCAGCGCTAGATCCTGCCCACTGGCGGAACACCTCTCAGCGGCGCGTATCCTTATTCACCGACGCCGATCGAGCGAAAGCCGCCGCCGTCGACACCGAAGTGGCGAAGCTCAAAGCAGAGTACAACGCCAAGCAATCCGAGTACGTGCGTGCGGCATTCGAGAAGGAATTGACCAAATTCCCCGCGGAGTCGCTAGCCGCACTCAAGGCGGCTTTCGACGCGCCTGCGGACAAAAGAACCGAGGAACAAAAAAAGCTGGTCGCTTCCAACCCGAAGCTGAATATCACGGCTGGCGTGCTTTACCAGTACGACCCCGCCGCGGCGGACGTGCTGAAAGGCCTGGACAAAAAGCTGGTGGGGAAGCAAGCCGAGCGGCCCGTCGAGGACTTCGTTGCGATTACCGACGAAGTGCCGGGCGTCGTGCCGGTGACCCGGGTCTTCTACCGCGGCGACTATCGCCAGCCCAAGGGCGAGGTACAACCCGGTGACCTGACCATCTCAGCAGCCGAAGGCAATCGCCTGGAGATTCCGGCAAAGAATGCCGCCGTATCCACAACCGGACGGCGTCTTGCACTGGCAAAGCACCTGACCAGTGGCACGCATCCTCTGGTCGGTCGTGTACTGGCCAACCGTATCTGGTTGCACCACTTCGGTCGGGGTCTGGTCGACACGCCGGGAGACTTTGGCGTCCTCGGACAGCGGCCGACGCACCCGGAACTATTGGACTGGCTGGCCTCTGAACTCCCTCGCCAGGGCTGGAGTCTGAAGCAGATGCATCGCTTGATCATGACCTCGACGGCCTACCGCCAGTCATCGCGACGAGAAGCTGGCCGAAGCGAACTGGATGATTCGGGAGCGTTATATAGTCGCTACTCCGTGCGCCGGCTCGAGGCGGAAGCGGTGCGCGATCGCATCCTGGCCACGGCAGGCCGATTGGACCGCACCATGTTCGGGCCGCCCGTTTCAGTCACGGAGGACGCAGTCGGCCAGATAACCGCGCCGGATGACAAGCCGCGACGAAGCGTCTACCTCCAAGCGCGGCGGACGAAGCCGGTTGCGTTCATGGCCACGTTCGACGCGCCGGCCGGCGAGCTCAACTGTGATCGACGCGGTTCCAGCACCGCTGCCCCGCAGGCGCTGATGCTCATGAATAGTGAATTCATCCTGCAGCAAGCCAATCACTTCGCCCGACGGCTGCGCGAGAAGTTACCCGTTGAACAACTGACTACAGTCCCGGGCTACCGCGCTCTGCCGCTGGATTTGTTGCCGGCACGCGTCGCTCGTGCCTGGCAACTGGCTTATCAGCGACCCGCGTCGCAGGAAGAGATCGACCTCGCCTGCCGTTTTGTCCGCAAGCAGACGCAGCAATTGCGCGCGGCCAAAGTCACGGACGCGGATCTGGCGGCGCTGACGAGCCTGTGTCAACAACTACTCGCTGCAAACGAGTTGCTTTATGTGGATTGATCCCCGAGCCAGCAGCCGGCGCGACTTTCTCAACCGCTCCGCGTTCGGCGTCGGCGCCTTCGCTTTGGCGCACCTGTTGAACCGCGACAGCCTGCTGGCACAAACGCCGGCCAAGCCGGGCGAGAACTTGCCGCTGAATCTTAGGGCCCGTTCGCCGCAGTTTGCGCCACGGGCGCGGGCGATGATCTCTTTGTTCATGCACGGCGGCCCGTCACACGTCGACCTTCTCGATCCCAAACCGGAGCTCACTAAGAATCACGGCAAAGAGTATGGCGGCAACGTCGTCTACAGCTTCGTCAACCGCGCCAACAAGAAGCTGTTCGGCAGCCCTTGGAAGTTCGCCAAGTACGGCCAGAGCGGCACCGAGGTCTCTGAATTACTGCCGCATACCGCTGGCATCGTGGACGACCTGTGCGTCCTCCGTTCGATGCACACAGGTCACAACGGCCACGAGGTATCGATTCGCTATTTCCATGGCGGCATTGCCGGCGTCACCGGCCGGCCGACGCTGGGGAGCTGGATTGTCTACGCCCTCGGCTCAGAGTCGCAAAACTTACCCGCCTACATGGTGCTGGCCGATCCGGGCGGGCACCCGGTCGACGGCACGTCCAACTGGTCCTCCGGCTTCATGCCGCCGCTCTACCAGGGAACGGTGCTGCGGCCGCAAGAGCCGCGTATCCTCAACCTGGATCCACCAGCTCATTTGCGCGGCGAACTTCAACGGCAAAACCTCGACTTACTCGCCGAACTCAATCATCGCCACTTGCAGACTCACCCGGGTGAGGCCGACCTCGAGACACGGATTGCTAGCTACGAGCTCGCCGCGGCCATGCAGACGGCGGCCAAAGAAGCGCTCGACATCTCCCGCGAGCCCGAGGCGATACATCGTCTGTACGGTATCGATCAGGAGCGAACGCGCTCCTATGGCACGAGATGCCTCATCGCCCGCCGGCTGGTAGAGCGCGGCGTCCGCTTCGTGCAGCTATTCCTCGGCGGCCAGCCGTGGGATACGCACACATCCATCCGCAAAACGCTGCCTGACATCTGCAGCCGGACAGACCAGCCTGCAGCGGCCCTGGTGACCGATCTGAAGCAGCGCGGCTTGCTTGATTCGACCATCGTTCACTGGGGTGGCGAGATCGGCCGGCTGCCGGTGTGCGAGGGCGACCTGAACGACGGCTCCGGTCGAGACCACAACGGCCAGGGGTTCTCCATTTGGCTGGCCGGCGGCGGGCTCAAGGGGGGGACTGTTTACGGAACCACCGACGAAGTCGGGCACAAAGCCGCCGAGAACGTTGTTACGCCGAACGACTACCAGGCCACGATCCTACATCAACTGGGATTGGACCACTCGAAGCTCGTCTACCATCACAATGGCCGCGAGCAACGCCTCACGGACGGTCGGCCTGCACGAGTTATCCGAGAAATCCTGGCGTGATCGAGGTCCCCTTCTGCTTAGCGGCCACGACATCACGCGAGCGGCGGTGTCGAGTCCCCGGGATGTGACGAGCGATGGCCGCCTCGTCCTCTCGCCTAGCATTGTGGCGAGAGCTCTGGCCCTGCTGGCCCGGTGAAGTTGGTCAACGCCTCTCACCCGTCCCATTTGTGCTGACGGCAACTGCCGTGCTGAATTGCTCAGAGAGCGTCACAGGGTCGACGCCACCGGCAGCCCCGATGACCACGATGCGGGTACGCGGCGTCTGCTCGCCCCACTCGTCCAATAACGACATATCCACTCGCCGGCCGACCACCTGCAACACTGTCCGCCGCTGTGGGGCATCAACTGTGTGGATCACGCCCTTCACGCGGTAAATTGTTCCGGGCAATTTACGCATGGATTCCCGCAATACTTCGAGCGCCAGCGGCTGGTCCGTCTCGTAGCTCCAGGTGTTGAACACTTTGGCGTGGTCGTGCCCTTGGTCGTCATCGTGACAGGTCGTGCCTGCACAACCATGCCCAAGCACGTGCGCTTCGGAGCTTGCTCGCGCAGCGTCAAAACGTCCAACGCCCAAGAGGACCTCGTAGGGCACCTCGCAGAAATCGGTCTCGACGATGCGGAGACGGTTGAAGTGGTCGTCCAGCCACGCCTTGACCTTCGCCACTTGTTCGGGGCCGGCGAGGCCCACCTTATTCAGGATCACCATGTCTGCAAAGCCGACCTGACGCAGCTTGAGCTCCAGCAGTGGCGGGTACTCGGGGTGCGCAAAGACCTGATCTGCGTCTACCACGCAGGTGACGCTGTCCAGCCGGATCCGGTCTCGGAGATTGGGGTCGGTGAACGTCACGAAGATCCCGGCTGGGTCGGCGACGCCGCTGGCTTCGAGCAGGATGTATTCGACGGTCTCCGGGCGTGCCAGCAAGGCGGCGACCGACTCGATCAGGTCGTCGCGGATCTGGCAGCAGACGCAGCCGTTGGCCAGACTGATCATGTTGGCGTCCACGCCGACGACGAGCTCGGCGTCGATGTTGATCGAACCGAAGTCGTTGACGAGGACGCCCACGCGCAGGCCGTGATTCCCGCTCAGGATGCGGTTCAGCAGCGTCGTCTTGCCCGCGCCCAGAAAGCCGGTCAGGATCGTAATCGGAACGATCGTGCCGTTCTCCTCGATGATTTCCATGGTTATCGTTATTTCTTGAACTTACTCAGATCAATTCCCATCGCCTTCGCCAATTCAATGAGATCGACCTCCTCCGGGTTGGCAAGCTTGGTGACCGGCTCCCGGTACACGTCGGGCGGGTAGTATTTGTGCGGATCAATCTCCAGATCGCGTGTCAGTTGCTCTTGCTGTCGCTCACGTGGCAACTTGGGCTGTGGGACGATACCCTTGCCCGTAGCGACCGGCAGCGGGTCACCGAAGAGCAGGGTGGGACTCGGAAGGGCCGCGCCCGAGAACCCCGGCAGGGCCGCCATCCGGTGCCAGATCGCGTCCTTAGTCACGTTGACGACTGCCACGTCCGGCGCGCCGTACAGGAAAAGGCCGTCCCAGTGGGCACGGACGTCGGCGCTCTGCTCGTTGAGCGTGTCGTTGTCGTAGGAGAGATGCGTGACCATCCCGCAGCGTGGGTTAACCTGCTTAATCAGATAGCCCGAGGCGTAGCCCAGCGTGTGGTGGATGTCCACCGTGTAGTTGAACAGGATCTCCGGGAGGCCGTACTTGAGTTGGTTGATCCTCGCCAAGTCGGGCTGCAACTCAGTGACGAAAACATCGACGCCCTTGGCGTACTTGGCCGTCAGGTCGTCGGGCCGGCCGTCGCCGGTCCACACGAAGGAGAGTCCGTTCCAGTCCAGCCGGTAGGCCGAAGCGCCGTCTTTGGCGTGCGACCGCCGCCAGTGGCGAATCGTGACGCCGTTCTTGTCGTAGCAGACACCGTTCTCGTCCTTCCAGTCGAACTCGTTGACCTCGACTTCGTAGCCGTCGCCGATGGGGCACGCATCGAAGGCTTCCAGGTGCCACTTCAACATTTGCTTCATGCCGGCGATCATGGCCTTGGTGCCCAGGTCCGGCGTGCGTCCGGAAGGCCCCGTCACCCGCAGCGGCATTTTCCAGCGACCGCCCCATGCCGAAAACGGCAGCAGATAGGAAAGGTCGTGGTAGTGGTCGACGTGCAGGTGCGTAATGAAAATGTCGTTGATGTTCGGCATGGGCACGCCCATGGCGAGAATATTCTTAATGCAGCCAGGGCCAAAGTCGAAGAAGAAGCGATCGCCGTTGCCCAGTTCCACCATGATGCACGTGCCGGCCTGGTCGCGCCGGGGCGGATAGGGGCAACTGCCGACGAACGAAATCCGCATCTCGTCCTTGCCGAGGGCCTCCGCGCCGGGGAAGTAGTTCATCCGGCTGCGGACGGACGGCGTCGGCTTGTAGTAAGGCGGGAATTGTAGGCCCTTGCTCGGCCCACCACCGTAGGGATTCTTGGGCTGGTCCACTCCCGGCTGTGGTTCGGCGGCTGCCGCCGGGGACACGGCCGCTGCCGCCATACCGGCAGCCGCTGCGCCGAGGGTCGTCAACATCTCGCGGCGGTGAATTGTGTTCGATTCCCTACTTTCACTGCTCATTTTGTCTCCTTTTATAGTCCGCTTGATCTTGGTGGACTCGCAGCGGAAGTTGGCGTCGACGTGTTGGTGCCGCAGCATTTTGCGATGCATCGCACTGCGCTAGAAACGCCGTGCGGCGTAAAGTACTTCCTATGCGGATAGGCGGCAGGTAACAAGTTGGTGCCGAACCGAGCTTGTCTCCTGTTCAGATGCCAACGGCCACCGACTATCCTCGAAAGATTCGGAATAGCCACAGGGCGAGGCTCAATACCAGGCTGAGCAACAAGCACGTGACCAGCGGGAGATAGAAGCGATATCCCTCACGTTCGATGCGAATGTCGCCCGGCAATCGACCCAGCCAAGGGATGGATGGTGAAAGAATCCAGATCAGGCCGACCCCGGCCATGACAATGCCGAGGACCACCAGCATCCAGCCGGGGCTCGCATTACCGTTCATGGTCACCTCGCTTTACACGGCGAATTCGGGCGGCTCGCGGCGGCCCTCTGAACTTCTCGGCCACTCCTGCTGTCATTTTACTTCTAGGGTAGGCGGATCGTAAAATGTCCGAGCTCTGACGCGAGGAAAGCGAGGTTGCCATGGCGAAGAATTTTCCCCGAAGCGGAAAAAAAGTGCGACCGAAGACAGCCGTGAAAGGTAAGCGCTACCTCTGCGCCAAGTGTCGCAAACGTGCGCCGAAGCCGATTATGTCTCCAGCGCCGTGGTATTGTCCGAACTGCGTAAATCTGGCGTCCAGCGCTGAAAGAGACGCGCACGAACCATGAGAGACTTCGAACGCCTCGATACGATATTTGGACTCCGATCCGCAAGATGTCACGTCCGCATCGCTTGGTGATGTCTGTCTCAAGCCCTTCGACTCACCTGCCCGGGTATGCAATCCTCCGCCCGAACGGTAATCACGCTGCAGTGCGCCTTTCGGACGACTTGTTCGGCGACGCTACCGTTCAGAAAGCGATTCAGTCCGGTCCTGCCATGAGTACCCATGACGATCATGTCGCAGTGATTCTCGCGAGCGGCTGCCAAGATCGCCGCCGCCGGCGATCCCTCGACAAGGGTATGCTTCGCGGGTGTCTTTGTGCCGGTAGGCGATATGCGTGACAGCTCATTTCGGAGATTGGTGAGGTAGCACTCGGGCGGCGGTCCATACATCAGCGATTCGAGCGGCACAACGTGCAGTATGACGAGTTGTGAGTTGTGCTCCCTCGCCAATGCTGCAGCGACGTCAAGGGCGCGGATCGAGGCTTCAGACCAATCAAACGGTACCAGGATGTGCCTGAGCGGTAGCATCGTTTCTGCTCCCGGCTCGTTATTTGAGCAACGACCAAACGGCCTCACACTCGTTTCAGCCAAGGAAGGCAAGAGACCGCAGGAGAGTGGTGAGCGAACACCATGCCGTGCCGGAAGCTCGCTTTCGAATTCGAAGTTGTCAGCTTGAAACAGCCGAAATCGGCCTGGTTCTGGCGGTAGCGAAGCGGGCAATAGGATGAAAGAGTGTGCGAGAGCGGACAGGTGTGCCGGTTTCGCACACTCCAGAGCGTGGGCCCTCTTCTGATGTTGGACGAAATCAAACCACTGCACCTTGAAGACTTGCTTTGGGTGGTCAGCGAACCGATCGGACTACCGAACTACAACTTTCAGTTCGACGTGTCATTTCGCTGCTCTCGGCCTTGGGAACCGCCCGTGGGCATAACGGCCGTCGCCTGAGTAGGCGCGTTTGCAAACTACGGAGTAACGCCGGTCGCTCTGTGGCAGTCGATACTCGATATTGAAAAGCGGCGCATCAAGCCAGGCCAGGAACAATTGCCGGCGTGAAGCTCCGCTACCGCACTGATCGAGATTTTCGGAGTTAACGACGTAGCGATTGGGAACCATTCAAACCACCGCTGCAGAACAGTTGGCTATTCGGGCAATTTGGGGTAACAATAGGAGCAGGCTTAGTTAGCCCGTCTCACTCTCAGGGAGCCGCTTCCATGGCCCGGAAAGCAAAGGGCAAAGTTCCGCCACCTGCAACGGCGCAAAAGCCAAAGGCGGGTGGCATGTCGAAGATGGATGCCGTGCGCGAGGCCGTGGCAAAACTGGGAGCGGATGCGCGCCCGATTCAGATTCGGGACTATGCCAAGCAGCACCTGGGCATCGAGATGTCGGCCGATCACGCGTCGGCCTGCAAGGGCAAGATCATCCGCCAAACTCCCTCGAAGCCAGCGGCAAAAGCCGCGCCCCAGCCTCTGCCCGCGGTCGCTGGTGCATCCACGGTCTCTGCAACCCCTCCGGCCCCAGCAGCCGCAACTCCCGCTGTGAGGACCTCTCCTGCAAAGCGTAAGCGCAAGCGCCGCACTCGTGCGGTTGCCAAGGCATCTGCAAAAATCGCTGACAACGGACGGACGAAGGCCGAATCCGGCATTGCGCTGAACGACATCCTGGCGGTGAAGGACCTGGTAGGTCGAGTTGGCGCCGGCCATCTCAAATCACTGATCGATGCGTTTTCCGTTTGAACCCGCGGACCGCCACCTGCAGCGGTCCGTGGATCAAAGCCCATAGTCGTGCCGCCTATAAATCTAATACGACAGCGGTCACTTGCTCAGCACTTATAGCAAGCTCCCTTGAAGTCTCCCGACGCGTTCGAAACGCGCCCCTTCTGCATCTCTTCGGAATAATCTCGAGCGATCTGGATCATGCTGTTCGAGGGTCGTGCGTGACATTCAACTCAAGCGATTGCCGAAATGCTCTATCGATACCTGGCCGATCTGGTGGTGGCCATCCACGTTGCTTACGTCAGCTTCGTCGTCTTCGGGCAACTGGCGATTTGGCTCGGCCTATTGGTTGGCTGGAGTTGGGTGCGTAACCCCTGGTTTCGTTGGATTCACTTGGTTCTGATGACAATCGTCGGTCTCGAGGCCGTGCTCGGGATCACGTGCCCGCTGACAGACTGGGAAAGTGCGTTACGCGAACGGGCCGGCCAACAAGTGCAAGGAGAATTGTTCGTCGGCCGACTGTTGCATAATCTCATCTTCGTCGATTTGCCATCGAGCGTGATTACCGCGATACACATCACATTCGCACTGCTGGTGATCGGTACCTTCGTTCTAGCACCTCCGCGTCGGTCGCAACGTAGGCCGGTGTCTAGTTGAAGTTCGCATCGACCTGAAAAATCCAAGAGTTTTTCGTCGAGGCCGCTCGCACAATGGCGGCGCGGTAGAATGTCGACATGACAAGGCAAGTTGGAGTGACGTGGATACGGTCAAGCTGGCTGAAGGAACTCGGCATGCCCACCCTCGCCGGAGTAGTTGAGCATACGGGGACAACCGCAAGGAGCGCGTATCGGTATCAGTTTACACCGAAGCACCACGGCGCAGACCAGAACGCCGCACAATGGCTGCCTGACCTCAGCTTGGAGCAAGAGTTCTCGATATTCGACGAAGCCGATCAACACGAACTATGCGATGAAGACGGGAATCTGTACGGAGTGCTACGAACTGCAAACGGCGATCTCGAATACATCGGCGTGTGGGACGAGCAGGTGGCTGAATTCCCGGTTGCAAGAACGGGCACAGCTTGGCACGGCTATCCCGTCTATCCCCTGGCGGAAATCGGACCCGTCAACCGCCGAGGGCAGAGTGGTGGACCCGCGAAGGTCGTCTTCGACAAAATGCTTCACGCCGGTGTCATCGGACGACAACAGAGGGGGCGGCTGTTGAAGGGGAAACACGCATGAACAACAAACGGGAGGCCATCGAGAGCACCACGAAGAACGTCAGGAGATTTCGCAATTTTGAGGTCTCCTGGGCCGGCCCTGGTCGTGCAAAGCGGGAGTTCTGCCTTGGCTCAGAGAAGGGCAAAATCCTGATGACGGACGAGGAGCTGAAGCCCACGGCATTCCTCGGAGAGTCACCCGTTACCTCCGAAGAGGCGATCACTGGGGTAGCTTTCCTCGATAACTTGATTGCGGTTAGCACGAGGTGCGAAGTCGCCTTGGTAACTCTGCGTTCGGAGAATGGCGGAGGATTTCGTTCCGTGTTCGCGGCAGGCGCACACGGAGTCATTGCTACGCCTTCGGGATACTGCGTGGCTCCGCTCGGTCGCAGCGGCATCATGGTGGTCAAGCCATCGCCGGGAGAAAGCCAGCTGGTTACACTGAAAACAGTCTCAGACAAGTCTGTGAATTTCTATAGTGTCACGCACATCACCCACCGCGGCGGCGAGGTGTTGGTATGCGCTATCCGAAAAAATGGGATGGCCGCCATGCCCTTCGACTCGGGACGGGACGAGTTCGTAAGCTCGCTAACTTACTCCGGACTTGACATCGTGGACGTTTGCTCCCTGGGACACGACCTTCGGACACCCGCAGTGGCGGCGGCAAGCCGGGATTGCACTATTGTCCTCTCAACGGACGCTCTTCACGACCCGAAGCCGATTACGATCAAGTTCGACGATATTAAAGGTACGGCGTACCGGATCATGCACTATAACGGTAGCCTAATTCTCCTCACGAACAGGGCTATT
>Ga0326727_10021440_pt1 | contig 12654 bp, 7 predicted proteins | sample MB2enrmetagenome_FD_207643 | JGI IMG/M metagenome (GOLD analysis project Ga0326727, IMG submission 207643) | Lab enriched peat soil microbial communities from McLean, Ithaca, NY, United States - MB29MY | ecosystem: Environmental > Terrestrial > Soil > Wetlands > Peat | place: USA: New York...
CACGGCACCGGACGCAACATGGCGCCCTTCGTCGAGATGGAGTGGGGACGCCAGGCCACCGATCTGATGCGCCGCATCAAAAGGCTCTTCGACCCGGAGAACCTGCTCAGTCCCGGCGTCCTGCTCAACGACGACCCGCAGGCCCACCTGAAGAACTTCAAGCCCATGCCGGTGGCCAGCGAGATCGTCGACCGTTGCACGGAGTGCGGCTACTGCGAAACCATGTGCCCGTCGCATGGGCTGACCCTGTCGCCGCGCCAGCGCATCGTCAGTTGGCGCGAACTGTCGCGCCGTGCCGCGGCGGGCGAAGATGCGGGCGATCTCGAAGCCAACTTTGACTACGATAGCCTCGATACCTGCGCTGGATGCGGGCTATGTACCTCTGCCTGTCCGGTTGATATCAACACCGGCGATCTGACGCGAATGCTACGCGGGCGCAAGCTGGGTGCCGCTTCGCGCCGAGTGGGCGCGTGGACGGTGGGGAACTTCGGCAAGTTTGCCACCGCCGCGCGCGCTGGCCTTGCCATCGGTCATGCCGCCGCCAGCATCGTGGGAGACGGCGCGCTCGCCAGCATTTCCGGAGGCGCATGGAAGCGCGGCATGCCGCGTGCCGCCTCTCTGCCCGCTACATATAAAGGCGCGGGCGATCCGGTGGTCTATCTGCCCGCCTGCGGTGGCCGCATCTTCGGCGCCAACAGCGCGCAGGAAGCATCGCTCGCCGATGTTGTGATGGAACTTCTGGTCCGCGCCGGTTACGCGCCGCGCCTGCCCGAGGGCTTTGACAAGCTCTGCTGCGGCCAAATGTTGGAAAGCAAAGGCTTGGCCGATGCCGCCGACGCGATGGCCGATGCCGCCACCCAGGCTTTGCTGAAGGCGGCCGACGACGGTCGAGGCGGCTTCTATCCTGTGATCCTGGACGCCAGCACCTGCTCGGCGCGCATGAAGCAGCACCTCGCCGGACGCCTGCCAATCTACGACTTCCACGAGTTCGCTCACGATGCGCTTCTGCCGCGCCTGCGCCTCACGCGCAAGCCCGGACCGGTTGCGCTGCACATCAACTGCAGCGTGCGCCGTTCGGCTTCAGAAGCCAAGTTACGCAGGTTGATCGAGGCATGCGTGGATCAGGTCGTGGAGCCGGCAGGAGTTCTCTGCTGCGGATTTGCCGGGGACCGCGGATTCGTCGTTCCGGAGCTCACCGCGCATGCCTTGCGCAAGGTCCATGAAGCTCTGCCGGCCAACTGCCGCGAGGGCGTCTCCACCAACCGCACCTGTGAGATTGGCCTCACCGCCGAGACCGGGCGTCCCTACCACTCCATCGCCTACTTGCTGGAAGAGTGCAGCCGGGAGGAGACGATGACGGTCTGCTGACCGTTTACCAAAAATTCACACGGAACCTAACCAGTATGATTACTATCCTCTATAAAGGATTTCACCTTGCAGACCTGGCAGCAGGTATACGATCCACTGGGCAATATCTGGCTCTCATCGCTGATCGCGGCGCTGCCCATTCTTTTCTTCTTTGTGGCCCTGGCCGTTCTCCGCATGAAGGGGCATCTGGCCGGTACGCTAACCGTCGTCCTCGCGCTCCTGGTATCTGTCTTCTTCTACCGGATGCCGGTTAGAATGGCGCTGGCAGCGGCGGGAGACGGTTTTCTCTTCGGATTGTGGCCCATTGCCTGGATCATCATCACCGCCGTCTTTCTTTACAAAGTTACCGTCCGCACCGGGCAGTTTGAGATCATCCGCGCCTCGGTGGTCTCCGTCACCGAAGACCAGCGCCTGCAGATGCTGCTGGTCGGCTTCTCGTTCGGTGCGTTCCTGGAGGGCGCGGCGGGCTTCGGCGCTCCGGTGGCCATTACGGCCGCTCTGCTGGCCGGCCTGGGTTTCAACCCGCTCTACGCCGCGGGACTTTGCCTGATTGCAAACACCGCGCCGGTGGCCTTCGGTGCAATGGGCATTCCCATGATCGTCGCGGGCCAGGTCACCGGCATCGATGCGTTCAAAATCGGCGCAATGGTGGGCCGCCAACTGCCCTTTCTCTCGTTTCTTATCCCTTTATGGGTCATCGCAATCATGGACGGCTGGCGCGGCGTGCGACAGACCTGGCCTGCGATTCTGGTCTGCGGCAGCAGCTTCGCGGCGACCCAGTTTCTCACCTCCAACTACATCGGTCCGCAGTTGCCCGATATCACCTCATCCCTGGTGAGCCTGCTCTCGCTCACACTGTTTCTCAAGTTCTGGAAGCCGAAGACCATCTTCCGTTTCCCCGGCCAGGAGGTCAGGATCAAAGCGGAACGCCACTCCACCGGACAGGTGGCCAAGGCATGGTCGCCCTTTGCCATCTTGACCGTCTTCGTGACCGTTTGGTCGCTCAAGCCTTTTGCGGCGCTCTTCGCCAAGGGAGGACATCTGGCCTGGACCGTCATCAACTCACCGGTTCCCATGCTCGACAGGCTGGTGATCAAAGTGCCGCCCATCGTCAATGCGCCCACTCCCTACGGATCGGTCTATACGTTCAACTGGTTGTCGGCCACCGGAACCGCCATCCTGCTGGCGGCCCTGGTCAGCGTTGTGCTGTTACGCATGAAGCCGATGGAAGCGATCAAGACCTTCGGCAGCACTTTGAACGAATTGAAGCTGCCCATCTTTACCATTGGCATGGTGCTTGCCTTCGCCTACATAGCCAACTACTCCGGCCTGTCCGCGACCCTTGCCATGTTGTTGGCTGCCACCGGCCTCGTCTTTCCATTCTTCTCGCCATTCCTGGGATGGCTGGGTGTCTTTCTCACCGGATCGGACACCTCCTCCAACGCCCTGTTCTGCAACCTGCAGGCCAACACCGCCCATCAGATCCACGTCAGCAACACCCTGATGGTGGCGGCCAACTCCAGCGGCGGCGTCACTGGCAAGATGATCTCTCCGCAGTCCATCGCGGTTGCCACCGGCGCGGTGGGTCTGGTGGGGCGCGAATCCGACCTCTTCCGCTTTACCCTCAAGCACAGCCTGATGCTTGCCGGTCTGGTTGGGGTCATCACCATGCTGCAGGCCTATCTCCTGACCTGGATGGTTCCCGGCAAGTGATGCAAGATGCCGACCTGCATAGGGGCCGCTCGTGACAAAATGGTAGATACACCATCATGCCAAACGAGAATACCCCTGCCTCTGAGTCCGCTGTTGAATCCGCCGCTGAACCCACCACTGAAACCGCTGCTGACGCACCCGATGAATCGTTTGCCGAGTTGCTGGAGCAGTTTGAGCACACGCATTCCCATCAGGCGGAGGGCGGCGCGAAGCAATTGGACGGCACCGTCGTATCGCTTGACGCCGAGTTTGTATATCTCGACATCGGCTACAAGTCCGAGGGAATCCTGCCGCGCAGCGCGTTTGACAACAATGCCGAAGGAATTGCTGCCGGCGACAAGTTTCCTGTCTCGGTGAAGGGACGCAACGCCGAGCGCTACTACGAGCTCTCGCGCCACAGGGTGGTGCAGCCCACCGATTGGGCCTCGCTGGAAGAGGCTTTCACCCAAAAGACTCCCGTGGTTGGGGTTGTGACCGCGCTGGTCAAAGGCGGTCTCACGGTCGATGTCGGCGTGCGCGCGTTTATGCCCGCCTCGCGCAGCGGCACGCGCGATGCCGCCGAGATGGAGAAGCTGGTGGGCCAGGAGATCACCTGCCGCATCACCAAACTGGACGTGACGGACGAGGACGTGGTGGTGGACCGGCGAGTGATCTCCGAAGAACTGGCGCGCGCGCAGGAGCAGGGCCTCTACTCCGAGATGAAAGAGGGCGACCTCGTCCGCGGCGCGGTGCGCAGCTTTGCCAAGTATGGCGCGTTTGTCGATCTGGGCGGAATCGACGGCCTGCTGCACGTCAGCGATATCTCATGGAGCCGCATCAATGCTCCAGAGGATGTGCTCACGATCGGCCAGGAACTCCAACTCAAGGTCCTCAAGGTCGATGCCGAGAACCGGCGCATCTCGCTTGGCCTCAAACAGCTTGAGCCGGAGCGGTGGGACTCCGCGGCGGAGAAGTACAAGGTGGGCCAGCGCATCACCGGGACCGTCACGCGGCTGATGGACTTCGGCGCATTCGTCGAGCTTGAGCCGGGAATCGAAGGAATGATCCACGTCTCGGAGATGTCGTGGGTGAAGAAGGTCCACAAGCCGAGCGACATCCTGAAGCCGGGAGACACGGTGGAGGCGGTGGTGCTGTCCGTGAAGCAGGAGGAGCGGCGGATCGCACTTGGCCTGAAGCAGGCGCTGGGCGATCCGTGGGCCGACGCACTGAAGAAATTTTATGTGGGGTCGGCGATCGAGGGGCCGGTGACGCGCCTGATGAACTTCGGCGCATTCGTGCAACTGGCGGAGGGCGTCGAGGGTCTGGTCCATGTCAGCGAGATCACCGCGGAACGGCGCATCAATCATCCGCAGGATGTGCTGCGCGTGGGGCAGATGGTCAAGGCGCTGGTGCTTGCCATCGATCCGGAGAAGCGGCAGATCAAGCTCAGCATGAAGCAACTGGCGCCCACCAGCATCGGCGAGTATCTGGCGGAGCACAAAGCGGGCAATGTGGTCTCCGGACGCGTTGTCGAGCAGTTGGCGGACTCTGCCATCGTTGAGTTGGGCGAGGGGATTCGCGCCGCCTGCCGGATCGCGGCCAGCACTCCTGTCGCGGCGAAGGCCAAGAAGGAAAGCTCCGCCGGGGTTGATCTATCCGCATTGACCTCGATGCTGAACGCCCGCTGGAAGGGGGCCGCGCCAGCAGTCGGCAGTCAGCCGGAGCCGCTCGGAGTGGGACAGATTCGCAGCTTCCGGATTGTGCAACTCGATCTCGAGACGGAGAAGATCGAACTGGAATTGACGTAACCGCGAGTGCGCCTGGGCGGCGGTGATCTATCGCGCGGTAGATGGGGGTTGTGGCTGGATCACATGCCAGAGGATGTTTCGGCACGCCGCAGCAGGAAGATGACCTCCTCGTCTTCAACCTGGGAAAAGCTCTCGAAATACTGGCCGACCGCATAAAAATCGTGCGTCACGTGGAGGCACACAAGCCGATCCACCAATTTCTGCAACCAGGCGTACGTCGAGGCGGGCGCTACGGGGACTGCCACTACAATCGCTGCCGGCTCATTCTGCCGCAGCGCATGGATGGCAACCGCCATGCTTGCTCCCGTGGCGATTCCGTCATCCACCAGAACCACCGTTCGCGCGTCCACCTGGAGCGGCGGGCGATTGCCCCGGTAGAGAACGGCACGGCGATCGAGCATCTGCCTCACCTGTTCCGTAACGTGTTCGATCTGTTGCGGCGAGACCCCCTCCATCCGGACAACCTGTTCATCCAGATACAGCCCGCCGCCAACCGCAATCGCGCCGAAGGCGAGTTCCTCGTGGTGGGGAACGCCCAGCTTATGAGCGAGAAATATATCCAGCGGCAGATGCAGGGCGTGTGCGATGGCAAAGGCAACGGTGACGCCGCCTCGGGGAATTCCAAGGACAAGGACATCCTTCCGATTGGCAAACTCTTGCAACGGAACTGCCAATTGCCGTCCGGCGTCTTCACGGTCTTTGAAGATCATCGCATCCGATCCGAAGCTCGGGCTATGATGCGCCTTCGACCACTTTGCCGCGCAGGATGGTCTGGCGCAGATCGCCCGCGGAGGAATAAACATTGAAGTTTGCCGGGCAGCCCACGGCGATCTCGCCGATCTCGTCCAGCCCCAGCATGCGCGCCGGATTGCGGCTTGTCAGGCGCACCGCCGTCGCCAGGCTGGCGCCGGTAAAGCGCCGCAGATTCGCCACCGCACGGTCCATTGTCAGTACCGAACCGGCCAATGTCTGCACTCCTTTGGCCAGGTCACTGGCCAGCAGGCAGCGTCCGTCCTTCACCGTAACTTCCAGCTCGCCCAGCAGGTAGTTGGCATCTGGCATCCCAGTGGCGGAGATGCCGTCGGTCATCAGGATCGCACGCTCTTCCCCCTTGGCGCGCAGCCACAGCCTCACAAACTCCGGCGCCACATGGATTCCGTCGCAGATCAGCTCCGCGTAGAGCGACTCCGCGTCGAGGACAACTCCAGCGATTCCTGGCTCGCGATGGTCCAGCCGGCGCATGGCGTTGAAGGTATGCGTTGCGCTGGCCGCTCCGGCGGCAATGGCTGCGTGCGTCTCGCCCGCGGTCGCGTCCGAGTGGCCGAGGCTGACACGCGTACCGGATTTCGTTGCGTATTCGATCAGCACCAACGCGCCCGGCATCTCCGGCGCAATCGTCATCAGGCGAATGTGGCCGCGCGCGGCCTGCTGGAACCGCTGGAAAAGCTCCACCGAGGGTGGCTGAAGCTCTGCCGGGGGATGCACTCCGCGCTTGGCATGGGAGAGAAACGGTCCTTCCAGATGAATCCCCAGGGGCTGCGCGGCCTGGGCTGTATCGTCCTTCCCCGCTGCGTCGATTGCGTTGGCAATGCCGTCCAGCGCGCGCAGCGTTCGGTCGATGGGCGCGGTCACCGTGGTCGCCAGGAAGTGCGCGACACCTTTGGTGGCGAGAAACCTTCCAATGCAGCCAAGCGCCTGCGCGGTCCCCTCCATCGCATCGTACCCCGCCGCGCCATGGACATGAATGTCGAAGAAGGCGGGCGTCAGCGTGGTTTCTTCCGCGACGGCAGATCCGGCGTCCTTCTGCTCGGCTTCAAGGGCGGCGATGGTCCCGTCCGCGTAGATTGCAATGCGCGGATTCTCCACGATTCCATCCGCCGTAATCAGTCGCCGCGCTGCTAGCAGATCTGTCTTCATTGCCCAGTCCCCACGGCTGCCGCCGGTGCGCTTGCTGGCGTTGCAGGGGACGCGGGAGCGGGTGGAATGCCAAGCTCCTCCGCGGTAGGCAGCGTCTTCAAGTCGGTCCACTGACGCTGCGCGCTGCGAATTTTGTCTGCGCGCGCCAGCCATATCTGCGTGGTGTAGTCATACTGCTCCAGGTTGTTGCGCAGCCAATAGGGCCGGTTGGAGCGCAGCCACGCCGACTCGTACATATCGCGCAGCAAGGTGTATCCATTGCGGATGTCCTGCATGCGCCCGTTGATCCCGCTCAGGTCGGAGAGCTCGCGGCTGACACTGGCGTGCGTCTTGCGGTCGGTGCTGACGGCGGCGGCAAGCGCGCGGGCGTATCCTGCCGCCATCTCGTCGGCAAGCTGGAACTTCAGGCCGATGAAGTCCATCCTCCGCGCGCCCAGCTCCATGGCATCGATTGCATCCGGCTCGCGCAGGTTGCTGCTTGCCGCGCCATACTTCTCCGCGTCGTAGAGTGTCGCTGCCGCGCCGCCCTCCGTGTCACTCGGCGAAGCCGCACCGCTCGGCGAAGGAGTCCTAGGCCCGGCCACCGCGCGCGCCTGCTCAATCAGCGTAAGCGCTGCCTCCGCATGCATACGCAGATCGTGCGTCCAGGGCCGCATCTGGGCCGCGGTCTTCTGCCCATCCTTCGACCATGGGTCCAGCCAGAAAAGAGCATTGGTGGCGTCGCCCACCTGGGCCTGGTCCTTTAGCACCGCGTGCGCCGCCATCAGTTCCAACTGCGCCTGGTTCAGCGCGCCCGAGCTGTCGCCGTGAAACACCTGCGCGTAGCTCTGCTCGAAGGCCTCGATCGACGACTCGCCCGGCTGCCAGGCCGCCGCCGCACCGAAGAGAATGCCGTACCAGTCCTGGTTGATGAGCCCCTCGCCGTCGTCGTCCCAGATGGTGTTGAGCTGCCCGGTCGATCCAAGCCGCTGCCCGTCGCGCGTGAACTGTTGAATGTTCGCCAGCGCGACATTGTTGTCCGGGTAGACCACGCGAAAATTGTGTACGCTGGGCGAGACCCAGGTCTCGAAGCCCGCATTGACAAAGGGAGTCAGCAGCCTGGCGAAGCCGCGCGGCTCCGCATTGTAGCCCCAGGCAATCGCAATGGTCGCGTCCTTGAAGCTCTGCGGCATTGTTTTAAGCAGTTCCGGCGAGTCCTGCGCGATGTCGCCCCAGAAGAGCAGCCTGCGCTGCAACGGAGCGAGCGCGGTCACGATCCGTTGCATGAAGTCCAGATAGACCGGGGCAAGCCCGCGTGCGTCCACGTCGGACTTGGTCTGGCCCACTCCCAGGTCCACCGTCTCGTCGGCGCCAATGTGCAGGAACGGGCCGGGATACTCCGCCGCAAGCTCAGTGAATTCCTGCTTGATCAGCGCAATAGAACCGGGCTGTCCGGGAGCCAGCACCGCACCGTGCGGGGTCTCCGCCAGCGATTGGTACTGCTCCCACAGGAGCTGGTTGTGCAGGTGGCCGAAGGCCTCCTGCTCCGGGACAACCGTCACATGATAGAGGTGCGCGTAGGCCACCAGTGCCGCCGCATCCGCCGCGCCGATGCCGCCGCCGGGAGGGGCAATCAGGGGATTGGCGGCGTAGGCTGCGGTGTGCTCAAAGTAAGGCGAGTAGAGGTTGATCTTGTAGGCCGCAAGGGTGCGAATCAGCTTCTTCTCGAACTCCAGCGTGGTCACCGGGCCACGTGAGAGATCGTCGTCCAACCCGCGATACTTCATTGCCGGCCAGTCGCGGATGGTCGCGGTGTGCAGCACGGCATTTGCGCCGAAGCCGGTGACAAGCTGCTTCACCGTCTGTAAGGCGTAAAAAACGCCCGCATCGCTGGCCGCAGTCAGGGCCAGTCCCCTGCCGTCGGGGATGATCGCGTAACCCTCCGGCTTCATCTCGTCGGGCATCTCGACCGTTGCTGCGCCGCCGGACTTCGCCGCCGGGTCACTGGATGCGGCTTCACTATAGATCGACTTCGCCAGCGGCGGGCCGTAGCGCGCGACCAGAATGCTGACGGGCGAGGTTGTGTTGACCGCGACTGCCAACGACGCCAGGTATGCCTTCAGGTCGTCGATGGCAAAGCTGTCCTCGGCCGCGCAGGGGGCCGCGCAGTTGATCTGCACGCCGCTCGCCAACGGCTGCACCGATGCGGTGTTCACCACGCGCGGCATGGGGATCAGCTTCAGCGATTGTTCGGGCAGATTGGTCGCCGCCGGCGCCTGGGCCTCGCACGGCTGCCATGGGCCGGCCGCAAGCAGCCATACCGCAAACAACGCCAAGCCGGGCCGGGAGTTCCGCATGACCCTACGGTAAACCAGTCAGACCGCGCCCGGCCAACCGCTTTCTGCGCGAACCATCCTTTGAACTCCACGGAGCTTTGTGAATGCTGGGTTAATTTCGCCAATTTCAGCATACGATCCAGGAAAATTTGCCGTGCATTCACATATCTTTGACAAGCTCAAGGAAACGAACGAGCAGAGGAATGTGGGTCCAGGCTAATTGCCTGAAGAGTGGCGCGTGTCCCTCTGCTTCTAACTATAGATTCCCAGCGAGGTCCCATGAAGAAGCAACTTCTAGCGGCGATTGCGGCGACGATGGTACTCGGGTATTTCGGGTCCGTGTCGCTGAACGCACAGACCGGCACATCCACCCCAGCAAAAACCACCAAGGCGATGTTGGTAGCAGAACCCCTGTCGCCGCATTCGCAAACTGGCACAACAGACGCGACAACAAGCTTTAGCACGACGGTGGCCGAGAATACGGTGAAAGCTGATTTGGTGGCGGCAGAACTGCCGTCGCTGCATGCGCAGGCCAGCTCTGCTGCACCGGCAGCTTTCGACCCCGAGTCCCCCGCCGCGATCCACTACAAGGGAGTGACCATTACGCCGGTTGCCTTCTTCGCGGGTGAAGGTGTTTGGCGCCAGCACTCAGTCAACTCCGACATCAACACGCCGTTCAACACCATCCCGATGCCCGGCGCGAACGAAGGCCATATCAGCGAGCTGAACTTCAGCGGACGGCAGAGCCGATTGGGCGTTCTGGTGGAAGCCAACGACGGCACCTACAAGTTCACCGGCTACGGCGAGATGGACTTCCTGAGTTCGGGTGCGACCTCCAACAACAATCAGAGCAACAGCTACACCTTCCGTCAGCGCCAGATCTGGGGCAAGATAGAGACCAAAAGCGGCTTTGCCATGAGCGGCGGACAGATGTGGTCGCTGGTTACCAGAGATGGCACCAGCACCAACAACCGCACCGAGAAGCTGCCCAATACCATCGACGCACAGTACTTGGTCGGCTTCAGTTGGGAGCGTCAACCGAGCTTCCGCATCCAGCAGCGCTGGGGCGATCCCAAGACCGGCGCCTTCACCGCCGCCCTCTCTCTCGAGCAGGCGCAGATCACGGGCTTCACCGCAACCTCGGCTACCTCGGGCGCGGTCCCAACCAACTTCTACTTCGCCGGAGCTGGACAGGGTGGCGGCCTCTACAACGCGTATAGCGGGACCTACGCCAACAACGTTGCCCCGGACCTGATCGTAAAGGGCGCATGGGACCTGCCGAATGCACTCAAGGCGCATATTGAGCTGGGTGGACTGGCCCGCTTCCTGCGCGACTACTACTTCCCCATCACGAACACAACCGGAGGGTATACCTACTCGGCGAACGCCACCGCCAACACCAAGAGCGCGGGCGGCGTCTTCGGCAACGTCAGTATCTCGCCCAGCCCATATCTCGACCTCGCAGTGGAGGCCATGGCTGGCGATGGCGTGGGCCGCTACGGTTCCTCGCAGCTCGCCGACGCAACCCTGCATCCGGATGGAACGCTGGAGCCGATCCGCAACTACCATGGCCTGATCAGCATTGAAACCCACCCGACACCGAAGCTGGACGTATTCGCCTACTACGGCGGCGAGTACGCGCAGCGCACGGTCTACACCGTTACTAATACTGCTGCTCCGGGGGCGCTAATGGGGTATGGCGCGCGGAACCTGGCCGACTCCAACTGCTATGCTCTGCCCACTAACCCTGGCTCCAGCACTGGCGGATCGCCCAGCTCACCCAGCAACTGCAACTCGCCCACTCGCTACATTCAGGAACCCATGGTCGGTTTCATCTACCGCGTCGCCAGCAGCCCCAAGTTCGGCCGGCTGCAGTACTGGGTCACGTACCACTACATTCAGCGTAACCTGTGGTCGGGTGTGGGGAGCGCTACAACGCCCTCTGGCCCGCGCGCCGAGGACCCGATGGTCTTCGTCTCCATGCGGTACTACATCCCCTAGTTTGTTGTTTTCGTGACTGAGTAACTTTCTTTACTTGGCCGGAGGTTGTGATTGCAAGCAGAACTAACCCAACTGCTTGAGGTCATGGCCTCCGGTTTTGTATTGCTCTAAAGCACGCGAGTGTGGTCGTATCCCTCGGCCGTCAGCGCGGCCAGCAGTTCGGCCACATGCTGCGGGCCGCGCGTCTCCATGGTGATGTCGATGGCCGTATCGCCCAGGTTGACGCCGTAGTAGGCGCGGTTGTGCAGGGTGTCGATGATGTTGGCGCGGTGGGCGGCGATCAGCCGGGTCAGCTCGTGCAGCGCGCCGGGTTTGTCCAGCAGAACGATGCGCAGGCGCACCAAGCGGCCATCCTGCACCAGGCCGCGCTCGATGATGCGCGAGAGCAGCGTGACGTCGATATTTCCGCCGCACACCAGGACCGCCGTATGCGCTCCGTGCAGGCTGGTCCGGTGCTGCAGCAGTGCAGCCAGCGCTGCGGCCCCGGCGCCCTCGGCCAGCGTCTTTTCCCGCTCCAGCAGCATCAGGATCGCGGAGGCGATCTCGTCCTCCTCCACGGTGACGATCTCATCGACGTAGCGTTCCACCAGAGGCAGCGTCAGGTCGCCCGCGCGGCGCACCGCGATGCCGTCGGCGATGGTTGTGGCCGGACCGACCGTGACCGGATGGTGTGCCTGGATGGCAGCCTGCATCGACGGCAGCCGCGCGGTCTGCACCCCGACGATGCGAATGTCGGGACGCGATTCCTTGATGGCGCACGCGACGCCTCCAATCAGTCCGCCGCCGCCGATGGGCACCACAACCGCCTCAAGCTGCGCCACCTGTTCCAGCAACTCCAGGCCGATCGTCCCCTGGCCGGCCATCACACCGGCGTCGTCGAAGGGATGGATAAACGTGAGCTGCTGCTCCTCGCATAGGCGTACAGCCTCGGCGCAGGACTCGTCGTAGTTGGCCCCATGCAGCAGCACTTCGGCGCCGAACTCGCGCGTCGCTGTCACCTTGACCAGGGGCGTGGTCAGCGGCATCACGATCAGCGCTCGAATGCCTCGTTTGGTGGCGTGGTAAGCCACGCCCTGCGCGTGGTTGCCCGCGGAGGCCGCGATCACTCCGCGCGCCGCCTGCTCCGGCGTCAACAGGGCAATGCGGTTCAGCGCGCCGCGCTCCTTGAAGCTGCCCGTCATCTGCAGGTTTTCCAGCTTCAGGTAGACCTGCTGGCCGGTGAGCGCGGAGAGCATGATGGAGTGCGGGCAGGGCGACTCGTAGATCGACCCGCGCAGCCGTTCGCGCGCAGCCAGCACGTCGGCCAGACCAATGCTCAGGTTGGAATGTTTTGTCGTCGCCATTGTTTCTTTGATGGTACCGCGATCTAACGGTCGCGCATCGCGCGGAACTGGTTGGCCAGGCGGAACTCTTCCTTCAGCTCCGGCGTGCGCAGGTTCTCGCGCAGGTGCGCCAGCCGCTGTTCCAGAGCGAGCAGCGTGGCGGCGATCGGCTCCGAGTTGGAGAGCGCAATGTCGCGCCACATGCTGTAGGGGCTTGCCCCCAGCCGCGTC
>Ga0326727_10021442_pt1 | contig 12654 bp, 11 predicted proteins | sample MB2enrmetagenome_FD_207643 | JGI IMG/M metagenome (GOLD analysis project Ga0326727, IMG submission 207643) | Lab enriched peat soil microbial communities from McLean, Ithaca, NY, United States - MB29MY | ecosystem: Environmental > Terrestrial > Soil > Wetlands > Peat | place: USA: New York...
CACACGCACCTGGTGATGCACGGCAGCTCGTCGGTGCCCAAGGATTTGCAGGACATCATCAACCAGTACGGCGGCAAGCTGAAGCCGACGTGGGGCGTGCCGGTCGAAGAGATTCAACTCGGCATCCGTAACGGCGTGCGCAAGGTTAACGTGGATACCGACAATCGGCTGGCCATGACCGGCGCCATCCGCAAGGTTCTGTGGGAGACGCCGGAGAAGTTCGATCCGCGCGACTACCTGAAGCCGGCCCGCGAGGCGATGGCGAAGGTGGTGGCGCTGCGCATGACCCAGTTCGGCCAGGCCGGCCACGCCGGCGACTACGCGCCGATTCCGATCACCGAGATGGCCAAGGGCTACGCGAATGGCTCGCTTGATACGCGGCCCTCGCTGGCTGCCAAGTAGATTCGACGCGACGCGCCGAAAACCAACAAAAAACAAATGCGCCACTCCGCAATCACGGGTGGCGCGTTTTTGTTGTTCGCATCAACAGGAGGCCGACGTCGCCGTCTGATCCAGCCCTAGAGACCGCACTCTCCCCCATCGCATTCTCCGTTATCGCCCGGCATGGCGATCGGCTTCATTTCCCGTGGCACGATGACGGTGCGCTCCACTTCTTCCTTCGTCTTCATGGCTTGTTGAATGCCATAGGTCATGGCAATCTCGTCGACCTTGTCGCCGTAGTGCATGCGCAGCAGCGCAAGTTCGTCGCGCAATTCGGCGCGGCGCTCGGCATCCTCGTCGTTCGACGCCTCCCATCGCGCGGTAAGAATGATGGAAAATCGCAAGGCGGCGAGCTCTTCGGTCTCATAGGTGAGGAGGACGTCGCGCGTCTCGCGAATGTACCGGGAAGCTGGGCTGATGTTTGCTGTATCAAGGGGTGCATGAAGTATTTGCGTGGACACGGCAGTCCCTCCTCCGGGGTTTTTCCCGCGGGGCCGATCACAACAGATCAGGCGGAAAGAAGTCGGCATCGAGAGCACCGGTTCGTTGCCGGACGAAACCCAGTCTTCCGCTGGATTGGTTCCTAGTGTGGAGGCGTCATTACGGATGCGCTGTGAGCAAAATCACTCTACTTGGGGAATTGGGCTTGCCGGCAGTGAAATGCCGGCGAGTAGAGAGCTCCATGATCAAGGTATGGAGTGGTTTGCGGACGAGTTTCAAGATGGCACCGCACCCATTTTGGATCACGCGGTTCAGCCGATCGGTCTTTATTCAGCGGACTCGGCTTGCATCCAAGTGCGAGCTTACGCCACCCCTGTTGAGATTCGCGCAGTGGGCTGGCCGGGCGCAGCGGTCGATTCACCTGCCTGCGTCAGTAGCCAGAAATGGAAGCCGTCCACGATGGCCATTAACGCGGCCTGGTTCAGATCGCTGCTGACGCCGGCCGTGACCCACGGCTCGTGGCCGTCGGCGATGAAGCTGACGGTGACGCGCACGTGCGCCGCCGAGTCGTGCGCCCTGACATCGAGCGCGGCGACGGTGAATGTGCCCAGGCGCATCTGGGCCAGCGCGGGGTACGACGAATCGAGCTCACGGCGAAGAGCTTTGGTGAGGGAGTCGACGGGGCCTGCGCCTTCGGCCCGCGTGGTCGCGACCGTCGAGTCGCCGAGCAAGAGAGTCATGAAGGCGATGGCGAAGTGGTCGCCGACTTCGTCGCATTCGTCGAAGACGCGCCAGCTCTTGACGGTGAACCAATTGGGCAACGTTCCCAGAATCCTCATGCAGGCCAGGCGGAAGGAGACTTCGCTGGCCGTAAAGCCGCCGCCCTCGATCATGGCTTGGTTCGCGTCCATCAACGCTTGTGCCTGCGCCGAATTGAGCGGCACGCCAAGCGATTCAGAGAGCATCATGATGTTTGCCTTGCCCGACTGCGCATTCACGCCGATGGTGGGACTGGCGCCGACGCGGGCCGGATCGCACCACAAATATGCTCCGGGATTTTTGCGCTCGCTCGAGCCGTGCATGCCGGCCCACGTGCCGAAAGCACCTGGACCCACAATGGGCGCGCCGTGCGGCGGCTCAAGCCCGAAGGCCGCGTAGGCGGAGTGGGCGAGCGAGGTGAGGCCGGAGAGCGACTGGGGCGGGACGAATTCGGCTTCGCCGCGGAGCTGCATGGCGCCGATGACGGTGGTCAGGTTCACGTTGCCGCAGCGCTCGCCGGTTCCAATCAGCGTGCCCTGGATATGGCGAGCGCCTGCCAGAATTGCGGCGCGCGTGTTGGCGATGCCCAGGCCGCGATCGGTGTGGCCGTGAAAGCCGAAGCGCGCGGCGGGGAAATCGCGGATGAGGCCGGCGATGACTTGTGAAACTTCCTCCGGGCTTGCGCCTCCGTTGGTGTCGCAGATAACGATGCGGCTGACCTTCTGACGGACGCATTGTTCTGTCAACTGGCGGAAGTAGTCGAGGCTGCGCTTCGTGAATTCCGCATCGGTGGGGTTGCCGTTTTCGCGCCGGCCGCAACTGGCGTCCATGGCGTGCTCGAAGTCGACGAGGACTTCAAGGCCGTGCGATTGCAAGCAGTCGATGGTCTCCCGCGTCATGAGCAGGTTTTCGTCGGGCGTTGTCTCAAGTGACCGTTCCACGTCGAGCAGGCGCGACTTCACGACGACCACGGCGGCGGGAATGCGGCGCTTGTGGCGCACGATGAATTGCACATCGGGCCAGTCTTCGACTTTAGCGCCGCGTCCGCGCGAGCGGCCAAAGAGAGCGAGCCGCATCGCGCCGGTATCGACGGATTCGAGCGCGCCGGTCAGATCGGCGACGAACTGGTTGGCGCCGGCAAAACCGATCTCGGCGTAGCGTACGCCGAAAGCAGCCATGCGCTGCAGGAGCAGCACAGCGTTGGGCACGGAGATCTCGAGGTCCGGCTGCTGCAGGCCATCGCGCAGGCTGGTGTCAAAGAGCTCGACTTGTGGTGGCGTGGGCATGGTGGTTGAAATCTCGAGCAAAATTCGGCGGCGGTTCCGGAGGAAGCCTTGTTTTCATCATATCCTGCTAGGTGAAAAATAGGCCGCGGTTTCGCTTTCAACTTGATGACCGTTGTCATTTCTCGGAGCCGCGCACACACAACGCGCGCATCATCACGAAGGGATAAGGCCAACCGCTCGGTTGGTCGTTCGGTCGCCCTTCGTTGAAGTCGAAGTAAGGGTGGTAGCCCGACGAAGTGTGCCCGATATGGTCATCGGCCCATTGATTACCGGTCAAGAACAGATTGCCCTTCACGTGCCAGGTAAAGTCGCTTCCCTTTGCGGGGCCGCCCAAGCGGGCTAGGCCGGGAGCATTGGCGTTCTTATCGTAGATTCCCTCCAACTCCGAGAGTGTCGCCAGCCTCCAGTCGGAGTACCCGGCTAATCGCAGATCGCGGCAGTACCTCATGGCTTATTTCCAACTCACATCTTTACCGTTATCCTTCCCCGCCCACATCAGACCTGTGGATGGATCGGTCCAGAAGCCACGCGGCTGAGTCTGCTGCGCCGGACTTCGATCTTCCGTCGGGGATTGAGCGCCGGAGGTCATGGCGGCGATAGAGAGAAGAAGCAGGACAACTCTTGCCTGCCGATTCATGATGCACCTCCAGATCGCGCGTTAATGAGGCGCCGGTCGGTCATAGGGCAACTGTTCCTTGTTCCCTATTCTCTCTCCTGTCAGACGGCCTGCGCGGCTGAGGCCTCCTGCGACGGTGGCGGAAGGAAGCCCGCCTCCTGATCCTTGTACTGCAACTGGTAGAGCTTCCAGTAGAGGCCGCGGTGAGCCAAGAGCTCCTGGTGCGAGCCCATCTCGCGGAGCTGGCCTTTGTGCATGACGAGGATGGTATCGGCGCGCTGCACGGTGGAGAGACGGTGCGCGATGAGCACGCTCGTCCGGCCCTCGACCATGCGCTCCAGAGCGCCGCGGATGCGCAGTTCCGTGTCGGTGTCGACGCTGGAAGTGGCTTCGTCGAGGATGAGGATGCGTGGATTGTAGGCCAACGCGCGGGCGAAGTTGATGAGCTGCTTCTGGCCCGTAGACAGCGAACTGCCGCGCTCGCGCACCGGCTCGTCGAAGCCACGCGGCAGGCTCTCGATAAAATCGAGCACATTCACGTCGCGTGCCGCACGGCGCATCACATCGCCGGTGATCTGCTCATTGCCGAGGCGAATGTTCTCGCCGACGGTGCCGGAGAAGAGGAACGGATCCTGCAAAACGACGGCGAAGTGGCGGCGCAGCGCGGTCAGATCGTGCTCGCGCAGGTCAATTCCGTCCAATAAAATGCGCCCCGCGGTGACTTCGTAGAAGCGCATCATCAGGCTGGTCAGCGTAGTCTTGCCCGCGCCGGTATGGCCAACCATGGCGACAGTTTGCCCGGGCTCGATGGTAAAGGAAACGTCCTTGAGGATCCACTCGATGCCGTCGAGGCCGGCCAATTCCGCGCGGTCTCCTGCTGACTGCTCGGCCCTGGCGACGGCTGCCTTTTGTGCGTCGGTCAATTTCTGATAGGTGAACCAGACGTGTTCAAATTCAATTCGGTTGGAGCCATCGCCGGCGATGGGCTGTGCGGGGCTCACGATCTCCGGCGCCGAGTCCATGAGCTTGAAGATGCGCTCACAGGCGGCCATTGCAGCCTGGAGAATGTTGTATTTGTCGCTCAGGTCCTGGATGGGCCGCCAGAAGCGCAGAGAAAACTGCGTGAACATGATGAGCACGCCGATGGTCACGGTGGGCGGCAGGTGAAGTACGCCGAACCCGCCGCGCCACACAACCAGCGCGATCGCGACGGAAGAGAGAAAATCGACCGCCGGGTAATAGAGCGCGTAGGCAAAGATCGTGTCTTTGAAGGCCACCATGTGCTGCCGGTTCACAGCCTCGAAGTCTTTGTAGGCGCGCTCCTCGCGGTTGAAGAGCTGCACCACGCTCATGCCGGAGATGTGTTCCTGGGTAAAGCTGTTGATGCGGGCGATGGCCGTGCGCACGCGGCGGTAGCTCTCGCGCACGTGGTCGCGGAAGATGCGCGTGACGATGAGAATGAGCGGCAGGACAGCGAAGGCAAGCAGCGCCAGCCACCAACTGATGGCGAGCATCACGCAGGCCATGATGGTCAAAAGGAAGACATCGTTGATAATGGCCAGAACGCCATCGGTAAACATGTCGTTGATGGCGTCCACGTCAGAGGTGAGGCGCGTGACCAGGCGCCCGACAGGATGCACATCGAAGAATCCGACGTGCATGCGCTGCATGTGCCGAAAAATGTCGCGGCGCAGATCGAACATGATCTTCTGGCCGGTCCATTGCATCAGGTAAACCTGCACGAACTGGAACAGATACGCGCAGACCAGCATCGCGAGGTAGATGGCTGCCAGCCGGGTCACGCCTGGCACCGCGCCCGATGGGAGCACGTGCGCGAGAGGACTGCTGCTGGCCACCCAGTGGGCCACGGCATTGGACGGGTCGCTGTCGCTGGCTTCCGGCGCAAGGTAGCGATCGACGGCCACCATCACGAGGATGGGCCCAGTGACATCGCACAGCGACTTGAGCGACACGGCAAGCGATGCAATGCCGGCCTGCAGCCAGTAGCGGCGCACGTAGTGACTCAACCGACGCATCAGCCGCGCGTCGTAAACCTTGCCGACCACGTCGTCGTCGGGCCTGCGCCGCGGCGTCTCAGAACCGTTTTGGGGCCCGTTTTGGGAGCCGTTCTGCTGGGTTTGGTTGTTCTCTTTGTCCGCCATCGGCCGGGTGGTGTGCTTCCTTCTTTATTGTACGGGGATTCGCGGCGCGAGGGCGCAAGGGGTAGGGTGCTCCGCTGGGCTCCTGGCAAGACCAGCGTCCTATTTGCTGCTGTCGGCTTTGGGCGCGGGCTTGGCCTCAGATTTCGGCTTGGGCGCGGGCTTCGTGCCTGGCCGGGAAACACCCATGCTCAAAAGCAGATAGCCGAATCCTTTCCGCAGCCAGTCCATCACGCTCATCGTTCCACTTCCCTTCCGATTCTCCGCCGCCGCGGCTAGCGTGTTCGAGCGCTCACTTTGACGATTGGGTAGGCGCATTCGGCGCTGCTGCCGGCGGCTCCTCGCCGCGCACAATCTGCAAGGCCGCAGGAGGCAGAGGTTTATCGGCATTGGCCAGCAGCAGGCTCACCTGCCAGATCTGCGTATCGGTCAGCGTGTCCTTGAATGCGGGCATGCCCGTGAGACGAATGCCGTTGGCCGCCTTCCAGTAGGTCTCGCCGGGCGGGTCGTCGCTCACGCCCACCACGTTGCTGTTCTTGTGCTGCGCCCAAAGCTGCGGAGCCGGCGGGTACATATGCGCGGCAAAGCTCGAGGGCTTGCCGTAAAAGCCGTGGCAGGCCGCGCATTGGTCGCGGTAGATCCCGGCGCCCGCAACAAGGTTGCCTTCATCGCCCTGGATGGGCGGGTTGCCGGGCATCTCGCGATCGATGCGCGCATTGAGCGGAATTTGCACGATCTGCCGCTCCATCGGAAACGGTGGGTCTGCCACGGCCACCGGCGGATGCCCCCAGCGAAACCAGGCCAGCACGATCGCCGGCACCAAGACCAGACACAGAATGACTCCAAACAGAATGCGCCCCATGCTTCTTCGTTCCTCCGTCGCCTTTCATCGTACCGTGTTCAGGCCTGCAGATTCTTCCGTGGTTCACGCAGGATTGATGCCAAGCCGAGCTGGCGGAATTTACACTGGCTCGGTGCATCTCGTCCCCGGCAACCAACGGCCGCACTTCCAGCGGCGAACCGCGAGGCGCGGTCAAGGAGTTCCCTCATGGCAGATCATTCGCAGATGAAGCTGGGCCGCAAGGCCATCAAGACCGACAGCCGCACGCTGGTTCTGGCCCGTTACTTCACGCCTGCCCTGCGTCCTCCGCCGCGCAAGGCCGATTGGACCAAAGGCGTAACTTCCTGGGGCGCGATGCTCAACGACACTCTTGGTGACTGCACCATCGCCGGCGTGGCCCATGCCATACAGGTTTGGACCGCAAACACGGGCAGCATGGTCACCGTTCCTGACGCCACCATCAAGCGCTATTACGAGAAGTGGGACGGCTACGTGCCAGGCAAACCGCGCACGGATACGGGCGGCATCGAGCTGGATGTTCTGAACGACTGGCAAAAGCAGGGCTTCGACGGCAACGCCCTGATGGCCTTCGCCGATCCCAAAGCGGCCAATCTCGCCGAGGTGCGCCAGTCGATTGCGCTCTTCGGCGGCGTCTATATTGGCCTGTCGCTGCCCTTGACGGCACAGACTCAGGACGTATGGGATGTGGTGCCCGGCGGAGGCGCCAAAGCCAAGCCGGGAAGCTGGGGTGGTCACTGCGTCTTTGTGCCGAAATACGATGCGAAGGGATTCACGTGCATCACCTGGGGACAGTTGAAGACTATGACCCTCGCCTTCTGGAAAAAGTATTGCGACGAGGCGCACACCTTGCTCGGCCAGAACTGGCTCGCGGCCAAACGGGCGCCCAACGGTTTCAATCAAGCCCAATTGCTGGCCGATCTCAAGGCTATCGTTTGATAGGGGCTGTGCCGGCCAGCGCCGGCCGGCGTCTAACCTCTGCGTGTCAGGTCAAAGCTGTCGGCTGAAGGCTCCTCAGCGATCTCGGCTGAAGGCTCGTCAAAGGTCTCGGCTGAGGGCTCCGGTCCCGGCACAAGGCTCCCCCAAGATGGTTTAATACCAAGTGGGGGGAGCACTGCATCGAGACCGCTCGGAAACCAGGGTCCACAGGAAGCAGTTCCGCTAAGGCGGACTTCCTGAGGCGGTCTGCGGATGTGCTTCCGTACTCCCGTGGAGGAAATCCGAACCCGATGGTCTCATTTCGCCGTCTTGCTCTTTTGCTGGCGCTCAGTTTGCCGGCAATGCCCGCCATTTTGGCTCAAAGTTCGAGCAGTTCCTCACCCGACCCAACGCAGGAGCAAAGCCAAACCCCGGGCCAAGGCTCGTCTTCCAGCCAGGCGCAGCAGTCTGCCGGAGAGACACAGGGAGAATTGAGCGTGCAAGCCCGTATCCGGCTGCGCCGCGAACAGCGCCGCGCCACGGCCATCCACGACGCCTACGACCACAAGTGGGAATCCTACATGGACATGGGCTATCTGCGCTTCACGCCGGGGCCAGCGCGCCAGCGCCTCACCTACTATGCCTGGGAGACGGGCCTGACCCGATTTTCGAGCGAACGGCTGGGCTACACGCTCGACGGGCGCGGCTACTATGGCACGGCGTACGTGGGCCCGAACTTTACCAACGACACGCGATATGCCATCAGCCAATACGACCTGCTCTTCGGGCCCGTCTATCGGTTTTATCTGCAGCCGAAATACTCCATCTCCGGCCGCGTGCTGGCGGGCGGCGCCTTCGGCAACTTCGAGGGCGACACCAACGGCTTCAAAAATATTTGCCCGCCCGGCTCCAGCACTTGCCTCCTCTATCCCAGCGGGGTCAGCTACGCGGCCAGCGTGAGCGTGATCGGCGAGTACAATTTGTCTCCGAGCATCGGCTTCAAGCTGGTGCCCGAGTATTTCTTCACCGGCTTTGGATCGTCTACGCAGGCCAGCCGCGGCTTCACCGCCGGAATGATCTACCGCTGGGGCAAGCAGTAGAGGCAGGGACCAAGCCACCCCAGCGACGAGGACCTGTCGCCAGGGGCCCCGGCAGGGACCGAGGGAACGAGAAAGCTGGATCACGGATCAGTTGTCGGTGGTCCGTCTTGGACCTGAGCAGACGCGAGAACGGTCACTGAGAATTTGCAACGGAACATGAAACGCGAGTTGAAGCCATGAAGAACAGTTTCTCCCGCCGTCAATTTGTGCAGTCGGGCGCGATCGCTGCGGCCTGCGCCGCATCGGGCATGGTTCCCGCGCTGACTGGCGCTGCGCGCGCATGCGCTGAAGCCATTCCGGCCTCAGGAAAGCCTTCGCCGATCCACCTCGGCCTGGCCAGCTACACGTTTCGTAACTTCACGCGCGCCGAGCTGATCGGCTTCCTAAAGCAGTTGAATGTTGCCGACCTGAACTGCAAGGACGTGAAAGACCATCTGCCCATGGACCCCACGCTGGAGGCAGACGCTCTGGCCGAGTACGCTGCCGCGGGAATCAAGCTCCACGCCGCGGGAACCATCGCCTTCCCCAAGGATGATGACGATGACATCCGGGCAAAGTTTGAGTATGCCAAGCGCGCTGGCATCCGCGTGATTGTGGCCGGCGATCCCGCGCCCGCCACTCTGCCGCGCATTGAAAAGTTTGTGCGCGAGTACGACATTCGCATCGCCATCCACAATCACGGGCCGGAGGACAAGCTCTACCCTTCGCCATTCGATGTGCTAAAGGCAGTGAAGCAGATGGATCCGCGCATCGGCTGCTGCATCGACGTGGGCCACGCTGCCCGCGCGGGAACGAATCTTGTTGAAGCGATCCACGCCGCGGGGCCGCGCCTCTACAACATGCACGCCAAGGACCTGACCAGTTTCGCGAGCAAGGAGAGCCAGGTTCCCGTGGGCGAGGGCATCCTGCCCTTCCGCGAGATGTTCGAGGCGCTGATCCGGATTGGCTACAAGGGCTTCGTCGATCTCGAGTACGAGATTCATCCCGACGATCCCATGCCCGGCGTGATCGAGAGCTTCGCCTTCATGCGCGGCGTGCTGGACGGGATGGGATACCGGACGCACGCGTGAGGCGAGGATCGCGAATGCTGCGATCAACCTGCGGCCCATTTTTAGGGATTGCTGCCCGCGCAAGGATCGGTGACCTCGCGCCCGCCCGGCCACCGAAAAATCCCACGCAGGCCTAAAACGCTCCACCCAGCAGGCTCTTCAGCACGTCGACATACTTCGCCAGCGCCTTGCGTCCCTTCGGCGTCATGCGATAGATCGTCTGCGGCTTGCGGCCCACAAAACGCTTCTCCATGGCCACATAACCAGCCTGTTCGAGCTTGACCATCTGCACGCTGAGATTGCCGTCGCTGGCTCCGGTCTTCTTACGCAGCCAGGTGAAGTCGGCCGCTTCACGCGCCAACAACAGCGATAGAACGGCGAGCCGCAGCTTGCCATGAATCACCGGGTCCAGCTTGGGAAGTCCCTCAGTCATTTCTTCCCGCCGCACTGCCGCCGCTGCGCCGCTGCATCACCATCCCGTACACGCCAAATAGGCCCATCCCAAGACCCATTTCCAGGAGCAGGATGAGGTCGAAGCCCCACCGTGACCGGACGAAGAATACCGCGATAGCCCCCGCCCACCAGATGCACGCCACCACACCCTGCACACGCCAGCGCAGAATTGCCGCGCTGATGGCATGCGCCAGGCCAACGATGATAAGAATCGCCGCGATGTATGAGTATTGCCAGGTTAGATGCCGCGCCATCACGCAGCTGATATAAATCGCGAGCGCGATGCCCATCATGCCCCACACAGCCTCCACACTGCGCGAGCGCGTACCGCTTCCACACGCACGTTCGCGCTTCTGCAACACCCGCCCAATCAAGGTCAAAACGGCGCCAGCGAGAAGGCAAACCGGCCAGGCCCATTTGCCGACCCAGTTCGAATCTGGCTGAAGGTACCGCCAGCCAACTGCCGCGATGCCCACCAGCCCCCACAAAACGAAATACCAACCGCACCGCGCTGTAACCAGCCGGCCTTCCGCGACCATCGATTCCATCAACTGGATGCGTTGCACAATCTCCTCGCGGCTGGCTTCGCCGCCCGGCTCAGGATTCGTCATTGAATCTTCCCTCCATAAATTACTTTATGTTATGAAGTACTTCATGTCAAGAAGTTTTTTGAGATTTTTTGCCATGAGTCACGAGATTGATCCGATGGGAAGGAAGCTTCGCACAAGGGCGGGACGGCCAGGAGACAACCCGGCCCCAAGCCTATTGCAGGATCGGAATGCCCGCGATGCGCTGCTGCCACTCGGCCGGGCCGGTCTGGTGCACGCTGGTGCCCTTCGAGTCGACGGCCACGGTGACAGGCATGTCCTTGACGTCGAACTCATAGATCGCTTCCATGCCGAGGTCCGCGAAGGCCACGAGGCGCGAGCCGCGAATGGCTTTGGAGACCAGGTACGCCGCTCCGCCGACGGCCATCAGATACACTGCGCCGAACTCGCGAATGGCAGCGATCGCCTCCGGTCCGCGCTCGGCTTTGCCGATCATGCCGAGCAATCCTGTCTCGGCGAGCATCTGCCGCGTGTACTTGTCCATGCGCGTGGCCGTGGTGGGTCCGGCGGGGCCGATGACTTCGCCGCGCACCGGTTCGACCGGGCCGACGTAGTAGATGAAGCGGCCGCGCAGGTCGACGGGCAGCTCTTCGCCGCGGTTGAGCATGTCGCTCATGCGCTTGTGTGCGGCGTCGCGGCCGGTCAGGAGCTTGCCGGTGAGCAGAAGCACTTCACCGGGCTTCCATGTTGCGACTTCTTCGCGCGTGACGGTGTCGAGATTCACGCGCCGCGCTCCGGAAACGTCGTAGGTGAGCTTCGGCCAGGCGTCGAGCGGCGGAGGATCGAGATAGACGGGACCTGAACCATCGAGCACGATGTGCGCGTGGCGCGTGGCGGCGCAGTTGGGGATCATTGCTACTGGCAAATTAACGGCGTGGGCCGGCGTGTCGGCCACCTTCACGTCGAGCACCGTGGTCAGGCCGCCCAGTCCCTGCGCGCCGATGCCCAGCCGGTTCACTTTGTCGTAGATCTCGAGGCGAAGCTTTTCGGCGGTGGTCGTGGCACCGCGAGCGATGAGGTCCTGGATGTCGATCGGGTCCATGAGCGATTGCTTGGCCAGCAGCATGGCCTTTTCCGCCGTTCCGCCGATGCCGATGCCGAGAATTCCCGGCGGGCACCAGCCTGCGCCCATGGTGGGCACCGTCTTGAGCACCCAATCGACGACTGAGTCGTTGGGATTGAGCATGACGAATTTTGACTTGGCTTCGCTGCCTCCGCCCTTGGCGGCGACCGTGACTTCGACGGTTGCGCCGCGCACGACTTCGACAAAGACCGCGGCCGGCGTGTTGTCTTTGGTGTTGATCCGCTTTCCGGCGGGGTCGGCCTGGACGCTGGCGCGAAGCTTGTTGTCGGGATCGAGATAGGCGCGGCGAACGCCCTCGTCGATCATCTGTTGCAAGTCGAGCGGCTGCTCGCCGGGGCCGGGCTCGAAGCGCACATCCATGCCCAGCTTGACGAAGGCGTTCACGATGCCCGTGTCCTGGCAGATGGGGCGATGCCCCTCGGCGCACATGCGGCTGTTGATGAGGATCTGCGCCATGGCGTCGCGTGCGGCCGGAGACTGCTCGCGTTCGTAGGCCTGGGCGAGGCTCCGGATGTAGTCCACCGGGTGGTAGTAGCTGATGTACTGCAACGCGCCCGCAACGCTCGCAATCAAATCTTCCTGGCGGATGACGGTCATGGAGGCTCCCTGCACACTCTAGGGTATTCGATGCCGCATGGCGTCTGTAAACAGCAGGCATTTTGGCCAGTCGCGAAGGGAGATGGATGGAATGGATCCGGCAAGCGGCGTACATGAAAAGCGCGATGAAGCGCCCGGCGGTTACCGGAGACTTCATCGCAAAGAGAAACAGTCGCTCAGATGCGAGTACAAAGAGCCTCGCTTTGAAGCCGCGGCAGTGCGGGCGAGGCACGACCACACTCCGAACGAGATCCTGTCACCAGGCTGGTACGGCCCGCCGGAGA
>Ga0326727_10021447_pt1 | contig 12652 bp, 10 predicted proteins | sample MB2enrmetagenome_FD_207643 | JGI IMG/M metagenome (GOLD analysis project Ga0326727, IMG submission 207643) | Lab enriched peat soil microbial communities from McLean, Ithaca, NY, United States - MB29MY | ecosystem: Environmental > Terrestrial > Soil > Wetlands > Peat | place: USA: New York...
GCCATGTTGACCAATATGAAAAGAAAACACTTGGCCAGCAAATCAACGTATCGAATCCGCATCTCTGGTCGGTGGAGAAGCCCTATTTGTACCATGTGGTTCAATATGTAGAGTCCAATGGAAAGGTCGTCGACGCTGTTAAGACACGAGCCGGGATCCGAACGATACGATTCGACAAAGATGAGGGCTTTTTCCTGAACGGGAAGCATGTGGAGATAAAGGGTGTTTGTTGCCATCAGGACCACGCCGGCGTCGGAACGGCGTTGCCCGATGGGCTACAATACTTCCGAATTGCGAAGTTAAAAGAGATGGGTTGCAATGCATACAGGACCAGCCACAACCCGCCGACTCCCGAATTGCTCGACGTCTGCGATAGTGTCGGCATGCTAGTTCTCGACGAAAACAGGTTGATGGGAAGCACGCTGGAAATTACAAACGAATTCAAGAGACTCATCCTACGTGACAGGAACCATCCATCTATCATCGCATGGTCAATTGGAAATGAGGAGTTCGGGATCGAAAGCAACGAGACGGGGGCAAGAGTGGCACGCACTCTTAAACAGATCCAGAGGAGATACGATCCCTCGAGATTTTGCACCGCTGCAGCCGACAATGGAGACATGTATGAGGGAGTTAACAGTGTAGTCGATATTCGGGGAGAGAACTACATAGAGCGGGTCAAGGACTACGATAAATACCATCGCGAGCATCCTGACCAACCGATGTGGGGGACCGAAGAGTCGAGCGCATACTGCACTCGCGGCATATATGAAACGGACACGGCGAATGGATATGTCTCAGACTACGATGTGAACAATCCTTGGTGGGGAACCACCGCCGAAAAGTGGTGGAGCATCTACGCAGCGAGGCCCTTCCTGACAGGCGGATTTGTGTGGACTGGTTTCGACTACCGTGGAGAGCCTACGCCCTACCGCTGGCCAGATATCAATTCAAATTTCGGGATAATGGACATCTGCGGCTTTCCGAAGAACAATTTCTATTATCATCAATCATGGTGGAGTGATAAGGATGTGATCCACATCTTCCCCCACTGGAATTGGAAAGGAAAGGAGGGTCAGCCCATCAAAGTTTGGTGTTTTAGTAACTGCGATAGCGTGGAGCTTATCTTGAACGGGAAAAGTCTCGGAAGAAAAGTTGTGGAGCGATATTCGCATGCGGATTGGGAAGTGAATTACGAGCCCGGGACGCTCGAGGCAGTCGGATGGAGAGAAGGCAGAGAGCTCGTCACAAAAGAGGAAACGACTGGAGAGCCCATCGCTATCAGGCTTACCCCGGATCGCGACACAATCTGCGCGGACGGCGAGGACGTCTCAGTCGTTGCCGTTTCGGTTGTCGACTCGTTGAACAGGGAGGTACCTACTTCGAATAACTTGATCCATTTCAAAATCCATGGGGAAGGAACAATAATCGGAATCGGCAACGGCGATCCCAGCAGCCACGAGCCGGATAAATGCCTTGATGACAATTACCAGAGAAATCTTTTCAGCGGCAAATGCGAAGTAATATTGTTGCCAGGCCGTCATCCCGGGAAGATAGAGTTGAGTGCGTACGGAGAAGGTCTGAGCTCCGACTCCGTTTCAGTTACTTCGGTGCAGTCGAGGCTGATACCCAGAGTTGAATAATATACCATGATCGTATCGGAATGGGTCAAAAGGAGCCGCAGTGTGGCATGGTGAGAGGTTGTCGTGGCGTCCGGCGATAAGCTGGTATAGATTCAGAGACACATGTACTTAATTCCAGAAGGTCTTTCGAGACGTTTCCACCAGGCAGGAGATTAGCACGACGTCAACGATTCTATCTGACTGCTTTTGTGGGTATGCCTGCTCAACTGCAGCTCTTGCTGCCGAAAGCGCAATTGATTAAATTTATTGGAGTGATGGATTACCTCCCAACCAGAGGAACACCCATCATCAACAAGTCAGGTAGGTTGGACTCTATCTTTTGAATGCAAAGTTGGTTTTTTCCTCTTATTCCCAGCATCAAAATGAGGGACAATAAAAATGCCACCCAAGAAAAAGGCTCGTCACTCGTCAAAGCACCTGACCGTTGAAGCGATAGCTAGACGTCTAGGAATATCTGCAATGACGGTTTCAAGAGCTCTCAACAATCGTCCAAACGTAAACAGGAAGACGAAAGAGCGCGTTCTCGCGGCCGCTAAGAGATTTGGATATGTTCCTAATCAGATCGCACGAAGTCTCGCCACCAGGAAGACTGAAACGATCGGTGTGGTTGTACCCGAAATAACCCATTCATTCTTCCCCGAGGTTATTCGCGGCATTGAAGATGCCGTCTACGCTTCTGGCTACCATCTCATCTTGACGCATTCCGCAGAGGACTACGCTCGTGAGGAGGATGCCATAAGCACGCTGCAGTCAAAAAGAGTTGACGGAATGCTAATCTCCACCGCACAAACGGTCACCAACCCATCAGTCTATCAAGAAACGATACGGCTCGGAATCCCGATCGTATTCTTCGACCGTGTTGTCCGCAACATTGGCGCAAGCTGCGTAAGCATTGACGATGAAAATTGTTGTGCCATGATAACAGAACACTTAATCGGCCATGGTTATAAGCCCATCGCCCATCTCAGCGGCCCTGCGACTGTTTCAATCGGAAAAGATAGACTGGCGGGGTTCCGAAAGGCGCTGAAGCAGCATGGCTTTGAGTTGAAATCCGGACTCGTTGTTCAATCCGGTTTCCATGAGAAGGGCGGATACATGGCAATGCAAAAACTCCTTCAACTTCCGCTGGAAGAGCGACCGAGAGCTGTGGTTGCGGTCAATGATCCGGCGGCGTTTGGTGCCATGAAGGCGATTCGGGAACATAATTTAAGGATACCACAGGACGTGGCAATTGCGGGCATGACTGATGACGTCAGAGCCGAGCTTGCATCGATAGCTCTGACCACTATCAGGCAACCGGCCTACGAAATCGGAAAAACGGCAGCGACGACTCTCATTTCTGAGATAGAAGGAAGATCCAGACCGGGGAAAAGGGTGATCGTCGAAACAGCACTGACCGTCAGGAAATCATGCGGCTGCGGAATTGACTAGGGTAAGTACCGGCATCGAGGATGCTCCCTTGCCGAGAGTGCCCGGCAAAGGAACGAGCCTCCTCCTTCTGAAAAGCCTTCCCCTTTTTCTTCTTTGTTGTTTCGCTCCCCGACATCTCTTCAATCATTTCATATGTACAACCCAACGGTTCCAACAACACCTCGATGGACTTGAGAGCAAGCTCTGTGTATTTTTCAACATCGTATCCGTCTTCCGGCTGGTGAAATATGAACGGTTTCGCCTTCGTTGGATTTTTTTTACCGGTATGATCGATAATAATGTATTCGGCAGTCTCACCGGGCTTCAATGCGACGCCAGCTTCGGACATTGCCCGTGCCACGACAGCTTGCACGCTGTTGTTTTCATATTCGTCAGCATCTTTTGAAATGGTATGCCTTATTATCAACTCATACGGAGAAACCCTTCCCGTCCTTAGCATCTCCAGATGAGACCGGACTATCTCCATAATCGACGGAATGGAACTTCTCAACTCCTCGATGCCAGACGCTTTTGACATCAGCTCGATTATTTCACCTTGCATATTCCGCACAAATTTAGGAATGTCTCGCCGCCGTACTTCGAGCCCTCTTACCTTCACCTCACCGTTTGTGTAAGCACCGACATATCTGTTTGCGGTCGGTACGGCTGAATCCATTCTGGACTGCGGAAACAATATCCATTTATAGATTCCTTCAAGCGATATACGAATCCCGGTTTGCCTAGATATTTCATCGCAGAGTTTCTCGTAATCATCAACAGTTCCGCCGGATTTTTTCAGCCACAGACAATCGACAATTCCATGAATGACCGAGAAACCCCTGTCTTCTGCGATTCTCTTCGCACGGAGCAACCCCTCCCTCGCGAACGCGTTCACAGACTCGTGAGCTTCTATTCTCCCGAACCTCGCATTTTTATAACCCAAGTAACCAAACGTCGTGACCAACATCCATTTCAATGCCGTCTGCCGTTTGTGGTATTCTTCCTTTAACTCTTCATCCGCGGCGTTTTTCTGCCTTTTCTTATATTCCGCGCGTTTTTCCAAAACCGCACCGATGGTTTTGGGTATAATTCCCCGCCGCTTCTCGCAAATTGTATAATGAAGTTCCGGCACGGAGTCGTTACTGCAGCAGTCGCAGTTGACCGTCTCGGGCGATACGTTGTGTATATACATGATTGTCGGATACATAGATGTGAAATCAAGCTCGGCGACTTGTTCGTGATAACCCATGATGGGCAAATAGATTAGCCCTCCGCGGTCCGCAAGAAGCAGAACTAACGCCGATTTGAATTTTTCCCACTCCTGTTTTTTCGCCGGTATTAAAATGTTATGCTGGTATGCCCAGTTAAGCTGCATCGACGACAGCCCGGTCCCGATGCTTGTACGCGCCTGTTTCTGCACCGGTATCCTCGTAATTCGCGCCAGATCGAGAAGTCCGGACAGGTCGGATTCCTCAAGAATAAACGAGTTCTCCATGTCGATGTGCCATCTTCCCGCAAGCTGAAAACCAGCGGAACGATGAACTATTTTTCCGTAAGTCCAGTAGCTAACCTCGGTAGTTTTCATGTCACCTGCGGACGAATCGCGATTAATATAAAGCGGGATTCTCGTCTTGCGCGACCATTCACTGAGAAGAGGAAAAAGAGTATCATCGCCGTATTGCGAAAGGATAACGTCCGGATCGAATCGCAAAATGTGAGCGTTGATCTCGGTTAAGACTTCTTCTATGGTTTCCGCCTCGATCAAATATTCCCTGTTGTCGTAACCTATTTCAAAAGTGAGATTGGGTCGATATTTCGGCGCGGTATCGGTACGGCTCGGTTTAAGCGTCATGGTGCTGAGCTGCGGGACCACGTAATCTATCGCATCAAATTTGTCCTCCAATTCCACCGACACAAGCATGCCATCTTCAAAAACATATTCCCCGAACGCCAGCGGAAACAGGTCTCGTTCATAAAGAAACATCTGCACCGGTGTAAGATCCGAATTGAAAAACACGTAGTAAGGAAACTCAGACTCGAATCGGCGAATAACTTCCTTGAAATGAAGTGTGTCCGGCGCCGAGATTTCTAATACCGGTATCTGTTTGCCGGAATAGATTTCGGTTTTGTAGACCCATCCTTTCGAGACAGCGCAACGAAGTTTCCGCGCGATACTTTCGACGTGAGTCCTTTCGCTCTCTTTCACATTCATGAAAAAATGCGGATTGAATTGCGCGTATCCCTTTATCTTGCTACCGAGTTCGTCGATGATCCATAGCGTTATTCCCTTATCGGAAGGATAAAGATCAAACAGCCATCCCTGAACATTCTTTCGCATTTTCAATCTCTAACTTTTTCACCCGCTCGTTCAGCTTATCGACAATTTCCTGGAGCATAATCGATTTTTTCCGCTCTTCGATAAGCATCGATATCACCACATTTTCAAACGGGATTGGCTTCACATCGTAAGCGCACGCAGCGAGATGTATCTTTGGAGCACGAAACAACTCGTCCAGCACTTGTTGATCTTCTTTCCGAAGCGCTTCGCGAAACTTTTTCCAGAGCATCCGCTGCTCCTGTATTACCATCGTAAATGTCTCGACCGTACGTCCCATAGATCACCTCATGCAAAAATTTTCGGGAAATAAGCCAGGCTCAAGCTCGACTTACAACTTTTCTATTTACCGAGGCGCTGCGGTTACCGAAATAATTATGATTCACTTCATATACGCTGTCCGCCATCGCCCTCAGTCTCGATTGAAAGCATCTCTTGTCTTCCCGGGCCGGAACTAGGTTCTCCGAAACGAGAAGAATCGAGACGCCTTTCTCTTTCAACTTTCTGAACGTCTCACTCATTCTCACAAAACTCTTTTCTGATTCTCTGACAGAAATTTCATCGTCGTAAAATAAATCCAGCAGCCCAAAAACCACCATAACTCTCTCGGTGTGTCCACAGAAACTCTCAGACAAAAATGCATCGACGCCTCGCGTTATCACGCCGTCCATCTGAAATGCCGTGAAGATTCTCGACAGAAAAACTCTACTCAATATTTCGCGCGGATCATCTCCGTCTGCCTGCGCAAGGCGGGCAAGTTTATAAGCATCGAACCGGTTCGCACCGTCGACGATCCCGATATTCGGCATCCGGCGCAGCATTTCTTTTATAATCACCAGAGAAATCTTATAGACCGACGATGTGTCACTCCCGCGAAAATACATTCCCATCTTTGCGCGAGAGTCTCCGAGAAGCAGGACTGTCCTACCTGGCTTATACGCACCGATAGTGTGGGAGAATTCCTTTGCCTGCGTCGGAACAAAATCGTGGACTGCGGCCAAATCAGCCATTTGTCTACCGCTTCTTAGACCTCTCGCGGTGGAGTGCTGCTGTCTGCGACCGCGAATAATTCTTCATTACACAGACCACTTTCCCCAGTACATCAAAGCTGTCCACTTCCGTATCGACCATTATCGGATCATGAAGAGGGTTCTCCGGTTTTAGTACAACTTTTCTCCCTTCCCGGCTGTACCTCTTCACGGTCACCCCATCTTCAAGGCGCGCGACGACTATGTCGCCTTCACGCACTTCCTGGGCTTTTCTAAAGAACACGACGGAGCCATCTGCAATACCGGCACCTGTCATGCTGTCCCCAACTACATGCACGCCTTTATCGCCCCGCTTCAATCCCATCGTCAGTTTGATATCGAGATATTCCTGCGGCTCCTCATCGACGACTCGCGGCATTCCACCTCTCGCCGCGGCATAAATCGGAATCCGATCATCACTGCTTTTCTGAAGGAGGCGAATTGCACGCGATTGCATAGGCTCCTTCGTGATGAACCGCTTCTTCTCCAAAAAGCGGAGTATCTTTTGAATGGCGCCGACAGTCACGCCGACCTTGCCCGCAATTTCGCGAAGGCTCGGAGAATAGCCGTTATCCCGGCCGAAATTTTCTATAAATTCGAGCACTTCTTGCTGCCGTTTACTTATTTCTTTCATTTTGTTCCTCGCTTCCTCATGGTATACAAATGTATACCACAGGAAATTCATTGTCAAGGGGGTTAAAGAAAGAATAATGAGCTGTCGACCAAGTCGATTTTTCAGCGTCCGCCGCGTCGTTGTCACCCCCTGCGGCAAAATCCACTCAGGAGAAATCGCTAGGTGGGTACAAAGCCACCGAAGAAAATCACGAATAAGAAACGCTGGCCCGCTATTCTCTCGAAACTTCCGCTATAACCTGACGATCTTCGCAGCTAAGTTTCTTCCGATGGATTCCACGCAAAAACCCTAAGGAGAGTAACAAGCCCGTTCCATTTATGCGAAATATTTCCTCACACAAACGACGGCTGGTCGGTGCTGTTTATGACGGTGGCCCAGAAAACGCTTCCCGGATGGATCTTCTTCGTGAGCCGCCTTCCGTCGGGACCTTTCTCTTCGGCAACGAGTTTCAATGGAACTAATACATACTCGTCGAGCCACTGGCTTATCATGAAGTCGGTGTAGCCGGCAAGCGCGTTGTGCACGGCAAGGTCAGCAAGCCGCTGGCAGTAAATCTGGTCAATTGAGTTCGCCGGAATTGCTCGGATTAGGTACCGTGGTTCTTCGACAAAAACCTGATGCTCGTCTCCCCATGTTTTTCCAAAGTACTCCCTGAACCTGTCCTGGATTACGTTCAGCCGCCACGAGCGAAGCGCATCGCTGACCCGCGGATTGGTCCTGTCCGATGGATCGAGCCCGCGGCGCTTTAGCTCCTCCTCCATATCTTGCTCCGAGTAACCCGACGGGCATGCCCCTTCAGCCATTACGACAAGTGCATGTCCCTTCCGCTTCACAAGCCTGTCAACATACTCGAGAAGCGGATCGAGTTTGAATTCCACCTCGGGGACAAGGATGGCATCTACATGACCGCATGCAAGAGCTGCATGCGCAGCGACAAAGCCGGCTTCCCTTCCGAAAAGCGGCAGCAGGCATATTCTCCGCGTCGACTTCGCCTCATCATGGATCGCGTTCACGATGCTTGCCGCCTCTTCGACTGCGGTGTCAAACCCGAACGAATGCGAAATCCATAGCACATCGTTGTCCATCGTCTTCGGGATTCCTGCGACCACGACCTTGAGTTGTTTCAATTCAATCTCTTTCGCAATCAAGTGAGCAACGCTCAACGAACCATCTCCGCCGATGATGTAAAGGATGTCGATCCCCGATTGGACAAGGCCTGTCACGATGGCGTTCACGTCTGGTCTGTCTCGACCCGTATATATCCCCGTTCCACCTTTCTGGATCCACTCAATTGTCCTCGAAGGCTCCAGTTCAACGGTATGCTGGCGCTCAATTCCGCGAAAGCCGCCGAGAAAGCCGACCGCTTTTCCTCTCATCCCGTAAACAGTCGAGTGCATGTTTACAATCGAATGGATAACCGTGTTGAGCCCGGGCGCAATTCCGCCCGCAGTTACGATTCCAACCGTCACTTCGGCGGGATCGAAGAAGAGACGCTCACGCGGACCGGCAGCTGGAAAACTTGGCAAGTTTCTATTCGTACTTGAGTAAGCCTTTATGATATCAATGTCTGCAGTCGCGCAAACTCTTTTGCCCGTTATGTATCGACCAATGCGAGATTCGGGTATCGGATTTGTGAAGGTCGGCTCACCGATCTGCCGCGGGTCATCGCACAGTTCCATGCGGTTCTTCAGCCTCTCTTTCAAAATCATCTCTTCAGAAGGAAAGAATTTTACCGAATTCATTGAGCTGGCCCTTTCAAAGCGCTGATGCTACGCTTTTCTTACTTTTGTCCCAAAGTGTTTCCATTTGCTCGAGAGTCTTGCCTCTGGTCTCGGGCACCATCTTCCACATGAACAGCGCGGCGAAAACTGCCATGATGCCGTAAACCCAATATGCAAACCCATGATGGAAGGTCGCGGTGAAAAAACTGCTTTTATCAAGCATGGGAAACGTCCACGATACAAGATAGTTCGTTATCCACTGCACAGCAACGGCAACCGACATTGCGCGTCCTCTGATTTTGTTCGGGAATATTTCGGAGAGGAGAACCCAGACGACGGGTCCCCATGAGAACGAGAACCCCGCCATAAAGAGAATCATACAAAGCAATGCGGCAAGTCCCATATGGCTTGACAAGAAAACAAATCCGAGGCTGACCATCGCCACTGCCATTATGATTGCACCGGAAATTTGCAGCGGCTTTCTCCCGAATTTGTCTACGGTATTTATCGCGACGATGCAAAAAATGAGATTGACCGCGCCTACGACGATTGTTTGCAGAAGCGCGGCATTTGTCCCGCTCCCGATGTTCTTGAATATCTCCGGCCCATAATAGAGGACGACGTTTATCCCGACGAGCTGCTGGAAGGCCGAGAGCAAAATTCCTGTGAGAATTAATTTCCAGCCGAACGAAAAGAGTTTTTCCTCTTTGAAGGTCAGCGATGCCTTTATTTCATCTATAATGTTCTTCGCGCGATCAGTGCCATTAATTCGGTTAAGAATTGAGGCGGCTCTTTCATCATGGCCTTTGAGCATGAGCCACCTTGGTGATTCAGGAATTAAAAACAGCAACGCAAAGAATAGCGTCGCAGGGACAATTTCGGAGGCAAACATCCATCTCCATCCCGTTGCATTTATCCAACTTTCATTTCCGGATGACGAAATGAAATAGTTGACGAAAAAGATCACCAACATGCCGATTATGATAGCAAGTTGATTGTACGAAACCAGTTTTCCCCTCTTATGTGCGGGTGCAATTTCCGCAATGTAAAGAGGCGAAAGGAGAGAAGCCATTCCGACTCCAACTCCGCCTATGATGCGGTAGATGATGAACTGAGCTAGAACAGCGTAACTGCCTTGACCGATCGGTTTGAACCCGAGTTCGGGCATCGCTGAACCGACAGAAGTGATCATGAAAAGGACAGCAGATATTATCAGCGATTTCTTTCTCCCGAAAGCGTTGCCCATGAGACCGGCTATTGCACCTCCGATCACGCAGCCGATCAACGCGCTCGAGACGGTGAGCCCCAGAAGTGAGTTCGCCGAAATTTCCGAAAGTCCTCTCGGCAAGACAAAATAATAGTTAAGCGCACTGACCGCACCGGATATTACCGCAGTATCGTAACCGAATAGTAATCCGCCCAGTGTCGCAACCAGGGTGATCCGCAAAGCATATGACTCTCTTTTGCTTCCCGAAGAATCTTCCATTCATTCCCACAAATATCTTTTACGATAGGCCGGCAAGGCTCCGCAAATACGGTCCGTAGCCCTATTTCCTTCGTTTCTTCACGACTTCTGCAATTCGCCGGACGTATTCAGGAGTAGTTCCGCAGCAACCGCCGATAATGTTTGCCCCGGCATCTATGAGCGGGTCTATCCATCTCTCTATTTCATCAGGAGTCTCCGGGAACACGGTCTTGCCTTCCACGACCATCGGCAACCCGGCATTTGCCTGGACCAAAATCGGAATCTCTGCATCGACGATCCGCATCTCTTTTGCAATACCGACCATGTTCTCGACGCCGTTGCCGCAGTTTGTCCCGATGATGTCGGCGCCCGCTTCTATCAGCGACGCGGCGGCCCCTTCCGGGGTTATTCCCATCATCGTATGAAATCCAATTTCGCTATTACCATCAAACGTCATGGTACACAGAACTTCGCACTTCGTGTTCTCTTTTGCTGCCTTTATCGCACATCTTGCTTCGTCTAGATCGAACATTGTTTCCACCGCTATGGCATCGGCGCCCCCGGCTTCCAGCGCCACGGCCTGTTCCTTGAAACAAGCGTATAATGCTTCCTCAGTTACGTCACCGGTTAAAATCATCTTCCCGGTGGGTCCGATCGAACCTAGCACATATACGTTATCTCCGGCGGCCTCCCTGGATATCTCCGCTGCTATTCGGTTTACTTCGGAGACCCGATCTCCCAGCCCGTAATAGTCCAGCTTAATTCTGCTCCCTCCGAAACTATTAGTCTCGATCATGTCCGAGCCCGCGGCGACATAGCCTCTGGCTATATCTGCCACATCGGCACGCCGCTCGAGGTTCCAACGTTCGGGACATTCTCCCAATTTCAGACCTTTCGAGTGCAGCATCGTACCCCATGCGCCATCGGACACCAGGATTTCTCCGGAAAGAACCCTCTCTTTAATCTTCTTCATAGGCTCCCCTCATCTTTTGTAAGAAATCGGTTCACAAAATGCCTTCAAGTTTTCGATAGGGGTCTTCGAAGGTATCTCGCAGCCTGCATTCACCATGAATGGATTACCGACAGACTGATAAGTCGTGTTTACATATTTGCGAATCGAAGCCGGATTCCCATGCAAAACTCCTTCGACTGGGTCAATATTGCCGCTGATTACGACTTTGCTACCCACGACTTCGCGCACGCCAACCACATCTACCATGTGGTCAACGTCAAGAATATCTACAAGAAGATCGGCAATCCCAGGGAGCAGATGGGTTATGTTTCCACAGATGTGCAACCTGACATATGCACCGGCTTCATGAATTGCATTGACCAACAACTTCTCCCTGGGCTGAATAAATGATTCATAAAAATCAGGGGACATCTGACTGGCGATGGCGTCGCCGATTCCGATTGTGTCAGCCCCGGCTTTTATCTGTGCCCCGGCAAATTCGATTGCAGTCTTGACGCATAGATCCATTAGCTCACAAACAAAATCGGTATCTTCGACTGTGTCTATCAAAAAATCGGTCACGCCTCGGAGATCGGCGGCTTCTGCAGCGGGACCTTCGATCCAGCCCAGGATAGAATATCGGCCGCCGGATAAATGCCTGTATTCTGCGATCGCGTTCACACGGTCGACCATTCTCTCAGAAGCCCGCCGATCGGGATGCAAGAGAGTAGACAAATCTTTCGTGTTCTCCAAGGGCGGTGTACAGCGAGGTACCCCGTCCCGCACGTACGTGACTTTTCCTCCGAAGCCCTCGGTCTCTCGATATGGATCGGAAATCGCGCTCAACTGCTCGAATCCAAAATCTCGTACGCACCTGCGATTTGCCTCAACAAGGATCCTGTAATCTGAAGCGAACGCTCCGTAGTTGGACCCGATATACTCAGCCGCGAATTGCATGACGATAGGTATTCGAGGAAGAAAATCGACCTCCAAACCTTTCAAGACCCCGAGATACCTTTCGAGATTGTTCACGGCTTCTCGTCTTTCTCCCTCATCGACACTGCTTTGTGCCTCAGGTTTCTATAAAGACAGTCGGCCTCATCACATAAATTGCAGGAATACTCGTTGAACTTGACAGATTTTCCGACGCCGATAATCCCGCTGACAGATTTTATGGGGCGCATCAAACATGAATCGGTCAGTTCAATACCACAGAATTTCTTGGGCAGCAGGCCAAAGAGTTTTTTCTGCTCCGACACATCCCAGCCGCAGTACCCGGGACTATAGCGATTCGTAATCCTCAGTCCTTCCTCCTGCATTTTTGTTTTAAGGAAACTCTGTATACGATCCATCCCCTCTTCGACAATCAACGATCCGAACACGTCAAAGACGTATCCCTCAAGCAGTTCTCCCTCTTTCATGAGTGACCTCGATCTCTCAATAATTGCATTTCCCGCAGTGCAA
>Ga0326727_10021449_pt1 | contig 12651 bp, 12 predicted proteins | sample MB2enrmetagenome_FD_207643 | JGI IMG/M metagenome (GOLD analysis project Ga0326727, IMG submission 207643) | Lab enriched peat soil microbial communities from McLean, Ithaca, NY, United States - MB29MY | ecosystem: Environmental > Terrestrial > Soil > Wetlands > Peat | place: USA: New York...
CACGCATGGCCAGAGAATCAGGGGAAACCGCCAGCGAACGGGTTCAGGATGTCCTGCAGGCATCGGAGCAGATGCGCATTCTGGCCGACAAGGTTCAGGCAACGTCCCAGCGCATCGAAGCCTTGACTGGTCAGGTGGAAAAAATCGGCAATATTGTTGGCGTTATCGTCAGTGTGGCGGACCAGACCAATCTGCTGGCGTTGAATGCGGCCATCGAAGCGGCGCGTGCGGGTGAGGCGGGACGTGGCTTTGCGGTCGTGGCGGATGAAGTACGAAAACTGGCAGAGCGAAGTGCGGTGTCGGCGCAAGAGATCACACTGATGATCTCCACGATTCAGCGTGAAACCGGGACCGTCGTCGAAAGTATGCAAGAAAGTCTGGAAAGCGTGCTGACGGTCAGTCAGGGTGCAGCGCAGAGCGCCGAGTCGATCCAGGGAATCCAGCAAAGTTCACAAAGTGTGGTGTCGTCGATTGAATCCATCAGTGGAACCTTGCGCGAACAACGCATGGCAAGTATCGAGCTGGCGCAGAAAGTCGACACGGCAGCTAAAATGGCCGAAGCGAATATCGGAATGGTCGACCAGTTGCGGAGCACCTCAGCGGGCTTGCTGCAGCTATCAAGCCAGCTCAAGCAGCGTGCGGATGAATTCAGTCCGGGTTGATTTACACAAGAACGAAAAAACGCCACCGCGGCAAGTCAGCCGGTGGCGTTTTTTTTCGCCTGAAAGTCAAAATCACTTTTCCAGAGCGGTTTCCGCCAGCATCAACAGGCGATTGGTATCTTCCGGGTTTTGCGAGTCCAGTGTCAGACGATTCCACAGCAGATAGACGCCATATGCCCAGTCATGTCGCTGATGCTGCTCAGCCTGGTTTTGTACCGGCAGCAGAAGTTCGCTGATGAGATCTTCGGTTTCTTTGGTCAGGGCCTGGTAGGTTCTGCATTCCATTTATGCGCTCCTTTTGCGGGTCGGTCGGTTGCCAGCTACCAGTCCAGACTAATGCGGCAGTGCACAAAAATGCAATCGAAAAACCGTTTTGATTTCCTGTGAGGTGGCTGTGATTGATCTGGAGCAAAAAACGATGCGACGGTAAGAATCGTCACCGTCGCGTCGTTTATCAGGCGAGTCGTAAACCGATGTCTGGGGCGGGTAGCAGTTGCTGCGTTACAACAAATCGATGTTCCTTGATCGCATCGTGAAATTTGCGGTAGTCCGAGGTTTCGAAATCCGGTGACCAACTGGGGCCTGGCTGTTTGAGTTCATCCTCATCCCTTTCCAGACCGGTCGCCATGAATTTCCAGGAGCCTCGCCCCTTGGCGGTATAGCCTGGAATCGACTCCTTCAGACCGGGAATATGCCCATCGGCAAGGTGGCGGCCCAGCGTGGCCAGCCGGTTGTTCTGGTCTTGCTCCCTGTTGTTGCCCAACAGTGTCTGAAGCGCGGTTCTGGCTGTCGGAGGCAGACCGGCTTCCATTTCGTAGCGCTGATTTCCGCGAATGAATCCCTGTACCGCCTTGCAAGCCATGTCGGCGGCTGCCATGAAGTCCGGCAGATTGTCGCGATGAATCATTTGCCCATGCCCGTTCCGGTAACTCCATTTGGCCCAGGGCCAATCCGGGAAGGACAGGGCAGAACCGTGTCCCAGCTTTGAAATCAGGTTGAGCAGCCGCGCTTCGACATTCGATTCGATGATTTCGAAACGCTCCTTCAGCCAGGCAAGGCATGCTTCGTGCGGATAGTCTCTTCCGGCTTCGAGCGCGGTGACGATGTTGTGGTTGCTCTTGATACCGCTGAATCCCTGGTGTGCCCAGGTATCAACATACACATGAAGGGTCACGCCAAGCCGATGCAAAGCGTTATCCGCCTGTTTGTCGTCGATGGCACGACGCACCATGCGTCGTGCCACCGTGCTGTCGGGCCGGCAAACGGCTTTTTCGTCCAGAGAGTCTCCGTCTCCCCCCGGCAGAAAGTGGAAAGGCGCCCAGACCAGACGGTTTTGTGCATTGAGTTCGTTTTTATAATCGAGCAGCTTGTGTGCGCTGGCAAAACGATCAAACGACTCGCCGCCGGCAAACTCAAGGACGCCATCGGTCGTTGCGTCATCGACATACTGGCAGGCATGGGCCACGACTTCGGCGTCTTCGCGCTCCAGCCCGGCCAGCCGCGACACGATATAGATGACACCATAATGAAAATCGATATTCATAGCTTTCCCTCTTCATAAACGACTCGCGTTGTGTTGGCGCCGAAAGGAGGGTGGCGGTCGAGCTTGCTTCCGATACACCCCTTGCGGTGCAACGCACGATAGAGGGCTGTCCAGGCCTTACGGTTCCTGCGCCATTCGCTATCGCGTATCGCGAAATACCCACTGCATTCGGGTCAATCGTCTGAAGGGCAACGGGAAGAAAATTCCATGACCGGATGTCGAGGCGGCCACCCAACGACGGAAAGGCGTTGCCGGCGGTGGCCATTCATACCGGGCAGAAAGTGCCGTGAAATACGGTTAACCGGATTTTTCCGCCATGGCTTTGAGGGTGACGTAATCAATCTTGCCGGAGCCCAGCAGCGGGATGGCATCGACGCGACGGATATCGCGCGCGATGGCCAGCTCGCTGGTGCCCAACGCACGGGCCGAGGCCGCAAGCAGCTCTCTGTGGATATCTTCCGCCGTGGTGAACAGCACGAGGGCCTCTCCGCGTCCGGCATCCGACCGGGTGCTCGCTGCATGCAGAAAGTCGGGTCTGGCGTGGATGGCAAGCTGTTCGGCACTTTCCAGTGAAATCATTTCGCCGGCAATCTTGGCAAATCGTTTGAGCCGGCCCTGGATATGAACGAATCCGTCACTGTCGATCTGTACGATATCGCCGGTGGCGTACCAGCCCTCCCCCAGCGAGTGGGGCGGCAGGATTTCCCCCGGTCGGTCATAAAGCAGATAACCGAGCATGACGTTGGGGCCTTGAACGTGTAATTCCCCCGCATTTTCGATCCCGGCAACAGGTACGACCCTCGCGGTCATGCCCGGAACGATCTGGCCAACGCTGCCGCTGCGATACGCCATGGGAACATTGACGGCCACGACCGGGCCGCACTCGGTGATGCCGTAGCCCTCTAGAATGCGAATGCCGAACTTGTCGATCCAGGATTTTCTGACGTCTTCCGACAGCTTTTCTGCGCCGGCTACCACATAGCGCAGCCGGCCAAAATCATAGGGGTGGGCAAAATTGCCATAGCGGCCGAGAAAGGTCGACGTGCCGAACAGGACGGTGCAGTCCCGGTCGTACACCATCTCCGGGACGATTCGGTAGTGCAGCGGGTTGGGGTAGAGAAAAACCTTGCAGCCGGAAACCAGCGGAAGAATAGCACCGCATGTCAGCCCGAAGGAGTGAAACAGCGGCAACGCCATCATGAACTTATCGAGCGGGTTGAGGTCGGCAATGGCCCGGATTTGCGCTACGTTCGACAGCAGGGATGCATGCGAGTGGACGACGCCTTTGGGCTTGCCCTCCGATCCCGAAGTGAATAGCACCACGGCGGGGGCGTCTGGCGTCTGCGCCACCTGGGCCTGGCGCGGCAAAAACCGGTGCCAAAGGATCCACAGCTTGTCAGCAGTCCCGATTTGATCCCGGAAATCTTCAAGATAGTGCACGCGGATATCGGATAATTGCGCGATCAGCGGCGTGAGCCGTGCTTTTTCGATAAAAGCGCGCGAGGTGATGATCGTGCGGATTTGCGCGGCGTGTATCGCCGCGCGCACGCCACCGGGGCCGGCTGTGTAATTGAGCATGGCCGGAATGCGCCGTTGCGAAGACAGGGCAAGGATGGCGGCAAGTGTGGGCGCGGCATTCGGCATCAACAGTCCGACGATTTCATTCCCGGCGCTCAGACGCTGGCTCAGCCTCGCGAGTGCCAGCGTCATTTTCAGCAGGGAACCGTATGACTCTTCCTGCAGGCGTACATCCTCAACCAGCTTGTATCGGTTGCCGAAGGTCTGTCTGGCATCGAGAAAGGCATCGAACAAGGTGCGCTGCGGGCGTGTTGCCACCAACATGTCGAGCAAAATGGCCCGCATCAGTTCACCCGCCCGACGGCGGCGCAGCCTGGCCGATGGCATATCGGGCAGCGGGATGGATCGCGGAGCCTGGATCGAGATACGGATTCTGGGAAATAACCTGAGCGGATAGACGCCTGCGAGACGTCCGAAATAACTTCTCGCGGCACCGTCGATGCGCACCGGTACCACCGTTGCACCGGTGCGTGCGGCGACCATGGCCGCACCATCATAGACTTTCATCAGCGAACCGGTGATGGTCAGGCGTCCTTCGGGAAATACCAGGACCGGTGCGCCACTTTCGACCAGCCTGACGATCTGTTTGATGGCCATCGGGTTGGTGGAATCGACGGTCAGATGGGGAACGAAGCGTAAAACCCATGCAAAAATCGGATTGTCAGCTACCGTAGAATGCACCAGGAACGTGACGTCAACCGGCAGGAACAACCCCAGCAGCGCACCATCGAGGAATGATTCATGGTTGGCCACGATCAGCGTGCGTTCATTGTTGAAGGCATTCAGGTCGCCGTTGATGCGAATTCGGAACAGCGGCCGGACGATCAGACGCAAAAGTTGTTTCAGCATAAGACACCAGGAAAACCCGATCCCATTGGAAGTGGATTGCCGTCTGGACATATCGGTTCCTCTCTTAATGGCATAGCAGAATGCGTATTTCAAGAAAACGCATTGATTAATGTAAGCGGATTCATGACCAGACACGGATCTGCAAAGAAAGATCCCCTTTACTGCGATTCCTGAGTGGGCGCAGATCCTGGCCCGGTGCGTGCTCAAGCTTTCTTCGTCAGGCAGGGGCAAGCATTTTTGTCAGATCATTTTCTGGTATAACAACGGGCAGGGGCAGAAGATAAAAACAGGTCGGAGGGCGCTCATGCGCCGAAAAATTCATATTGTCGCAGTGACCGCGTGTGTTTCCGGTGTGGCGCATACGTATATGGCTGCGGATCGGCTGCGGCATATCGTGAGGCAGTACGCGTTCGATTTACTGGTCGAAACGCAGGGGGCGTTTGGTATTGATAACCCGCTTCCGGAAGAGGCGATTGCCGCCGCCGACCTGGTGGTGATCTGTGCCGATATCGATATCGAGGGCATCGAACGGTTTGAAGGATGTCGGCGACTGACGTGCCCGATAAGCATCCTGCTCAATACCCCGGAGAACGTGATGGAGGAGATTCATCGCTTGCTGGTGCAACCGCAGGGCAGCTGTTTTGCCCTGTCATTATCCGCAGGCCGCTGAGGCTTGCCGGCTTCGATACTGCGCCCGGTATTCAGACGGAGAGCGCTGTGTCTTCTGGCGGAACAGACGGCAAAAATAATCGCTGTCGCTGAACCCACTGCGTCTTGCGACTTCCTTTATTTTCATGTCATGGCGTTTGAGCAGATCCTTGGCGTGTTCCAGTCGAACGTGGCTAAGGTAGTCGTTGAAACGGGTGTTTGCTTCTTTCTGGAACACATGTGACAGATGATCGGGTGAAATGCGCAGCGCCGCCGACACCGACGACCGGGTCAGCGGCTCGGCAAAGTGCTGATCGACATAGGTGCGGATGGTCTGGAAAAGCGTGGCGCCGCGGGATGCGGGCAGGGGGGGGTGCTTCAGCAGGTCGACCGCATGGCTGAGCAGCGCCTGGGCGAGCAGGGCCGCGGTCTGCTGATCGGCTTGCCTGTCGATCAGCTCATTGAGTGCTTGCAGGATGAAGGCGCCGGTGCGCGGGCCGCGCCGGTCGACTGATCGTTTGTCCAGGCATTCGAACCGCGTGCCATCCCAGTGCATCAGGCTGAATCCGAAACGCTGCGGTCCGATCAGCAGGCTGAGTGTGGTGACCGGAGCGTCCCATACCGGTTCGTTCCAGGCACCGGGCAGTATATATAGCAGCATGTCCGGCGTCTGGGTGAGCAAGGACGCTTCACCATCCTCGCCGGCAATACGATGGGTCAATCGCCCCTCCAGGACCCGTTCGAGCCGGGGAAAATTCACGCAATACGCCATGTCGGGAGCATCCCGCTCATCCGTCAGGAAGCGGACCCGCTGTGGTGGCGCCACCTTCGCCAACCGTGCGGAGATCACCGCACTTGAGTCTTTTCCTTCTTTCATGGTTTTTGTTTCCTTGCTTTGTTCTCTTCAATGCCTCTCCCTTTGGGGGCAAGTATCGCACTTGTATCAGCGGCGTCCAGTATTTCGCAGTCTGGTACGGTGTCGAACGGACCGATCCCTCTCTAAGATGTGCGCTATGAAAAAGCGATAACCGAACGAGGAGCTGCCATGATCCGACATGTCTTGCTGGTGCGTTTCAACGCGTCGGCGGCCCAGGCCGATATCGACGCCGTATTTCAGGCATTTGTGCAGTTGAAGGAACAGGTTGAGGGCTTGGTTGCGGTCGAATGGGGGACCAACAACAGTCCGGAGGGCAAGAACGCAGGGTTGACCCATTGCGTATTGATGACCTTCAAGGATGCTGTCGCGCGCGACGGCTACCTGCCCCACCCGGCGCATCTCGAACTGAAACGTCTGTTTCGTCCGGTGCTGGCCGAGATCATTGTGTTCGATTACAGCCCGCAACGGGCGTGAATTTCACAGGAAAATCAATTCATGGAACTGTATCTGGATAGTGCCGACGTTGCCGCGGTAAAACGGCTGGCGCGTATTCTGCCGCTGGCAGGGGTCACCACCAATCCAAGCATTGTGGCGAGGCAGGGCGTTGCGCTGTGGGAGATCTTGCCAGCATTGCGCGATGCGCTGGGCGGGCGCGGCACACTCTTTGCCCAGGTGATGGCGCCGGCGGCAAACGAGATGGTCGACGAGGCGCATCGCCTGCGAGAGCGGGTCGATAACCTGGTGGTCAAAGTGCCTGCGACGCGCGAAGGTCTGGCCGCGCTGAAAATCCTGCGTGAGCAGGCGGTGCCGACGCTTGGAACGGCGGTCTATGGCGCGACCCAGGGGCTTCTGGCGGCGCTGGCGGGGGCGAAATATGTGGCGCCTTACGTTAACCGTCTGGATGCGCAGGGTGGGGATGGGCTGGCGGTGGTGCGCGAGCTGCAGCAACTGCTGACGCTGCACGCGCCGCAAACCATGATCCTGGCCGCCAGCTTCCGCACGCCGCGCCAGGCGCTCGACTGCCTGTTGGCAGGCTGCGCTGCGATCACGTTGCCGGTCGATGTTGCCGAAGCCATGCTTGCTAGCCCTGCGGTCGCAGCCGCCGTGAGCCAGTTCGAGCAAGACTGGCAACAGGCGTTTGGCACGCAGGCGATCTGAGCCGGCCTGGCTGCCAGTCGACGGCGGCCAGAACGACTAAAGAGTCATGTCCTGGAGCCTTCCCTTGTTTCGGTGGGGGGGCTTTTCTCAAAGTGATACAAAATTATTGAATTGATACGGATCGGTCTTCTACTGCCATGAAATGAAGCGCTTTTGTGGCTATTTCAGCTTGGTGCCGCCAGGCCCGCTTATTGCTCTCTGACTTCTGCCTGACCCCATCCCTTCCCCCAAAAGACGATTCCGCTGCCGACGGCAGGAACGACTGGAAAGTATTTACCATGTTCAGTGAAATGACGGTTCGTACAAAAATGCTGGTCAGTGTGATTGGCATTCTGGTGGCCTCATTATTGGTCACCGGGCTGATGACTGCGCATTTTGTGCATTCGGCTCTGGCCGAGCGCCTGGAGAAATACGAACTGGTGCGAACCGTCGAGGCCATCCGCAATGGTCTGGACAAGTCGGTTTCCGTGCCGATGGGCGAAACACTGCAGATTGCCAACAATACATTTTTGCTCGACTGGATGGCGCAAGGCGAGCCTGTCAGCGGTATCCCGGCATGGCAACGTTACGCCAGACAAGTGAGACAGATCAGCGGAGCGGTAATGGTCGGCTGGGTATCCGAGCCGACGCGAAACTACTACGACGATGTGAAAGGGCTTGCGCGCAAGGTTGATCCCGCCGGGAACGACGGGTGGTTCAGCGCCTTTCTGGCCAGCGGTAAATCCGCCGACCTTAATCTGGGCACAGAACCGGGCAAACCGAATGTCATGATGTTTGTCAATGCGTTGGCCAAAGACTCGCAGGGGCATCGCGCAATCGCCAGCATCGGAATGGACGTGACTGACATTGCCACCAAAATCCGTCAGACATCCATTGGGCAGAACGGTCAGGTCTTTGTGGTGGATGAAGGGGGAAAAATCCAGATCCATCGCGACCTGAGCCTGGTGAAAGTCGACAACAAGGTCTCGATGAGCCGCCTGCCCGGCATGGCCGATGTGACCGCGACCCTGCTGCAGAAATCCGACTTTAATCTTGGCCACTACTCCGGCCCCAACGGTCCCATGGTGGTGGCATCGAGTTATATGCCCAATACGGGCTGGTTTGTCGTGGTGGAAATTTCCGAGCACGAGGCTTACCAGGCGGTCGATACAACGCTGGAATGGCTGGCGGGGATCAGCTTTGTGGTGCTGCTCATTGCCATGGCGCTGATCTGGCTGGTCGCCAATTCCATCACGCGCCCGCTGGGTCATTTACACCGGGCCATGCGGTCGCTGACTTCCGGTCAGGGCGATCTGACCTCGCGATTGCAGATTGAGAGCGGTGACGAAATCGGAAAGATCGCCCAGTGTTTCAATACCTTCATGGAGCAGTTGCATCAGAAGCTGCTGGTGGTGCGCGAGCAGTCGGCGTCCCTGAATGGTAGTGTCGGCAAACTGGGCAAGATGACACACGAACTGACACAAAATTCGTTGAGTACCTCTGATCTGGCTGAATCTTCGGCTGCAACCATTGAACAGATTACCGTTCGTGTCTCCCATATTGCCAGCAATTCACAGGAAACGGCTCGTGCGGTCGAGCTTTCCACCGCGCAGGCACGCCAGAGCGCAATTGCCATGACGATGGTTTCGACGGAAATACGCCATGTCGCCAGCTCCATGGTCGAATTGATGAGCGATATGAACGATCTTGGCGATCGTTCGAAGCAAATAGGTTCCATCGCCAGTGAAATAAAGGAAATATCGGATCAGACCAACCTGCTGGCGCTCAATGCTTCGATCGAGGCGGCGCGCGCCGGGGAGCAGGGCCGTGGTTTTGCCGTTGTTGCCGACGAGGTGCGCAAACTGGCCGAACGTACTGGCAAGGCGACGGTCGAGATCGACAAAATGCTGGATGCCATGCAGCAGGCCGCAAGCCAGGCGCTTGGCCGGGGCGGGCAGACGCATGACTCGGTCAATTCAGGAGTCCAACAGATCGAAGAGGCACTCGCTGCTATCTCGGCTATCCAGAATTGTATGGATGACGTACTGCAGAAAACCACGGAAATCCGCGATGCGGCAGCCGAACAATCTCGTGCCACGGAGGTGATGGCCGAGACGGCAACGCGAATGTCGGCCAGTGCGCAGAGTGAAAGCACGCAGGTTCAGAACGCGGAAAGGATTATTCAGGAACTGCAAAAACTATCGGACGGACTCAATCAGGTGGTGAGCGGCTTCAGGCTTTGAACTCGACAGCGACGCGTGAGCCAGTTGAATCGGCGGGTCCGGTGAAAAGCGGCAGCGCCAGTCACCGCGCTGCCGCCCTCTATCAAGACGTCTGTTTGGCCAGTTCGGCCGCCTCGCGTTTTTTACCCGTGATGCAGTAGCCGAACCATAACGCCAGCAGCCACAATGGCAGGACATAGACCGAGGCCGCCATGTCAGGGGTATTCAGCAAAATACCCAGAATCGTCAGCATGAAGACCAGGCAGACCACGTTGCCCAGCGGGTAAGCGATCGCGGGGAACACGGATGGCTGACCCGCGCGGGCTTTTCGGAAGCGGAAATGGATCAGACTGATCATCATCCAGTTGATCACGGTCGCCGCGACGACCAGCGACATCAGCATGCCCAGCGCCTTGCCCGGGAACACATAGTTGAGAATGACGCAGCCGGAGGTGGCCAGCGCAGAAAACAGGGTGGCGTTGACGGGAACGCCATTCCGGTCGAGTTTTCTGAAAACGGCGGGGGCATTGCCCTGGCAGGCCAGGCTGTACAGCATACGGCTGTCGGCATAGGTGGTGCAGTTGTAAACCGACAGGGCTGCAGTCAATACCACGAAGTTCAGAATGTGGGCGGTGGTACTGGCGCCGATTTGCATGAAAATCATCACAAACGGGCTACCGCCGGCGGCGACCTGACTCCAGGGATAAAGAGACAGCAAGATCAGCAGCGAGCCGATGTAAAAAATCAGGATACGGTAAATGACTTGGTTAAATGCCCGCGGCAGCGTTTTTCCCGGCGTCACGGCTTCTGCCGCCGTCATGCCGATCACCTCCAGGCCTCCGAATGAAAACATGATGACCGCCAACATCATGAACAGGCCTTCGATACCGTTCGGGAAAAATCCGCCATCGGTCCAGAGATTGCTGAGCGATGCCTGTGGGCCGCCCTGACCCGATGCCAGCAGATAGCCTCCAAACAGCATCATGCCGATCACGGCGACAACCTTGACCAGCGTGAACCAGAATTCGGTTTCGCCAAATGAACGGACATTGATCAGGTTGATCCCGTTGATGGCGATAAAGCACAGCAGGGCGGTCAGCCAGGCCGGTACTTCCGGCCACCAGAACTGGATATAGACACCGACGGCGGTCAATTCGGCCATGCCGACCAGCACGTGAAGCACCCAGTCGTTCCATCCACACAAAAACCCCGGGAAAGCACCCCAGTAACGGTTGGCAAAATGGCTGAAAGAGCCGGAAACCGGTTCTTCCGCCACCATTTCGCCGAGTTGGCGCAGCATCAGGACGGCAATTAGGCCGGTGATGGCGTAGCCGAGAATCATCGAAGGACCCGCGGATTTCAATACGCTGGCCGAACCCAGAAACAGCCCTGTGCCGATGGCGCCGCCCAGCGCGATCAGTTGGATGTGCCGGTTTTGTAACCCGCGGTTTAACCCTGTGGATGGGGTAGTGTCGTTCAAGTGCTTTCTCCTTCAATAAGGATGCGGAAAGGGGGAGGGCGAGTTCACAATCATTTTTCTGGTTAATCCCATGTGAACAGGCCTGACGTCATGAACGATTAGTAGACCAGGTGGAACAGCCGGTTCCGGAGGCTGTGCCTCGGAAAAAGATTTGAGGCGATACCACGCGCGTCTTGCCTTGTTGCTGACAGGGGCCGTTGAATGCTTTCATGGCGCTCTATAATGGTTTTTCTTATGCGCACACAAAACAGGAGGCGTAATGGATGCAAGCGATGAAGACAGCCTCATGACGCTGCGGGTGATCATTCTCGGAGACGTGCAGGGCGTGGGGTTTCGTGCCTGGACGATGCAACAGGCGCGGCTTCGCGCGCTGTCGGGGTGGGTGCGTAATCGCGGAGACGGTAGCGTTGAAGCGCTGTTCAGCGGTCCGGCCGTTGCCGTCGAAGACATGGTTGAAGCGTGTCGCCACGGCCCTCGTTATGCCGAAGTGCATTCGGTGCGATCCGAGTCCGCTTCACCGCCGGATTCGCCGGCGTTTCGGCTCTTGCCGGATGTGTGATGCGACCTGGCAATCCGTTCTACGCGCGCGTATCGGAAAATAACCGCCTGCAAAGCCATGATGAGAGGCGTGCGACGGGACGGAATGGCAGAACACGTGCATAATCCGTTTTTTGTGAGGTCTCCATGACGGCTTTTATTCTCCATGACCTTGTCCGGCAAGGGCGGGGCAATGTCCCGGATCAGGACTGTCTGCTTGCCAGTATCGGCTGCTCCAGCCTGCTGCTGATCAATATCGTGCCCGGAGACTATGCTTTTGAGACTCATGCACACAGCGAATATCTCTTCTGTATGGATGGAGAATTGGCGCTGGAGGATGAATCGGGTCGCACGGCTTGCGTGAGTCGTGGCGGCATGATCGAAATTCCGCCCGGGCTGCGCCACCGTTTCAGCGCCCAGGCCAATGCCGTGATCGTGACGGTTGCGCAGCAGGCCGCTAATCTTCCGGACACGCAGCCACTTCAGTCTTGAACTGCGCCAGCGGCATTTCTTCGCATTGCGACCAGGTGGAAACGCATCGGTCTGCCTGATCCGCCATCGTGTCTCCACACGATGCGAGCGTGCTCAACAGGGTTTTCACGCCGTTGGGCGCCGCTGAAATCAGTGCGGTGGCCGTGCACATCGCCAGCGATTGCCGGACACCGGCGGATTTCAGACAAAAAACCAGCGGTGACCTGCACTTTTCCAAGCGGTGTCTGAGCTGGAGGCCGGCGGCGTGCATGCAGGCCGCGCGGGCGTGAGGCGGCGCCGCTGCGGCGTCCGACGCGGTGGCGACGGGCACACACTGCCCGTTCTGATTGTGATAGCCGGTGATGCAACGGCAGGTCACCACGTCCCCGGCTTCCGTGACCTCGCTGGAGAAGGCCGGACAACCGTCCGCCAGCGCGGAACCGACGGCGAGGGTCAACAGGATGCCTGTGCAAGTACGTACCATACGTCTGAAGTTCATTTTTGATCCTGCTCCAGAACGTAAATCTTTTTTCTCAGCGCTTCATGGGCCTGCTTGAATGCGTTGGCGGCACGATCCATTTGCGCCTGCGCCTGGCTGAGATCCTGCGACGATGCCTGCCCCTGACCGGCGTTCTGCCGGATCTGCG
>Ga0326727_10021451_pt1 | contig 12649 bp, 7 predicted proteins | sample MB2enrmetagenome_FD_207643 | JGI IMG/M metagenome (GOLD analysis project Ga0326727, IMG submission 207643) | Lab enriched peat soil microbial communities from McLean, Ithaca, NY, United States - MB29MY | ecosystem: Environmental > Terrestrial > Soil > Wetlands > Peat | place: USA: New York...
GCAGTATGTTTACTGACAAAGAAAGCTTTAAGCAGGCTTATCTGATGAAGTTGATTGAGGGGGAAGGGATTACTTTAGCTGAAGCAACCCATTGGAATCAATTTGTTGCCTTGGTCGTATTGATAAAAGAGAAAATGAGTTATTATCGGGCTATTAATCAAAATTCCAGGTCACAAGGTAAACATGTTTATTATTTTTCAATGGAGTTTCTTATTGGCAGGCTTTTGCTGAATTATTTAGTGAATTTTAAAATAGAGGACTTTGTGCGAGAAGGTTTGTCCGAGTTAAATATCAATCTTGATGATCTTTTGGAACAAGAAGCCGATCCGGGTTTAGGTAATGGCGGCTTAGGAAGGTTGGCGGCCTGCTTCCTCGACTCCATGGCTTTCTTAGGCATTGAGGGACATGGCAATGGAATTCGCTATAAGTATGGGTTATTTGAACAAAAAATTTCCGCCGGCAATCAGGTGGAGGTAGCTGACAATTGGCTTAAAAACGGCTATCCTTGGGAAACACGTAAGCCGAATAGGATCATTGTCGTAAAATTCAAAGGAAATGTCCGGTCGGAGCAAACTGAGGGACGAATGACGTTTTATCATGAAAACTATGAGCCGGTACTGGCTGTGCCTTATGATGTTCCGATCATGAGCTATGACAATCCTTTGTTTATCAACAACTTAAGGTTATGGAGTGCGGAAGCGGTATCCGGAGAGCTGGATTTAACCTGTTTCAATCGCGGAGAGTTTAAGCAAGCTACGAGTTATAAATCCGAGGTTGAGGCTATATCCTATATTCTCTATCCTGACGACAGCAGTCGGGCCGGCAGAGAGTTAAGACTTAAACAGGAATATTTTTTTGTTGCCGCCGGCTTAGGATCAATCATGCGGAGTTACAAAAGCAAAAATAAATCCGGTTCCTTGAAAGACTTCTCACGACGGGTAGCAGTTCACATCAATGATACTCATCCGGTTTTGTGTATTCCTGAACTAATGCGCATTTTGATGGATGAAGAAGGCATTGGCTGGGATGAGGCATGGAATATTACAGTCAATACCATGTCCTTTACCAATCATACCATTATGCCTGAAGCCATGGAAAAATGGCCGATTGAGCTGTTTAAATCTCTCTTGCCCAGGATTTATCTGATTATTGAAGAAATTGATCGAAGATTTAAGGAAGTTTTGAAGCGGAAGTTTCTGGATGATGAGAATGCGCTTCGTAATACTCAAATTCTCAAAGATGGGTATGTCTGGATGGTAAACTTGGCGATTATCGGGAGTTCCTCCGTTAATGGAGTGGCCCGATTACATACCGAAATTCTTAAGAAGGAGGTCTTTAAAGAGTACAACCGGGTTTTTAGTTATAAGTTCAATAATAAAACCAATGGCGTTAATCATCGAAGATTTCTGTTAACCGCTAATCCCAAACTGTCTCATCTGATCACGGAGGCGATCGGCCCAAACTGGATGGAAGATGCCGCTGAACTCCGGAAACTTCATGCCTTTAAATGTGATCACAGTTTTTTGGAACAGCTCGCAAAAGTAAAGTACGAAAACAAGTGCCGACTGGCTGAGAGAGTCAAGGAAAGACAAGGGATTGACTTGGATCCAATGTCAATTTTTGATGTTCAGGTGAAGAGAATCCATGCTTATAAACGGCAATTACTTAATGTACTGAAGATCATGCACTTGTACAATAAAGCTTTGCACGATCCGGAGTCCTTGACAGGTTCGAATACCTTCATTTTTGGCGGAAAAGCAGCACCGGGATACCATTATGCGAAAACCGTGATTAAGCTTATTAATGCTTTGAGTCAGAAGATCGAGCAGGACTCCAAAATGAACCAAAAACTAAAAGTCGTATTTTTAGAGAATTTTAATGTGACGCAAGGAGAATTAATTTATCCGGCAGCAGATATCAGTGAACAGATATCGACGGCCAGTAAAGAAGCTTCCGGAACCGGCAATATGAAATTCATGATGAATGGAGCCATTACCTTGGGAACCTTGGATGGAGCCAACGTGGAAATTAATCAAGCAGTGGGCGAGGATAATATTTTCATCTTTGGGCTCACTGCCGGACAGGTACTGAATTACATCCATCATGGCGGGTATAAGCCCTGGGATGAATATCATTCTAACCCCGACATTAGAACCTGTGTGGATCAATTATGCAGTGGTTTTTTCGATAACCTTGGGGAAGAATTTAGGGTGTTGTACGATTCTCTAATGATCTATAATGATGAATATTTTGTCTTAAAAGATTTTCATGCCTATATTGAAGCACATAAACAGCTTCAAATACTCCACTCCAATCCAAATGATTGGAACCGAGTTTCTTTGATCAATATCGCAGAATCGGGCATCTTCTCAAGTGATCGGACAATTAGAGAATATGCCGATAAGATCTGGAAAATCAGATACCGTACTGTTAATAACCTAACTTCTTATTAACTGTTTGAAAGGTAGGATCAACATGAATACAATTGTCTAACTTAGAAAGGGGAATTTTGTATTATGAGGAAACAAGAATGTATAGCGATGCTGTTAGCCGGTGGACAAGGAAGCCGATTAGGTGGTCTAACTCGGATTCGAGCCAAACCAGCAGTTTCATTCTGTGGCAAGTATAGAATTGTGGACTTTACTTTAAGTAATTGTTTAAATTCAGACATTAACACGGTGGGTGTTCTTATCCAATATAAACCTTTTCTGCTTAATTCCTATATCGGTTTGGGCTCGGCTTGGGACTTAGATAATCCTTATGGAGGAGTCCATATTCTCCCCCCCTTTCTTGGCGAAAAGGAAGGAAGTTGGTATAACGGAACGGCCAATGCCGTACACCAAAATCACGAATTTATCGATTATTATGATCCTGAATATGTGATTATTCTTTCCGGGGATCATGTCTATAAAATGGATTATACCCGTATGTTAAAGTTTCACAAAGAGAAAAATTCAGACGTAACGATAGCGACGATTCAAGTTCCTTGGGAGGAAGCTTCGCGATTCGGTATCCTCAGCGTCGATGACGATAAACGGATTACCAAATTTACAGAAAAACCGTCTCAACCGGATAGTAATCTTGCTTCCATGGGAGTCTATATTTTTAACTGGTCAGTCCTTAAGCAAGCGTTAATTGATGATGCGATAGACCTTCAGTCTCAAAACGATTTTGGCAAAAATATCATTCCTCAACAGCTCAAACAAGCAAAAAGAGTCTATGCTTACAAATTCCAAGGGTATTGGCGGGATGTTGGCACGATCGAGAGCTATTATCAAGCAAATATGGAGTCTTTAAAAGCAGGACACTTCCTGAATATTTTCGATCCAAAGTTTCGGATATTTTCCAATGAAGATATCTTACCTCCTCACTTTGTGGGTTCAACGGCGGAAATAGAAAACAGCCTCGTCTGTAATGGGTGTATCATTCATGGCAAGGTAAGCAATTCAATCCTGGCCTTTGGGGTTTATGTCGGGAAGGGGGTAGAAATTAAGGATTCGATATTATTGCCCTATGCCAAAGTCCACACCGGATCAATCATTCGGAAAACGATTGTTGGTGAAAATTCAGAAATTATGCGTCACTGTATGGTCGGCGCGGAGGGACCAAGCGTTCCGAATCAAGAAGGGATTACAGTGATTGAGGATAATCATATAATTTCAGAAGGTTCAACTATTGAAGCGGGTAAAAATGCCTAAGGTACTCAGGCGATCATTTCGAAAGGTGGAAGCAAGGATGTCGAACGCTATTGGGATTATTTATGCTAATAATGCAGCGGACAGCTTACAAGGGCTTGCCTTAGAAAGGCCAATAGCTGCTGTTCCCTTTGGAGGAAGATATCGAATTCTCGATTTTGCGTTATCGAGTATGGTTAACTCCGGGATGAGAACAATTGGATTAGTTACTCCACACCACTATAGACCATTATTAGATCATTTGGGTGCCGGCAAAGCTTGGTTTCTGGACCGCAAAGATGGCGGGCTGTTTATTTTGCCCGGGGTCTTCCATGGTCTGGGAGGGAACAATCATACGTTTTGTATTAAGGATTTACAAAATAATATTGAGTATTTGGAAAAGGATTTTGCGGAAAATGTCATCATCAGTAGTGGTGAACAGATATTTAATATTAATTTCAAAAGTGCCTTAGAGTTTCATAATAACAAGCACGCTGACGTTACCTTGATTTATAAAGATACGAATGAATCGGATAATTTAACAGATGAGATGTTTTTTGAAATAGATAAGGATTATAAAGTGTCTGAAGTTAAAGTTAAAGTTAAAGATACGACAGATCTCAAAAAGGCAAAGCCTCTTCGGTCTTATTTTGTTAACATTTTGATAATTCGCCGTGAGCTTTTGCTGGGAATAATTGAAAAGTATAGTTCCTTTGGCTGTGTGGACTTAATCGATATTTTAACGGCCAATCTAGAAGTCCTTAAAATCTATGGCAATCCAACCTGTTCATTGATCGGAAAAATTCGCACCCTCAAGGATTACTTTGATAGGAGTATGGATCTTCTGAGTCTGGAAATTCGAGGGAAATTATGGTTGGGAGAGGATCGGATCCATACCAAACTTAAGGATAATCCCCCTACACAATACGCTTCTAAAGCAAAAGTCAGCAACTCATTGATTGCCAGTGGTTGTTCTATTGCGGGGGAAGTAGTTAACTCGATTATTTTTCGTGGCGTGATTCTAGAGCAGGGCTGCCAAATAAGAAACAGTATCCTCCTGCCAAAATGTCATATACATGCCCATGCTCAAACGGACTACGCGATTCTTGACAAATCAGTGACGGTTAATGGGGAAAACATCTTGAAAGGGAGTTCTACAAATCCTTTGGTTGTCCTCAAAAAAACAGTGATCTAAAATTTGAAAGGTGGGAGAAGGAGAGTATGAAAATTGTTTTTGTGATTGCAGAAGCGGATCCTTTCATTAAAACAGGAGGTTTAGGGGAAGTCGGAGGCTCATTGCCAGCCTTCTTGCATCAACACGGCGTTGATGTGCGGGTTATTATGCCTAAATACAGCTCCATTGCCAAGCGTTTTCAACAAGACTTTAAACATCTCGCTCATTTTAATGTTCCTGTCGCCTGGCGCAAACAATATTGCGGCTTGGATGAGCTGGTCTATCAAGGAGTTCCGTATTATTTTATTGACAACGAGTATTATTTTTCACGCCCCAGTATTTATGGGGAGTATGACGATGCCGAACGATTTACTTATTTTTCCCGAGCAGCTCTGGAAAGCTTAGTCCATATACCCGGGTTTAAACCGGACATTATCCATTGCAATGATTGGCATACCGCCTTAATCCCGCTCATGCTTAAAGAGTTTTATAGTCGGGAGCCTTTATATTTTCCGATAAAAACAGTCTTTACAATTCACAACTTAAAATATCAAGGAGTCTTTTCCAAGGACGTTCTGAGTAGTATTGTAGGCCTCGGGATGGAGTATTTTACGCAAGATGCTTTGGAATTCCATGGTGCAGTCAATTTTATGAAGGCGGCTCTGCTTTATGCGGATCGCATAACGACTGTGAGTCCGACTTATGCTCAGGAAATCCAAAGTTCTTATTATGGAGAAGGCCTGGACGGGGTGCTAAGAAAGAGAAGCGGATCTTTGCAGGGCATCTTAAATGGAATTGACTATCAGATCTATGATCCGAATAATGATCCTTATCTTGTCAGGCCCTTTAACAACTTTCCGCTAGCTAAAGAAGAAAATAAAAAACATCTGCAGAGAGTTTTTGGATTGCCGGTTCGCGAAGATAGAGCCCTCTTGGGCATGGTATCTCGACTCGTCGACCAGAAAGGCGTGGATCTGTTGGCCCACGTGATGGAAGAAATCCTGGCGTTAGATGTTCAGTTGGTTATCCTTGGTACCGGCGAAAACCGCTATGAACAAATCCTGCGTGATTTTGCCTCTCTATATCCCGAAAAACTGGCGCTAAGATTAGAATTTTCCGATAAACTTGCCCATGAAATTTATGCCGGAGCAGACCTGCTTTTGATGCCCTCTCGTTTTGAACCCTGCGGTATCTCTCAAATGATTGCCATGCGCTATGGGACGATTCCAATCGTACGCGAAACCGGCGGATTAAAGGACACTATCGTGCCCTGTACCGGAAGTACGGACTCTGCTAATGGATTTAGTTTTGTTAACTATAATGCTCATGAATTGTTATTTACGATACAGCAGGCAGTGAAAATATACCGTGAAGATAAGCCGGTTTGGGAGAATATTCGTCAAAATGCCTTAACGAGCGATTTCGGTTGGGACAGGTCTGCCGATGCTTACATTCAAATCTACGAATCATTATTATGATCATAATCAAAGCGTATCATAATTCTCAAGATTTATTTTACCGTGAACCATTTGGGGCAGTCGCCTGTGGAGAGCAGATCACTTTCCGTTTGAAAATATTTTCGGCGCTGCCTATTGAAACCTGCTTTCTTCGCCTTTGGGAAACAGACCGGGAAGTCGTTATACCTATGCTTCGAACTAGCGAGAATCGTCAAAGTTCAGATATAACTGCTGTGCCGAAACCCTCTACAGATCAGGAAATATTCGAAGGGAAATACCAGGCACCCTATAATCCCATCATTAGCTGGTATTTTTTTATAATTCGGGTAGGAACTCAAACTTATTATTATGGAAATAATTCGAAAAAACTTGGTGGAGAAGGCCAGCTTTGGGAACAAGAGCCTCCGGCCTATCAAATTACGGTTTATAAGCCGGTAGAGGTACCTAAGTGGTATAAACAAGGACTGATGTATCAAATTTTTGTTGACCGCTTCTATAACTGCCGCCCAAACGGCTTCACCCTCTACCCAAGAAAAAATGCTCTCTTACATGCCAATTGGTCTGATCTGCCGATCTATATCAAGGACGAGCATGGCAGAGTAACCGATTGGGACTTTTTTGGCGGAACCCTGCAGGGAGTTATTGAAAAGTTACCTTATTTTAAGGAATTAGGGATCAGCATTCTCTATTTTAATCCCATCTTTGAGGCTTCGAGTAATCATAAATACGATACGGCAGATTATCTTCGCATTGACCCAATGTATGGAGATGAAGCAGTTTTTGAACGATTAATCAAAACTGCCCGACAAGTTGGGATCTCTATTATACTGGATGGTGTTTTTAGCCATACCGGAAGTGATAGCATCTATTTCAATAAATATGGCAATTATCCGGGCCTCGGTGCCTACCAATCGATTGATTCCCCCTACGCCGGCTGGTATCAGTGTATCCCCAATAGCTCTGAATATCGCTGCTGGTGGGGGGTTGATTCCCTTCCTGAAGTGAACGAAATGGACTCTTCCTATCGACAGTTTATCTACGGTTCGAAAGAAAGTGTGATTAATAAGTGGTTAACCCTGGGAGTTGCCGGGTGGCGTTTAGATGTGGCCGATGAACTTCCCGATGAGTTCATTCAAGAACTTCGGCAAGCGATTAAAACCACTCGTCCTAATGCTGTTCTGATTGGGGAAGTGTGGGAAGACGCCTCGAATAAAGTTAGCTATGGGAAACTGCGCAAATATCTCTTAGGGGACGAATTGGATGCGACGATGAACTATCCTTTTCGCACTAGTTTTCTCAGTTTTATTCTTGGCCAAAGTGACTCCAGTCTTCTTCATCAAGAAGTTATGAGTTTATACGAAAATTATCCGCGTGAGAACTTTTATGCGGCTATGAACTTGATCGGAAGTCATGATACGGCCAGAATCTTGACTCTTTTAGGAGATGCCCCGCCGGAACAGAGTCTGACTAAGACCGAGCAAAGGAACTTTCGACTCACTTTATTTGCCCGGGAATTGGCTGTACAGAGGCTCAGACTATTAAGTTTAGTGCAAATGACCTTTCCGGGGGTTCCATGTATTTACTATGGAGATGAAGCAGGAGTGGAGGGATATTCCGATCCCAATAACCGAGCCACTTATCCCTGGGGTAAGGAAGATAAAGAAATTCAAGACTGGTACCGACGACTCTTGCGCCTCCACACCGAATTTGAAATCTTGCAGAGCGGTGATTTCAGATCGTTTTTTTGCGAACCCAATGTCTATGGTTTTACTCGGTCAGGAGATGAGGAAGAAATGATCGTCCTGATCAATCGTCACTTAGGGGAAACTAAGACGGTGAATCTCACGATCAAGCTGCAGCCCTTCTCTTTGGTCATTGACCTAATCAATGGCGAGAGAATTGCCTCTGAAACGTTAAGTGCCTTGAAAATAAACCCACTGAGCGGCAGAGCTCTGTTAAGGAAAAAACACCTGCCTAATAATTTGCAGCTTGACCGCTCGTGCGGAGTTTTATTACACATTAGTTCACTGCCTTCTTCTTGGGGACTAGGAGACTTAGGCAAGGAGGCCTATGAGTTTGTCGATTTTCTTACGGATTCCGGACAATCTTTGTGGCAGGTGTTACCTTTGAACCCAACTGGGGTAGGGGATTGTCCCTATCAAAGTGAGTCGGTTTTTGCCGGAAACACGGTACTGATCAGTCTTGATCACATGATCAGGGAGGGACTTCTCAGTTTAGAAAAAACGCTTCAAAAATACGAACAGGTTCGGAGCTTAGATCTCAGGAAAAGCTTCTTGTCTTTGGCTTTAAAAGAGTTAAAACGCGATTTGCTCCGCGAAGCTTATCAGCGCTTTGTCACCCTGCTGGTATCCGCCCTCAACGGAGCGTCTTTCTCCTCAAAATCTACGTATCTTTCCCATAAAAACTATTTGCAATTTCAAATGGACAATAAAGAGTGGTTGGAAGATTACGTTCTCTTTCGAGCCTTAAAGACTCATTTCGGAGAGATTCCTTGGTATGACTGGGAGCCAAAGATAGCTTCACGCAACACGGAGGAGCTGGCCAAGTATTCTCTGCTTTTGCAAGAGGAAATGGGTTTTGTACGCTTCTTACAATATACGTTTTTCTATGAATGGGATAACCTCAAAATTTATGCCAAAACTAATGGCGTTCAACTGATCGGAGATATACCTCATTTTGTCGCTGCCGATAGTTGTGATGTCTGGGTAAACCGCAGCTTGTTTATACTGGACGAGCATGGTAAACCGTCTAAAACGGCAGGAGTACCGCCCGACTATTTTAGTAAGACCGGCCAATTATGGGGGAATCCGATTTATAACTGGGAGGCTATGGCCGTTACTCAGTATGCTTGGTGGAAAAAGCGCATTCAGTTCGGTTTAAAACTGTTTGACTACCTTCGTCTGGATCATTTTCGTGGTTTTGAAGCCTATTGGGAGGTTGACGCGCGCGAAGAGACCGCTGAAAAAGGACGCTGGATGAAAGGACCGGGGAAAAGATTCTTTGAAAGCTTGGTCGAAGCGTTGGGGAGCTGCCCCTTTATTGTTGAGGATTTGGGAGTCATAACGACAGAAGTCAATGTTTTAAAACAAATTTTTGGTTTTCCGGGGACCAAGGTTCTGCAGTTTACACCTCTAAAAGAGATCTCAATGCATTCCGAAACTGATTTTGTCTATTATTCCGGAACTCATGACAATAATACCTTGCTTGGTTGGTATGAAAGAAAATGTTTGACAGAAGGAGAAAATCCGGTACGCAGTGATATAAACCAAAAAGCGCTGAGCAAACAAGCCTGTCGTAAATTGATTGAAGAAGTCTATGCGAGTCAAGCTGTGTGGGTTATCATACCACTGCAAGACATCCTAGGTTTGGGTGAAGAAGCCCGAATGAATGTTCCGGGAACGATCTATGGCAATTGGCAGTGGCAATTAGACAAAACTCTAATCACGGATGAAGTAAAGCTTTGGCTCCAAACCCAAGCAGAGAAGACCAAAAGATAGGGTTTCTTAAGACAATTTTAACCTAAAAAAGGTTCATAGCCAGATTGAAGTGGTTATGAACCTTAATTTACGTACAAATCCAAAAAAATAACAATACCTTTAGGGGTGAATAAATCTCTGCGCAGCATGATATTAGCTGAGGTGCAAACATATGAAGGAAGATCTCTTGAGTAAATCTGAGTTGACTATTCCCATTGAGCGTTCTATTCAAGCCGAATTACTTCTCCTGTTAGGGCAAAGGCCTTCGCATGGCTATGAATTAATTCAACGTCTGAATGAAGCTGATTATAAGAACGGAGAGGCAGATGCCGCAACCGTTTACCGTAACCTAAGACGTATGGATAAGGATGGGTTGATTAAATCCCATTGGGAAGTTGGTAAGTCAGGCCCGGGCAGGCGACTTTACGAATTAACCCTTCAGGGAGAAGAATCTCTAAAGGTCTGGGCCAATTACTTAGCCCAACAGAAAACAAATTTAGAGAATTTTTTGCAAGCCTATTTCCGGTTTGAAGAATCTTTGTCCGAAAGACAAGGGGAGTGAATTCATCATGCTAGATTCTGATAAAACCTTTAGAATGATCCATGCCGGCGCATTAGAGCGAGTTGTGCAAAAATGTCTGGCGCACTTTTCTAAACAAAACTCCGGTCTAAAATTTGAGCAAACGGCGGTCGGTTCCAGAGAGGCTGCCAAACGGCTCTTATCCGGAGAAGAATATGACCTCATTGCCCTGGCGGACCAAGCACTATTTGCGGAATTGCTGGTGCCCAAGCTGGTGGAAAACTACTTTATATTCGCTGCGGATCAAATTGTTATTGGCTATAATCACTCTTCAAGAGGAAGCAAGGAGATTACTTCAGAAAATTGGCCGGATATGTTGCTTAAGCCACAGGTTAGTTTTGCCCGTTCTAATCATCATCTTGATCCTTGTGGCTATAGAACACTAATGGTCTGGCAATTATCTGAAATTTTTTATGCCCAGCCGGGTCTGTACTCAGCTATGGAGTCCGTCAGTATCCCCTACTTTACTTACCCTAAGTCCTTAGATCTTGCCGAGGCTTTATTTAAGGGGAAGGTTGATTATGCTTTTCTATATTCCTCACAAGCTCAACAACTAAGGCTTCCTTATCTAAAGCTGCCGGCGAAAGTTAACCTTTCCAACCCTGCTTATGCCGATTTCTATGATCAGGCAGTTGTATCCGTTGAGAGTATCATTCCGGGTGAAACCGCAATCATGCACGGTAAACCGATAGAATTTGCGCTTGGCATTGCTAATACCACAAAATTCCCTGAATTGGCAAAATCATTTATCGATCTTTTAACCGGTTTGGAAGGCAACTTAATTCTGGAAGAGTGCGGCTTTATTCCGTGTTAGATTTACGATACTCGTAATAAGCAAAACCTCGGCTACGCCTCGGTCCTTTTACAACAAAAGTTCACTCTCACTACAAATACCTGCCTGTCAATAGGTAGCCGTAGGGGCAATTCACGAATTACCCTCATGCAATTAGGAACGGTTCTGGTTTGCACATAACGAACCTTCAGTATAAAACACGAGGAAGTTGCTTAGCACGTTCGCACATGCTCCATTGCTATTCGCTTGACGCTAAGGCTAAAACGCAAAACCTTAGGGTATTACTGCATGTGAACCGTTGCGTTTCTTAACGCCTTATCGTCTGCACTCATTGACGCAATTCCGCTAAAGTGCTTCACTTAGCTAAGCAACTTCCTCTGGGCTTGGGTCGACGGGGATTGGAACGACGAGGGTTGGAACGACGAGAAGAGGGCATGAAGGGGTGTGCAAAGGGGGACGGTTCTCGGCTGCACAGGTTGCTGTTAACTCCAATTTTTAAGGGGTATATCAAAACTTATACTTTTTACCCCGAAAATACCCATCATTTTCATTCTCTGATGGTGCCGCGTTAGCGGCATGGGGTCTGATACGTAGAAAAACCGAGGCTGCGGCCTCGGTTTTTTACGACAAAAATTTACTCTTACTACAAATATCTGCCAGTCAATAGGTTCTGTAGGGGCAATTCATGAATTATTCATAAATTGCCCCTACAAGAAGTCATACACAATCAGGTTATAAGTTACTCAGGCAAAAAGGTCGCACAGTCTGTCATTTCTGTGGTTCTTGCGTCAGGGGATTGTACTTCAATCTTGTCTGCATGACAATGATCGCCTGAACCATAATAATGACAAGTGTTTACAAGACATTTAATCCCACCGTTTGGCTGAGGCATTTTTTTAGCTTGTCCTGACATGTAAAAACTCCCCCTTTAAATTTAGTACAAAAGTATTATTCGCCGGATTAGCAAGGTTCATGAATTCCAATTTATAGAATAATCGAATAGTCAAGAATTCCGCTCTCCGGTTGAGAGCACTTTGATTGCTCCGCAAAGAATTGCCTGAAAACTGAATCATGAAGATTGTCTATTTTGCCATTAATAAGATTCTTGCGAATTATCAAACAAATTACTAAAAAAATATATCAAATCGTTGCAAAGTGAGGTAAAATATATGCATATGCATTGAGAAACGGCAAGTGACAAACTGCTCTCATTAGGCATTTGAGTTAAATAAACCTTCAACTAAAATTGAGAACAGAAATTTGCCTGCCAGGATCTTATGAAACTCTATTTTAATTTTCAGATGTTCAGTAACTCGTGAAAAATGTCTTAATTCAACTTTCTGCAGCGGACTCATAGATCTAGAATTAAAGGAGTGATAATTAGTGTCTTGCGAATGTGAAAAAAAGCTGGAAGCAGAATTTAGTGCGACTAAGGTTGATTTATCTCTAATGGATGAGGTAATTAACAAGTTTA
>Ga0326727_10021452_pt1 | contig 12649 bp, 13 predicted proteins | sample MB2enrmetagenome_FD_207643 | JGI IMG/M metagenome (GOLD analysis project Ga0326727, IMG submission 207643) | Lab enriched peat soil microbial communities from McLean, Ithaca, NY, United States - MB29MY | ecosystem: Environmental > Terrestrial > Soil > Wetlands > Peat | place: USA: New York...
GTCTTCTCGCCCAGCGGCGTGTACTGCTTCAGGTAGAAGATGATGTTGCTCCACATGCAGATCTGTCCGCCCACGTTGCACACATTCGCTGCCACCGCGAACCATAGCTGCGGATAGTGCGCCAGCGCGCGGAAGCTGCCGTGCCCGCCGCTCTCCCCCTCGTGCTCGCTCGCCATCCGGGGAAACTTCATCCGCGACAACAACAGCGCAAACAGCAGCACCACAGACCCCAGCGCAATGTACGTCGGCACCACCCGCATGATCTCCATATGCAGATACGACCCATAGGTACCGGCCGCCTTCTTCGCGGCCACCTGGGCCGGGGTCAGCTCCACCCCCGACAGGATGTACTGCCGTCCGATCCACACTCCCAGGATCGTCCCCGGAGGGTTGAACGACTGCGCGAAGTTCAGCCGCCGTTCACTGGTTGGCGGAGGCCCGAACTGCGCCATGAACGGGTTCGCCGCCGTCTCCAGGATCGACGCGCCGCAGCCCACCGCGAACAGCGCCACCAGAAATGGCGCATACTCGCCACTCACCGCCGCCGGCCAGAACAGAACCATGCCCGATCCAAACAGGCACAGTCCCGTCACCATGCCGGTCTTGTACCCCCAGCGCCGCATCACCAGCGCCGCCGGAATCGCCATGCAGAAGTAGCCTGTAAAGTTCGCCGTCGACACCAGTTGCGCGCTGAACCGGGACAGCTCAAACGACTTACGGAACTGCTGCACCAGAATGTCCGTCAAGTTGTTGGACATCCCCCACAGAAAGAACAGTACCAGAACCATCACGAACAGGGCCATCTGCCCCAATGGAAAGACCGCTACGCCCTTGCCGCTCTCCTCCGTGCCGCTGCCCATCGATGTCGAAACTTGCATCCTTCACTCCCGCCAATTCAGCTTGATCTGGATCGCACCGATGATAGCAGCCGAACTCATCGCCGCACACCCCACCATCTGCCTTCCTGGCAGAGTAGACTTGCAGCAGCGCATTTTTTCGCCGCAAGGGAGTCCGTTCTTCATGCCGATTTCGTATCGCCGATCTGTCTTTGCTGGGACCAGCCTGTTCGTCCCGGCCTTTCTGCTGTGCCTCCTCAGTCTCACTCCATCGATGGCAGTCGCGCAGGAAGCCGTCCCGCCCACGCCCTTCCAGAAGCAGATGGACCGCATCGATCTCGCCTTTGGCGCCACTGGAATCTTCAGCTCCGACGTATCCGGCATCGAGCAGCGCGACGCCAGCCGCACCCATAATGAGCTTGCTATCTCCCCCAGTAAAACAGTGGGCGAACTCATGACCATACGCTACGTCGCCAAGCCCATGCTCGGCTTCGAGTTCAACTTTGGCAGCTACCGCAACACCCAGGACTACCTCTTCACTCCGCCGCTCGTCTCCAGTCTTCTCCGCAGCGCTCAGGCCAGCGTCCACGAGATCACCCTCGGTTACGTCGCCCACACGCGGAAGATATACGGTGTTCAGCCCTACCTCGGCGCCGGCGGAGGCACCGTCCGCTTCGGGCCCACCCGCAACGGCGGTGAGGGCCTTCCCTTCCAGTACCGCGCCGCCTACTACTACAACTTCGGCGTCGAAGACAACTTCACCGCCAGTCACTTCGGCGTCCGCCTGGGCTTCCGCCAACTCATCTATCTAGCGCCCGATTTCCAAACCAACTACCTCACCATCACCCGCCGCACACGCACCAGCGAGCCCACCCTCGGCTTCTTCCTCCGCTTCTAATCTTTTGGCACAATGGTGGAAACTGAAGGAGACACCGCCATGAGCACATTCACCACCAAAGACGGCACCAAGATCTACTACAAGGACTGGGGAACGGGACAGCCCGTCGTCTTCAGTCACGGCTGGCCGCTCAGCTCCGACGCCTTCGAGGACCAAATGCTATTCCTGGCCTCGCGTGGCTTCCGGTGCATCGCCCATGACCGCCGTGGCCACGGCCGCTCAAGCCAGTCCTGGCTCGGCCATGACATGGACACCTTCGCCGACGATCTCGCCCAGTTGGTCGCCGTGCTCGACCTGAAGAAAGCCGTCCACGTCGGCCACTCCATGGGCGGCGGCGAGGTGGTACGATACATCGGCCGCCACGGCTCCGGCCGCGTCTCCAAGGCCGTCCTCATTGGCGCAGTGACGCCGCTGATGCTCAAGACCAACGCCAACCCCGGCGGCCTGCCCATCGAGATATTCAACCAGATCCGCGCCGCCCTCCTCGCTGATCGCTCCCAGTTCTTCAAAGACGTCAGCGCGCCCTTCTTCGGCGCAAACAAGCCCGATAGCAAGGTCTCCCAGGGCCTGCGCGACAGCTTCTGGCATCAGGGCATGACCGCCAGCCTCAAGGCAGTCTACGACTGCGTCAAGGCCTTCTCCGAGACCGACTTCACCGAAGACCTGAAAAAAATCAACGTTCCCACCCTCATCCTGCACGGCGACGCCGACCAGATGGTTCCCATCGCCGCCTCCGCGCATCTGACCGCCAAGCTCATCCCCGCCGCCACGCTCAAGGTCTACCCCGGCGCTGGCCACGGCCTCTGCTCCACCCTCAAAGACCAGATCAATACCGACCTGCTCGCCTTCCTCCAGCAGTAGCAGCGTCTGAAATGAGGGTTCCCATCCATTCCGCGTTCTTCGCGGAATGGGTTGGATGCGAGCAGCCCACCGCAAAAGGCCCATCCGTGTGGATGGGCCTTTCCCTCGAACCTGGGACCTTCTACCACGTACCTGCCTTATCCCTGGAGCGTCAGTTCGTCCGCCAGCCGGAAGTGCACAATCGACTCGGCCGGAATGACGATGTCGCTGTTGCCCGTTAATCCGGCCCCTGCCGTTCCTGCTCCGGCCCCGGCTGCTCCGCCGATCAGCAGTCCCGTACCTCCCGAGGCCACGCCGCCGATCAGCATACCCAGCCCCGTTCCGCCGCCGATCATCGCCGCCGATCGCTTGCCCTTGCCCTTTTTCGTCCGCGTCAGGTCGCGCGTCTCCAGCGGATAGCGCGTGCCATTCAGGGTCAGCGAGGTCAGCCGAAGCTCCAGGATCGACGAGCCCTTGAAGTGCCCTCTCTTGTGCGACTCATCCACAACTCCGCCCACCGGCGTGCCCTTGGGCAGAATCACTCGCCCGTTCCCATCCACCCACGATTCCACCACCTCGCCGTCGAACGGCGAGCCCGCCGGTGTGTGCTTCACGCTGATGCTCTGATTGATGCGGATCGCAAGCTCTGTCCCCGCAGGAATGTTCACCTCCGTTGGCTGCACTATTGGCGCACCAGCCTGCTGAGGCCCTCCCGCGGCGCCCTGCACCGTTCCGGCCGGTTGATAGTACGTTCCCGGAGCGGTTGGTAGCGGCCCGCCCGGTGTCTGGGCTGGCGCGGGGGTGGTCGTCGTCGATATCGCCTCCGCGGTCTGCCCTGCAACCGGTGGCTGGATCGTCGTTGTCGTGGTGTTCCCAGCCTTATCGACAGTCACCACCTGCTGCGGCTGCCCCGTTGCCGCCGCCTGCTTCTTCGCCGCCTCAATCGCCTTGTCCTGCTGCGACGAGCAGCCCGCCAGCATCGCCACGCCCAGTACCAAAGCAACTCCCGCCCGGTTCCATCCAGCTTCTGCTATTCGATTCGTCTTCATCGTTTCGCCCTCGGTTTCTTCCGCGCGACTCGTCCAGTCGACGCACAGCACGGCATCGCGGGAGGACTCGATCCAATCTGAATCCGCAACCCGTCACTCTACTAAGATGCACGTTCCGCGCACACCGTGTGCCTGAAGTGTAAGGAATTATTTTTGTTGATCTTCCAGGACGATATCGACGGACCTCCATCTTCTGGAGGCATTCTCCCCGCCCGCCGCCTGCCTAGAACGGGATCCGCGCCGTCAACACAATCCCGTGGTTATAGGTATGGAAGTGGGTAAGCGCAATCTGTTCGCCCGCGCCGATGGTCAGTCCCAGCCTTCCCGGCTTGCCCGACGCGTCGTGGCTAAGCGGCATTCGCCCAATCACCAGCCCCGGGGTGGCAAAGGTCACGATCTTGCCGTCGTTCGAGCCGCCTGAATAGAAGCTCGAATTGAGCTCCAACTCCGGCCAGAAGAGCCGTGCCGAGCCTGACTTCGCCAGCCTGTACTGCGCCACGTTGTTCCATGTCATCGTGTGCCCCAGCCCGGTAGCGTTGCTCACCGGCAGCGACCCGCCCAGCGTCGTCTCCAGAGCCAGCAATCCGAAGCCCTTGCCGCCTCCAATCGACGGTGTCACCACCGCGCAGCAGCTCCCATTGGCGTCCTTGCCGGTAGGCACCGTCGCCGCCAGATACGCCGTCACAATGGCATTGCCGCTCTCTTCATTGCGCGAGAAGATGCGGAACTTGCTGTTGAACGATACGTCGCCGAACCCGTCCTTGGCGCCCGTATCGTGGTTGAAAAACGGCGGAAAGTTGAACAGCAGCTCTACCCTGCTGAACGGAATGATCTCCAGCCCCTTGCTGTTGCCATAGTTCCACGTGTCCTGCAGCTTGGCATTCGTCTGGCGAACGAAGTCCGAGCGCACCTCCTGCTCCAGCCGCGGCGTCACCAGCACCAGAGGCGTGATCCAGTGCGGCTGCCGGTTCTGCGTCGCCGTCACCCGTGACTGGTAGCGCTCGATAAACGAACCCTGCGCCGCGCCTGTCTGCGCTCCAGCGGTTGAGGATAATATACAAAGCACGATGGCTGCTATGAGGAATCGATAAAAATGACATAGTCTCAGCATCTAAAAATTGTATGCGGTTCTATATAACGCTTTTATACGATTTGCAGAGGAGACCACGATGAAATCTGTTGATACCTTGCTTACTCCACGCCAGGCCGCCACCGCCATCGGCGTCAGCTATCCCACCATCAAGCAGTGGATCCTCGCCGGCAAGCTGCGCACCATCAAGACTCCCGGCGGCCATCACCGCATCCCGCAGGCCGCTCTCCAGCGCTATCTGCCAGCTCCCGCCAAGCCGCCATCCACCGCCTCGCGCGAGCGCTTCCGCAACGTGAGCGGACGCAATCAGCTTATTGGGACTATCGTCGAGGTCAAAATCAGCGGCCTGCTGGCCAAGGTCGTGCTCGAAATTGGCGACCCACCCCGCGCCCAGCGCATCACCTCCATCATCACCGCCGACGCCGTCCGCGAGATGCAACTCCGCAAAGGCCAGACTGCCGCAGCCCTGATGAAGTCCACCGAAGTCATGATCACCCGCGTCTGAAAGTTATCCGCGATACACCACCCGTCCCTCGCAGATCGTCGCCCGCACCCGCCCCAGCATCGCCGCACCGTCGAACGGCGTGTTGCGCGACTTCGATCGCGAATCCTTCGCAGCATAATTCCACTCAGCGCCCGCGTCGAAGACCACCACATCGGCATAACTCCCCACCCGCAGATTTCCCCGCTCCTTCAGCCCGATCACCTCCGCCGGCTGCGCGCTCATCAGCGCAATCACCTTCGCCAGCGACATCCCATGCTCTCGATGGAGCACGCGCAGAGCCAGTCCCAGCGCGGTCTCCAGGCCGGTAATCCCATTCGCCGCGCGCTCGAACTCCACCTCTTTCTCGTGCGAGGCATGGGGCGCGTGGTCGGTCGCAATGCAGTCCACCGTCCCATCCATCAACCCCTCAATCACAGCCCGCCGGTCCGCCTCCGCGCGCAGCGGCGGATTCATCTTCGCGTTGGTGTCGTAGTCGCCGATCGCCTCATCCGTCAGCGTGAAGTGGTGCGGTGTGGCCTCGCAGGTCACATGCAGCCCTTTAGCTTTCGCGCGCCGTATTTCGTGCATTGCACGGGATGTCGACACATGCTGCACATGCAGATGCGGCTTCGCGCGCTCCACCTGCTCGATCTCGCGCAGCAGACGCAGGTCGCGCTCCACAATGCGCGCCTCAGCCTCCACCGGCATTCCGCGCAGCCCCAGACGGAACGCCACCGGCCCAGCGTTCATGCTGCATCCACCCGTCAGTCGCGTGTCCTCGGCGTGCTGCGACACCGGCACGCCAAGCCCCGCCGACGCCAGCAGCGCCGCCCTCATCACGTCGTCCTCCAACACCGGCTTGCCGTCGTCCGTGAATCCAACCGCTCCGGCACGCACCAGTTCTTGGAAGTCCGTAATCTCGCAGCCCAGGCTGCCAAACGTCACCGCCGGCATCGCCAGCAGCTTCACCACGGGCCCGCGCGCCGCATCCAGCATCCACCGCAAACCCGCAACCGAATCGTGCACCGGAGTCGTATTCGGCATCGCCACCACGGTGGTGAATCCGCCCGCCGCTGCTGCCTCCGTCCCCCTTGCAATCGTCTCCTTGTGCGTCTGCCCCGGTTCGCGCAGATGCACATGGATGTCAATTAGCCCCGGCGCAACCACGCATCCCGCCGCATCCATTCGCTCAGCAACTGCAACCCCAGCCAAAACCCCCGGCATCTCCACCGCCGCAATCCGTCCATCGCGCAACAGCACATCGCGCGGTCCATCGATTCCGCTCGCCGGATCCACCACGTGCCCATTCAGGATCAATATCTCGTTCATGCCGTCACCCCGAGCGCTCGTACCAGCACCGCGCGCCGCACCGCGAGTCCCTGGCTCACCTGCTCCTCAATCGACGACTGCGGCCCATCCGCCACCTCGCCTGTAATCTCCAGCCCGCGAATAATCGGCCCCGGATGCATCACAAGTACCTTCGCAGCTACAGATGCCAGCCGCTTCTCGTTCAGTTGATACCGCGCGATAAACTCCGCCAGGTCCAGGTCAAATCCCGCCAGCCGCTCCTTCTGGATGCGCAGCATCATCACCACATTGGCCCGTGCCAGCGCGCGATCGAAGTCACGCTCAATCTCCAGGCTGGCGGCTCCCTCGATCCCATCGTTCAGGCCCAGCGCACTCTCCGGCAGCAGCTCCGGCGGCCCGCACAGCACCACGCGCGCGCCCAGCCGCGGCAGCAGCATGGCATTCGACCGCGCCACGCGGCTATGCAGAATGTCTCCCGTAATCACCAGCGTGATGCCGTCCAGCGTCTTTGCGTCGACTGCACTCACGTCCCGTCCCAGCCGCAGCAGGATCGTCCTCAGGTCCAGCAGCGCCTGCGACGGGTGCTGATGCATCCCATCGCCCGCGTTCAGCACCGGCAGCCCGGTTACCCTCGCCAGCAGCGACGCCGCGCCCGACGACGGATGGCGCAGCACAATCGCCTCCGCGCCCAGCGCGCGCAGCGTCAGCCCCGTGTCCTTCAGGCTCTCGCCCTTTTCGATCGACGAGGACTTGTCGCTCACCAGCGTGGTCGTCGCGCCCAGCGACTTGGCCGCCAGCTCGAACGATGTCCGCGTCCGCGTGCTCGACTCGTAGAACAGCAGAGCGATCGTCCGCCCCAGCAGCACCTGCGCCCGTTCTGCCGCATCCATCCGCTCCAGCCGCGCGGTCATCGCCAGGATCCCGGCCACATCCGCCACCGTCAGATGCTCCACTGAGAGCAGTGACCCCGCAGCATATCCAGAAGTGTCTACCGGCAATCCAGAGAGCAGGCCCGCTCCGGCCTCTCTCGTCGCAGCCCTCTTCGCCCGCTCGGTCACGCGCCCCTGCCTCAGTCCACCAACTCGACCAGCAGCACCTGCTCCTGCCCATCGATCTCGTTCAGCTTCACTTCGATGATCTCGCGCCGCGAGGTCGGCACCGTGCGCCCGGTATAGGTCGCCTGGATCGGTAGCTCACGGTGTCCCCGGTCGATCAGCACCAGCAGTTGCACGCTCTTCGGCCGGCCGTGGTCGAACAGCGCATCCAGTGCCGCCCGCACCGTGCGCCCGGTGTACAACACATCGTCCATCAACACGATGTCGCGCCCATTCACGTCGAAGCCGATCTCGCCAGGAACCACCGTAGGCCGCGGCCCGGTCGTCGTCAGGTCGTCGCGATACAAGTTGATGTCCAGCACGCCGGTCTCGACCGGGCGCTTCTCGATCCCCGCGATCAGCTTGCCCAGCCGCTCGGCCAGCGGGACCCCGCGCCGCTTGATGCCCACCAGCCCCAAGTTTTCGGCCCCTTCGTTCTTCTCGACGATCTCATGCGCCAGCCGAACCAGCGTCCGCTCAATCTCCGACGCCGACATCAGACGGCCCTTCTCGCGCAGCCTCGACTTCTCCGGCGAACTCGCTTTGCTAGTCGCTTCCGTAGTTTCACTCATAAGTTGTTCGCGGCATTCGCACCGCCGAAGGTGATGATAGCAGCAAATCCCCCCAGTTCGCCCCGCAATACTCCGCTCGGCTGTGAATCCTCTTGCATCTCCTCTGCCTCGGTCATTCGCAAAGTGGCATTTTGTTAAAACCGTCGTCCGGGCCGAAGAATCTAATTCGGCTTTTGCTGGGCGCGGCACTCCTGGATCGATTTGTCGAGAGTCAGGGTTCCGAGTTGCAGGCCTTCTTTGGCGATGAACTTGACAGGGCCCGCACAGCCAGGCTCGCGATAGCCAGAGGTGTCTGCTTCAAGGCTGTATGTCCGGCCTTCATAGAGCGTAATATCGGCATCCCCGTTTGCATCGGCGGTTGCACCGATAAACTGAGTCGGTACCCCTCGCCGCTGATGGTGTAGAGCATGGATTTGCTTCCATCGGGATAAGTGACCTCAGTAGGAGGCGTGGGTGGAACAGGGATGGCGTCAATCACGCGACCGCGAAAGATAAGGGGAGTGGAAGCATACTCAGCACAGGCGGTCGCCGGTGGCGGGCAACTGCCGTGTGCGGAGAGCGGTGCAAGCAGAAGCAGAAGGAAAGAGAACTTGTGCATCGACGCACCTTCGCCATCCACTCTAAACCATGACTATGGAATGCCCGCCAGCAAAGTTTGGTGCGGAACTTACGGGGAGAGGAGTTCGCTCAGGCAGCGGTATGTTTCCGCGACTTTTCCGGACTCAGGCATCCGCGCTCCGCAAGAAAGGCGGAGCAGAAATAAGATACGTCCGCCTCGACGGTTCGGACCGCCTTCTTCTGGTGGGTGGCATGCGGGTCGTGGATCCAGGGAGTTGGATTGCTGGACGCAGCTTTGTTTCGCATGGCCGGATCGGGAACTGATTGGTTTGCCATAGTACCTCCCTGATTGGTTTCAGCCACAGGGGCATCGATCTCTGAAAAATGTTTCTCTCGCGCAATTCAACTCGCCAGGCCCCGCATACGGAAAGCCGCTGAAAACGGCTCGTCGATCGACGCAAATGTCGAGGATCGTTCGCCGGAGGGCATCGTGTTGGGCCGGAGCGCGGGTTGAATGTAACGAGAGATGCAACGAAGATTGCCCTCGGGATGCGGCGGCGACGAGCGATGCATGGCACTCTGCGCTCTTATTGAGACGCAGCCCGCCGGGTCGAGGTATAGTTCAAACACCGAAGTACAGGCAGAACAGAGCCAGAAGAACTCCGTGTCCGCAGATTTCCGCTCAAGAGCGTAAAGATTGCCCCCGTTGAGAACCTTGAACTCCGCGCGACAATCGTGATTGCTGCAACGATTGACCATTGGAGCACTCCCGTTAGCACGTATGCTATATCTTCACACAGGCCCAAAATGTGATAGAAATCACATCCCTTTGGTTTTTTTCAACAGGTTGCTTCCCCTGGATGTCAGCCGGAAGTAATAGCAAACAGATTCGATTCCAGAAGAGATCGCCCAGGTTGCCTGAGATTGTCTGAATCGGTGCAAATTATTTCTTAACAAAACCCGGCCTCACACCGCTGGCCGGCGGCGTATTCCAAGCAGCCCGGCAAAAGCCCCACCCAGCGTCGACAACACCACCAGCCCCGCCGAAAGAAACGCAAATCCAGCCAGCATCATCCCTCCGCGAAACTCCGGCGACCCCATAAACCCCATCATCTCCGCCGGCATCGGCGTCGACGACTGCTGGATTGCCTTCTGCACCTGCACCGTCATCTGCGCGTCGAAGTTGCCCATTGCGTGCAATCCGTAGCGTGCCACCAGCCCCGCAGCGGCCAGCGCGGTTCCCACCTCCAACGCCAGGCACACCCCCACCACCACACCGATGCGCGCTCCCACCCGCACATCCATCCACGCCGTGGGCCTCCGCTTCTGGTAGAACCCCAGCGTAATCAGCGACGCGCAGATGATCCACAGAAAGCTCACCGGCGACAGCACGTCCACCCGAATCGCCACCACACTCAGCGCCGCGCCCACCGCCGCCACCGCCGCCGCGCAGCGGATCGCTGTCTTCCACTCCACCTGCCGCGGATTCGTAGGCGGGATCGCACCAGTGTTCGCCGCGTCCGGCGCCGCCTCCGCCGCCTCTATGCTTGCCTCCACCGACTGGTTCTCCAGAGCGAGGCTTAGTTGCGGCGTTCCGCACCGCGGGCAGAACGGCGACTCCCCGCTTCCTTCCGGCAACTCCCCCCCGCAGCGATGGCAGAATTCTTGCATATCTACGAAGCTATCCCACCCCGCACCCCTCCGCAAGCACACGCGGCACACTGCACGGGCCCGCCTGACCGGCAAAGGTGTTTGCTTTCTCCAGCTACACCAGAACGCGTTGCCCCAGAGACAGTGATTCGGGCTTGGCGGCCAGATAGCGGTCGATGGACGCGGCTGCCTTGCGCCCCTCCGCGATCGCCCACACTACCAGCGACTGGCCGCGCCGCATGTCGCCCGCCGCGAAGACTCCCTCCACCGAGGTCGCATAGTTCTCGTCCGCGGCCACGTTGCCGCGCTGGTCCAGCTTCAGTCCCAGTTGCTCGATCATCCCCGAGCGTACCGGCCCCAGAAAGCCCAGCGCCAGCAGCACCAGGTCGACCTCCAGCGTGAACTCCGAACCAGCCACCGGGGTGAAGCTCGGCGGAGGCCCCACGCGCACCGCGTGCAGATGCGTGACGCGGCCTTGCTCGTCGCCGCTGAAGCTCACGCTGTTGATGCCCCAGTCGCGGATTCCACCCTCTTCGTGGCTGCTCTCGGTGCGCAGTTGCAGCGGCCACATCGGCCACGGAGTCGAGGCCGCTCGCTGCTCCGGCGGTTTGGGCATGATCTCGAACTGGTGTACGCTCTTGGCGCGCTGCCGCAGGCTGGTTCCCAGGCAGTCCGCGCCGGTGTCGCCGCCGCCCAGAATCACTACCCGCTTGCCCTCCGCGAGGATATCCAGCGCCGGGTCAAGCAGGTCACCTTCGCAGCGCCGGTTCTGCTGCGGCAAGAACTCCATGGCAAAGTGAATCCCCTTCAACTCGCGGCCTGGGATCGCCAAGTCGCGCGGACGTTCCGAGCCGCCCGCCAGCAGCACCGCATCGAAATCGTCGACCAGCGACTCCACGGGGATATTCACTCCCACATGCGCGTTGGGCACAAACGTCACCCCCTCCGCGATCATCTGCTCGAGACGCCGGTCCAGAATGCGTTTCTCCATCTTAAAGTTGGGAATCCCATAGCGCATCAGTCCTCCGATGCGGTCGTTCTTCTCATACACCGTTACCGAGTGGCCGGCACGGCGCAATTGCTGGGCCGCTGCCAATCCTGCCGGGCCGCTGCCCACCACCGCCACGCGTCGGCCAGTGTTGTGTTCGGGTGGCTCGGGCTGGATCCATCCTTCATCCCACGCGCGGTCCACAATGCTGCGCTCGATCAGCTTGATGGAGACGGCAGGCTCCGTGATTGCCAGCACGCAGGCCGCCTCGCAGGGAGCAGGACAGATGCGCCCGGTAAACTCCGGAAAGTTGTTGGTAGCGTGCAGCCGCCGGATCGCGTTCGCCCAGCGGCCGTTGTACACCAGGTCGTTCCAGTCCGGAATCAGGTTGTTCAGCGGGCATCCCGTATGGCAGAAGGGCACGCCGCAGTCCATGCAGCGCGCTCCCTGCTCGCGCTGCTTCGCCTCGCTGAAGGGCTGGTAGATCTCAAACCAGTCATCAAGCCGATCTTCCACCTTGCGCCGCGTTGGCTGTTCCCGTTGAATCTCAAGAAAACCCGTGACCTTACCCATGCTGCACCTGCCCTGTCGCCACCATGGGCGAGACCGTTGCGGGGGAGATCTTGGCAATAGGCGATACGTAGACCGCATCGGCGCGCGCCACCCCCAGAACGCGTTTGTATTCATGCGGAAACACCTTGATGAACCGGGCCTGCGTCGTCTCCCAGTGTTCCAGAATCCATGCTGCCTGCGGACTGCCAGTCAGGTCGATATGGCGCTGCATCAGGCCGCGCACCAGCTCCACGTCCTCGCCCGCCAACAGCGGCTCCAGGTCCACGCCCGCCCGGTTGCAACGGCGCGTGGAGAAGTCGCCTGCGTCGTCGTACACATAGGCGATTCCTCCGCTCATCCCGGCGGCAAAGTTGCGCCCGGTCGAGCCCAGCACAACTACCGTGCCTCTGGTCATGTACTCGCAGCCGTGGTCGCCCACTCCCTCCACCACCGCCGTGGCGCCGGAGTTGCGTACCGCAAAGCGCTCGCCCGCAATGCCGCTGAAGAACGCCTCGCCGCCGGTCGCGCCGTACAGCACCACGTTGCCCACCAGGATGCTCTCCTCGGGCAGGAAGCTCGAGGTCTTCGGCGGGTACACGATGATGCGCCCGCCGGAGAGTCCCTTGCCGATGTAATCGTTGGAATCGCCTTCCAGTTCCAGGGTTACACCAGCCGGAACAAACGCTCCAAAACTCTGTCCCGCCGATCCCGTGAAGCGGAAGTGGATGGT
>Ga0326727_10021453_pt1 | contig 12649 bp, 11 predicted proteins | sample MB2enrmetagenome_FD_207643 | JGI IMG/M metagenome (GOLD analysis project Ga0326727, IMG submission 207643) | Lab enriched peat soil microbial communities from McLean, Ithaca, NY, United States - MB29MY | ecosystem: Environmental > Terrestrial > Soil > Wetlands > Peat | place: USA: New York...
AGCCCCAGCCGATCCCGGGCGCCCCAGCCTCCGGCCCGGAAGCCGTGAGCATCGCCCGGCCCGACCTGCTGGCGGACCTGACTGGCCGCACCGGCGGGCGGGTGCTGGCCCCGGGCGAGGATCCGGCGCCCCTGTTCCAGGCCCTGGCCCGGGGCAGGCTGCCCCTGCCGGCCGCGCGCTCCAAGGTGCCGGCCCGGCCCGAATGGGGCGCCTGGCTGGCCCTGGCCGGGCTGGCCCTGTGGCTGCTGGCGGCGGGCAAGCCCATGCGCGCCTGGCGGCCGATCCTGCTGCTCCTGCTGGCCCTGGGCCTGCCGCTCCGGGCCGCGCCAGCGCTGCCCCAGAGCGTCCGGGCCTGGGCTGCCCAGCGGGCCCTGGACCGGGGCGACCTGGCGGCGGCCCGCCGCTGGCGCCCTTCCGGCAACGAGCCCGACCAGCGCCTGCTGGCGGCCCTCATCGACCTGCGCAGCGGCGACCCCGACTCCGCCCTGGCCACCCTGGGCCCCCTCACCGGCCTGGGCACGCCCCGCCCGGTGCCGTCCTGGCGCGCCCCCGCCCTCCTGCTGGCGGCCCAAGCCCAGGTGCGCCTGGGCCGGGCCGGCGAGGCCCGGGCCCTGCTGGAGCGCCTGCTGCTGGAACAGCCCGGGCGGCCGGAGGCGGTCCACGACCTGCAGACCCTGGTGCCGGACACCGCGCCGCCCCCGCGCACGCCGCCGCCGCAACCGCCCCGGCCCAGCCAGGGGGCCCGGGAGGACGAACTGGAGGGCCTGCGCCAGCGCCTGCCCCAGCACCGGCCGCCGCCCGCTGGGGTCAAGGACATCTGATCTCCACGGCCATTGCGCGCCGACGGCAAGCTCCTATGCTGGTGTTTGTTTAATTATTTATAGCCAGCAGGAGCGTCCTTGTCCTATTCAACCCCTTCAGCCCTGGCCGTGGCTGCCTTGTTTTCGGCCGCCATGCCGCTGGCTGCCCAGGTCGTGCCTCCCCTTGCCCCAAACCAACGTCTCATCGATCCAGGCGACGTCGCCGGATCGATGAGCAAGCTCAGCACGCCGCAGACCGATACGTTTCCCCTCCGCTTCGGCGTCACCCTCCTGGCCGGCTTCCCCGCCAGCGATCTGCGCACCGTGGATCCGCACACCGGCCTCGGCGCCGGGCTGTTCGCCGAGAGCCTGCCCGCCAACGGCCTGGTGCTCCAGACCCGCGTCGACTACCTCAGCTTCGCCCAGCACGACAACCCGGACGTGTCCAGCATCCCCGACCTGGCCCTGCCGGACAGCCTGACCGTCTCCGAGACCCTGTTCGACCTGGGCGTGGAGGTCCACCAGGACCTGCCCTGGCGACCGGCGCACCGGTTCTTCGTGCTGGCGGGCCTGCTGGCGACGCGCTACGAGTTCCAGACCTCGGCCGCCGCCCAGGTGGTGGACCAGAACGGCCTGTCCCAGCAGGCCATCGTCCGCGGCAACCAGCACACCCAGATCACCGGGGGCCTGGCCCTGGGCGCCGGCCTGCACCTGGGCCCCGACTGGACCGTGGACGTGCGCTACACCACCACCCGCAGCAACGGCGCCAACCTGACCACCTGGCAGACCGGCCTGGGCGTGCGCTTCTGATTTCACAGCGGCAGCGGCGTGCCGTCGAAATCGGCGGGGCCGCAGCCGGGCCCGAAATCCACCGGGATGCTGGCGCCGCTCGGATCCGCGGTGCTGCGCAGCGCCAGCGCGCCGGCCTGGGGGAAGGCGCAGCCCGGCCCCCAGACCAGTTCCGCCCCGGCCTCCACCACCGCCGACAGCACCAGCCCGCCGGCCCCCTCGAAACGATAGCTGCCGGTCGCCTGGGGCTGGCCCGGGCCGGCCCACTGCCAGGTGAGGTTGGGCCGGAATGCCAGGCTGCTGGCGCCCTGGACGAACCGCACCGGGACGGCCGGATCCGCATGCAGGGTGGCGGTGCCGCTGGCGCCGTCCACGGTGACCTGCAGGTTGCCCTGGCAGATCCAGGCGCGGCCCGTGGCCGGATCGGCGCCGGCCAGGGCGAAGACCTCCTCGTAGCGGGTCAGTCCGGCGCCGCCCGGGGCCGAGGTGACCGTGACCGTGCCCTGGAGGGTGCCGCCGCCAGCCGCGGCGCAGGCGTAGGTGAAGACCAGCGGCGCCGCCGAAGCGCCCAGGCTGATGCCTTCGGGCAGCGGGCTGGCCGGAAGGGACGGGTTGCCCAGGTGGTCGGGCCGCAGCCGCAACAGGTCCAGCCCCGCCAGCAGGGCGTAGCCGAGGGGGGAGGCGGCCAGGGTCGCCGCATCCGGACCGGGGCTGCCGCCGTCCCCGCCGCCGCAGGCCAGCAGCAGGACCAGCGGCGCGGCCAGGGCGCCAGGGCGGGCCGGCACCGACGCTCGGGGGGGTTGCAACCCATTCACAGGGTAATATTAATTTTTAATACTTACTGGGCCAGGGGCCCGATCAGAATTTGGCCACCAGCCCCAGCCCGATCCCCTTGCGGTCCAGGCCGGCGTCGAAGCCGGTCTTGACCGAGTTCAAGGGCATGGAGAAGCGCTCGTCGTCCGCGAACACCAGCACGCCCAGCCAGGACAGCGGGAACATGCGCAGGTCCAGGGTCGGATGGTTGTAGGTGCAGCCCTTGTAGGTCAGGTAGTTCCACTGGATGCGGCCGATGACCCGGCCGCCGTCGGCCACGAAGCCGGCCGCCGGGCCGATCTGGGGGATGGGCAGGGTGCCCTTGTAGTCGGCGGTGGCGTGCAGTCCGGTGATGGTGTCGTCGCCCACGGCGCTGATCTCCACCTGGGTGGCCCGCACCCCCAGGTCGATGCCGAACCAGTACTTGGGCTCGGTGAACAGGCGGATGGTCCAATTCAGGTTGTTGTTGACGGTCTTGAAGGTGGAACTGACCAGGGTGCTGGGGTTGTAGGTGACGCCGTTGATGGTCACCGGCCGGGTCACCCGGTTGAGGCCCTTGTAGCTCTCGCCGTCCTGGGAGAACGCCAGGCCGAACCGGGGGCCCTGGTACTCCACCCCGAACCCGAGCCGGGTCTTGTCCTTGCCCAGGCCCAGGTCGTCGCCCAGGTCCACGTCGAACTTGTTGCCGCCGGTGGTGCCCTGGGCATGCCCGGTGAGGGTCGGGGCGAACTCGTGGACATCCAGGTACCAGTGCTTCTCCATGCCCTGGGCGCGGATCGGCAGGGCGGCGAGCAGGGCAAGGGCAGCCAAGGTGCGGCGCATGGTGTCTCCTTGGAGGGAACGGCTCACTGGCCCAGGTTGAGGACGGTGCCGGCGCTGGTGCTGGTGGCGCCGATGGTGGCGGTGCCGCAGGGGCCGAACACGATGGTGGTGGACGCGCTGCCGGAGACCTGGCTGGTCACGGCCAGGGTCAAGGTGCCCGACTGGGGATAGTCGCAGCTGGCGGTGGTGTCCCACACCAGCGGCGGGCTGATCTTCACGTCCATGCTCTCCGCCCCGTTGGTCTCGGTGAACGAGTACTCGCCCAGCAGGCTCACCGCCTGCGGCACGCTCCAGTTGGCCTGGATCGGCGTGATGATGGCGAACTGGAACACCTCCTGGGTCGCCGGGCTCACCGCATTGTCGGTGTAGGTGAGGGTGACCGAACCGCCGCTGGGAATGGACAATACCGCGGAATCGCCGGTCACCACCGCCTGCTGGCTGCCGGCGTAGACCCAGGTCCAGGCCGGGGTCTGGCCGGCCACCGGGGCCGAGGGGGTGACGGTGAGGCTGAAGGTTTCGGTGTAGGTGGTGGAGTTGCCTGCCACCATCGCCACCACCGTGATCGTGCCGTTGATGACGCCGCCGTTGGCGGCCTTGCGGTTGGTGAAGGTGTAGGTGGTGGTGGAGAGCCCCGTCTCGGGCAGATCCTGGCCCTGGGCGGCCGCGGGCGTGCGCTTGGCCTGGGTCACCCCGGACGGCAGGGTGGTGGCGCCGGTGAGCATGTCCGGACGCAGGGTCTGCAGGTCGGTGAAAGCCAGGGTGGCCACGCCGGCCGGACCATCGTGGACGTCCCCGGTGACCGAACTGCTGCTGGACGAGCCGCCGCAACCGACCAGTCCCAGCGCCAGAAGCGAGCCTGCAATGATTGTTTTATTCATGACAAGCCTCCAGAACGCGACCGGCCTCGCGGTTCCGGAGGCGGCGGGGCGGTGAAACGATGGACAACGTACTCTTCGGCCGCCCGCCTTGCCAGGTTAATCCCGGCGGATCTTGAATTCCGTTACTTGGCGTTGGCCTCGATCCAGGCCGCGAACCGCTCGGGCGGAAGGTAGCCGGGTTGGCGGGCCACCTCGTTGCCGTTGGCGTCCAGGATGAGCAAGGTGGGGAAGCCGTCGACCCGGTAGCGCTGCTCAAGGGACTTGTTCTCGGTGGGCGAGCCGTCGGCCTTCTGGGTCTCCACGCTGACCGGGATCACCTTGGCCAGGGCCTTCTTGGCCACGTCGCTGGGGAAGGTGTCATGCTGCAGTTTCTTGCACCAGCCGCACCACTCGGTGGAGACGTCCAGGAAGATCCGCTTGCCGCTGGCCTTGGCCTGGGCCTTGGCGGCTTCGAGGTTGGGCTGCCACTGCACGTCGGGGGCGGCGCTGAGGGTGGCGGCGGCAGTGAGGAGGATGGCGGCGAGGGTTTTCATGGGGCACTCCGACGGCGCCCGGGGCGCCAGACCAAGATGATACTGCGAATGAGTCCCGCCAGCGGACCCAAAGACGTTCGGGCGACTGCAAGCATAGCTTCCCGCCACCCGTTGCCAAGGGACGGGACCGCGATTCCCCGCGGTAACATGGAATATTCAGGCCGAGCCATGACCATCACCAGCACCACCCCCATCCGTGTGCGCTACGCCGAGACCGACGCCATGGGCATCGTCCACCACGCCGTCTACCCGGTGTGGATGGAGCTGGGCCGCTCCGACCTGCTGCGCCAGCTGGGCCAGAGCTACAGCCAGTGGGAGGCCCAGGGCGTCTACCTGGCGGTGGGCGAGCTGCGGGTCCGCTACCGCGCCCCCGCCCGCTACGACGAACTGGTGGAGGTGCGCACCTGGCTGCGCGAGGCGGGCCGGCGCAAGCTGGTGTTCGCCTACGAGGTGATCCGCGACGGGGTGCGCCTGGTGGAGGGCGAGAGCGTGCACCTGGCCGTCGGCGCCGACGGGCGCGGCCGGACCTTGACCGAAGCCATGCTGGCCCTGGTCGCGGAGGCGCTCTAAGCTAGGCAGATGAGCCCGCTGCGTCCCCTCTCCCTGTTCAACACCTATTCCCGCACGGTGGAGCCGGTCGTGCCCATCGTTCCCGGAACGGTGTCCCTCTACACCTGCGGACCCACCGTCTACAACTACGCCCACATCGGCAACCTGCGCACCTTCCTGTTCCAGGACCTGCTCAAGCGCGCGTTCCTGGCCTCGGGCTACCAGGTGCGCCACTGCATGAACATCACCGACGTGGAGGACAAGATCATCCGGGACTCCCAGAAGGATCTCCCGGCGGACGCCGGCAACGCCGAGCGGCACGCCGCCATGGGCGCGCTCACCGCCAAGTACACCGCAGCCTTCCTGGCGGACCTGGCCGCCCTGCACGTCCTGCCCCCCACCTACGCCCCCCGGGCCACCGAGCACCTGCCCAGCATGATCCGGCTGATCCAGGACCTGGAGCAGAAGGGCCTGGCCTACCCGCGCGAGGGCAGCGTCTACTACCGCATCGCCGGCCTGCCCCAGTACGGCCGGCTGGCCCGGCTGGACCGGGAAGGCATGCAGGCCGGGGTCTCGGTGGACGCCGACGAGTACGAGAAGGACTCGGCCCAGGACTTCGTGCTCTGGAAGGCCGCCAAGCCCGGGGAACCCTGGTGGGACAGCCCCTGGGGCCCCGGGCGGCCCGGCTGGCACATCGAGTGCTCAGCCATGGGCATGGAGATCCTGGGCGAGCGCATGGACATCCACAGCGGCGGCGTCGACCTGGTGTTCCCCCACCACGAGAATGAGATCGCCCAGAGCGAGGGCTGCCTGGGGCACACCTGGGTGAACCTGTGGGTGCACGGCGAGTTCCTGCTGGTGGACGGCGAGAAGATGTCCAAGAGCCTTGGCAACTTCTATACCCTGCGCGACCTGAAGGACAAGGGCTTCAGCCCGGACGCCTTCCGCTTCACCATCCAGAGCAACCACTACCGCAAGGTGCTCAACTTCACCTTCGACGGCCTGCGCGCCGCCGACAGCGCGCTCAAGCGGGTGCGCCAGTTCCGCAAGCGCATGGAGGGCGACGGCGCCGCCTTCGGCCAGGGCCCCTGGAAGGAGGCCGTGGACCCGCTGCGCCGCCTGCAGCAGGCCCGGGAGGCGTTCTGGTCCGCCCTGGCCGACGACCTCAACACCCCCGAGGGGTTGGCCGCCCTGTTCACCCTGATCACCGACCTCAACGCCCAGGACGACCGCGCCGCCCTGACCCGGGACGAGCGGGACGCGGTGCTGGCGTTCCTGGACGAGACGGACGCCTTGTTCGCCTGCTGGCCCCACGAGGAACAGCACGCGGACGCCGAGGTGGAGGCGCTGATCGAGGCGCGCAAGGCCGCCAAGGCCGCCAAGGACTGGGCCGAGGCCGACCGCATCCGCGACCGGATCAAGGCCCTGGGCATCGTCCTGGAGGACCGCAAGGACGGCACGGTGAGCTGGCGCAGGGGCTGACGATTCCAGGTCGCCGGGTTTCACCGGCGCACAGCCAGCAGGCGCAGTTCCCGGGGATGGATTTGGTGGATGATCCGGAACGGTATCCGATCCTCACAGCGTCGCCGCCACCAGCTCCGGCGCCAGCTCCTCCAGGCACTGGCGCCGCTGGCAGCGCCGCTCCCTGCAGGGCGAGCACTCGATCCCGGTGCGCAGGATCCGCCCGGCCCCGGCCGGGAGCCCGGCCACCAGCGGATCGGAGCCGCCGTACAGGCCCAGCGCCGGCACCCCCAGCAGCACCGCCAGGTGCAGCAGGCCGGTGTCCGGCGCCACCACCCGGTCGGCCTTGCGCAAGGCCGCGGCCAGGGTCCAGAGGTCGCTCCGGGGCAGGGCCGGCACCTCGGTGGCATCCGGCAGCCACTGGCGCAGCTCGTCCTCCTCGGGCCCCAGGGACCAGCGCAGCTGGTACCGCCCCCGCAGCATGCCCGCCAGGGTGATCCAGTGGCGCAGCGGCCAGCGCTTGATGGCGCCCCGGCGCGACGCCCCGGGCACCAGCACCAGCCGGGGCCGGCCGTCCGACTCCCACACCGGCCCCGGATCCGGCAGCAGCACGTTGGCCAGCACCGGGCGGAACCGCCCCAGGCCGGCCACGCCCCGGCTGGCGCCGAACGCCTCCGCCAGGCCCAGCGCCTGGTCGTAGCGGGTCACCGGCTGGAACGGCAGCGGCCGAGTCTGCAGCAGATGGGCGCCTTCGCGGGTGTGGCCGTCGCCCCATCGCTCGGGGATCTTGGCCAGCCAGGGCGCCAGGGCCGACTTGAGGATGCCGTGGAAATCCAGGGCGGCCTCGCAGCCGCGCAGCTCGCCGGCCACCCGGCGCAGCTCCGCCGCCGCCCTCCAGGGCCGGTCCAGCCGGGACCGGCGCACCGGCACCGGCTCCAGCCAGGGCAGCGGCAGCAGCAGGAAGGCGTGGCGGTCCTCCACCACCGCCTGCAGCCGTGCGGCGGGGAAGGCGGCGTGCAGGTTGGCCCAGGCGGGCAGCACCCGCAGGATGTCACCCAGGGCCGATAACCGAAGCAGAGCGAGGCGCATGCCCCATGGTAGCGGAACCGCCGCGATTCTCCCCCGCCGGCGCGCAAAGCCGATAGGCTGGATCCATGGCCCGCCGCAAACCCCCCTCCGCGCCCCGTTTCCATGGCTTCCCCGACCGCGGAAAGCCGGTGGAGCGGCACGGCACGCACCCCGGCCCGCAGGCCCGGCCGGCCAGCCCCCAGCCGCCCCCGGCCGGGCCCCACGCCTTCGAGACCTTCGAAGCCACCTACCTGGGCTATCCCGAGGGCACCGGCGGCTTCCTGCGCCCGGTCGGCGTGGCCCGGGGCCAGGGCATGGACCTGCTGGTGGACTGGCGGGAAGGCCACGGCGCCATTCACGGCGACCGGGTGCTGGCCGAGCTCACCGGGCTCACCTTCGACGGCCGGCCCAAGGCCCGGGTGCTCAAGGTGCTCTCCCGCAACCCCGACCCCATCCCGGCCCGGCTGCAGAAGCAGGCCTGGGGCTGGAGCGCGGTGCCGCTGGAGCCGCGGCTGACCCAGATCGTCTCGGTGCCCGCCAGCGATCTGGCCCAGGACGGCGACCTGGTGAGCCTGCGCCTGGATCCGGACCCGGCCTCCCAGCAGATCCGCGGCGTGGTGCTGGCCCGCCTGGGCCGGCCCAGCGACCTGCGCATCGAGAACAAGCTCACCGCCGTCCTGTACAACTTGCGCACCGAGTTCCCCCAGGCGGTGATGGAGGAACTGGCCCCCTTCCCCACCGAGCTGCCCCCCGATTGGCTGGCGGGCCGGGAGGACCTGCGCCAGCTGGCCACCGTCACCGTGGACCCGCCCACCGCCAAGGACTACGACGACGCCATCAGCCTGGAGGCGCTGCCCCCCGAGGAGGGTGGCGGCTGGCTGCTGGGCGTGCACATCGCCGACGTCAGCCACTACGTGCGCGAGGGCGGCCCCCTGGACCAGGAGGCCCTGGCCCGGGGCACCTCGGTGTACTTCCCCGATCAGTGCATCCCCATGCTGCCGGACCGGCTCTCCGGCGAACTGTGCAGCCTGCGCGAGGGCGTGGACCGGCTCACCATGACCGCCTGGGTCACCCTGGGTCCCGACCTCTCGGTGCGCGAGACCCGCCTGGCCGAATCGGTGATCCGCTCGCGCCGCCGGCTCAGCTACGACCAGGTGAAGGAGGCCTGCCTGGACCACCAGCGCCCGGCCCGGGAGGCCCTGGGCGACGAGCTGTGCGCGCTGCTGGACGAAGCCCTGTCGGTGTCCCGGGCCCTGACCCGGATCCGCCTGGGCCGCGGCGCCCTGAACCTGGACACGGAGGAGACCGAGTTCCTGTTCGACGCCGAAGGCCGGGCCGTGGACGCCCGGCGCTACCCCCACCACGACGCCCACCGCATGATCGAGGAGTTCATGCTGCTGGCCAACGAGGCGGTGGCGCGCTTCTTCACCCGGCGCAAGCTGCCCACCATCTACCGCATCCACGACGCCCCCGACCCCATGAAGCTGGAGGCGTTCAAGGAGGTGGCCGGCGCCTTCGGCCTGCTGCGGGCCTACGACCAGGCCACGCCGGAGGTGCTCAACGCCCTGCTCAACAAGATCCGCGGCGGTCCCCTGGAGGCCATGCTCAACACCCTGCTGGTGCGCAGCCTGAAGCGGGCCGAGTACAGCGCCGACAACATCGGCCACTCCGGCCTGGCCTTGGACGACTACCTGCACTTCACCAGCCCGATCCGCCGTTACCCCGACCTGGAGGTGCACCGGCTGCTGCGCAAGGCCCTGCGCGGCCAGCAGCCGCCGGCGGGCCAGCACGGCCAGCTGGCCCAGGTGGCCAAGCGCTGCAGCGACACCGAGCAGACCGCCACCGAGGCCGAGCGCGAGAACGACCGCTGGAAGACCTGCCTGATCATGAAGACCAAGATCGGCCACCGCTTCGAAGGCCGCATCCAGGGCTTCTCCCTGAAGGTGGCCTTCGTCAAGCTGGACGCCCCGTTCGTGGAAGTGGGGGTGCCCCTGGGCGCCCTGGGCGGCGGCTTCAGCGTCGACCAGACCCGCACCCGGGCCGTGGGCCAGGGTGCCAACGTGGTGCTGTCCATCGGCGACCGGGTCAAGGTGGAGATCACCGGAGTGGACGAGGACCTGCGCCGGGTCTCCGGCTGGGTGGTGGAAGCGGCCGCCCAGGACGAGCGCGGCAAGGCCCGCAGCTTCGTGCCCAGCCTTGCGGCGCCGGTCACCCTGCGCGAAGGCGACTTCGTGGCCGAGCGCAATCCGCGCAAGGGCGCCCGGGACAAGGGCCCGGCCCGTTCCGGCGCCCCCGCTCGCCCCGGCGCCCCCTCCCGTCCCGGCGCCCAGTCCTACCCCAAGCCGCCCCGCACCGGCCGGCCCCCGGCACGGGTGAAGCCGCCCAAAGGCAGCGTCCGCGGCGGCAAGGCCAAGGCCGCCGGGCCGATCAAGCGCAAGAAGGGCTGAAACGAACTGGCACAATGAAGCCATGACCCCCGTCGTCCCCACTTCCATCTGCCTGGGCGTGGATCCCGGCTCCCTGGCCTGCGGCTGGGCGGTGGTCGCGCGCACCGGATCGCGCCTGGAGCTGCTGGGCTCAGGCGTGATCCGCTCGCCCCGGGGCGCCGAGTTCGACCAGCGCGTGCTGCGCATCCACGAGGAGCTGAGCCTGGTCATCGACCGCCACGCCCCCCAGTTCATGGCGGTGGAATCCCCCTTCGTCGAGAAGAACGCCGCCACCGCCATCAAGCTGGGCCAGATTCGGGGCGGCATCCTGCTCACCGCCGGCCTGCACGGCCTGCCCGTGGGCGACTACAACCCCATGCAGGTGAAGAAGGCGGTCAGCGGCTACGGCTGGGCCGACAAGACCCAGGTGGGCAAGATGGTCATGGTCCTGCTCAACCTCAAGACCGCCCTCCCCGTCGACGCCGCCGACGCCGCCGCCGTGGCCATCGGCCACCTGCTCGGCACCCGGCGCTGAGCCGCTCAGCGGCTGGGCGCCACCATGGCGAACATCGCCCCCTGGGGATCCAGGGCGTGGACGACCCAGCTGCCGCCGGGCACCTGCTCGGGCCCCAGGAGCACCTTGCCGCCGCCCCGGCGACAGCGTTCCATGGCCGCGTCCAGGGCATCCACGTTGAGGTAGAACAGCCAGAACGACCTGGGCGTATCCGGAGTGCGGGTCATCATGCCGCCCGCCGGCGTTCCGTCGATGGCGAAGATCCGGTACGCGCCCATGGGTCCCATGTCCATGGCGTCCGCCAGGGTCCAACCGAACAGCTTGGCGTAGAAGGTGAACGCCCCTTCGCCGTCGCCCGCGTGCAGTTCGTGCCAGCCGATCCGACCCGGCGTGGCCCCCGGCGCCGTCACGGGTCCCATGTCGCCCAGGCCCTGGATCAGCACGAACGCCGCCCCGTACGGATCGGCCACGATGGCGAACCGGCCCACCTCGGGGATGTCGGTCGGCGGGTGCTGCAGCGTCCCCCCGGCCTGCCTGACCCGCTCCACGTAGCCGTCCACGTCCGGCACCTCCACGTAGCCCATCCAGCCCGGCTTCAGCTCCTCGCCGCATTCCCCGGAGGGCGCGTACATCCCGCCCACCATGACCGGCCCCGCCGAGAACAGCGTATAGGCCTGCCCGGGCATGCCCGCGTCCTTGAACTCCCAGCCGACCACGCTGCGGTAGAAAGCTTCAGCGCCGGCGCGGTCGCTGGTGGCCAGTTCGTACCATACGAATTTCCCGATGGATGCATTCATGGCGTTTCCCTTCCTGGGAAGTGGTGCGGTTCTCGGGGGATGGAGCCTTGCCAAACGACGCGAAGATACCGGCCGGCCGGGAGAGCGTCAAGAGATTCATCCGTTTTCCTGCATCTCAATCTCTGAACAAGGTTAAAAATTTCAACGTTTGCAAGTCAAACCCCGGAGCAGCCCGGGAAGCCGGACATCGCCTTCGACCACCGGTGCGCCGCGCGGGCGCTGGACCGTTAGGTCTTCGCCAGCCCCGACCGGCTGGGTGAATGCCGTCAGCCGAAGGTCGAGCTCCGCCAACCTGTCATCGTGCGGTCCGCCGGGTTGGAAACCACGCGAGTCCTAGGCTAGACTTGACTATTCCGCCGCCGGCGTGGCGAAATGGCAGACGCGACAGACTCAAAATCTGTTCTCAGCGATGGGGTGTCGGTTCGAGTCCGACCGCCGGTACCAGCAATTAGGACAAGGAATTCTAGACAAGACCCGAGATTTTAAGAGCCTCCTTCCTGGAGGCTTTTTCTTTCCCAGGGCATCCCCTTACCACGTTGTTACCACGTTTTCTCCCCTAGAGGCTCTATGACTTGGCCCCTGCCATTGGTCCGAATCGACCACCAACTCTCCGGTTGGCTTATGGGAAGCGCCAGGGGCACGGCCCGAAACTCTGGCAGCGGACTGGCGGTGCAAGGCACCGACCTGAGAAAATTCCAAATTGAGGAACATGCAGCCGATGCAAGAGACACCTCTATTCGGGGACCACGCATACCGGGTCGCGGCTAGCGCCCGACCGGCGTTGTCACCGGAGGAGGAGCAGGGAATTTTTCTGAAGATGAAGGCTATGGCCATCCCCAAGGCCAGCCCCTTGGACCTCAAGTTCCCCGCTCTTGCCGCTCTGGCCGCACAGTTCGGGTCCTCCTTTCGCGATCAAATCGAGGGGAGCACCTACCATAAGGAACCTCTCCGCCTCTCGGATTGCTGCATGATGGAGGCGCTCGGGGCGCCGAGATGGGGGCATTGCGATCAATCCAGCTACCTGGCGACGTTGGAACGCATGGTAGAGATTCTCCTTCCCATGGGCGCCTGCCCGAAGAAGCTCTGGTCCAAGATCAAGAATCCGAGCGAGACGATATTCCTAGACACCGTAGCGGAGACCGTCTGGACGATCCGCTTCCATGAGCTTGGGCTGCCCTTCGGCTACGAGGTTCCACTCG
>Ga0326727_10021455_pt1 | contig 12648 bp, 8 predicted proteins | sample MB2enrmetagenome_FD_207643 | JGI IMG/M metagenome (GOLD analysis project Ga0326727, IMG submission 207643) | Lab enriched peat soil microbial communities from McLean, Ithaca, NY, United States - MB29MY | ecosystem: Environmental > Terrestrial > Soil > Wetlands > Peat | place: USA: New York...
CCAGGGAACCCCGGCCAACCACGACTGCACCAGCTCATTCGAGGCAATCGCGGCCACGCCCAGGTTGGCGGCCACCTGAGACGCCGTCCGCCCGCGCCGCCGTTCCGCTGTGCCCAGCCGCACTTTCTCTTCCCAGCCCATGCGAGTAGAGAGCCAAGCCAGCAGGGAGACCGCCAGCACCGGGATCAGAGCGGTTTGCCAGGGCCGATAGGGAACCGTCTCCGTGGAAAACATGAGGCTGGCGGTGATCGTCGCGCCGGCAAAGGCCCCGCCCCGCGTGGCCGCGCGCAGCTTGAGCACTACCAGGCCGAGAAGCACGCTCATGCCCACCGTCAAGACGGCTACCTGAGCCATTTGCGTTGCCCACCAGTGGGTTTGCAACACCACGTCGGCAGCCGCAAAGGGCAGCGCGGCGAGCAGCACCAGCTTCGATTGCCAGGTGAGTCTCGAACGCGACAGATCGTTCCTGTGAGCCACGATTCATCGTATCGCCCCGGCCGCATAGGCGGGCAAGGCAAGCCTCTCATTTCCACATGGGACAGTCTCAAGTGAATCGGTTTACACTTGGCTTCACAGCGTTCTCTTCGGGCATCTATTCCATGCGTGGAGCATCTCATGCAAAGGTTTGCAGGCGTTTTTGCAGTAATGGCCGGAGTTGTTCTTTCTGGCGCCGGCGTTCTGGCACAGTCTTCCAGTCAGAAGCTCGTGCTCGACCGCAAGGGCGAGACGATTGTGCTGGAGCCATATGCGCCCAACATTCTGCGCGTGACGCTCAGCCTGAACCGCGAGCCTGCCCTGGCGGGGCCGGGATACGGTTTTGTGGCCGCTCCGGCGGGCGAGGGTTGGAGCGCGACTCAGACCGCCGAGGTCGACGTCTACCAGTCGGCGCGCATCGTGGCCACAGTAGACCGCGAACTTCCTCCCGCGCATCCGCCGCTGCAGACGGAGGTGGATATTGCCAAGTACTTCAACGGCTCCACTCCGGGAGCGCACATCGTGCTGCGCACACCCGAGGGCAAAACGCTGCTGGAGCTCACCGGATGGTCGCAGTCGGTTCCCAACACCAAGGACGGCACGGCGGATGTGGCCCGCGACCGGCGTCCAACCGACCCGGATTTCTATGTGGTGGGAGCGACCTTCGCCTCGCCGGACGACGAACACTACTATGGTTTGGGCCAGAACCACGAGGGATTTCTCGATCATCGCGGCCATCCCGTCCATTGCTGGGCCGATTATCTTGCTCCGGCGGCTCCCAGCTTTTGTGTGCCGTTTCTGGTAACCAACAAGGGCTACGGGCTGCTGTGGGACAACCCCTCGAAGACCACCATCGAGCCCGGATTCAACGAGCAGACCCGCTGGACTTCGGAGGTGGGCCACCGGGTCTCGTTTTTCGTGATCGCCGGCGCCACCGCGGACGAGATCTACGCCGGCTACCGGCTGCTCACCGGTCCCACGCACATGCTGCCCAAGGCCGCTTACGGCTACATCCAGTGCAAGCAGCGCTATGCCAGCCAGCAGGAGGTGCTGGATGTGGCGCAGGGCTACCGCGACCGCCATCTGCCGGCCGATGTGATGGTGGTGGACTGGTTCTATTTCACCAAAATGGGCCAGTTCGATATGGACCCCAAATTCTGGCCCGATCCGGCAGCTATGAACAAGCAACTCCACGCCATGGGCTTTGAGACCATGATCAGCGTCTGGCCGCGATTTGTGCCCGAGGACCGCTACTATGCCGAACTGCACCAGAAGGGCTGGCTGCTTCACCTGGCCGACGGCACTCCCACCAATGGATTGCCCTACGACCGCGCCGGATCGGACATCGACACCACCAACCCCGATGCGGCTCAATGGTATTGGAAGACCATCCGCGACAACATTTTGAGCCTGGGATTCGACTCGCTGTGGGCCGACGAGACCGAGCCTGACCTGCCTCCAAACGGCGCCTATTTTCACATCGGCCCCGGCACGGAGTACTTCAACGTCTACCCGCTCTTCCACACCAAGGCGCTCTACGACGGCTTCCGCAAGGACGAGCCGGGCCGGCGCGCGCTGATCCTCTCCCGAGATGCGTACACGGGCGCGCAGCGCAACGGAACCATCTTCTGGTCGTCCGACATTTATCCCACCTGGGACACGCTGCGCAGGCAGATTCCCACCGGCCTGGATTTCTCCGCTTCGGGATTCGCTTACTGGTCCAACGACACCGGCGGCTGGCAGTATTTGCCTGAGGAGCACCACCCGGCCCACCCGCCGCTGCTCGACCCATCGGACGCGCGCGCCAATGTGGGCGGCTACGACGACTACCCGGAGCTGTACACCCGCTGGTTCCAGTACGCCACGTTCCTGCCAATCTTCCGCGCCCACGGCAGCCGGGTGGCCAACGAGGTGTGGTCTTACGGCAAGCAGGCTGAGCCGATTCTGGAGAAGTATCTGCGCCTGCGCTACCAGCTCATGCCGTATATTTACTCGCTCGGCTACAAGACCTGGCAGACCGGCGCGCCGTTCATGCGCGCCCTGCCGCTGGATTTCCCCGACGATCCCAAGGTGACCGACCTGCGCGACGAGTATATGTTCGGTCCGGTCTTCCTGGTGGCGCCGGTTACGGAACAGGGCGCGACCAGCAGGAAAGTTTATCTGCCGGCCGGGACGGACTGGTACAACTATTGGACCAATGAGCGCGTGAAGGGCGGACAGACCATCACCGTCGCCGCCCCCATCGATACGATTCCGCTCTTTGTGCGAACAGGTTCGATCGTTCCGCTGGGAGCGCCGGTGACGAGCACGCACGAGGTCCAGGCCATCGCCAGAGTTCGTGTCTACCCCGGCGCGGACGCGAGCTTCACGCTATTCTCCGATGACGGTAAGACCTATGCCTACGAGCAGGGGGCGGGCTCCGTTACACGGCTCCGCTGGGACGATGCGAAGCGGCAGTTGACTCACGAGGGCGACCCAGCCTGGAACGGGCCGGACAGCGCAGTGGTTGAGGTTGTTGGCGAAGCCGCCGGGCGGTGAGTGGGGGCAGTCGGCCGTGATGACGCGGCTGTGGTGCGATGGGAGTCGCGTGCCGATACCGTTCCGCGCTCCAACTGCGTCCAATCTCCGGGCACCTGATTTACAATCGTTGAGTAAGCAGGAAAGAACTGAATGAGGCTTTTTCCCATGAATGAAGGCCAGACGCGCGCGCGATTGGTTCAGGCGGGCGCGGTGCTTGCGGCTGTAGTCCTGTTTGCCGGTTGCGGCAGCGGATACCGGCCGGTGGTTACGCCCATCAACACAAGCGGGCCAGCCGCACAGGTAACCTCCTATGTGGTAGTTGTTTCGGCTCCATCGCCCACGACAGCCGGCATTGTCACCATCATTGACTACTCTGGCGATACGGTGCTGGCCGAAGCACCCATCGGTCCTGGACCGACCGCCTTTTCCATCGACAGCTATGCCGCCAACGGATACACCGTGAACAGCGATGGCACCCTGAGCAATTTCCCCATTTCTACCACGCTCCAGGCCAAGCAGGTAACCTATTCCACGCTGTCTTCCGCGTCACAGACTGCCCCGCCCCATAGGCCTGTGAACTTGTTCACACCGTCGGCCGGATTGTGGACTACCGATCTTGTTGGCAGCCTTGCGGATGTTTTTACCGGAATCCCTCAGGGTTTCAAGCTCGCCATTCCGGTGGCAACCACCCCGGTGACGATCGTGGGTCCCGCCTCTGTCAACCAGTACGACTACGCTATCAGCCAGAACATAGCCAATCCGACCGGCGTGGAGTGCAACATCTCGCCCCGGACGGTTCAGTCGAATGGCGCGGCTGACGCGCTTGGGGTTTCCACTTACTCGGTTTCGGCCAGCATTCCGTTGGGCAAGTGCCCCGTGTACGCCGTAATGAGCGCGGACGCAAGGCGAGTCTTTGTACTCAACCGGGGAGACGACACAGTCACGGTGATCAACGGCCAGAGCAATGCGCTGGACTCCTGCACCCCGTTCCTCAATCAGAGCGGACAGACGGTGACATGCCACCCCAGTCTGCCGCTCTCCACCAGTGCTGGACTCGCGTCGAATGGGAATGAAACGGTCCCGGCAGTCGCTGGCCCGGTCTATGCCGAGTACAACGCGGCCACGAGCCAACTGGTGGTGGCAGATTACGACGGCAACGCGATCAGCGTGATCGATGTAAGCCTGGATGAGTACGGCAACGATAGCTCGACCTTTGGCACCACTTACACGATTCCGGTGGGCAACAATCCGGCCAGTGTGACCGCGCTGGCTGACGGCAGCCGCGCGTATGCGGCCAATCAGACCGACCAGACCGTGACCATTGTCAACCTGAGCAGCCACACAGTGGAGAAGACATTGCCGGTGATCGGCCACCCGCGCACGGTGACTTCAACCCAAAACTCTACGCAGGGCAAAGTCTATGTGGCCTCGCCCGACAGCCCTTATCTCACCATCCTGCGCACCGATCTGGACATTGTGGATACCACGATCCTGGTGGAGGGCAACGTTGTGGATGTGCGCACGACCTCCCAGAATGGATCGAGCGCGAATGGCGGAAACGCCATTGACGTGAGCCGCGTGCCCGGCTTTGGCGAGCCCTGCTATCTGCCCGGCGCCGCAGCCCAGGCGAACCTTGCCGCTTGCCAGACGCTGCCGTAGCGCGTCTGCGCGGTTGCTGGAATGTGGGCGACACAGCGTTTCCGCCGCCGGGTTCCCGCGAACAGGTCTCCGTTCGTGGGACGGTTGAGCGAAGCATGGCAATTGGGGCCCTTTGCAATCCAAGCCGCGCCTCCCGCGAGCTCAATCTCTTTAGCTGTTTGCGCATTTGGTTCGAGGAGCGCCGGGCGGCTTGGCCGGGCGCGTAAATCATGGAGAAGCCCTCACCCAGCGGAAAAACGCGCGTAGATATCCTGCTGGTCGAGCGGGGTCTTGTTCCCAGCCGGGAACGGGCTCGCGCGCTCATCCTCGCCGGCCGGGTTCTGATCCGCGAGCAAAAGGTCGATAAGCCGGGCACGGCGGTTCCAGCGGATTCCCCCATCCGCCTGTTGGGCGAGGACCAGCCCTACGTCAGCCGCGGTGGGCTCAAACTGGCTGAAGCGCTGAATCATTGGAAGATCCCGGTGACCGGCAGAGCCTGCCTCGACGTGGGCGCCTCGACCGGTGGATTCACGGATTGCCTGCTGCAGCACGGCGCCGCGAAGGTAACCGCCGTCGATACCGGCTTCGGCCAGATCGCCATGAAGCTGCGCAACGACCCCCGCGTGCGCCTGCTGGAGCGCACCAACGCTCGCTTTCTTGAAACCGGAGCGCTGGCGGCCGCGAAGGGAATCCCCGAGCCAACCTTCCTGGCCATGGACGTATCGTTTATTTCGGCTACGCTGCTGCTGGGGCCGGTGCTGGCCGCGGCGCCCGGGCTGCAGGAGGCCGTGATCCTGGTCAAGCCGCAGTTCGAGGCCGGACGCGAGCATGTGGGCAAGGGAGGCATCGTTCGCGACCCCGAGGCGCACCGACTGGCTATCGGCAAGGTGGCGGATTGCGTCCGCTCGCTCGGCTGGCAGGTGGTCGAGACCATTCAATCACCCATCACAGGCGCGGAGGGCAACCGGGAGTTCCTGCTCTACGCGCGGCGGTCTTGATCCTCAGAGGTGTGTGCCACAGCCGCTACAGAATTGGGATCCACTCTCCATCTGCTTTCCGCAATTCCTGCGATAAACAAGGGGATTTCCGCCAGTGAACGGTTGCGGCCGCGCGCCAAAACCCATCGAGTTGAAGCCCGCAGTTCCAGCCGCTCCGAGCAGATCGGGGTATTTTGGGCTCGGACCGTATTGGTTCGTTCCCGGATTGCTGTCCTCGCACATGAAGACGATCTGAATAATAGCGCCGACCAATCCTATGAACGGGATCAGGCCCACCAGCATGAACACGAGCAGCAGCCAGCCGCTCTTGCCGGTGTCGTGGAACCGGCGCACGCTGACGGCCAGCCCCGGAATGATAGTTGCCAGCACGTAGATGCTAAGGGGGAAGAACAAGATGGCCCCGTAATCCCGCGAAATGGCGAGTCCAACGCCTCCGACTGCAGCCAGCGCGAGGATGGCCAGGAAATTGAAGAGCACAAACATCCAATACTCTGAGCGGCGAGATCGTCCATCGAACTCCGCGTACCTTCTCCAAGCCATCAAATACCAATCCATCGCACCCTCCATTCCCGATTGCTCATTCAGTGGCGCTGGCGCACCACTCGCGCGCCCATCTGCCCGCACAGCCCACGATCGGCTTCTGCCTTTCGGCGTTGAGCAAATATATACGAAGAGACCTGATTCAGGCATTGGGTTCTGCGCGCCGCCGATCGGCAGTTACCCTCGGCCTCCAAGCGGAAGTCACCCCGGAGGTAAACATTGGCCCCACCGCAGGTGGTCCGTTACACTGAGACCGCATGGTTCACGTCGCTATAGTTTGCAAGTCGCAGAAGGAAGAGCTGGCCCGGCTTCTGCCGGAGTTGATCGGCTGGCTGCGTCAACACGGCTATGAGCCGCTCCTGGATCTGGAAGGAGGCCGGTACACCACGGCTGCCCAGGCCGTCGACCGCGCGGAGATGCCCGCCTGGGCGCCGGAGCTGGTGATCGTTCTGGGTGGCGACGGCACGCTGCTTTCGGTGGCTTCTTGACCGAGGTTCGCCTCTCCGATCTTTATTCGACGCTGGAGGGCTGGCGCGACAATCGCCACGTCCTGGATGCGCGCATCATGCTGCACGCGGAGTTGTGGCGCAAGGACGAGAAGCACTCTGCCTTTCGGGCGCTGAATGAAGTCGTGGTCTCAAAGGGCGATGTAGCCCGCATGGGCGACTTTACGGTGGAACTGGAGAGAAAGAAGGTAGCCCGCTTCCGCGCCGACGGCGTCATCGTCTCCACACCCACCGGTTCTACAGCCTATACGCTGGCCGCCAACGGTCCCATCCTCACCCCGGACGTGGACGCGCTGGTGGTCACGCCCATCTGCCCGCATCTGCTCACGCTAAGGCCCATCGTAGTGCGCGGCGACGCCTCGCTCACTGTCCGCATCGAGGGAGTTGCGAATCAGGCGCTGCTCACCTTAGACGGCCAGCAGGCCGTTGCCTTGCAACTGGGCGACGAGGTCCGCTGCCGGCGCTCCCACCATACCGTCAACCTGGTCCGGCTGAGCGAGAGCGGCTTCTTTGAGGCTCTGCGCAGCAAGCTGAGTTGGGGCGAGCGGTAAAGGCGGACTCGCTGGCCGCCGGCTAGGGTGGGTTAGCTCGCTCTGCTCCAGCCGCTGATTCCGTCTCCTTCATTGCGCCGCCGCGAGCGATACGATCTTCGGATCGCCGTAGAGCTTGCGCAGGCTCTCGGCACGGAGGGTAGTATCTGCCGGCGCTGATAACGGCGGCGGGGCGGCCAGGAACCAGGCCCAACCGGCGTGCTCGGTCAAGGCAGCGGGCAGCGGAAGGTCGCCCGTCAGCTCGACGCCGAGGGGCCTTCCCACGGCGGTCTGCTCCAGAAAACGGCTGGCTTGAAACCACGGTTCGACCCGGTTCAGCCGGATCTCGACCGCATCAGTGTAGAGCAGGCCGGGGTAGAAGTCGCTGAGCGTCCCCGCGCCGCCGGACCTGAAGTCGGGCGCAGCGGCCTCCCACACCCAGACCAGGTTGTGCAATCCGTCGTGGTTCACCAGGCGGTCGAAGAGTTGCCGGTAAAGCTCCGCCGAGCCGTGAATGCCTTTGCGGCCGGCCCACCAGTAATCCTTGCCGTTGGACTCGGGAAGAGGATTCCACAGCACGGCCACGCCGGCAGTCTGAAGCGGTCTGAGCGTGTCCGCGATCTCGTCCACCTGCTGGAGCCACTTCTTGTTCAGGCTGCTGTCCGGCGTCAGCAGCTCGTTCCACTCATAATCGGTGAGCTGACTGCGCCTGTCGGCGCCCGCGCCGTCGGTGGGGCTCTCTGCCCGCCAACTGAGACTCACTTCAGCGTGGCGAACATGAGCTGAGAGCGCCTCTCTGAGGAGGCCTTGCCGCACAGACCTCAGGGTACCTGGCACGACCTCCATGATTGGGCTAAGTTCCGCGCCGTAGATGGCAGGCTGCTTCCCGATCGCCTGGGCGACCTCTTTGGTTGCTGCTGCGGGCCATGTGAGACTGTTCTCCTGTCCGCTCAGCACCGCCTCGCCCGGCGCGGCCACCAGGCGCTCCAGCAGGGCCTTCGCCTCGGCGGTTGCGCCGGGGCTGACCGGATCGGCCTCCAGCTTGCCGCCGGTGCGCTCGGCCGTGGCCTTGCGAATGGCCTCCATGGGTCCGGCCAGGCGCGGATCGTCGCGATTCAGCGCCCGCGGGCCGTGGTAGGCGGCGTTGGCCAGCTCCAGCGGGTTCCCCATCTGGATGAACTCGCTCCAGGCCATGAAGTAGGTCCAGCGCGGCTGTTGCTCCAGCACCTCGGGGCTGGGCACTTCGCCCACTTCGGCCAGCGCGATGGGCTTGCCCGCGGCCAGCGCTATCGCATCGTCGTAGTACTTCTGCTTGAACTCGCCATAGACGTCTATGCTGACCACGTCGGCGTAATTGGGGCCCGGATAATACTCCGCAAAAGCCTCGCCCTTGCTGCCGGGGTCGTTCCCATTCCACACCCAAACCAGGTTGTCCAGATGATGCACGTTCACAAAGCGGTCGTAGATCTGGCGGTAGAGCGCCGCCGAGCCATCCTTGCCCGGCCGCCCTCCCCACCAGAACCAGCCTCCGCCCATCTCGTGATAGGGCCGGAAAAGGACCGGCACGTGGTCGTCGCGCAGTTGGCGCAGGTAGCCGGCGATCACATCCACCTGCGCGCACCATCGGTTGTACAGCGGGGTGCCCGGCGTAAGCAGCTCCTGCCACTCGTAATCCGTCAGATGGCCCTGCACGCTGTCCTTGAATGTGACCGGCTCGTCCTCGGTGGGCTTGACGGCGTGCCAGGTAAGCGCGATGACCGCGCCGTTGCGGTACTGCCGCTCGACCTCCTCGATCATCGCCGGCCGCGAGAGCACGGAATCCTTGTCTTCGCCGCCGGAGAAGCCGAAGTCCTGCCCGAATAGCCCCGGATACTTGCCCGTCAGGTCGAAGGCCATATCGGTCCAGCGCGCGCCGGTATAGGGGTAGTTGTGCTGGCCGGTGATGGTGCCTTTGCCGGAGATGGAATAGAGATAGGCAAGCAAAGCACGCGCCTCAGGGGTTGCATGGGGGTTCACCGGCTCCGGAGCCGTCTGCGCCCAGCCGCCAACTCCCAGAGCGGCAGCAAAAAAGCCTGTTGCAATCCAAATCATCCCCAATGGCTTCATCCGCATCGTAAAGGTCCATCCTTTCCCGCTGCGAATTATAAATGTCCTCGCTTCCAAATGGAGCGGTCCTTCTCGGGGTCACGGGTTCGCTCCCGTCAGGGCACAAGAATGCGGAGGGCGTTTGGGACAGTTGAAACCAGCATCGGAATACGCCCGAGCGATTCTCCATCGGCCTGGAAATGTGGGGCAGGGCCAGAGGACGGGCGGCAGGAGAATGAGGTCGCATCCACGCAGCGAAGAAACGGGTTGAGCCTTTGAGCGTTGAGCCAGCCGGCGGCGAACCAGAGCGGCAGTGAAAGCGCGGCTGGCGGGCGCAGGATGAGCAGTCTCAGGTGGGAATCCTGGATCGTAGCTCGGCGGCCTGTGAGCTTGCTGAAGAGCCCGCCAAGGTCGTTCACTCGAACTGCCATCGCGCTGACGGCTCTTTGAGCGGAGACGTGCCCATTTGCGGCATCGGTGTATTCGATCTCGAATGGCCGGAAGCGGCGGGTAGCGAACAGGCGAGCAGCGTGAAGGTAGTATGCCAGCCGGCCGAGACTCGATTTCCGGGCCGAGAGGAGGCTGTATACCAGAGCTCCGTCAGGGCCTGCTCCGGCCATGACCGAGAAGTAGCGGACTTGGCCGCCGTATGTAACCTTGCCCACAGGAATCGTCTGCGGCGTGCCGTGAATCTCCTCTAGCGCCGCATTCAACGGATTGAGTGAGAGGCGCAGATGACGGGCCAGCGCGTTTGCGCTGCCGAGTGGGATGATGCCCAAAACGGCAGCGGGTTCGCGGGATTCAGAGATGAGTCCCTGGATGACCTCGTGGACGGTGCCATCTCCCCCGCAGACAAAGACGATCTCTGCCCCGCCGCGGACGGCATCGCGGGCTTGAATGGCCGCCGAGCCGGGAGCCGCGGTGACCGCAAGTTCGACGCTATGGCCAAGCGCGGAAAGAGCCTCAGAGATTTGGCGAAGCTGCTCTGCGCGATCCTGCCGCTCACGGCCAGAGGCGGGGTTATGGATGAGGATGCAGCGCACGTGATCATTTTACGTTGGGGAGATTTAGTTGACGCCAACGAGTGCAACAGGTTGTGGTTTGACTGGGGTTGCAAGCGGTCCCGGCCGGTCTGCATTGCCTGCTGCTTGACGGTTCGGGCGAAGTCACCCACGGGAGGGTCTGTATTGAGGACAAGCCCGGCGAGGGATTGGCAGTGGAAGGCGTGAAAAGCGAAGCGAGTTCCGATTGGGGTCCAGCTCAATTCGTTGCTCCGGCGATGGGATACCCCTGCCACAGGTACTCCAGTGCTTCGGGCAGGGTTTGCAGCTTCACGGCGTGGTCGACGTGGCCGGCGTTGCGGGCAAACACAAACTGGTAATGGTAACCCTTGGCAGCCAGCACTTTGGCCATGTTCTCGTTAGCTACAACCCAGTCGTGCATGTGGTCGTCCATGATACTGGGATTCAAGAAGTCTCTGTCGCCCACCTCCATCCAGATGCGAATCGGCCTGGCCGGGCTCTCCGGAATCAAGTGCTCATGAAACTCCCATGCGCCGTGCGGACTCTGCGGGTTATAGGGCCACTGCTGGTTTACGTAAGTTCCGGAGTAGGTAAGGACGCGGTGGTATAACTCGGGGCGATACCATGCCATGATCAATGCGCACGAGCCGCCGGAGCTGCCGCCCATCGTGGCCCGGCCCTCGGGATCGCGCGTCAGCTTCACACGATATTGCGATTCGACGAGCGGCAGCACCTCCTTCTCGACGAACTCCGCATACTGGCCCGACATGGTGTCATATTCCAGGCCGCGTTCGCTGCCCTGCGCGTCGCCGCCGCCATTGCCGATGGAGATCGCGATCATAATCGGCACACGGCGCTCGGCTATCAGGTTATCGAGAGCGGTAAAGAGCGCCCGATCGGCACCGTCGGCGCCGACAATGAAGGGCGCGACAGTGCCCGGCACATACTGTTTGGGAACATAAACTGCTACATGGCGCGTGTAGGGAGCGGGGTGGCTGGTGGACACGATGAGTTTGGCGGGATCGGCGGGATCGGCCGTGCCAAAGGTGCCAGGCTCGCGCGCGATGCCGGGATAGATCTTGCTATCGGCCGAACTCATGGTGAACTCATAAACTGTTCCTTGCGGCGCACCCTCCTGCGCGGCCATCTCCGGCGCGGGGTTGTGAGTGGGCCCGATGATGAAATTCCCGTCGGTATTTGCGGGCGCATTGGCGCCGTCCGGCAACTCTTTGGCCGCGACAAATCCGGGCGTGTCGGGATCGCGCGTGGGCGGGGTCGGGCGCGCAGGGAGCGGCGCTGGCGCGGCCTTCGGCGCCTGACCCATGGCCGGAGTTATCAGGTACCACAGGGCAGCCGCCAGCCCGATTACACAAGCAACAGTCCGGAGACGAAGCATTTGGGGCCTCCTTTTGTTTCACCGGCATGAATCATGACGCAAACGAGAGGTCTGCGTCTTATTCCTTGTCAGGCGCAGATCAGCCAGGCGAACCTCTTCGGGAATATACCACCGATGGCGGCGGTAGCAGAAGGCTTGCGGACTCGGTGTTGGATGAGCGGGCGGTGACCGGTGGAACCTGACTGATGAACGTCGCGTACCATGGGAGCATGAGGGGTATGGTTTTGGGTATAGCACTGTGCCTGGCGGCAATTGTCTCATCCGCCAAGACCAGCAAGTCGGCGGCTCCGGCGCAGGCTCCGAAGGCGCAGCCGCCCGGCGAGTACAGAGTGCCGTTGATTGCCGAAGGATTGCGCCTTTCCGACTTTGCCGGCATGCAGCCGCGCCCGGAGCTGAAAGACAAGCTGCTCCATATCTCCGGGTTTATACAGAACTACCCGCACGATGGGCAGCCGGCCACCGAAGCTACCGAAGTTTGGATGGGCTTTACGAAAAGCAATCTATATCTCGTCTTCATCTGCCACGACAGTCATCCCGGTGACATTCGCGGCCATCTGGCGCGGCGCGAGAACATACTCAACGACGACAATGTCTCCGTCCTCTTCGATCCTTTTCAGGATCACCGGAAAGGAGTTCTCTTCACCGTGAACCCGGCGGGCGTGCAGGCCGACGCGGCGTGGAGCGAAACCAGCGGCCAGGATTATAGTTACGACCAGGTTTGGGACTCCGAAGGTCAAGTGACTCCGGGCGGATGGATGGCGCTGATGGCGATTCCCTTTCGCAGCCTGCGCTTTCGCCCCAATGGCTCGGACTGGGGCGTGGTCTTCGGCCGCAACTTCCCGCGCAACAGCGAGACCGACAACTGGCCGCACATCGCCGCCAACGTTTCCGGCACTCTCACTCAGGAGGCAACCCTGAAAGGCATCGAAGGCGTGACCG
>Ga0326727_10021456_pt1 | contig 12648 bp, 9 predicted proteins | sample MB2enrmetagenome_FD_207643 | JGI IMG/M metagenome (GOLD analysis project Ga0326727, IMG submission 207643) | Lab enriched peat soil microbial communities from McLean, Ithaca, NY, United States - MB29MY | ecosystem: Environmental > Terrestrial > Soil > Wetlands > Peat | place: USA: New York...
CCCCAAGTAAAACGGAACAGAACAATAAAAGATAGATCTTCATGATTGAATTAAAGATTAAATTACGTTATGTGATACAATTGTTGTACGTCGCGCATCAGTCATTGATGTTTTTGAATAGCTATATAAATTTAAAAGATGAACATATATTCATAAACGCCGCAAACATGCTTTTTATATCACAGGTTAGAAAGATGCAGCCAGCGAAGAGAGATTAAAAGTGAATGATTGTTGTGTAAAAAAGGTTGTCCTTTCACATCGGTTAAGGACGCCCTTTTTATGTATTCTCTATTAACGTTGGCGAGGGGGTGGTGGTGTGGTTGCCGCATCGAGATATGCAGCGCCGGCTATGATACCTACCGTTCCTACTCCTCCCATAATATGTCCTACAGCAGTTGCTCTGCTAACATAAAACATATTGTTCCCCTGAGAAACTTCAGAAGGAGAAATTTTAGTCTGAATAATATCAGAAACCCAGAAAGGCTGATCTATATATGTCGGATGCTCAAAGCTATCTGTAGCGGATAATGTCAGGAAACATCTGAAAGTAAACGGGGAATCTTCGAGCGCAAAACTATACTTGTCTACTTTTGAGCCGTAGACATCGCCAAATGGCACTCTTTGTTTCAATTTCTTAGGAAGAGGGCGAATAAACGTACTTCTTATTGCCAACGGCGTCACAGACACATAAGAGTTAGGTGGAATAAAACTGATTTGTTCTCGTTTGTTCATTACCCCGCCGGTTTCCGATCCGGAAAATGTGTAATTGTGTGAATGAACAGCCCCGCCGGTTGTCACGATATTGATTTGGGTTTCGTCATTCCAAAGGCTCAAACGAGAGCCATCACTATAAATAACCGCAGATTTTTTCCAGTCAACATACATAGGCTGTGCTAATTTATTGTATACCTGAATTGTAATCGGGCAGTCAGCACCTGAGAAAATATATTGCACTTTCACACTATCGTTTTCCCACGCAAAAGACTGGTTTTCGGCTTTATAAATAGTACTATTCAGCGTAATATACTGATACTGTGTGCAAGCCCCAAGCAAAACGGAACAGAACAATAAAAAATAGATCTTCATGATTGAATTAAATATTAAATTATGATACAATTATAGTATATCATGCATAAAGCATTGATGTTTTTGGATAGTTGTATTTAACTTAAGAGATGAACACATACTCATAAACGCTGCAAATATACTTTATTATTTAGGAAAAAAGAAGATTCATTCACTATATCTTAATGTTTTTCATCAATTATCGAAGCAGACGAAGCTCTATAAACGCTGACGTTGACGTAGTTTTGTATACCTGTCTAAGCGCATTAAAGGCCAAACATACATGTCACAGGCCAAAGATCAGTGTCGGCGAAGGAAAATAGCGTTTTTATTTATGTAATTGTTTTTTAGTTAAGTATTGAACAGTGTGATTCAGTACGTTATCTGTCAATAAAACAACGAATTAATTATTGAAGAGACAGTATTACAAACGGACAAAAGACCGTAAAATATAGAATAATCCTTGTTCCAAATGGTATAGGTAGTACACCAAATGGAAGAGTGATTATCCTAAATGGAACAGACAGTATTGAAGTTTTTACAACATATATTCATTTATAGTACGTTCTTATTCAATTTATTATCATTATAAAGATGAATTCAATGATAAAGGCAAAAGTGCTTTTGGCCTTTATCTGATTCCCGATTGCAGTAAAAATCACGTTATACTGCAAGGTGATTGACAGATGGCCTCATGCTTTGCCCCGCCGTACCTATAGAATTTTGAAGTAATTTGGTAATAGATCAGAGACTACATTATCTGCATCAAAATACAGTTGAAGAAGAATTGATTTCTCAAGCTGAAGATTATATGTATAGCAGTGCTTGTGATTACGCTTGAGGGAATGAACTTTTAGATACTGTTTTTGTTATTTACCAGACCATATGATGTAATCGTGCGGTCTTACTTAAATTTAGCGACGGACTCACTCGGTGCAAATGTTCTGGTTACAAGTTTCCATGAAGATTACTGTACAAAAGTTCATCATAAATCCATTAAAAAACCCTAACCTGTTTTGGCAAGTTAGGGTTTTGATTTTATCAAGGAATCAGGTCTTAGTCCACAAAGGCGATGATCTCATCTTTTTGAACCAGCTCTCCTTGTTTCGGATAGGTAGCAACGATTTTTCCGCTGAACGATGTTTTGATTGCTTCAGGTCCGTAGAACGATTGAATGAAGCAAAGCGTATCGTTTTCTTTCACTGAATCGCCGATATGAGGAGCCGAAGAGGTGTCGTCCACATCGTACTGCCAGATAACCTGTCCTTTCACCGTTGCCTGAATGGGTTTTGCATTCGGGTATTGAGCTTGCACGGTGGCAATATCGATCTTCGGTACTTCTACAACGGGACGAGTGACAATGATCGGAGCACCGGCTTTAGCTTTTGCAGCTTCGAGTTCTTGTTCAAAACGTTTCTTGGCCGAGCCGTCGCGGTAATCGCGGTATTGGCGGTCGTGCATAGCGAACTCAAACAACTCTTCTTCGTCTTGTCCCACTTCCCAGCCGTTTTCTTTCATCTCGGCACGGTATTTATCCAATTGGTTGGGGTAAGCATCTTGTGGGTTGCCGGTGTAGAATTCCAAATTGTTCTTTTTCACCAACTCTTTCACTTCAGGAGCTAATTCGCCCGGTAATTTACCGGTCTTGCCCAAAATCATATCCCATGCATTCTTGTCAATGGTACTCCAGCGGGGTTCGCCTTTCAGGATGTGCATCACATTCATCAGAGCAATATTTTTGACGTATTGGCTAAATGGTGTTACCAATGGAGGATACCCTAACTTAGGCCAAATATATTCCACTTCCTGGAATAATAGAACGACTAATTCATTGAGTGTCACTTCAGGTTTCTTTTGTGCACGCAACGACATATTGATGGCGTTGTGCATTCCTTTCAGGTCGGCCATCATTGATCCCATCATACCGCCGGGGAGACCGCAACCTACCAGGAGCGACGTCATGACTTTGTTACCTGTATCAATAAAGTAACCCAAGAAATCATCTATAAATGATTGTGTCATGGAGCGAGCTTCCATGTAAGCTTTCATGTTGATGTCAGGTACTAAGAATCCGGCATCTTTCAACATGGCTTGAATGGTGATCACGTCGGGGTGAACCATTCCCCAGGAGAGAGGCTCCATGGCAACATCAAGAACATCGGCGCCTGCGCGTGCTACTTCAAGCATAGATGCAACCGAAAAACCGGGGCCTGTGTGTCCGTGATACTGAACGAGAATATTTGGATGACGTTTTTTGATGGAGCTTACCAGTTTTCCTAAGAATGCAGGACGACCAATGCCGGCCATATCCTTCAGGCAAATCTCATCGCATCCGAAATCAACCACTTTTTCTACCATGTTCATGTAGTAATCAACGGTATGAATGGGGGAGTTGGTGATGCAAAGAGCCACTTGAGAAATCATGTTGGCTTCTTTGGCATATTTTACAGATAGCTCAAGGTTTCGTGTATCATTTAACCCGCAGAATGAACGGGAAATATCCGTTCCTTGCGCTTTCTTGACTTTGAAGAAAAGCTGACGAACATCAGCAGGAACGGGAAACATGCGTAAGCCGTTCAATCCACGTTCCAGCATGTGTGTCTGAATGCCTACTTCGTTGAAGGGTTTTGTCCATTCACGTACGGCAGTATTGGGATTTTCTCCAAAGAGGAGGTTCACTTGTTCAAAAGCACCACCATTGGTTTCAACACGGGCAAAGCAACCCATATCGATGATGATTGGTGCAATTTGTTTTAATTGATCGACGCGGGGCACATACTTACCGGAAGATTGCCACATGTCGCGATAGACTAAGCTGAATTTTATTTCGCGTGACATAAGCTGTTAATGTTTAGATTATCGACAAAGTTAGTTATAAAACAAGATAGGGGAGTATATATAATGAAATTTTTCTCTTATTAATTGTCAAAATGCTGCTTCAAATTGTTGTAGGAAACGCACATCATTTTCGGAGAACATGCGTAAGTCTTTGACCTGATATTTGAGGTTGGTGATTCGCTCAATACCCATTCCGAATGCATAACCTGAATACACCTTGCTGTCAATGCCACAAGCGTCTAAGACGTTGGGATCCACCATTCCGCAGCCAAGGATTTCGACCCAGCCGGTATGTTTACAGAAAGCACATCCTTCGCCTCCGCAGAGATTGCAAGAAATATCCATTTCGGCAGATGGTTCCGTGAATGGGAAATAGGAAGGCCGTAAACGGATCTTGGTGTTTTCGCCAAACATCTCTTTCGCAAAATAAAGAAGCACTTGTTTCAGGTCGGCAAAAGATACGTTTTTATCGATGTACAATCCTTCAACCTGATGAAAGAAACAGTGTGCACGGTACGAAATGGCCTCGTTGCGATAGACACGCCCCGGGCAAATGACGCGGATGGGCGGTTTCGTGCCGCTCATGACGCGGGATTGTACGGATGAAGTGTGGGTACGCAAAAGCACATCAGGATTTTTCTCAATGAAGAACGTATCTTGCATGTCGCGTGCCGGATGTTCGGGAGGAAAATTAAGCGATCCGAACACGTGCCAGTCATCTTCGATTTCAGGACCTTCGGCTATGGTAAAGCCTACATGCGAAAAGATGTCTACTATTTTGTTGCGAACAATAGATATGGGATGTCTTGTACCTAAAAGAACGGGATCTCCTGGACGGGATAAATCGGTGGTATTGGCATGTCCTGCAGAAGTGTTGGTAGCGGCTTTAAGCGCTTCCATTTTGTTTTGTGCCAATTCTTTCAGTTCGTTAAGCAGTTGTCCAACTTCACGTTTTTGTTCATTGGGGACATCGCGAAACGCATTGAAGAGTTGTGAGATTTCTCCTTTTTTGCTCAGGTATTTGATACGCAACGCTTCCACTTGTTCGTTGGTTGTGGCTGCTAAACTTTCAATTTCAGCCTTTAATTGTTGAATGGTGGTAATCATTGGAAAACGATCTTTAATTCGGAATGCAAAGGTACGGGTTTTTTGCAATTTTCAGCTATCTTTGCCTTCAACAAAACGTGGATTCATTATGCAAATAAAATCATTTCTTCTTTTTCTATCATTAGGAATGTGGCTGTTGACATCAGCCGAAATGAAAAACAATCCCGATCGGATTGCCGGATATTATTATGCCGAAGATGCTGCAACCGGACAATCTTCTCAGATAGAGATATACAGGGCGGCTGACGGGAAATATTATGGAAAGGTTGTTTGGCTACAAGAACCAAACGAAAATGGACGTCCGAAAGTGGATGTGAAAAATCCAGATCAGCAATTGAGAAACAGACCGATGTTGGGGATCCCTTTGTTAAAAGGGTTTTCTTATGTTGCAGATAATGATGAATGGAGTGGAGGAACTATTTACAATCCCGCAAGCGGAAAGACCTATCACTGTATCATGAAATTTGACAAAAAAAATCGCCTGAAAATTCATGGATATATTGGCGCTGCATGGATGGGACTCGGGGAAACTGTCTATTGGCCGAAAGAAGCTGCGCGGAGAAAGTAGGAGAGACAGTGGTTAGAAGCCTTTTATTTTACATATTCAACCTGCATGGAATACTTCCATTGGTCAAAGTAGAGATTTCCATGAGACGATTCAACTTCTCCACGCTGGAAATCGACAGGTTCGCTTCGCATGAAGTGTTTTGGCGGGAAGAATGGTGCGCTGATGGCGTCATTGATAATCAATCGATAGGAGTCGATGCCTGAAACATAGAAATCACGAATGCGACTGTTTCCTGATTGTTGCAATCCAAACGAAACATCTACAGGAACCCATCCAATACCCTCGTAATAGACTTCACTCCAATCGTGCAAATTGACTTCGTTCGGATGCATCATCCAGCCGCTTTGCCATTTCACAGGAATACCTTTGTAACGCGCCATGCTCATGAAAAGAAGCGTTTGCATGCCGCAATCGCCTTTACAATTCGTCAGCACATAATGTGGAATGTTGCTCATCGTGGAATATTCCAATGCTCCCGACCAGATGATATTTTGATTGATCCAGGTGTACAATTTATGAACAATTTCGACAGGTTCTTTTGTTGATCCTACAATGGAGTCGGCTAAGTGCTTTATCTCATTTGAAAAGACAATGTGAGGCGGTTGTTCGGAAATGAAGTCCCGATAGAACTGTGATGAGGTATTGTAAGGAAGAGGAGCCAGTTGCGACAGATCATATGATTGGGCATAAGACCGGTAGGTGAAGATGATTTGAAAAACGGTAGGTTCGCCTTTCTTTGCTTTTTGTTCAAAATAAATGGAACGTTGCTCAACCGAATCAGGTGCTATGGCAGATGTTACCGGAAATGTATGAAGCAATACAACGTTTGTTTGTCTGGCGTGATTTTCCTTCGGATAAGGCATCCAACACCTCAGTGTATCTCCATCTGGAACCACATCAGGCTTTACCGTTATTGTATAAGTTATCTTATAGTCAACGGGATTACTAAGTTGACCATTCTGTTTGGTTTGATCAATCACGGTTGCAGTATGCGTCAACCGAAACTTTGATAGCTCATCTAAAGGCGGTAACGAGTTGGTCATACTCTCTTGAACTTGTTCTAACCTGAGTTTCAAGTTGCTGACTGAACGGGAGAAGTAACGCTTTTCTCCGTTTATCGACCGTGTTTCCAACCAACCTTTTACTTCCCAAGCTTGTTTTTCAGCAGGCGTATAATGAACACCTTGTTTTTGCAACAAAGTATCCACTTCTGATTCCGATAGATTAAAATCATGTTGAATGCGCCGTGAAATTTCAACTAATGAATCAATTTCTTGGTTGTAATGGCTTGCAACTTTTTTGCCGTTATGAATCACATTTTGAAGTTGTTGTAATGCCAAGAAATCTCCATGCTGAAATAGTGCAACAGCATTGTCTCGATGAATGTCTCCTGATTGTGCCATAATAGGTTGATTGAAAAGAAAGATGAGGATAAACAAACAACCCCAACATGTAAGGTTCGCGAATACAGCAGTAATCAATTTTTTTTGAATCATTATCACGATTTTTAAAAGGAGCGCTTGTTTGCAACCTGCTATTTCAGTTCAAGAATTAACGCTGTTTTTGGAGGGATTGTCAGAGAAGACTGAAGCTGATAAGTTTTGCCACTTTCCACATCTGTTCCTTGAGTAAAGCTTTTGATACATTGAGAGAAACGGGTGGTGCTTAAAGTTTGTTCCGTGTCGTTGTTGTTGAGAATTACCATAACCGTTTCTTTGGCATTGAAACGGAAATAGACATACACATCGTTTTGGGGAATATAATGAATCAATTTCCCGGTATGAATCACCTCTTTGTTTTGTCTCCAATGCAACAATTTCGATAAATAGTTGAAATAGTCATTTTGAATGGAAGTTCGTCCGGTTGAAGTAAAGGCATTCAAGGTATCCGTTGCCCAACCACCTGGAAAATCGCGACGAATATCTCCATCACCCATTTCTTTGTTACCAGTCATTCCAATTTCGGTACCATAATAAATCTCGGGGATTCCTCGTGTTGTCATCAGGTAGGCCATTACCATCTTGTATTTATCGATATCGTTTTTGACAAGAAAATTGAAACGCTGTGTGTCGTGATTCTCTGCAAAAACAAGTAAGTTGTTGGTATTGGTATACTGATAGTCGTTAGCAAGTGTATTGTATATCCGTTTCATGCCTGAATCATCACCATTTCCATGATCATTGAAGCATCCCTCAAGAGTTCCCAAAAGAATAAAATCCATCACGGTTGGAAGGTTTGAATTAAAATGGGATGGGTTAATGGCATCTTTTTGCCAATAGGCAATTTGTGAAGTTTCACGTGCCCACGTTTCTCCTACGATATTAAAATGAGGATATTCAGTTGTGATCGCTTTTGCCCATTTTGCCATTGGTTCTTCATCACAATAAGGATAGGTGTCCATGCGAATGCCGTTAATGCCGGAATACTCAATCCACCAAATTGCATTTTGAGTTAAATAGGTCAACATATATGGGTTGTTTTGATTCAGGTCAGGCATGGAGTGATCAAACCAACCGTCAACGAAGTTTTTTCTATCAATGGTCGAAGCATGTGTATCTGCAACAGTGCTCATCTGCCAATTGGTTTGCGTGTAGGTTGGGAATTGGTGAATCCAATCGGGCATAGGTAAATCTTTCATCCACCAATGGTTAATTCCGCAATGATTTGCTACCATGTCCATAATTACTTTGATGCCTTGTTGGTGACATTTGTTGACAAAATGCACGTAATCTTCGTTACTGCCGAAACGTGGATCGATTTTGTAGTAATCTGTGATGGCGTACCCGTGATAAGTATAAGCTTTGTTATTGTTTTCAAGAAGTGGAGTGCTCCATACGGCTGTAACACCCAAATCTTTCAAATAATTCACATGTTCATCCATTCCGAGAATATCACCTCCGTGACGACCATAATTAATAGTTCGATTTGCTTGTTCGATCATAGATGGAACATTATCATTAGCGGTTGTCCCATTTGCAAAACGATCGGGCATAAGTAAGTAAATGACGTCAGCACTGGTAAATCCTTCTCGCTGAGAGGATCCTTTAGCGCGCGCCTTTAACTCATAAATGCAGGTCTCGAACGTTTTCCCTCTTTCTTTGAAATCAATCGTAAATTTCCCCGGTTTAGAGATTTTTGAATCAATCAAAAGATCAAGAAAAAGATAGTTGGGGCTGGACACTTTATGCACAGCGATCAATTGTACTCCAGGATAGTGAAGCGATACATCGGTTTTTGAAATGTCAGCACCATGAACTAAAATTTGTAGATGCGGGCTTTTCATGCCAATCCACCAAAAAGCAGGTTCAACGTGATCTACTTGTGCGTAAACTCCCATTGACAGGAGAAGTAAGATAAAGGGGATAAGCTTTTTCATTGAAGTTAGTATAAAAAGATTTTGCGGTGTTTTTGAACGTGCAATGTCGGGTTAATGCTGTGGGTCAATATATCGTTTTGTGATTTCATTATAGGCATCAATACGGCGATCACGAAAGAATGGCCATATTCGACGCACGCTTTCATTTCTGCTGAAGTCAATGTCAACAAGCAGTGTTGTCTCTTGATCGAAAGTTGCTTGAGCAAGCCATTCTCCTTGTTGCCCTACTGCAAAACTGTTCCCCCAAAATGTAATGCCGTTGGTTGCTCCTGAAGGATCTGCTTCGTATCCTGTCCGGTTTACAGCAATCAGAGGAATACCGTTAGCAATAGCATGCCCCCGTTGGATCGTTTGCCATGCTTCCACTTGCCGGTTTTTTTCTTCATCAGAATCAGTCGATTCCCAACCAATTGCTGTTGGATAAATAAGTATGTCCGCGCCGGCTAATGCCATCAAGCGAGCTGCTTCCGGATACCATTGATCCCAACAGATCATGACGCCTAACTTTCCAACACTGGTTTTTATAGGAGAAAACCCTAAGTCACCTGGTGTAAAATAAAACTTTTCATAGTAAGCAGGATCATCCGGAATGTGCATTTTACGGTATTTCCCGGCAATGGAACCATCTTTCTCAATCACTATGGCGGTATTATGGTATAATCCTGCAGTTCGTTTCTCAAACAATGAAAGTACCAACACAATGCCTAACCGTTTAGCCAATATACCAAAATATTCGGTGGATGTACCCGGAATTTCTTCTGCTAAATCAAATTGGTCAGTATCTTCGGTTTGACAAAAATAGAGGCTGTTGTGGAGTTCAGATAGCACAATAAGTTTAGCCCCTTCTCTGGCTGCTGATTCGATATGCTTTTCTAACTTGGAGATGTTTGATAGCTTGTCTGCAGAATGAGTGATTTGAATGAGAGCTGCTTTCATGATTTATAAAAATTTATCAGGGTATTGCATAGTGACACAGTGTAATGAACCGTGTTGCCTGATTAATGGCAGGCAATTGATACCTATTATCTTACGATCGGGGAATGCAGCTTGAAGTTGCTTCATGGCAATGGTGTCTTTGGATGAATTGTAAGTTGGCACCAGAATGGCACTATTTATAATCAGAAAATTGGCATACGTTGCGGGAAGTCGTTCTTCGTTGCAATACACAGGGTCAGCCATTGGTAATTGGATGAGGTTGTAGGCTTCTCCTTTCAAAGTCATAAAGTTTTTTAGTTCTGACTCCATGTGTTGTAACTCATCAAAATGTTCATCTTTTGGGTTGTCACATTTTACGTAAGCAATCGTGTCAGGGGTGCAAAAACGTGACAAAGTATCAATATGGCTTCCTGTATCGTCGCCTGCTAAATAACCATGGTTCAACCATAAAACACGTTTCAATCCGAAAGTTTCTTTTAAATAGAATTCAATTTCCTCTTTTGTTTTGCCATCGTTCCGATTAGGAGAAAGAAGACAACGTGCAGTAGTTAGCAGCGTTCCTTTTCCGTCCGATTCGATGCTACCACCTTCTAATACGAAATCTAACTTGTTTTGATATGATACATTGGTTTTGAAAGCATGTTTCTCAACTAATTTGCGTGTTATTAAGTTGTCGTTGCAAGCGGCAAACTGAAGTCCCCATCCATTGAAGGTGAAATCAAGAAGCACAGGAATATTATTTTTAAAAACCGAGATTGGAGCATGATCGCGTGCCCATGTGTCATTGGAGGGGATTTCGTAAAATGAGATATTCTTGAGGTCAAATGCTTCTTCAAATTGATGAATTACCGTCTTTTTGTTCGGACAAACTATACAAACATTTTCCTGCTTTGCTATCTCCTTTGCAATGGATACAAAACATGGAATCACTTCATCGATCATTTCGCTCCAATCGGTCTTTTCGTGAGGCCAGGTGAGTTGTACTCCGCTTTGTAGTTCCCACTCTGCGGGAAATCGGATAGGCGTTGTCTGTTGATTCATAGTACAAAAGTACCATTATTTTTTTGAATTTTCTACCTGCTTTTGGCGCTATTTCATCCTTTTATCTTTGCAAACGATACAATTTCCAATATCAGGAAAAAGATTTGTCATGATAAAGGCTTGTTTTTTCTCTTCAAAAAAACGAGGGAGAATGATAATTTCATTCTCCCTCGGGTCATCTTATACTTGCGTACTAAGTATTTCTTACATTCCTAAGCGCTTTTTTAGACCAGCCAATTCAACCTTCAATTCTTTAGGTAGATGGCTCCCGAATATTTCATAGTGTTTTTCAATTAAAGCAACTTCATCTTTCCATTCATCAACATTCACTGCTAATGCTTTTTCAATTTGATCTGCTTTCATATCTAACCCTATCGTGTTAATTGCATTTGGAGCAGGAATTTTACCGATTGGAGAATCAACAGTTTTTCCTTGTCCATTGCAACGATCAAAGATGTATGCCAACACACGGCTGTTTTCCCCATAACCGGGCCATAACCATTTACCGTTATCTTTACGGAACCAGTTCACGAAGAAAATCTTCGGTAACTTGTCGGCAGTTGTTTTTTCTCCAATTTCAATCCAATGACCAAAATAATCTCCCATGTTGTATCCACAGAATGGAAGCATAGCAAATGGGTCACGACGCACACCTGCTTTCAACCCAATGGCGGCGGCAGTAACTTCTGAACCAACAATCGATCCCATGAATACACCATGATTCCAACTGGTTGATTCATGAATGAGGGGAACTGTGGAAGGACGGCGTCCTCCAAATAGGATTGCAGAAATAGGAACACCTGCAGGATCTTCCCATGCAGCATCAATAGCAGGGCATTGATAAGCTGGCGCTGTAAAGCGAGCGTTGGGGTGGGCGCAAGGTTCTCCCAATGCCGGATCAAATACACGTCCTTTCCAGTCAATGGTACCTGCTGGGCAATCCGTTCCAATACCTTCCCACCAAATATCTCCATCAGGTGTAACGCCTACATTTGTGAAAATTGTATTTGCGCTTGCTGAAAGCATAGCGTTAGGATTAGTGTCCATGGAAGTGAAAGGTGCAACACCAAAGAATCCAGCTTCGGGATTGATGGCATATAAGCGGCCATCTTCTCCAAATTTCATCCATGCAATGTCGTCACCAACTGTTTCAACCTTCCACCCTGGAATGGTAGGGATGAGCATGGCTAAGTTAGTTTTACCACAAGCTGATGGAAATGCTGCGGCAATATATTTCTTTTCTCCTTTTGGATTAGTAATACCCAAAATGAGCATGTGTTCCGCCATCCAGCCTTGATCTTTTGCCATTTTCGAAGCAATACGCAAAGCGAAACATTTTTTTCCTAACAAGGCGTTTCCTCCATAACCTGAACCAAACGACCAAATTTCATAGGTTTCTGGGAAATGTGAAATATATTTCTTTTCAATAGGTGCACAAGGCCATTTGCTGTCTTTTTGACCAGGTTCTAATGGAGCACCAACAGAGTGCATGGCAGGGATAAATGTTCCATTCTCGCCCAAAATATCTAATACCTTTTTCCCCATACGTGTCATGATGCGCATATTAACCACAACATAAGGAGAATCTGTTATTTCAACGCCAATGTGTGCGATTTTTGAACCGAGAGGACCCATTGAAAATGGAATAACGTACATGGTACGACCTTTCATACATCCCTTATAGAGAGCTTTCAATGTAGCCTTCATTTCGTCCGGT
>Ga0326727_10021457_pt1 | contig 12648 bp, 9 predicted proteins | sample MB2enrmetagenome_FD_207643 | JGI IMG/M metagenome (GOLD analysis project Ga0326727, IMG submission 207643) | Lab enriched peat soil microbial communities from McLean, Ithaca, NY, United States - MB29MY | ecosystem: Environmental > Terrestrial > Soil > Wetlands > Peat | place: USA: New York...
TGGCAGGTTCTGGATGATCCAATAAAAAGTGCCTGCGTGGGAGTCTTCGATGTAGACAGGGAGATTGGCGGGAGTGCTTGCGAGTGCAGCACCGCCTGCAAACAGCAGCCACAAAACAGCGGTTACACGCCAGGGCATGTCTAGCGGGCTCCATGAACCTGCGGTTTTTGCTTGAGTCTCTTTCTTAAGAGAATTTCGCTAATACAGGTGTCGTTATACTTGCTACCCGGATAGACCTTTTTCACCGTCAGAGTGATCGTCTGGGCATCGCCAACGTATTTCCCGAGATCGATCAATTCATAGCCTTTGTAAGAATACGGGCCGAAGGAATTGTACTCGTCGGGCAAGGTGGCCGTGACCCTGTGACTACCGTTAACCACGACTTCCAATTCCTGCACCCGGTTGTTTGCGAAGTAGACCTTCTTTGACTTCGCATAACCGGGGATGATGGCGACCTCGTTCACGTGTTCGGGTTTGGTCAGGGTCAGCGTGATGCTTTCATTCAGGCCGCCGTTTCTTGCCGCCACCCAGGCGGTTTCGCTTTTTGTGTCATTGATGTTCGTGACCGGATACCCGGTTTTCTCTGAGGTAGCCTTCGGGGTATAGCCATGGAAATCAAAGTAGTATTTGTTGCCCTGGAAGGAATACCAACTGGATTCATTTTTGTCCAAGGAACTGTAGTTGGAGATTATTGAGAATTTGTTGTTCATGCAGACTTCGATGTTGTCATCCAAAGTCGGTTTCAGATTGGTGAATTCCCAAACAAAACCCCCGGGTATTCTTCTGAAGCGGTTGCCCGGTTTGATCGTAATGGAGTTGGGATCGATGGTGATGGCGCTGAGCGTCACTTTCCCCCTCTGAATAGGCCCTTTCCATGTGTTGGCGGTGGACAAGAGATAGCGGAAATGGTCGTCGTTCCAGTCGGAATCCTCGGAGTACCCGCCCTCGCTGAATTCATAGAGAGATTCGTATTGGATCTTGATGTTCTTGCTCTCTCCTTTTTCGAAGTGGACAGTGGAACTCAGCCAAAGCATTCGGGGAGTGCCCCCAAGACCGTCTGCGACATTATCAGCTATGTTCACCATGTCTTGGTCAAACACCCGCTTCCAATTCTTCACATCGCCCTTTTCGGTTCGGTAGGGAATTGCTTTTCCATCCGCCGTGAACTGGTAGTCTTCAATCTCAACGCACTTGCTTCCTTTGGTTGCGACGCCGAGGCAGGGAAAGCCTGCCGTAACATCCACGGCATTGCCGGTGTTCCTCAGAACGTATTCGACCTGGACCTTCGCACGGTCGCGGTACAAACGAATCATCAGGTCCTCATTCTGCATTTCTATCTGATCTGTTCCCACCGCCCTAAAGGCGCCTGTGGCGACACTTCCTCCAGCTTCGCCACCCCAGTTGGCAGAGAGTGTCGAAGCACACAAGACAAAGAGTGCACATATCAATGAAGAGGTTTTCATAGCGGCTCCTTAATTGATCTTCTGGACGACTCCACTCCCCGGAAAAACCAGAGACGTTTGTTTCAAATTCTGGAGTGTTAAGTTCTGGATCATTTTATAGGTACGTCCGCTGCTGTCCAATACTGGAATCCCATATTGGATGTCATAGCTCGCGATACGGGCAGACCGGAAATCACCCTTTTCATCCAAATCGATTGAGATTGAATAGCCGGGGGCATGGGCGTTCCTTTCTGCGCCGGGGTAATCGAAAAGGAAGTTTCCCAGGGAATATACAATCAGCTTGTTCTTATACAGCTCAAGGCCTCGGGGCACGTGCGGGCTATGCCCCAGAACCAAATCCGCACCGGCATCGATGCAGCGGTGACTGAACTCGACCACATCGCCGCGCTTTTCCTCACCGAAATATTCCATCGCCCTCGGAATCCAGTAGCCATGGCGGTTCTCGCCGCCCATATGAGCCGATACAATAACGATCTCATCGTGTTTTTTTGATGACAGCCGGAATGGCATCAAGGTTGTTGACGTTGTTCTCGCTGCTGAAGGAGAAGCCAATGATTCGCACATGGAGACTGTTTATCTCGGCCACAACGCCGTGACCCTCCCGGCCAGCGACCCAGAGTCCCCGCTGAGCCAGGAGCGCAAAGGTCTTTTGGTAGCTCTGTTCACCTAGATCCAGCGAATGGTTGTTGGCAAGACTGAGGATATTGAACCCCATGTCTTTCAAGAGTCCGACTGATTCGACGGGCACTGAGAACTTCCACGGATCGGGGGACTCGGACCCGGCAAGAACACCCTCGAAGTTGCCGAAAACAAGATCGCCCTTGAGTTTGATCCTTCGAATCTCATTCTGCCGGTTCTTGGCAAACTCTCGCGTAATCCTCACATCGCCCACAGCGGTTACGGTGAGCACGGCCTTCTCTTGTGCCAACGCGACGAAGGGACCAGAACTACTCAGGAAAATCACGAAAACCAGCGTAGCAAGGCGGAGCATGGCAGGGGCGATACGAGCTGGACGGCGAGCGGGTAGCCACGGCACGGCCCTTGTGCCGTGGGCCTTCGTGTCAAACGCGATACGATTCCGGCAAATGAACATAGTCGATATGCATTCGGGTAGTCTTTGACTTCTTCTTTATCCGAGGGGAATTTGTGGTGGCTTGACCACGGCCATCGTTCCCTTGCCGCCGCCACTCGCTCGTATTCCGAGGGTGAGAGGGGAGCAATCGCTCGGCGAAGATTGACCGTAACAAGAAAGATCCGATCCGACCGATGCAGGCGATGCACCTGCGAAACACCCTCATCCTACCACCTCTTCTGCCGGTGAAGAACCCACGGCACAAAGGCCGTGCCGTGGCTACCCGCTCTCAATTCCAGTGCGCAATCTCAGCTTGGTGGAGAGATGCTGCATACATGAAAGGCAATGTATGCGCCACCCGACATAGGTCAGGAGTTTTGAAGGCCGTTGTGGTGTATGGCGCGAGCGGCGGCCAGTTGCCGCCTCGAACGCTGGTATGCCTCGCGCAACGTCCGGACGTAGTGGTCCGCGTCACGCGTCGGTTTGGGAATGCGCAATCCATCCACGCACTGTTTTACCAGCCGCACAGCGGAATCAAGAGCGACCCGATGTCCCGTCGTGACATAAATGGGGTGCACGCCGTCGCGCGTCCGCAAAACCACGCCGACGCGTTCTCCATCCAGCATCAGGGGTGTTGTTGACCCCGCCTTTTCTCCGGGCTCGCTGTGCTCGCCCACCAGCAACGACTTGGCGCAGCCGATGGTGGGCTTATCCAGCAAGATCCCAATGTGACATGCGAGGCCGAACCTGCGCGGGTGCGCGAGTCCGTGTCCGTCGATCAGGATAAGGTCCGGCTCTCGCCTCAGCCGGGCGAAGGCCGCGAGCAGCACAGGGCTCTCCCGGAAGGAAAGCAGGCCGGGGACGTAAGGAAAACGGAGCTTGCGCCGGGCCATCCGGCGCTCCACTTCCACCAGGTCAGGAAAGCGATAGACAATGACGCCGGCGAAAGCAATTCCTGTTTCGGGGTCAAACGCCATGTCCGCGCCGGCAATGTAGCGGATGTCGCCAAACCGGTCTTGCAGTTCCACTCGCTCGCGCAAGCTTTCCTGAAGGCGAATAGCTTCGCGGGGCGTCAGGTCCCAGCGCGTTGCGATCGTTGGCTTCATCACCATGTACATATTCTATCGCAGAGAGTGCCGGACCACCCACGCTACTCCGTCGCTCAGTTTTCGGGTCCGTGGGATGCCACGTTGACTTCAAGTGCATGTGTCGTCAATAATGCGGGCCATGAATCGCCGATCCTTTCTCCGTTCCGCCGCCTTGCTTGCGGCTGGGTGCCCTGCGCTGAGCTCAAAGGCGGCGGCTCCGAGCCTCGTTCCCTTTGGCGCTGTGCCGACGGCCCGCCAGCTTGCCTGGCACGAGATGGAGTTCTACGGCTTCCTTCATTTGACGGTGAATACGTTTACGGACAAAGAGTGGGGCGAGGGGGACGAAGATCCATCCATCTTCCAACCTGCGGGTTTCGATCCGGATGCGATTGTGGAAGCGTTGAAGGCTTCCGGCATGCGCGGCGTGATTCTGACCTGCAAGCATATCGACGGGTTCTGCTTGTGGCCCACGAGGACGACGGACCACTCGGTTCGGAGCAGTTCCTGGCGCGGCGGGAAAGGAGACGTTGTAAGGGATATCTCCGAGGCGGCCAGGCGGCACGGCTTGAAGTTTGGGATCTACCTTGCTCCCTGGGATCGCAACAATGCGAGTTATGGCAGGCCGGAATACATCAAGCTCTACCGGCAGCAATTGACTGAATTGCTGACGCAATACGGCCCCATCTTCGAGGTGTGGCACGACGGCGCGAACGGTGGGACGGGATACTACGGCGGGGCGCGTGAGAAGCGCACGATTGACAAGCATCGTTACTACGATTGGCCTCGAACCTGGGAGCTTACGCGCACCTTGCAGCCGAACGCGGTGATCTTCAGTGATGTCGGACCGGATGTGCGTTGGGTCGGCAACGAAACCGGCGCGGCCGGAGATCCGTGCTGGGAGACGTTCACCCCGGTGGGCGAACATGGCGGTCCCCCAGCTCCAGGCGATGTCATGATGAGCGAATCGAATCACGGGACCCGCAACGGTTCCCAGTGGGCGCCGCCTGAATGCGACGTGTCGATCCGGCCCGGCTGGTTTTGGCACGCGAGCGAGAATGACAAAGTCAAGACGCCACGCCAGCTCCTCGATCTGTACTACGCTTCCGTCGGCCGTGGCGCTAGTTTGCTGTTGAACGTTCCGCCCACCCGAGCTGGATTGCTGGACGAGAGGGATTGCGCATCCTTGCGCGAGTTCGGGCGGCTTACGCGGCAAATCTTCGCCAGGAATTTTGGGGCGCGAGCGAAAATCACGGCGAGCACTGTCCTGGGTAACGATCTCGCTCGCTTTGGCCCGAATCATCTGCTGGACGGCAAGCGGTCCACTTTCTGGACGCCAGAGGCCGGAGATGCAACTCCTTGTTTGACGATTGATTTTCCGGAGGCTCGATCCTTTAACGTCATTGGCATTCGAGAGGCCATTCAATACGGGCAGCGTATTGGCGGCGTCACCATCGAGCGGTGGGACTCCGGGTCATGGCGTCCCCTGGCGACGGCAACCAGCATCGGATCTCGTCGGCTGATTCGCCTCCTTCAGCCGGTAACCGCGGTGCGGTTGAGGCTGCGCATTACCGAGAGTGCAGCGCCTCCCGCACTGACTGAGCTGGCGTTTTTTGTGGAAGCTTGATCTGTTTCGGACTTTCAATGAAGCGTCTCATCTATGAGTTCAAAGCGCGGTTGAACGGCGAGGAGCAGGTGCGCGCGGCGCTCAAGAAACTGAACGCCCGGTTCATCGGGACTGACCACCAGATCGATACTTATTTCCGTGTCGCATCCGGCCGGCTGAAAGTGCGTGAAGGCCGGATCGAGAACGCATTGATCTTCTACCGGCGCGAGAATGCCCGGCGTGCCCGCCGGTCGGCCGTTGAACTGATGCTCCTCCCTCCGCGGAATTCAATGAGGGCAATCCTCGATCACTCCCTCGGAACGCTGGCCGTCGTGGACAAGCGCCGCGAGATTTACTTCGTCAAGAATGTGAAGATTCACTTGGACAGCGTCCGCGGCTTGGGCAAGTTTGTGGAGGTCGAGGCCATTTCACGGACGAACGACTTGAAGAGAATACGAACGCAAGCGCGCCAGTTCCAGGAACAGTTTGGCATCACCTCGAAGGATATCGTCGCCGAGTCGTATTCCGATTTGATCCTGATGAAGAGTGCCGGGACCGGCAGGAACCACCGCTCCGGAGAAACTGCTTTGAGGCCGGAATGAAAGATGGCCGGGTCGATCTGGCCCGGCGTACCTGATCGGAAGAACCTCCGGCAAGTCGGACGGGCGGGTGCGCAGGCTTTCTGCTTACTGCCCTTTGAGCGTTCGGTCGAGGAAGGCGATCGTGCGCGCCCAGGCATTCTCGGCTGCCGCTGCCTGATATCCCAGGTGGTTGTCGGGGTTTTCGAAGGCGTGGCCTGCACGATCATAGATCTTCACATCAATAGACTTTTGCCCCGCCTTCATTGCATTTTCAAATGCCTCGACAGCGGCGGGGCGGACCACGCGGTCCTCAGCCCCGAAGTTCCCCAGCACGGGCGCGTGGATTTTCCGAATGTCATCCTTATTCGTGGGCAGGGAACCGTAGTTCACGACGCAGGCGGCCAGCTTCGGTTCATGAATGGCCAGCAGCAGGGCAAACCCACCGCCCATGCACCATCCGACGGACCCGATCTTATCTTTACGGACGTCGGGCCGGGAGGCCAGGTAATCAAAGGCAGCCTTGAGATCACTAAGGACTTGGTCCTCGGGCAAGTCACGGGCGAGCTCGTTCGCCAGGTTGGGATCATAGACAACTTTGCCGCGATAAAGGTCTACCGCGAGTGTGACGTATCCTGACGCGGCGAGTTCCTGAGCCTGTCCCTTGACCCAGTCGGTCAGCCCCCACCACTCATGAATAACCACCAGGGCGGGATGAGGCGGAGGGGAATCGGGGACCGCAAGATATCCGGACACGGTCCCGTTAGCGCTCGGGTAGCTGACGGTCTCCGTCTTTACGGGGAGACCTAATGCGGTTGAGGAAAGAGCAATGACCAGCCAAGCGATCCAAAAAGTCAATCGTACACGGTACATGGCTCACCTCCGCAGGCGGGCTTGCGGGAATCATGGCCCCAGGTCGGAAGACTCGTACTTCGCCTCCTGCCCTTGATACGCTTCGGACTGAAGGGTCCGAAGGACAGAGGGCGCTACCGCTGTAGTATAATCACGCTTCGCGTTTTGTGCCCTGAAATCTCGGATTCGATCGGGCCGGTTTCAGGTTGTGCCGGGACCGCAATGATCGCGGAAAAAGAATATTGCCGATGAAGTTCTCTCGCCGTTATCTCGTGGGTTCCTCTGCTGTGTTGCTGGGATCAAAGCTGCTCGAGGCTCTCAGCACGCCTCTTTGGCGGTGGACGGGTGAGCCTGCACTGCAGGCGGCCACCGTTCCCCTTTCTGATGAATCGTCGCCGGTCACCTTTGTCGACGTGGCGGAGGAGGCGGGGCTGGCCGTTGCCAATGTCTGGGGTGGAGTGAAAAGCAAGAAGTACATTATTGAGGCCAAGGGCAGCGGCTTGGCCTTTTTCGATTACGACAACGATGGCTGGTTGGACATCTACCTGACCAACGGCGTTCGTTTTGAAGAAACCTACGAGCCCGGGAAAGCGCCCATTCAGCATCTTTTCAAGAACAACCGGGATGGAACGTTCACCGACGTGACGGAGAAGTCCGGGCTGGGACGGACGGGCTGGGGCACGGGCGTGTGCGTCGGCGACTATGACAATGACGGATGGGATGACCTGTTCTGCTGTTACTGGGGCCACAACATCCTCTGGCACAACAACGGCGACGGAACCTTTACGGAGGTGACGAAGAAGGCGGGGCTTTGGGAAGATCGCGTCCGCTGGGGTTCGGGTTGCACCTGGCTCGACTATGACCGGGACGGATTGCTGGATCTGTTTGTCTGCAATTACATCGAGCTGGATATCAGCAAAGTGCCGGTGCCCGGCTCGTCGGGCAATTGCCAGTGGAAAGGGATTCCCGTCATGTGCGGCCCGCGTGGGCTTCCCGGGGGGATGAACATCCTTTACCACAACAACGGCGACGGGACGTTCACCGACGTTTCGGAAAAGGCCGGCATCCTGAAACCTGGCCCGCGCTATTCGATCACCGGCGTATCCTATGATTTTGATAACGACGGGTGGCCGGACATCTATGTGGCCGTGGATTCGCAGCCGAGCATTCTGTTTCACAACAACCACGATGGGACTTTCACGGATAACGCGGTCATGGCGGGGTGCGCGTATAACGAGGACGGACAGGAACAGGCGGGGATGGGCGTCGGCGTTGGGGACTACGACTGCGACGGATGGCTGGACATCTTCAAAACCAATTTCACCGACGACACCCCGGATCTTTATCACAACAATGGGGACGGGACCTTCACCGACGCGACGTTCGTGGCCGGCCTGGGCGTCAACACGCAGTACGTTTGCTGGGGGGCGGGATTCATGGATTACGACAACGACGGGTGGACGGACATCTTTCACGTTACCGGCCAGGTTTATCCTGAAATCGAGAGTTACCATCTTGATTCCGCCTTCAAGAGTCCGCGCATCGTTTACAGGAATCTTGGCAACAGCAAGTTCAAGGACGTTTCGGCCCAGATGGGACCGGGGGTGACTGAGAGATTCTCCAGCCGCGGCTCCGCCTACGGCGACTATGACAACGACGGAGATGTGGACGTCCTGGTCCTCAACATGAATGACCGGCCCTCTTTGCTGCGGAACGACGGCGGGAACAAGAAGAACTGGATCAAGCTGAAATTGATCGGCACTCAATGTAATCGCACGGCCATCGGCGCTCGCGTGCGCGTGGTGACGGGAAGACACGCCCAGATGGATGAAGTCCACTCGGGAACCAGCGTCATGTCACAGAGCGATCTGCGCCTTCATTTCGGCTTAGGGGACGCCCAAGCCGCCGATCTGATCGAAATCAAATGGCCCACCACGCAGAAGATTGAAAGGTTTACGTCGGTCGAAGCCAATCAGATCCTGACCATCAAGGAAGGGACCGGGATCATCAAGGCGGAACGGTTGGAAAAAACGGGGGTCCTGAAGCGCCTGAAGTAGCGTGAAAGGACATTAACCCACATTTCCAATTTAAACGCTACCTCCGGATCTTCGCCATCATCAATATTCATAAGTGTGTGTACGCGATGAAGCCTCTCGGAGGTAGAAACCCAGCCGGGAAGGAGAAGTGGCGAGGCTGGCCGCAATCCATTGATTCCATCCCGAACCCGGACGGCCGGCTGCCAGGTGGCGCGTTGGAACCGGGAATGCCAAATTGTGGTTTGGGAACGAATCGGTAACTGTATACTGCCCTTTCTTGGGATGGATGCCAAGATGGAAATTCGGGACTAGAAGATAGCGATCATTAAAACAAAACTACTGACAGGGCGAGGGAAACATGAAGTCTACTCAACGGATTTCCACATTGCTTCTCGTGGTGTTCACTCTTGTCCGGGCAGGGCGCGGTCAGACAGCGCCTCAGGTGAAACCACCCTCGCCGCGCGATTTTGTGATCATGGCGTGGGGGACTTCGCCGTCGGACCCGGAACAACTTGCGGGCATGAAAGAGGCAGGACTGAACGTCTCCGGGTTTTGTAGCCTCCAAGACCTGGACCGGGCAGAAGCTGCCGGGCTGTCCTGTCTTGTGGATGATGAACGGGTGAATGGTTACGATTGGGACAAGCTACCGCCGGATGCCGAACTTCGGCAGCGGGTCGACACTGCGGCGCTCGAAATCAAGCATCGTCCTGCCGCGCTTGGGTTCTTTCTGCGGGACGAGCCCAGCGCGGCTTTGATGCCGGGACTCGGCCGGGTAATGGCTTTAGTAAAGGAGGCGTTGCCGGACCGCTGGTCATACGTAAACCTTTTCCCGACGTACGCCAACGCGCAACAACTTGGAACCGCTGACTATGCGACGTACGTGAGGACGTTTCTTCGCGACGTCCAACCGCCCTTCATTAGCTGGGATAACTACTCACTTACCGACGGCAAAATGCTCGACAGATTTTATACGAACCTCGAAGTCATCCGGCGTCTGGCGCTCGAGGCTGGGGTTCCGTTCTGGAATTGCATTCTCGGTAATTCCCATTTCTTTTACATGGAACCATCGGACGCGACGCTGCACCTCCAGGTGTACAGCACGTTGGCCTATGGCGGCCGGGGCATCCAGTACTTCACCTACATAACACCGGAAGTCGGAAATTATCGGCTGGGGGCGCTCGATCCCTTTGGCTACCGTACCCCAACCTGGGGCATGTTACGCCGGGTAAACCTGGAGATTCACGCGCTGGCGCCGTGGCTGGTCCACCTCACGAGCACCGGCGTCTATCACTCTGACCCGGTGCCTGAAGGGTCGCAACCGATGAGTGGAAGCCGGTGGGTGGCACAGGTGACCGCCTCAACTGTGGATAAGTCGGTGGCGGCGCGTTACCTTCTGGGCGAATTCAAGGGGCAGGATGGCAGCCCTTACCTGATGCTCGTCAATCGCGATCTCTCTCACTCGATGAACTTCTCAATCAGGCTGAAACAGCCGCAGATGCATATAAAGCGGATCTCCCCTTACACGAGCCACGAAGAGGACCTTGGCGGCGAAATGGATTGGCTGGCTCCCGGCGCAGGGATTCTGTTAAAGCTGCTATGAGCTGTGCTCGTTGCCCTCAGGGACTTGAAGGGCGGCATCCTGCCGCCAGTGTAATCCGCAGTCTCATGCACCAAGAGGGAGCTACTTTTCCCCACCAGCCATCTACCACCTGCCATGTTATGCAGATAGATGGACGATGGCTTTGACCAAGCCGTCACGGTAATCGGCCATCAGGTCGAAGGCGTGTTTCGTCTCGGCAGGGAGAAATGGTGTGTCACAAGTTAATCGATGTTTATTACGCCGCTTGCAACAAGTTTGATAGGTGTCCAGCCCTTTAGGAAGCCCAAACCATCGTTTCAGGAGCCGTCGGTAGTGAGCTGCCGATGAGCAATACGGTTGTGGTGTCCTATGGAATGGGATCCTTTTCGAAACGTACGTCATTCCCGCCCTTCGCTTGTCATTCTGAGCCCTTCGCCTGTCATCCTGAGCGAAGCGAAGGATCTCGCTCTGCTCTGGGTGAACATCCAGCGGGAATTCGGTCCGTCGGCGGCGCATTTCCAATGGCTTGCGGAGTGGATTCGCGCTTTCGCGGGGATGGCTGCGCCTGGGAACACCCGTGTCGCGCAAATGACACCACTATCTGCCACCGTGAGTTCTGGCATTCGGTGCCCTCAAGAGTGTAATCTCACGATTTCGGGCAGGAGGATCCATGAAGAGAACCGGCTTGATCGTACTGATGCTGATTACCCTCCCGGCATTCGCGCAGGCGCCGCCTCGGACGGCCACCCGTCCCAGGATCGGTCTGGCGCTGGAAGGCGGCGGGGCGAAGGGTCTCGCGCACATTGGTGTGCTCTTGTGGCTGGAAGAGCACCATATCCCGGTTGACTATATCGCGGGGACCAGCATGGGAGGACTGGTGGGAGGGCTCTATGCCATGGGGATGCGCCCCGACGAAATGCGAAAGCTGGTGGGGTCACTCAACTGGTCTGAACTTTTGGCGGGCGAGACACCTTACCAGGCTCTGGCGTATCGCCGCAAAGAAGACCGCCGGGATTATCCCAACTCGATGGTGGTGGGCCTGAAGCACGGGGTCATGGTCGCCAGTGGGCTGAATTCCGGCAGCCGTGTCTCGCTGGAGCTGGACCAACTCACGCTGCCTTACTCCGGCCTGAAAAGTTTTGATGATCTTCCCATCCCCTTTCGTTGCGTCGGCACGGACTTGGTGAGCGGGCATGCACAAGTTTTCGATTCCGGCCCCATGGGAATGGCCTTGCGCTCCACCATGTCCCTCCCGGCCATCTTTTCTCCCGTGAGGAAGCATGGTGAGGTGATCGCGGATGGAGGTCTGCTGAACAACCTCCCTGTGGACGTAGTTAAGGCCATGGGTGCGGATATCGTGATTGCCGTCCATCTCGATACCGGCAAGGTGCGTCCGAAGGAGGTCCGCTCAATGCTTGACGTGGCGGGGCGGTCCATTGCCGTGATGATCGACGCCAATGAACTTCACAACATGCTGGCGGCGGATGTGCTGTTGAGCGTGGATGTTTCGAAGTACGACACGCTGGATTTTGGCCAGGCGGAGCAGATTGTCCCGAAGGGATACGATGCGGCGAAGGCCAAGGCTGCCATGCTTCAGAGGCTCTCGGTGAACGACGCGGAGTGGAAGCGATATCGCGCGGCGGTCGAGGCGCGGCGTCTCACTCCGCAGGTCACACCCCGATTCGTTGAGGTCAAAGGCGTGACCCCCGCTGAATCGCGCGAGATCCAACCCTCCCTGGCGGGTTTCGCCGGCAAGCCTCTCGAACCGGCACAGCTCGAAAGCGCCCTCACACGCCTCATCGGCGACGGCAGATTTGAGAGTGCAAGCTACAGCATCGAGCAGCGCGGGAGTGAGGATGGCCTGCTGATCCACTTCACACCCATGGACTACGCCCCGCCGGCGATTTACCCCGCGTTCGAGGTGGATGGCAGTGATCTGAAGGACGTTCGATTCACTCTGGGCGGACGCCTCTCGATGCTCGACGTGGGAGGCTACCGGTCAGAGGTGCGGGTAGACGCTTCCGTGGGCAGCGTCTACCAGCTTCGAGGCGAGTACTACCATCCCTTCAGCCCCCACAGCCGCTGGTTCGTCGCGCCGCACGGCTACGTGAGCAACGAGGGATTCAACATGTTCTCTCGCGCGGACCTGGTTTCCGACTACCGCCTGAGTCGCGTCGCGGGGGGCGTGGACGTGGGCTACGAGTTTGGACGCTTCAGCGAGGTGCGGCTCGGCTACGACGATGGCTACTTCCGAGCAGACCTCCAGGTGGGCGAGCCAACGCTCGGCACGCTGCGGGGCAGGATGGGCACGACCACGCTGCAGTACCATCTGGACCACCTCGATAATGCGGTGATCCCGCGCAACGGTGAGGCCGTC
>Ga0326727_10021458_pt1 | contig 12647 bp, 14 predicted proteins | sample MB2enrmetagenome_FD_207643 | JGI IMG/M metagenome (GOLD analysis project Ga0326727, IMG submission 207643) | Lab enriched peat soil microbial communities from McLean, Ithaca, NY, United States - MB29MY | ecosystem: Environmental > Terrestrial > Soil > Wetlands > Peat | place: USA: New York...
CCTCACTGCTGGCAGGGTAAAAGGCTCGGGATGCAATTCAAATCGTGGACAGGCAAGAATCGGCGCAACTCGTGGTTTAAGTATGAGTTGCAGACGATGAAGATGGATTTAACCGGACACTACTGAGTCGCGAATGCTTTTAAGAGAACTGGCAGCTCTTGAGGAGCCGACTTTCTTGACAAAGCGCTCGTAAAAATCCGTGCAAAAACTCTGATAGATGTAATGCCCAAAGAATTGCGAGAGGATTCCAAACAATCCCTGTTCGTCTGTAATCTTGCCAAGGGCTTGTTCAACATCCTCAAAGGTCTCAGTTTGAGCCAACAGTTCATCATTCAAAAGAACCAGAGCTTCACGCGCCGCGGCCTGATCAAGCGTGCTGGCTGGACCAGCCAGCTTATCCAACAGAGCGGCGGAAACTTCTGCTGCTGATTTGCCGACCAAATCACCAAGGCCGGCTTCCTTCAATGCCTCGGCAAGCCCAACCTCACCCACGCGAGAAATAAACCCGCCGAGACGTTGCGCAGTTGCCACGCCAGCAACGAAGCTGCGAGCTCGATCGCCACGTCCGGCCCCACCTCCGGAGCTACCCGACCCGCCGCCAATGCCACCGCCTCCGGTTGCGCCGTTGCCACCTATGCCACTTGAAGTTGAACGGACTTTCACATAGTCGCGCAGCAGTGTTTTAGGCGCGACCGAGCCAGCGCCGTCATTTTTTACGAAATCGGTGGCCTCTCGCTTGAGCGGCTCCCAGTTTCCGCCGCTTGGCATCTTGTAACCTTTCGATGTACCCATGTGCGATACCTACTTAATAGGTTTGGCAGCAGCACGACCAACTTTTGTGCTGGAATCTTTGGCCCACTTCTCCAGTAATGCTTGCGCTTCGCTCTTCGTGGTCCCCGTTACTGGCAGCATCTGAATGCGAAGCGCTAGCCCCGGCAGCAACTCCCCAGCCGGGCAGGTATTTAGAACGGCGAGCAGTGTCGTAAAGGCTGCTGGGATACCAGCCTCTCCCAGCGAAATCAATGCGTCAACTGGCTCTAGCTGCTCAGGGTGCCGCCGAATTCGGTGCTGCAACATTTCCAGCAAGTCGCCGCGTTCGCTTTCAATAAGCGAGACCGCCTCCTTTGCCGTAGCTTTTCGTTCACCAGTGTTGCCGGAAGTCAGACTGTCAAACAGGCGGCGAACCAAGGGAGAAACCATTGTTACGCCACTTAAGGTTGAACTGGTCCGATCCCGAGCCAGCCAGAAATAGTCTCGCAGGTCAACTTCAGACAGGCCGGGCTGCATCCGCAGCCAGTTCTGGGTAGTCGACTTTAGCCAGTCTTGAGGCACATCCGGCACCGGCTCGGGCTTCGCCTTAGCGTTCTTGATGGCAGCCTCTTCCAATGCCTTAAGCTTCTGCGGAAAGCCGCTATCTGCGGCCTGCCACTGGCTCAACTCGTCAAATAGTTTTGGGTCCACATACTCCAACACCATCAGTTTGGCCAGCACCTCATCGCTAATTTTAATTTCCGCCACATTTGCCAACTGCTTGCGTAGGGCCATGGCGTTGAGCATACGTTTAACCTGCCGTGGGTTGCCTTTGAGACCATCGGTTACAACATCGGCAATAGCGTTGCTCCAGGCCAACTGCTCTAGCAGCGCGTTGGGCGCGGTATCCACCGCCCCCAACGCTTCGCGGATGTCCCCCTGCCGATAGGCAGTGTAAATGTTCTTTTTGCGATAGTCCTGCCAGTGTGCCAAGACCTTCTCGTAGTCAGTTGGGGACAGAGCCCGCTGGCAGGCCAGCAGATTAACGTAGGTTTCGATCTCGCTCGGCGACAGTCGCGGTAGGTGGTACGGCACCTGAATCAGTTTCTCTAAATAGTCCTTTACCAGATCGTACTGCTGACCGTTCTCGCTTTCGGACCCTCTGGAAATCTGCTTTTGCCCATACCTGATCGCAATGGCATGACGGACAATCCTGGGGTCAGCTCCAATGACGAAGGCTGTCTTAGGCACGGCCACAAACAGCTTGATGCCTTCTAGCGTCTCAATAATCCGTTCTGGCAGGCAGCGGTCCAAATCGTCTATCAGAATGACTAACGATTCGAGATTAGTCTTTGCCAGCATCTCCGCAAACTCCTCACGAAACTTGCGAACTTCCAATAGATCTTGCTGCTCGGGAGCTTTCTCAACAAGCGTCGCCCAGCTTATTTTCTCGCCGTCTTTGCCTACCTCACCCCCGCCCGTTGCTGCATTAGCCGCCGCTGCCGCCATTGCACCAGCCGCTGCCGGCACTGCCCCGATACCGCCGGTTGAGAGGGCAACAGCCAACGGTACACCAACGTATTTGACGGCGAGTTTCGCACCCTCCATCCACTTAACGCGCTTGAGAAGCCCGACGACCTTGTCCTTAACTAGAGGACCAAACCTTTTGTGCTCGCCAAACTGGATCAGGATGGAAGATAACAGAGCGGTCTTGGCGTCCTCATAGCCTTCAAAGGTCCAGCCGTTGAAGTAAAGACAGGCGGTCTTTTCATAGGCAGGGCCGTTGAGATCATTTTGAAGCATCTGCATGATGCTGGATTTCCCGCCGCCCCAGTCCCCAAAAAGCCCGATCACGATAGGCAGGATAGCCTGGTCTGTAATCACACTGCGGATCAGATCTGCGTGGACGCGAAATCCGAGCAGGTCCTGATCTGTTTCGTTGTCTGACCAAACTCGAAGGCTCATAGAATCATCTCTCTGCGCAAGGCTGCGCGTATTCCACCTGCGGGCGCGGACTTCGTAATGTCCCTAAGAACCCAGTGAAGCGTTTAGGCACGGGGATATTCGCAGGAGTTCCGAACAAGGGCAGGTGGTACAATCATGCGCTTCAATACTAACGCTTTACAGGAGATTGGCCAAGCATCGCGTCGCTGCGCCGCCGCGCCGGTCGCGGACATACACCCTGGATTTCCTGCAACTCGTACCGAGACAGACATTCCCCTCGTCGTCAGGCAACTCGCGCAAGTGCCGCTCGATGGGCTCTAAAGAGTGCATATTTGGCTGACATGAATGCTGGACCTATGGCTCCAACTGACCATCTTGCCTTGCTGTCAATACACCTGCCTGTGCAAGCCCTTTATCGGCAGTATTGGCCGGTACAGCATCAGAAGCTAAATACCCCCAGGAAGCCAAAGTGGTCATATCGGGGACACCAAGTACGCCGTCTGTGGTTACTAGTTCTATAGTTCCATTGTTGTTGATCAGAGTCCCTGGCAGATGGGAATTGGATGTGTTTGATATGTTGCCAGTTGCTGTCATCCACGACACATCACCGCTCATGGTGTTATCAAAGCTAAAACCTAAGCCAGTAAATATGGGTGCAGAGGTAAAACCGGCTTTCTGGCCATTTGTTATCAAATAGCATGTGCCCATATCAGAACCTTTGTTCGAGCATATAATCTTGCCGTCCCTTGGCGGAATGAATGACCCTACCGGCATGGATATATCTGCCGAACTTGCGTTCTTCACGTTGCTCCACGAGTTAAACCCGTAGGAAAGAAAGGCTCCAGCAGATGTATATGGTCTGCGAGTACCATCACCTGCAATCATACTCACTGTGCCGTCCGGAGTAAGAATGTTCGTGCCTACGGAATCTGCACTTCCGGAAGCCTCAGGCGTTGTGGTAGGAGTTGTTGATGTACCTGTGCTTGACGCCTGCGCCTGATAGACAGCCAGTGTCAGCGGAAAGGTCTGAGTTGTAGTGTAGTCATTTAGAGTCAGTTCTACTTGGTAATCTCCTGCTTGTCCCGGTGTGCCTTTGAGATCGATCATATATCCGTCAGCGCTCTTGTATATTGGAGTTGCCGTGACACCAAGAGGTAAACCAGTAATGCTCGACGCGGGAGTTCCATTACCGTTGTATCCGACAGAAAACTGAAAGGCGTAGGATGAACCGGCTGTTCCGTTAGGCAGTGAGTTACCGTTCACCAAGTTGTCAAAGCCGTTTATATTAAAGGTGCTCTGAACTTCTAAAGCGATACTCTGTGACCCGGTAGCGCCATCGCTTTGATCGTTATATGCAAATACAACGGGATAATTGCCCTCTAGTGTTGGGACACCGTTTAGCGTCAAAGAGTCTATGCCAGCGTTCTGAGCAATGGTCGGACTACCTTGAGGAGTTATATACACACCCTGAGGCAACCCAATTGCTGTCACGGTTGGTATTCCGCTGCCGCTATATATAAAACTCACCGTTGCCGAATAAGGCGCACCGACTGTAGCAGCCGGAAGCGCAGTTGTTAGATAAGTAAACGAGCCATTATCTGCGTGCGCGAGTGACGCTCGATTAAGACCCACAATAGAACACATAAGGGCAAGTGTCCCTAACGCACAATTTAACTTCTTCATGCCTGATTGTTTAATTGTTTAAGTTGCTCTTAGAACGGTGTATGTCACCAATGACGATCGCCTGCTCGGCTCGCACTTCTGAACACAACAGTAGCCTCTTTGAGTTACAGAACAGAAGCATAGCAGAATTCCGCCTTCTGCGATGTCACGCCACGTCATATCGCCCGCTTAGCGAAGCTATATACGGGAACAAAGCACCTTTTAACCCCAAAGTACCATGTATCTGGCTAAACTGCAACACCAGCACGGACGTTCCTTTCTGGGCCAAATCCGCGGACCGCAAGCAGGTTTACAGGCCATTGAGTGCCTTGAATCTACTTGCGCAGTGACCAGACCTCATTGAACGGGGCATTGTTCGGAGATGCGAGAAACAGGCAGACTTGCTTGGCAGCCTTCACAGAGTCGCTTCTTTGGGCGGTATTATTTCGGCGTTTTCCCTAGCCCCTCATCCTGCTTGCCACACATCTGATCCACCCATTGTTTCCAGAACTCTTTGTTTACCGCCGAGGGTGTCCCGGTAAAGGCCCCATCTTGTTGCTTTTTGTTGAAATAGGAGGTTTCCTCATGATTCGCGCAGTTTCTTTTGCCGGAAGTTCGAGCTTTGAGTCGAGGAGGGCCACCAAACCGTACATTAGGCCGCTGAGCGGCCTCTGAGAGCGCAGATTTTAGCTTGAATTCGAGGCTTTTCCCGTTAGCCGAGCGGTTCGACATTGTGGATTCGAGCACTTGTCGCTTTTCCTGGAGATTCCCCACTTCGTACTGTAAATACAGCCTTTTTACGAGTTCGACATATTCCCGCATCCGGCGCAGACAGGATGTAGGATCGGCATTCAACTGACGCATTTCATCCTCATATTCAAGGCGCTCTGAAAGGAGCGCCTTTTTACGCTCATTGAAGGCGTCCTGGTCGATGTTGCCGTCTATGTAGATGTCTGTGAGGCGATTGAGGCGATCTTTAACGGCGGCGATCTTCACCTCAATTGATGCTGCTCTGCGATCCTTATCTGCAACCGCTTGGCGTTCCTTGTGGGCGGCGTAGCGGTCTAGAACGTCTATTTCCTCTGGGTGAATTTGCAGCCCCGTGATCGTTCGCTTGACCTCTTGATCCAATAGCTCTTCACGAAATACAGTCGATGGGCATTGCGAACTGTGGCACCGATAATAAATGTGTCCTCTTTGCATTTCGCCCACAAGCGAGCGGCCACAATTCTCGCAGCGTACAAGACGTCCAAAGAGAAACTCACGACGTGTTGGGCTTGCAGCGCGATTGACCTTGCCCGACATAGTGACTTTTACCTGCTCAAACAATTCATGACTGATCAGAGGCTCATGGTTGCCCATAAAGCTCTGATTAGTCTTTTTAATGACCATGAGACCGTAATAAAAGGGGTTTGCAAGTGCATCACCAAGGGTAGTAGCACTTATCCTTGTTCCTCTTCTGGGTCGTAGGCCTCGTCGATGGAGTTCAGCAGCGAGGCTGCGCAGGCTGTATTGCCCGGTCGAATACAATCGAAATGCCTCTCTGATAAGCGGACCTCGAACCGGGTCAACGATCTTAGGCTTTCCAGCGCCCGCGTTCAGATAACCAATAGGAGCAGGCATGGGATATACACCCTGCTTTAGGCGTCCGTAAAACCCTTTGATGGTTTCCTCGCGCAAGTTGCGGATGTAATTGGAGGCAACGACTGCTTGAACATCTGCTGCGAGCCTGCCACTGGATGATTTGAGGTCAAGGGATTCACGAGTGAAGTGGACTTCAATGCCATCCTCCGCAAGTTGGGCCACGTCAACCCAATCCCGGAGGTTCCTCGCGCTTCGGTCAATCTTGTGAATAATCACTCCCTGCGCCTCTCCCTTGCGTAGTCGTTTGAGCATGTCGGTAAAGATTCGCCTGCCAATCTTCGCCGCCGTTTCCCGCTCTTCAAACCACGTTGAAATCGCCAACCCTTTCTGGGTGGCATATCGCTCTATTTCTGCTTTCTGTTCTTGCAGGGATACCCCTTGCTCACCTTGCCTCTGAGTAGAGACACGAGTGTAGGCAAAATATGTCTTCATGGATTATTGCGTATGGTTAGTCCGATGGGTGCCGTTTTTGTGCCTTAACAGTAGGAAGTTTTAGAGAGTCTGTCAAAGGCAAAGAATCAAGTTTCCCCTCTGTTTCAAGGCGCACAAACATACTCCATACCATATCGAAATGCCAATGAAGTCTAGCTCGCGCTTCCTCGAGTTCCAGCCGTGTGTAGCTGGGGTTGAGCGTAGCGAGAGAGCGTAAATCATCCTCTAAGTCGGAAGGGTGTTGATCAGCTTGATTGTCTTCTTCTCCTTGCATCGAGGTTCAGCCTATAGAACATCTAGCCTTTGTGGAAGACGGGAAACTGTCATACACGCGATACATCGATGTGCATATCCTGACAGGTATACCTATCCCCGGCCTTTTCCAGTTTCTCCCCTGATTTATGCACAAGAAAAGTATCCGATGTCTCACGCGCGCGACGCTTTCCCTCCTTTTCCATATTGCATTTACTTGGCACACTGCGATCAAGAAAGGGGGGCGCACCTGTGTCAGAAGTCAAAGACAAATATCCAAATCATCTTGTGCGTTACCGCAAGCGCATGAGATTCTCTCAGGAGCACGCTGCGCACCTTCTTGGTGAGGGAAGCCGTGCCACACTCTCTCGCCTTGAATTGGGCGAGAGGTTGCCGACCTTCCTGACGGCACTCAAACTGGGTGCTGCCTACCGGGTGCCAGTTGAGTTCCTGTACAGAGACCAGTACTTGAAAGTACAAAGCGAAGTCCGTCGGCGTGAAGAGATTGCTGCCGGAGGTACGCAAGGAGAACTTCCACTGCCATGAGCATTCTCGAACAGATCAAATCCAAGTCTGAATTTGCTCCTGAGAACGTTGCCGAGTATTTCGCCCTGCGGCTCGCGCAGCGACTCGGAGATGCCGAAAATGCCCGCTGGTACGCGAATATCTGCTACCGCCTCGGCCTTGATAGTGTACTCGCAGTCTTTCGCAGAGTACTGCCTGGACCCAAGAACCAGGTTGCGGACAGGTTCCGCGAAGCAGTCCACTAAAATTAATCGGAACGAAGATCATGTTTGAGGCACCCTTGGCCGCCGTCGGCTTTGAACGGCGCAGAGTTGTTATTGCTCTTTTTGACCAGACACATCTGGATGACGTGCTTGTAAAGAACTTTTCCTCTGACGAGCCGGGAACAATGACAAGTCTTGCGGCTTTCCTCGCAAGCGTCTTTGCAAAGCAGAACATTGAATACCTGGCCATCGAGGAACCCCGTGGCGGTTTAAGGCTTCGGCAGATGCACCGAATGGTCATTCAGGCTGCTAATGACGCAAGCATTCCATTGCAGCGGGTATCAAGTTCGGAGTTGCTCAAGGCCTCTGCAAGTCCGCCGCTTAGCCGCAGAAACCAGCTCCGATGCATGGCGGGCTCAATTTGGCCCAGCCTGAACGATCCCAGAACCGGGCATGCCGGACTTGATGCAGCGCTTCTCGGTCTCCATGTACAGCTAGATCGACTTTTTAACAAGTATTCCGAAATTCCATGAGAGGACCACTCAGCTACATCGGCGGCAAGACCCGCCTTGCCAGCCGGATCATAGAGCGCATCCCCAAACACCTGACCTATGTCGAGCCGTTTGCCGGAGGGGCGCAAGTGTTCTTTCACAAGGAACCGTCGAGCATCGAAGTGCTGAACGATCTGGATGGCGAGGTGGTCAACTTCTACCGCGTCTGCCAATCGCACCATGACGAGTTGGTCCGGTTCATGCGCTTCATGCTTCTCAGCCGCGAATGGTTCGAGCGCCTCCAGAGGACGCCGCCTCAATCGCTCACGGACATCCAGAGGGCGGCGCGGTATCTCTACCTGCAAAAGGTCGCATTCGGTGGCCGGGTCCGCTCCCAGTCCTATGGGTACTTCGTAACCGCCAGCAACAGGTTTTCGCCGAAGAAAATCCCGGAGATGATCGCAAAGTCCCATGAACGTCTGGCGGGGACGCAAATCGAGCACGCTCCGTACGAAGAGGTGCTTTTGCGCTACGACAGGCCGACGACGTTCTTTTACGTAGACCCGCCTTACTACGGCGTGAAGCTGTATCGCCACAATCTGGAAAAGAGCGAGTTCGCAGTCCTACGTGACAGGCTGAACAGGCTCAAGGGAAAGTTCCTGCTCTCGCTCAACGACACGCCTGAAGTCCGGGAGATTTTCTCCTGTTTCGAGATCGAGGAAGTCCCGATCTACTATTCCGTCCAGCTCAAAGGTGAGCGCCAGCACAATGAAGTCCTGATCTCCAACTATACTTCTAGAGTTGAGAGGGAGTCCGGGTCTTCCGCCATTCAACCGGCTAAAGGAAAACCCCAGCGTGCGCCGCCGTCATGAAGAAAGTGCGGAGAAAAACACGGAAGTTTGATCCGGTTCCGAATGATTTTCGGGGCGCGATCCATTTTCTTCTCCGAAGAGGCATGCCAAGAAAAGAGATCGCGGATCTGTTTGACAAATCTCCGAACCTGATTTCTGTCCATACTCATAACGAGCAGAAGCAGCGTACTTCACCCGGCACTGCGACTACCGTGTCCTTCAATGTGCCAGACACTTCCAAGGCCAAAGATGAATTTCTGCCCGAGCCTTGGTCGCGCTCCTTGTCCGCCCTTGAAGAAGATGTGCATGCGGCCTCGGTTGCTTTCTGGCCGCATGTCAGGGCGCTTGATGGTATAGGCGAATACAACCGGCTGCTGCAACGTCTCTCTCGTCCGTCGGAAGACAATATCCGCGGCCTTCAGCTACGCGCCAGGCTCAAGCATCTGATTGCCGAATCATATCTTCATGTCGGCTATGCATTGAGCGCAACGTTTACGGCAATAGAATCGCTCGACTTAGAACTCGCCATATATCAACAGACAGAAAGCAGGCTGGACCTTGCGAATTACGCGAAGACTGCGGTCCTTCTGTCACAGGCGCGGTTACATCGTGATGAGCGGGAACTAGCCTGGAGTGTTCTGGAACTTGCCGAGCAGGCGCATGTCGCCGCGCACATCCCGGTCAACCCGGCCATTTACCAGCAGCGCGCGACGATCCAGTCCCGTTACGGCAATATCGACGCAGCAAAAGAGCTGCTCGGAAAAGCCTATACCGCATTCCAAGACTATCGGGCATACATGGGATTCGGCAGTGAGGATCATGCCCGCCACGATGTCAGTGTCAGGCCCTTGGCTCTGCTCACAGGCAACTTTGAAAGCGCCATTGAAAACATTGCCGTCGCTGCTGCATGGCCTTCCGGCGACATCCATCTGGCCATCAATATGAATGCCGCTATCGCAGTATCCATGCTTTCCGACTCCGCTGAAGCTAAAGATTTTGCAGAGGATCGCTTCCAACTTGCACGGGCACTCTCGCAAGGATACGGAGTCCAGACAACAGCGGCTATTCTTCTTGAAATGACGCCTCGTATTCTCGAGTACTTGCGCCGCAGTTGGGTCAGGTTTGCCCTAGACTACAACGCGTATCGCAACCGGTGACCAGAACCCCCAAAAGTTAATAGAAAAGCACCGGGTCGTCCTGACACTCGTCGCAGTGTTTGCTGTCATTAATTCAGAGGCAGCAACATGAATCCACTCGAAACCATCTTCATCAAGACATGGAACAACCTTTCCAATAGGGCGGAGAAGAGGCTGACCGGCGGGCTCCCGCTCGGAAAGATCGTCCTGGACGAGCGCGTAAGCGATGAGACGTACTTCCTGCCGACCTCAGTGCGAACACAGCATATGGCGGTCGGGGGTGCAACTGGCTCTGGCAAGACGCGGTTTCTGAGGAGCATCGCCCAGCACGACATAGACTCTGGAAGAGGTTTCGTACTCTTTGACCTTCACGGTGACCTCTACGGTCCGCTGGTCCAATACATCGCCGCAAAGACCCCCCAGGACTTTGGTCGGATCATCCTTGTAGACCCGACTCGGCAGGACTGCGTTGTCGGCATCAACCCTATTGAAGCCCATGACGAATCATCCCGGTTCCGGCTTGTTGCGGAGCAGACGCGAAGCCTTTGTGACAATTGGAACTTTCGTGGGGCACGTTCTGAAGAGATTCTCAGAGCTTCTCTGTTTGCGCTTTCGGAAAACGGGTTGACCCTGCTTGAGATGGGGCCCTTTCTCTCCAATGACGACTACAGGCAGGCCCTGCTGAAAAATGTGACCAATGCCGAAGTCCGAGAATTCTTTGAGCTTCGCTTCAACCCGCTAAGCGAGGCCATGAAGGCCACCGTCAGGGAGCCTGTCCTCAACAAGTTTTCAGAGCTGATCGCTGACCCTCACTTCCGTTTCATTCTCGGCCAGAGGCGTTCAACCTTCTCGTTTGATGATGTGCTGGCGGAAGGAAAGATCGTCCTCGTCAATTTGAACAAAGGGCGTCTCGGTATCCATGCCATGACCCTGGGCGCGCTGATCTTCGGCGCTCTCAAGGCCGCTATCTTTCGGCGTACATCGAGAGAACCATTCACAGCATTTTTGGATGAGGTACAGAACCTCGCTTCAGCAGACGTTGGCCTGGATACGCTCTTTGCCGAGGCGCGAAAATTCTCCGTCGGAATCGTTACCGCTAACCAAGTATCCGAGCAGTTGCCGCAGCATCTTCGGGCGGCAATAGGGGCCATCGGCACAAGGGTGTATTTTCGTCTCTCTCCTGACGACGCCGCGCATGCGGCTCAAGCTCTGGGTGGTGGACGCACTATGGCCGAAAGGCTGCGCAACTTGCCGCCCAGGCACGCAATTGTGAAGTCCGGTCACTATCCTCCGCGCGAAATCCGCACCCTTGATGTTGAAGACACCAATGCTTCTGCTGCGGACTTCTTGAGGCGAAGCATGGACATCTATGCCGTCAGCCGCAGCCAGACAGAGGCCGACATAATGCGCCGCAGGCCCAAGCCCGAAAGCCTGAAGGAGGTCATCAGTGACTGGGAATAAACCCACACGTGTGATCCCGACTCCGCGCGATCTCCATCTCCTTCGGGAACTGGCCGAGGTGAAGATTCTGGACCGGGAGCAGGTACAGCTTGCAACCGGCATTCACGGCATCAACCGCGCGAATGACAGACTCGGGCGCTTGCATAAAGCCGGACTTCTCCGCCGCCATTTCCAAGGGACTGCCGCCGGGGGCCGCAAGGCCATATACTCGCTGGCCCACAAGGGTGCGGCGCTGGTCCAGGTTGATAGGCTCTGGCGCCTGCAACATGCCGAGGATGAACTCCTTATCGGCGACAGCTTCACGGCCCACCAGATGGCCGTGAACTGGATCTGGGTCTCCGCCAAATACCGGCTGCCATTCGGGGTGGAGTTCCTATCATGGCGCAGCTTCCAGGAACCGATCTCAGCAGCCCTGCCGCTCATCCCTGATGGCTACTTCGAGATACGCTTCGGCGGCGAAGAGATCGCGCATTTCATCGAAGCCGACCTCGGCACGGAATCCTCGCGGGTCTGGGACCGGAAGGCCCAGCTCTACGTGAAGCTGGCGACAAGCGGCGAGTTCTCTCGGATATTCAAGCGCCCGCGGTTCCGCGTGCTCGTGTCAGCGCCGTCCGACCGAAGGCTTGCAAACATCTGCGCCACGGTGCGCAAACACACAAACAAGATTTTCTTCTTTCTCGACCAAAAGACCATTCACCGCGACGGCATCTATGCGCCCTTGTGGCTTCGCCCCGAGGGTTTAGAGCGCCAGTCGCTCACATAAGGAGACGCCATGCGATATTGCTGCAGTTGCCACAAGTTCACGGCCGGAAAGCCGCAGTATTGCCAATTCTGCGGCCGCAGCTACGGCGTGAAGCTCTGCCCAAGGGGGCACAAGAACCCGCGCGCTGCGAACGTCTGCTCGGAGTGCGGCTCGGAGGAGCTATCAACGCCGCATTCAAGCCAGACGGGCATGAGCCTGATAGGGACAGTCATCGGTTATGTCATTCTCTCTGCCCTCGTTCTCTTTGCCCTGTATTTCGCTTACCACCTGTTTACTGATCCAGATTCGCTCCTATGGCTCATGAAGCTGGGCTTGGGACTGGCCCTTGTGCTTCTGGTCTGGATGAACGCATTCGGAGCGTCAGGGCGCAAATGAACGCGCTCTATGCCCCATATATGGAGGGATACCTAGTACCGTGTAACGTTCACAACTTCGGGTAGAGGCGTTTCAGTTTGATGCGCGCATCTTCTGTGGTGAAGCGCCAGTCGATGGTGGTGTTTCGGTTGTTCCGGTCCAGTTCCCATGCCGCCACT
>Ga0326727_10021459_pt1 | contig 12647 bp, 7 predicted proteins | sample MB2enrmetagenome_FD_207643 | JGI IMG/M metagenome (GOLD analysis project Ga0326727, IMG submission 207643) | Lab enriched peat soil microbial communities from McLean, Ithaca, NY, United States - MB29MY | ecosystem: Environmental > Terrestrial > Soil > Wetlands > Peat | place: USA: New York...
ATTCTGCCGCAGCCGACAACCGTCAATCCGAACTATCCGCAGACCGGCCATATTCCATCCGACAGCAGGAACTTCGCACCGCGCATCGGCTTCGCCTACCACCTCAACGACAAAACGGTGCTGCGCGCCGGCTGGGGCATGTTCTACGCCCGCTACGAAACTTCTTTAATCAACACTCTCTTCGATGACAACGGCATCTACACCCAGACCCTATCCATCACCAGCCCCACGGCCAAGGGAGCGCCTATCTTCCCCAACATCCTCACCAGCGCGGCCGGCGCGACAGGCTCGACCACCATCGAGTTCGCCGCTCCCAATCTGCGCAATCCCTATTCCGAACAGTTGAACGTCGCGGTGGAGCGCGCGCTGACCCACTCCCTCAGGTTGACCGCTTCCTATATTTCGAACCGCGGCAAGCGCCTCTACGCCGTCCGCGATCTCAACATCGGCCCGCTCAGCCCGCAGTATTACAACTACACCATCCTCAATTCCAACTACCAGCCCACCGGACAGGTCTACAGCACCCAGGTTTATCTCTACGCCAACCGCGTGGACCCCCGCTACAGCAGCATCTACCAGGTGGAGAACGGCGCCAAGCAGTGGTACGACGCCATGGTGCTGCAATTGAACAAGCGTTTCTCCCACTCATTCCAAGGCACCATCGCTTACACCTGGGCGCACGAACTGGACGAGAACCAGGAACAGGGCAGCAACAATCTCTCCTTCAGTGGAGGCCCGGTGAGTTTGTATAACGGCAACTACAGCCTCGACAAATCCAGCGGTGAACTCGATCAACGGCACCGCTTCGTCGGCACTTTCGTCGCCACGCCCACGCTGATGAAGAGCGATTCCAAATTCGCCAGATATATTGCCAACGGCTGGGAACTGACAGGACTGCTCACCCTGGCCAGCGGACGTCCGACCTATGAATCTGTCGGCTTCTCCTCGACTTCCAACGTAGGTTTTCTGTCATTCAGCGGCAGCCTGGATGGCCTCGGCGGAGACAACCGCGTGCCCTGGCTGCCCAACAATCCGCTGATGATCTCGCCCATCTACCGCTTCGATACGCGCCTCCAGAAGAACCTCCTGATCCGCGAGAAGATGAAGCTCTCGCTGCTGTTCGAGGTCTTCAATCTGACCAACACCATCAGCAACACGAGCGTTGTCAATGCCGGCTTTACGGCAGCCAACAAGGGAACGTCGACCGCTCCCAACCTGGTGGTCGCACCCTGTACATCGGCCACGGCCACCGTTTGCACACCGGAGACTCCGGGTCTCGGCACCGCCTCCGCCGGCTTCCCGGACGGCACCAACGCCCGCCGCGCCCAAGTCGGCCTGCGCTTCGCGTTCTAAGGCTTCGTCAGTGACAAGGTGTCCAACCGTAACATGGCAGGCCAAAGGCCCACTCCACAATGATGAGAAGTGCTTGTGTGCCAATGTACTACTAATAGTCTGAATCTTCGCGGCCCGCGAAGAATTCTGTAGAGTAGGCCTTGCGGCCTGCTCGTGGGGCAGACCATCGTCTTTCGTGGTCTGCCCGGCTGCGCAGCAGCCGTTTGCGGCTTGCCGCTATACGGAGTAGGCCTTCGGCCTGCTCTGCGCAGCCCCCGCAGGCAAGCGGTTTCTCTACATGACAAGTCACCGCTCTGTAACTTGAAATTAGCCCCTTCGAAACATTCGCCTGTTATGTTAAACTCCACGCGAATGAACACCCAATATCTTTTGAAATACACTTTGCTAGCAGCTGTCATCACAGCACCGCTAGCCTTTGCACAGAACACTTTTGACGGCTTTATCCCCGGCAACCTGGTCGTCTCACGCAGCGTTTACACCGGCACCGCCAGCACCGTAACGGTCGGCCAAACGCTGCCCCCCAACTGTCCGGCAACGGCCACTTGCACCACCGCGACCAACAACGGAACCTATCCGGGCGTCTGGAACAATGATGCAGCCGACGGAAGCTTCGGCGTTACCTCGCCGATTTTCCTCGACCAGATCACCACCGACGGCACGCTCATCAACACCCTGCCGGTACCCACCAGCATGGTAGTCACCAGCTTTTCTTCCAAATCCGAACTGGCTCTGAATCTCTCGCCCGAAGGCGATGTCATGACTTTCATGGCCTACGTCGCTCCGGTGAACGCACTCGACGTTTCCAACTCCAACACTCCGGGAGTCATCGACCCAACCAATCCGGTGGGAACCGCGGCTTACCGCGCGGTCGTCGAAGTCTACACGAGCGGCGGAATGCAGGTCACCGACACCAACGCTTACAGCGGTAACAATGGACGCGCCGCCATACTCGCCAACGGCTACTTCTACATGGTGGGCAATTCCAATAACGGCACCGGCACTCCGCAAAACGTGATTTCCGCGACCGGCGCCGAGATCGCCACTCCCGGGCAATCCTCCAGCACCGTGCCGCAGGAGATCGGCGACTTCTCTATCGCCCAGGTCACCAACCCCGCCACCGGCACGCCCTACGCCGCCGACAAGCTCGGCAAGGATAACAACTTCCGCGGCCTGACGCTGTTCAACAATAATCTCTACGTCACCAAGGGCAGCGGCAGCAACGGCATCAACACCGTCTATGAGATCGGCAATCCGGGGACTCTACCTACTCTCGACAACGCCGCGATCGCGCCTTTCACCATCCTGCCCGGCTTCCCGACCACGCTCGCCAAGAACGCCGGCGCGTCCAACCCTTTCGGCCTCTGGTTCGCCAATGACCACACTCTCTATGTCGCGGACGAAGGAGATGGCACCACGGCTGACGCCGCCACCAGCCAGGTCGCCGGCCTGGAAAAATGGATCTTCGTCGATGGCACGTGGCAACTCGCGTACGTGCTGCAGAACGGCCTGAATCTCGGCCAGCAGTACAGCATCCCCAACTATCCTACGTCGCTCAACCCCGCTACGGACGGCCTGCGCAACATCACCGGCCGCAACAACGGCGACGGCACCGTGACCATCTGGGGTGTCACCTCGACCGTCAGCGCCAACGGCGACCAGGGCGCCGACCCCAACAAGCTGGTGTCGATCACCGACGTGCTTGATAACGCCGATCCTGGCCTCGCCTCCTACGAGCCGTTCACGACCATCATGTCGGCCGGCTACGGTGAAGTGCTGCGCGGAGTCTCCTTTACGCCGGGAACTGTCAGCGAACATCACGGCCGCCGGTAGTCTTCCGTGGGGCAGACCATCGTCTTGTGTGGTCTGCCCGTCTGCCAAAATGGACTATAGGTAAAAGGACAAGCCCTATGGCAACGCAGCCGAGACCTTATCTGACGCCGCAGCAGTATCTCGACATCGACCGCGCCGCCGAGCGCGGCAGCGAGTACTACGACGGTGAGATGTTTCCCATGATGGCCGTGTCGCTGAACCACGACAGGATCTTCAGCAACGTCAACCAGTTGCTGGGAACCCAGTTGGAAGGCGGCTGTTGCGAGAGGGTCGGCAGCAACGTGCGAGTAAAATGTGGGCTCAGCGGGCCCTACCTTTACCCCGACATCGCGGTCTTCTGCGGCGCACCCATGCTTGAAGACAGCGACGAGGACACGCTGCTCGACGTGACCGCGATCGTCGAGATCCTGTCGCCCTCGACGGAACGTTACGACCGCACGTTCAAGTTCCAGCACTACCGGAACCTGCCGTCCCTTCAGCATTACCTGATTGCGCAGAATGAAGTGAAAATCGAACACAGGAGACGGCAGCCCGATAATTCGTGGACCGCAATCGTGAGCTCCGACCCTGAGGCTGTGGTGGAACTCCCGGCGGTTGGCTGTGTCCTGCCGATTCAAGGAATTTACAAAAACATCCAGTTCGCGGGAAGGTAGCTCGCAGGCCTTATTTCCGATAAAAAGAGATGAATAGGTAACAATTGGGTAACATGGGTTTAGTAAATTTCTTCTTGAAATGCTACTCAAACCCATTCTGGCCGCGATCCTGGCCATCGGGATCGCCGGCCAGCCCGCCCGGGCCCAATCGGCCGCGGAACTGCTGCAAAAAGGAATCTACACCCAGGACACCGTCGGCGACCTCGACGGCGCCATCGGAATCTACCGCCAGGTTCTCAACGCCTCAGCCGATTCCCGCGCCGTAGCCGCCCAGGCGCAATACCGCCTCGGCCTCTGCCTGCTCAGCAAAGGCGATTCCGCCGGCGCTACCCAAGCTTTCCAGAAGCTCATCAAAGATTACCCTGATCAGAGAGACCTGGTATCCAAAGCTCATCAGAAACTGCCGCGCCTCAGCCTGATCCCGGTTCCCTGGCCCGACCACGAATGGGCCGAATACCGCATCGTGGTCAATGGCGTCGAAAGTCCAGGCACCATCGTTTATTCCATCGAGCCCAGCCCCAACTCCGCGACTCACATCATTCTCGTGGCGCGGAACACCGTCGCGCCAGCCTGGTACAAAGCCGAGGTGGATCGCGAATCCATGACGCCCATCTCGACTTGGCAAAGGATGGGCGCGATGGTAGTCTCGACAGACTATCGGGATGGCGACGTCGTCATGAGCAATCCCGGGAAGCAGCCGCGCAAGATCGCAGTGGACAACGGCGCTTACGACGGCCAATCGGCCCCCTTCGTGGTGCGCCGCCTGGCGCTCGAAGAGAACTACAAGGTCTCGTTCCCCATCCTGTCGGAAGTGGGCACCACCATGCCCCTGGAGGCCAAAGTGAAGGCGCAGGAGGATGTCCAGGTGCCCGCGGGAAAATTCCACTGCTTCAAGGTCGCGGTAGACGTGTCGCCAGCTGGTGTGCAAACGTTCTGGTACGCCACTGACGCCTCGCATACCATGGTGAAATTCTCCATCGGAACGGTGGATGTCGAGCTCACCCGCATCAACTCAACGGGTCCGGAGCCAACCAATTACATCGCTCAAAACGCTCCCTCTTTCATCGCGCCCGCCGGCTGGATCGTGGACAAGCCGCACCCTTTTGGCGACGGCATGCAAATCAACCTGAGCGATCCTGAAGGGCAAGCTGGCGTCGGTCACGTCTTCTACATGCAGGAGAAGATCCAGCCATCAGAGATCGACGCCTTCCTGCGGCAAAAGCCCGCACTGAAGGAAAGAAAACGCGACGAAGTCGATTGGAAAAACTATAAAATCCGTCGCGAAAGCGTTCAGCGGTTCCAGCTCAAAGGCTATGAGGCGTTACGTATGATCGCCGATTACATCAATAAAGAGAATCTGCCGAAAGTCGAATGGATGACCTTCGTGCGCACCGAAAATACCCGCATGACGATTTCCGGCGAAGGCATCGACCCGGGGGACCTTGACTCCTTCGTCACGCGTTTCCGACCCATTGTGGATAGCCTCGTCGTCCCGTAAAGGAGTCCAAATAAGAAGAGTATCCCGACCGCGTCCGCCAGGACTTCGACCTAAAATGCCATGAGGCTCCGCCATCAAAAAACGAACCTCGATTCATCATGGCCAATCCTCGCCTTGCTCCTGCTTGCGGTCCTGGCGCCCACCGCCTGCGTCCTCTGGTTCATGAACGAGGCCATCAACAACCAGCGCGAAGCTGCCCGCCGCAAGCTCGCCGAAGCCTATCGCGGACAGCTCGTGCTGGTGCGCGACCGTATCGACGCGCTCTGGGAAAAACGCGCCAACGAACTCGACCAGCACGCCAAATCCGCACCCGCTCCCGCAGCCTTCGCGCAAATCGTCCGCGAGAATCTGGCCGACGCAGTCATCCTGCTGGACGAAAATGGCGCAGGCGCCTACCCCTCCGCGCAACTCCCGCCGGAGCCGGACGCCACGGCGCGCCAGGCGCAGGCGGAAATCCGCACCCTGGTCCAACTCGGCCGCAAACACGAAGCGGTGCTGGCCATCGGACGCACCTTTCCCGGACCTCCGCGCAACGCCATCGCCGCCGACGAACAGCTCCTCTCGCTCCAACTCCAACCACCCGGCGATCCGCGTCCACTCGCCTCCGCTCTCAACGACTACTCGCATCTCACCCTCCCTTCCGCGCAGCGCCTTTTCCTCATGGAAGAGCTGCGCCCTTACCATTGCGACTTCCCCACCTACGACGCCGAGCGCCTCGCCGCCCGCTTCCTCGAAGCCGAACGCGTCCATCCCGGCGACGCCATCCTGCGCCAATCCGCCCTCCCGCAAATCTGGAAAATCACCTCCGCCACCGGCCGCGCCATCGCCCTCTATCGCACCGCAACCGTACTCCGCATCCTCTCCGCCCAACATCTCTCCTTCACGCCCATCCCCCCAGGCGCAACTGTTCCCGCCAATGAAGAGCGGATTCCCGGAGGACCGCGCCTGCCCGGCTGGCAAATCGCACTCAACAACACCCCGGCATCCGATTTAGCATCTTATTCCGCATGGCGGCCTCAAATGACCGCCTACGTCTGGGTCGGGTTCCTGGCCATCGCGGTGATGACCTTGCTAGCCCTCGCCATCGGCCAGGCCTTCCGCCGCCAGATGCGGCTCGCCCGCCTCAAGACCGACCTCGTCGCCACCGTCTCCCATGAGCTCAAAACCCCCATCGCATCCATCCGCCTGTTGGTCGATGTCCTGCTCGACGAGGACCGCTTCGAACCCTCCAAAACCCGTGAATATCTCGAACTCATCGCCAAGGAAAACATCCGCCTCACCCGCGTCATCGACAATTTCCTCACCTTCTCACGCATGGAGCGCAATCGCCACAAATTCGAGTTCGTCGATACCACCCCCGACGCCATCGTCCACGCCGCTATGGAAGCCGTTGCCGACCGTTTCCACTCCGCCGATTGCCAGCTCAACGTCGAAGTCAACCCCGACCTCGATCACCTCCGCGCCGACCCCGACGCCATGGTCACCGTCCTTCTCAACCTGCTCGACAACGCCTACAAATTCACTCCCGCCGAGAAGCGCATCGGCCTGCGCGCCTATCGCGAGAACGGGCACATCTGTTTCTCGGTGGAAGATAACGGCATCGGCATCGATTCCCGCGAGCAGAAGAAGATCTTCCGCAAGTTCTACCAGGTCGATCGCCGGCTCGCGCGCCAGGCCGGCGGCTGCGGCCTCGGACTCAATATCGTCGAGTTTATCGTCAACGCCCACGCAGGGTGCGTGGATGTAGATAGCCGCCCCGGGACCGGCAGCCGCTTCACCGTCTCGCTGCCCTGCGCGGCCAATGGCGCGAGATCATGAAAGGCGCCCGCATCCTCATCGTGGAAGACGAACCCGCGTTACTGCGCGGCCTCAAAGACACCTTCGCCTCCAAAGGCTGCATCGTCACCACTGCCGCCGATGGCGAATCGGGACTGCGGCTCGCGCTCGAGGCCGAGCCGGACCTCATCCTTCTCGACATCATGCTGCCCAAAGTGAACGGCTACGAGATCTGCCGCGCCGTGCGTGAACACGGCCTCGAAATGCCCATCATCATGCTCACCGCCAAGGGCCAGGAGGAAGATATCGTCCTCGGCCTGAATCTCGGCGCTGACGACTACGTCACCAAGCCGTTCAAAATCGGCGAACTGGTCGCGCGCTCGAACGCCTTCCTGCGCCGCCGCAACGCCCACGCCGCCGATATTATTGGTTTCGGCAGCTACACACTCGATCGCGCCGCCCACAAGCTCTTCCACGATGGCGAGGAGGTGAAACTCACCGCCAAAGAGTTCCGTCTTCTGGAACACCTTGCCACGCGGCCCGGACGGGCGTTGGCCCGCAACGACATCCTGAACGCCGTCTGGGGCAATTCCGTCGTCGTCACCGGACGCAGCGTCGACCGCTGCGTCACCACCTTGCGCTCCAAGATCGGGCCAGCATATATCCAAACCATCCGCGATATCGGCTACCGATTCGAACCCGGCGAATAATCATCTGCAAAAGGACCGCATTATTAGCCGCCGATGAACGCAGATGAACGCCGATAAGGACTTTGTTTTCAATCTGCGTTCATTGGCGTTTATCGGCGGCTCGGAAACTACCGCAGTTACTGGAGAATTATTGGAACAGCAAACTCATGGCATTGGACGCAATCCCGTCCACCGAAAGACGTAGCTGCACCGCACCCGCGCCCGCCAGTGATGCAGGCAACAACAGATTCACCTGATCCAGTCCCTGATACTGTCCCTGCGGACCCGCGTAACTGACCGGCAGATTCCCCACCGAAGTGCGCGCGACCACGTTCGACAAACTCGAACGATTCCGCACGCCGGCGGCATAGAGCACCAGATAAACCTGTTCGCCGGGATTGCCCACGACGATTGGGCCCGCGGCCGGCTCATAGGTAATGGCCCCATCCCCGGCCACACGGACAATCTGTCCCCCCTCAAAAATCCCCGGCGATACCGGACCGATTTGAACGGGCGTGGTGATGCCTCCTACGGCAATCAATCCGGGACCCGGCGCGGTCGAAGCGGGAACCAGAAAGTTGACCTGCCCGGCAGTCGCGGCCAGCACCTGGCACGCAAAACCCTGGCCGCTCGAATCCTTCATCGTCACCGTGGCATTGGAGAGGCCGCTGCCGTACACCGACGCAAACGAGCCCTGCGCCAGCAGCGTGTAGCCCGATGGCGCCGAAACGATCGCCAGCGGCGCCCACTGGTAGCGCATCAACACCGCATTCGATGCGTAATAAATGAAGCTGGTATCCATCGCCATCCCGGCGGTGATGGCTTGAGGCGCCTTGGTCACCAGCGTGGCTTTGCGCGTCGCGGGGTTGATGTTGAAGATACCGGACGAAGCGAGGCCCCACAAATTGCCATCCGGACCCAGCATCAGCGTGCTCGATAGTACGCCCGAAAACGGCAGCATCGCAGTGTAACTGACCGCGAGCTTCTGCGGATCGAAGACGAACAGAGTCGTCCCCGTGATGCCGAAAACCGTACCGTCCGGCGCGGTGGCAAGATTGTCGATCGCGCTCGCATTGGCCACCGGCGCAACATCGAAAACCTTCTGCTGGGTAGCCGGGTCCCACACAAATACATAAGCCTGCGTTGCCGTGGGATGGCTTCCGCCGCCACCCGCAATACTCGTTCCGCCCACAATCATTCCGCCCGTCGGCGTCACCGACACCACGCTCTGATCGGGATAAATGTCGTAGCTCGCAACCTGGTTGCTCGCCGTATCCCAAACCGTCATCGGCCCCTCGATCAGCCCGTATCCCGCGACCGCGCCGATGTAGATCAATCCCTGTGGACCCACAATCATGCTCTCCGGACGCCATCCTTCATTGGCACCCGCATAATTGATCTCCAGAGGATTGCCTTTACTCGCGGCCGGAGCGAACGTCCCCAGCGGATCATACGACATCAACGGAGCCAACCCGCTGTAGGCGGCAATCAGCAGGCGTCCGTTATACGGCATGAGCGAATACGCTTCACCACCCCCGAGATTGCCCAGCGTCGTAATCTGCCCCTGCACGGGATCGGCAAATACCAGGTTGAACGGCAGCACCGAACTGTTGTAGAGCATCCCATCCGGTCCAAAGCCCACGCGAAACAATGCCAGAGGCTCGCCCACGTAATTGTAGGGAAGCGAAACCGTCTGGTTCGTGGACGGAGTGTGCACGGTGATTTTCCCGGCGCTCACCGCGACCGTGCGCCCGTCCTGCAAGACATTGCGCGGCATCGCGGCCTGCGCGGCAGCAATCGGAGTCGCGGTGAAACCGGACAGGCGGAAATGCTGCGAGCCGGAGACCGCATACACATTGGAATCGCTGCCCAGGTACACATCCACCACGCCCGTCACCTGGTATTGGGCGGGCAGAATATCCTGGTGCGTTCCGGTGGAAATCTGATACGCGGCGAGATGCTGCGTCCCATAGCCGATCCCGACGTACACGAACCCGTCGGTGCTGGCCGCGATATACCGGCCGTAAAGCTCCACCGGGTCCATGCGGCCGAGATCCGCGAGCGCGCCTGTCGCGGGGTCCACGCGCACCAGTTTCGCGGAAGGATAGGTGCAGCCGTAGAGCTTGCCGTCGGAACCGAGCGCCATGCCCCAGATGTACTGTTCGGTAGTGGAAGGCCGGCCGAGATCGGTGAACTTACTGGTGGACGTCTGCAATCGCAAAACATGCGCGTTGGGAGCGGTGCCAAGGTACAGATTGTTGTCCGGCCCGATTACCATCTGATAAGGACTGAACTCGCTCGCGGCCGGGCTCGGAAACACCTGAAAGTTGCCGGTGTCGGGATCGATCGCCACCAGATCGAGAGGATCTCCGACGTAGGTGTAATCGACGTACACGCGCTGGCTCCCAGCCGTGGGTCCGGGGCCGACCAGCAGATCCTGCTGCGACCCAATCCCAAAATTCGTGCCGAGCGTCTGAAACGAGTCGCCCAGCGCACACGCGGCGAACAGCCACGCGATAGCACAAGCCCGCACAACCAAACTTCGCACACTCACAATGTAACGCTCCCGTGGGGCAGACCATCGTCACTTGTGGTCTGCCCGGTTGCGCAGCCGTTTTTTCGGCGCTCGGGCCGGTAAAGAGCACTCTTACTTCGCCATCTGCACCGTCAAGGTCTGTTTCCCGCCAGCAGCAACCGTCACTTTCGCGGCCGATTTCCTAAGCTCCTCCTTGGAATCGCCCGGCGCAAAATCTCCTTCGTCGTCGACCACCCGCGCAGTTGCCAGATACTCTCCGGGAGCGAGGCCCGTCACGCGATAGCGACCCAGCTTGTCGGAGATCGCGGATTTCGAGCAACCGCAAGGCTCCTCGTCTTCCCGCAGAAACATGACGTTCGCGCCAGCCTTTGGCGCACCGGAAGCGTCCTGCACTACGCCTTCAATTTCCCCGGTATCGAACGCCACCGTAACGTCTATTTTTCCGCCGCTCTCGCCCGCAGACACCTGGAGTTCCCGGCCGATCAGCTCGCTTCCGTTATAGCTGACCGATTTGACGTAGCCGTCCTCGCCTTCGATTTGCGTATTGACGCGGTATCGTCCGGGCGCGACATTCTGCATGGTGAACTTCCCATTCGGCGCGCGCTGCGACTGCGATCCGCCGAAATGGCTCTCCTGCGGATTGAGAATCACCCAAACGTCGGACACCCTGAAGCCGGCGGGAGGCCGGAGAGCGTGGATCTCACCCTCGATATTCATCCCGTTCACAAACGAAATCGCCAGACCTTCCACGTCCCGGTCCTTCACTTCCACTTCAGCCTGAGCGTTGTGCGATTTCCCGTCGGAACTGTTCGCCATCGCGCTCACCACATAAGAGCCCGGAAGCACGCCGCCGAGATCGAACGTGCCATCCTGCGTGGGAGAATGCATACCACCCCCGATGAAACCAATGCCGGCTTCGGATTTCGGCATGATGGTTACAAAGATCATTCTGTGGTCGTCCATGTTTTCCGGTTTGATCACCCGGCCGCGCACGTGAAAGGCACGCGCTTTTTTCAACTGCACATCCAGATCGTGCAACTGCGCGCCTTCGCCAACCTCGATGGTTTTGGCTTGCTCGCGATCGGCCGTTCCGGGATAAAACATGGTTGGATACGCCTGCTCGCCCCCGGCCCGAGTCACGCTGCCTCCTTCATGAGACTGTCCGGTAGTGACGCTGACGATATATTGGCCCTTTGCCAACCCTGCGATACGGAATTCACCCAGATCGTTGGTCATACCGTTCCCGGTGGGTAACATCATCATGCCGCCCCGCCTTTCATTGACGGTCATAACCTGAACCTGCGCCTCCGGCACAGGATCACCATCCTCATCCACCACGTGCCCGGTGATGACAGCCTGCGCCGCCATTTTCACTTCCACGAGTTCCGGCTTCCGGCCCGCTTCCACCAGCACCCGCTTCACCCGCGGCCGGACGTAGCCGTTGCAATTCGTGCTGAGAAGATAGGTCCCGGGCGGGATATTCTCAAAAACGAAACTGCCATCGGGAGCGGTGGTGGTTGCATATGCGGTCACCGGCTGACCATTCATCGTCAGCCTGACTTCGGCTTTGCGCAACGGCTCGCCGGAGTTGGAGACCACTCTGCCATGAAGGGAATTCCCGGGCGTTTGCGCCCGGCAGAGAAATCCCGCAAAGATAAGCAGCACAACTCGCGTCAGCATAACTGCTCCGATCAGGGTGCTTAACCGTTCTGCGGAAAGCAGCAATTCCGAGCGCTGATTTCGTGGGGCAGACGATCGTTTTTCGTCGTCTGCCGGTTGCGCCCGCGAAAAAACGGCTGCTGCGCAGCCTGGCAGACCACAGACAACGATGGTCTGCCCCACGGGGATTTGACTTACCCCCAAAACGGTTAAACACCCCTTCGATCATAGCTCCGCCTTTTGAAGGAAACAAATCGTTATACTGCTTTTGAGGAGGATTCCCCATGCCGCTCCGCATCCTCGCCATGGCCGCGCTGGCGTCCACACTCTCCGCCGCTCCCACCTTTACCAAAGACATTGCGCCGATCCTCTACCAACGCTGCGTCGAGTGCCACCGTCCGGACAGCATCGCGCCCATGTCGCTTTTAAACTACAAGTCGGCGCGCCCCTGGGCCAGTTCGATTCGCGAGGCCGTTCTGACCCGCAAGATGCCGCCGTGGTTCGCCGATCCACAATACGGCCATTTCGCCAACGATGCGCGACTCAACGCCCGCCAAATCGAAGCCATTAAAGCCTGGGTGGACGCCGGAGCAGCGGAAGGCGACGCGAAGGATCTGCCGAAACCGCCCGAGTTGGCCGAAGGCTGGCGCATG
>Ga0326727_10021461_pt1 | contig 12646 bp, 8 predicted proteins | sample MB2enrmetagenome_FD_207643 | JGI IMG/M metagenome (GOLD analysis project Ga0326727, IMG submission 207643) | Lab enriched peat soil microbial communities from McLean, Ithaca, NY, United States - MB29MY | ecosystem: Environmental > Terrestrial > Soil > Wetlands > Peat | place: USA: New York...
CATCACGTTAAAGCCCGGTCAAACGATGGACTCGGGCGATGTATCGTTTGAGCACATTGGACGACCCCCGCCCAAGTGATTGTCCCGTCGCCCGGGACTAAGACACCGCTCCACCATTCGCATTGTTGGAAGGCGGCCGGTGAGGATCTGCCGCCAAGCAAAGCCCTCACCGGCCCGGCAACGCCTCCGCGCCCGGTCTGCGCGCGGAACGCGCTGCTGGCTTCATTGTAACGCAGACCGACTCCGTTACTGAGGCATTGACCATGTTGATGGACTTCTTGTTCGGGCATCGGGGAACGCGTCGTAAGTCCAAGCACGCTCCTCGTCGCCGTTCGTCTCCGCGATTGGAAGCCCTCGAAGACCGGGCGCTGCCGAGTACGCTGACAGTCTCGAGCGCCGCCGACAACGGCTCGTCAGGCACTCTGCGAGCCGTGCTCGCCGCCGCACAAAGCGGCGATACCATCCGGTTCGCCCGCCAACTCGACGGCCAGACCATCACCCTGACGCAGGGCCAGTTGACCGTCAGCGAAAACCTCTCCATCGTCGGCCCGGGCGCTGCTGCACTGTCCATCAGCGGCGGCGGCGCCGGCCGGATTTTTGACGTAGATGCCGGGGTGACAGCGACCATCTCCGGCTTAACGCTCACTGGTGGAATGGCCACCGACGGCGGCGCCGTGCTCAACGCGGGCAGCCTGACACTTTCGCAGGACCTGCTCAGCAACGACACAGCGCAAGGCGTTGCCGGCGGCGGCTTGTTCGGCGACGGCGGCGGCCGAGGTGGTGCCGTAGTAAACCAGGCGGGCGCCACGCTCAATGTCACATTTAGCACGTTCAGCGGCGACCAGGCCCTGGGCTCATCGGGCGGGGGCAACGCTTTCGGCGGAGCGATCTACAACCAGGCGGGATCGGTTACCATCAGCCAGTCGACGGTCACCGGGAACCAGGCCGTCGGCGGCAACGGCGGATCGACCGGAACTAGCGTAACCTTGCCCGGCAGCTACAGTGCCACATTCCTCGGCGTGGCCGTGGGCGGTGGTGTCTGGAATGACGGCGGCTCACTCGCCGTCTCGAACTCATCCCTGAAATACGACGTGGCGCAAGGGGGCAATGACGCCAATACCAGTGCCATCCTGACGCCCGTGTTCGTAGACGCAGGTATCGGCGGCGCGATCGGCAGCGGCAACATCTTTTCCACGACGACGCCGAACATCACCATCACTGGCGGCACGCTGGATGAGAACAAGGCACTCGGCGGCACAAACGCCATCGTGGCGTACGGCTCCACGGCCGTGGTGGCTGTTGGTGATGGTGGCGCTGTCACCGTCATCGCCGGCAACCTCTCGGTTACCGGCAGCGTCATCGCCGGCAACCTGGCTGAGTCGGGCGCCCTCACGTTCGAGCAGGGCGGGAGCGTGTCGAGGACCTGCGCCAGCGCCGCCAACGGCGGTGGCATTTGTGCAGCGTTCAACTTCGGTTTGCGTCGGTCGACAGCGTTCCTAAGTCTCACCGTCACGGGAGTACAATTAGCGACAACTCTACCCTCGGCAACGGACCAAACGGGATTGGCATTGGCGGCGGATCGGACTTTGCGTCGGCGAATGCTCAGATGATCAACAGCGTTGTGAGCGGCAATCAAGCAATCGGTGGACCCGGCGGCGGGTACGTGAGCTTCAACTACTACGGGACCCAATACCAATTTCCCCTGGGCGGCGGCTCGGGCCAGGGAGGCGGCATCTGCGATACCTCCGGCTCCCTGACCGTCAGCGGCAGCATGGTTACGAACAACTTGGCCGAGGGCGGTTCGGGTGGCAGTTCGGCGGGCGACGGTCTTGGCGGAGCCGGCCTGGCCGGCGGTATTTCCTCAAACCTTCAAACCTTCGTCCTGACCAACTCCACCGTGAGCGGCAATCAGGCGCTCGGTGGCGCCGCGACTGCGGGCAATGGCTCTTACCCGGGCGCGCGAGGCGGCCCGAGCTTGGGGGGCGGACTGTTCCTGGAGGAAGATGCGCCCTCTTACGGCGGCTCAGCGGCGATCAGCGGCAGTACCTTTTCCAACAACCTCTCGCGCGGTGGCGCTGGCTGGGGCAGCGGCGAGTACAACTTAAGCGCCGGCGGCATCGGCGCGGGCGGGGCGGTCGACGTGTTCCAAGCCAGCTCCATGCAACTGTCGGGCAGTACGTTCATCGCTAACCAGGCGATCGGCGGCGCGGGGGGGAATGGCAGCAGCAGTCCTCAGGGGGGCCCGGGCGGCGCCGGCGGAACGGGCTCCGACGGCGCGCTAATCCTAGGCGATCAGGGCACCACCAACATCAGCAATTGCAGTTTCGTCGCGAATGTAGCCCTCGGCGGAACCGGCGGCGCTGGCTCGGCCGGCAACGCGGGCGGACAGGGAGGAAACGCCCAGGATGGCGCTTTGGGGAGCCCTTCCACGACCACCGTCGGCGGCAGTAGCTTCCTCCTTAACGTAGCGGAAGGCGGCGCTGGCGGTAGCGGCGGCACGGGCGCGGACGGCGGGGCCGGCGGGGCAGGCGTGGCCGGCGCCGTCAACAACGGCGGGGAGTTGATCTTCAGCAACAGTACCGTTGCCATGAACGCCGCCGTCGGCGGTTCAGGTGGCGCCGCTGGCAGCGGCGGAGCGGCAGGCATCGGAGGCAATGGCCAAGGAGCTGGATTCTTCGACTCGGCCGGCACACTGACCATCAGCAACTCCGCCATTCTGGCGAACTCCGCCGAGGGTGGCGCAGGTGCCGCAGGTGGCACTGGGGGCAACGGCGACGGCGGGGGGCTGTTCATCGAGTCTGGCGCCAGCGCTAACGTTCAGACGAGCGTGATCAGCGGCAATCAGGCCCTCGGCGGTGTTGCCGGAGCCGGGGGAAGCGTTGGCCAGGGCGTGGGTGGCGGGGTCTACAACTCGGGAACTTTCAATGTTGATGCGTTGTCCCTGATTTTCGCCAACTTCGCGTCCACCAGTAACAACAACGTGTACGGACCGAGCTAACGAAGAGAGTAGATGAGCAGAGAGTAGAAGGCCCGCTTTTGCCTTTCTACTCTCTCTTTTCTCCTCTCTGCACTCTGCGAAGGTAAAGCGATGGCGATCGTTGATTCTCCAATTTGGCCAGCCACGCCCGAGCCACTGCCGCCCCTTCGGAGCGTTCACACCACTACTTTTGCCGAGACCCTGAGCCGGTTCGGCATCTCCTTGCTGGTCACCACCTACCAGGCTGGCAAGCTGGTCGTGCTTCGGGCCGACAACGGGGTGGTCAACACCCACTTCCGTAGCTTTCCCAAGCCGATGGGACTGGCGCTTCAAGGCGGCCGACTGGCGATCGGCACTGCGCGCGAAATTTGGGAGTATCACAACATCCCGGCTGTCTCCGCCAAGCTGGCACCCGAAGGAAAGCACGACGCCTGCTTCTTGCCGCGCTCCGGCCACGTCACTGGCGAGGTCTTCATTCACGAAATGGCCTGGGTTTCAGCTACAGCGGCGGGAAAAGAAGAAGGCGGAGGGGACGAACTCTGCTTTGTGAACACACGCTTCTCTTGCCTGTGTACCCTCAACCGAGAGCACAGCTTCGTGCCCCGCTGGCGGCCGCCGTTCGTTACCGCCCTCGCGCCCGAGGATCGTTGCCACTTGAACGGTCTGGGGTTGGTGGACGGACGCGTCCGCTATGTTACCGCCCTCGGCGAGACGGACATGCCTGGCGGCTGGCGTTCGAACAAGAAAAACGGCGGAATTCTCATGGAAGTGCCATCCGGAGAGATCCTCATTCGCGGCTTGTCGATGCCGCATTCGCCCCGATGGTATCAGGGCAAGCTCTGGCTTCTCGAATCCGGCACGGGCACCATCGGCACCGTGGACCTGTCTGCCCGCCGATATGAGCCGATCGCAGAGGTACCTGGATTCACGCGTGGTCTGGACTTCTTCGGCGACCTGGCGTTCATCGGCTTGTCGCAGGTCCGCGAATCCGCCGTCTTCAGCGGAATTCCGCTGACAGAGCGGTTGACTGAACGAACCTGTGGTGTCCGGGTCGTGAACTTGGTCACGGGCCGCACCGTTGCCTTTCTGACATTCGAGGACGCCGTCCAGGAAATCTTCGCCGTGCAGGTCTTGCCGAACGCCAGCTTCCCCGACCTGATCAACGACGAGCCAAAAGTCTTGGCCGACTCGTTCGTCCTGCCCGATGAGGCGCTAACGTTAGTGCCGGCCGCTTTGCGATAGGAACGAAGATAGCTGCCTCGCGCGTTTTTACGCGTGCAAGAACTGAAGGGTGAATGCAGCGGGGCAAGGCTCGCGGATCACCATAATCCTTGCCCCATATAAGTGCCGAAGTGAGGACTCGAACCTGCACACGCTCGGATTCTTCCTGACCAGGCTCTCGAGACCCGGGCAGGGCTGGCAAGTGCTGCGGCGTCCGGGGAAGGAACGAATCGACTAGTAGCTTGCTGTCGCTAGTCGTTGAGCCTAAGGAAATCAGGCCGGATTTCCTCATGGAATTTCCGACACCAAAAATCGGGGTGGCATCATCGGCCTTGGTAGCGCAGCCCGTCGATAAGCAATTCGACCATGCGCCGGGCACGATCCGGCCCGACGTGGAGAGCCGGGTGAGTCGATACGCTACAGAGGCCCGCGACTGCCAGTAACAGGTCATATGACTCGACACCCCCCCGAATTTCTCCAGCTGCAGCCGCTGCATCGAGCAAGGTCTGGAGTGCGGGACAGAGGCGTTTTTTAAAGTAGACAGGCAGAGCGTCGTAGGCCGGGTCGCCCGAATTCAGCGCTTTTGCAAGTCCGCGTTTCTTAGCGATGAGATCCACGTAGCGATGCATCCACCGGGCCAAAGCCTCACCGGGTTGATGTTTCGTCGCCAGGGCTGGTGCGGCGTCCGCGCAGGCATCGACCTCGTGTTGAAAGACAGCCACGATGAGGTCGGAGCGCTGCGGGAAGTGGCGGTACACAGTACCGACGCCGACGCCGGCCTTATCGGCAATCTCTCGCACCGGGGCATCGACACCTGAGACGAGGAACACCGCCTTGGTCGCTTCCAATAAAGCGTCGATGTTGCGTTGAGCATCGGCACGCACTCGCCGATCCGCTCCTTTGCGCAACTCCGGGCCATCTTGTTGTCTCTTCCGTCTCTTCCCCACAGGGTCGCCTCTTGACAAGCGGAACAACGTTCCGAATAATACGGAGCATTGTTCCGCTTAACTCTACCATCCTTCAAATTAGCACGAACAGGATTTCAATGGCTCATTTCCCTGAAGACCGATGTTCGCCGCTTTCACGCCATGGCGATCGAACTGGAGTCGACCGGGATCAAGGTCAATGCCGCCTGCCCGTGATACGCGAAGACGAACCACAACAACTATACGGGCACGCAGACTGTCGAGGATGCGGCGACCGGTGGCGACAAAGGGGTTAGTCTCCTGTCCCCTTTATTTCTTTCGAACTCGGGCAGGATCGCCATCGAGACCGGCAGATGCCGCGGCGCTTCGTTCCGTCGACAAAGACAGCTTTCGGCAATCGAGACGGATTGATGTCCTCGTCAGCAACGGCGATGACGGCCGGGTCGGAGCAGAAGAAGTTGCCGATGAGAATTCTGCCTCAGGCAAATCGGTAAGAGCGCAGGGAGAGTTCAAGTGATCGAGGTGCTTGTAATCGGAGCTTCTGGCTTCGTCGGAAAGAGGCTTGCTCTCGGTCTTCTAAATGCCGGCCGTCAAGTTCGAGGTCTGGCTCGAACTCTTGAGAAAGTTCAAGACCTCGCTAAGGCGGGTGGTGAGGTCGTCAAGGGCGACATCACCGATCTTGAGTCGATGAAAAGCGCGCTGAGATCCGCTGAGGCAGCCTACATTTGCACCCATTCGCTCTCGCGCCAGGCGACCGATTCATCAAAGGGCTACATGGATGTCGAACTGCTGGGGCTGGAAAACATCGTTGTTGCGTGCAAAGCCAACGGTGTGCGCCGCTTGATCTACGTTACTTCGTTGGGTGTCTCGCCGGAAAGTCCCTGTGAGTGGCTACGCGAACGCTGGAAAGGCGAGCAATATCTGCTATCAAGCGGCCTGGATGTGACGATCATTCGACCAGGCCAAATCGTCGGCCGCGCTGGACGCAGTTTTGACATGATGGTTGGACAGGCGAGGAAACGCCTCGCACTTGTTTTGGGAGGTGGTCGCGTACGAATGCAAGGCATCGCTATCGATGATCTTGTCTATTATCTGATAGGTGTTCTCGAACAACCGCGAGCTGTCGGCCATTGCTTTGACGTCAGTTGCGACGAGGTCTTAACAATCGACGAAATTATCGACGTCATTTCGGATGTCTTGAAGATGCCTCGTCCAATGAAATTACATATTCCGTTAGCCTTACTAGCGGCCGTGGCTCCCATTACCGAACGCGTGAGAAGACTTCCGAAGGGAGCTGTAAGGGGCGCGTTAGATGGATTAAAAACTGATTTCACGGGTGACCCCATGCCAATACGAGAGTTGTTGCCTAAACGGCTGTGCTCATATCGTCAAGCGGTAGAGCAAGCTCTGATCGGAAAAAAAGACGATCACGGCTGACGGAATGCCAATGCAGCAGCACATAGGCCGATGACTTACTGAGCCTATCCCGATTCCTTATGTATGTAAGAGCGGGCCGAAATCGGCAAGCCCCGCGAATTCCTGCAATTCAATGATCTAACTGCCGCGCTCAAGGCCGTGGTCAGTGCGGTCACGCGAAAGCTACGCACCTCACAGAGTGCCGAAGAGAGGACTCGAACCTCCACTCCCTAACGGGAACTAGCTCCTGAAGCTAGCGCGTCTGCCAATTCCGCCACTTCGGCTTCGTTCTGGAATCTTAGAAGTCCGTCCAAGAGAGCGTCAAGGGGTCAGCGATGGCTGGGGCTGCGAGTCGGCCGGTTGTGGGTCAGGATTTGCGGGCGGTGGAGGCTCGACGCGGACCGGACTGAATTCGGCGTGAGAGAAAACACGATAAGCATCTCGTAGAACGCTACCGAGACTTTCGTGCCGCCGCTCTTCGGGTATGACTGGATGTTGCCGGTCGCCGAGAGGCACTTCTTCCGAGATCAGGTGGCCCAGGAAGTTGGCCTTCGCAAGCAATTCGACGTGAGCAAAGCTTCCGCGAGATTGCAGCGGAAGGCGGGCCAGAATCTCGCGCCGAAAGAGACGATAGGGACAGGCAATATCCCGGGAACGCAGTCCGAAACCCGCGCGTACGAGCCACCGAGCGAAGAGCCTTCGCCAGCCGAGCCAACCGGGTGACGGCGGCGGAGCATGACTGAAGATGATGACGCACGTCACTCGATAGACATAGTTGGCGACGCGAACAATCGCGGGCGAGGACAGGCCGGCACGAAAGCCGGAGACGATGTGAACCTTGTCGATTTCTTTGAGCAGTTTTTTCAGATCGCTCGGCTGGTAGCGCGGCTCACAGCGAGAGTAACAAACCAGAGGGTACTTCGTCGCCGCGAGTCCTGCAGCGAGAGCGACACCTTCGCCTTTCGGCTCTTCGTGGCTGATGATGCGAAGATGCGGGTGACGCGTGGCAATTTCTGCAAGTCGCTCTGCACTGCCATCCCGGCTGCCATCGTCGATCAGGATCAGCTCGAATTCGCGTCCAAGTCCGTTGAGAAAAGTGGTCCAGCTAGCTGCGACCGCTTCCAAATGTGCTGCATCATCCCGTGCCAACAGGACAACGCTCAGCGGCGACGTGGCAATGGGAGGCAGCTTCGGCGGCTCGGGCATGTGCGGGCCGGGTTCAGGGTTTTCTCGCTACGAAGCCGCTCGGGCTCGTCGCCCGCAGCAGTAGCAACGGGCGCTCATGTTTGCCGCCGGCCAGTGCGACCGTGCTGGAGACTTCGCTCCAGCTTAGGCCGGGAAGAAGTCGCCGGCACTCGGCAGCAGAATCCGGCGGCGTTACAACGTAATGCGTGCCGGGGAGAGAAAGTCGCGACGCCAGGTCTGACCATTCTACAAGGATCGTCAGCGGCCGGCCCACGCGGAAAGCCAGCGCGTGCGCCTCAGTGCGAAAGAAGACGATCTCCTCCGGCGCTGGCGCTTCGGTACGGATGATCTTGGCCATGGGGCGATAATCGCGCATCGGTTCCTCTCCTGGCAGAGAAACCTCGAGTCGAAACGCCCAAAAACACGCCATTCCAATAGCGAGTGATGCGGGCACCAGGCAAGATGCCCATCGATAGCGCGTGCTTTCCCCGATACGTACAAGCACACAGCTTAAGAAGATGGCTGCACCGGGATAGGCGGGGAGCAGATAATCGCCGCGCTTGAAGCCGGAACAAGATAACACGCAGAAAATGCCGACGAACCAGGCCAATCCGAAGCGCGCCAGCGGATCGTCACGCAACCAGCCGCATCGCCACGCCAGCACGAGTGCGCCGATAACTAGCGGACTCCACGGTAAGAAGTCGCCGATGAACTGCGGGCCATAGAACCACCACGGATTAGTGCGCAGCTCACTGCCGCCGAGAGCGCGATCGACGTTGTGGTGCCAGAAGAAGACTCGAAATAGCTCGCCGCCGGTATCCTCATCCGCCGCGAGGAACCAGGGCAATGTCAGAACGAGTACCAGGGGCAATCCCCAATGCAAGCCGAGGCGGCGAATCAACTTCAACCAGTCACCGATTTCCCAAATCGCAGGCCATTGCCCCTCGGCGAGCAAGTACGCGGTCAAAGCAGCGGCCGGCAGTATGAAACCAATGGGCCCTTTGAGAAGCACACCGCTGGCAGCTGCAAGATAGGCGACGAGCAGACCGCAGCGCGAGCCGTTCGCGCCCTGTCGGATTGCCAGGAATGCGGCGATCGCCGAGAGTGCCGTGGTCAGTGTCAACGGCATGTCAATGCGGCCGATGCGTGCCAGCCAGGTGAAGTGTGCCGCGGTCGCCAGGATGACGGCAGCGTACAGACCCATGCGACCGCGACCGACAAACCAGCCGAACCAAGCGAGTGCCAGCACGCAACCCGAAGCAGAAAGTGCAGCCGGGAGACGAACGTCCCGGGAATCGATCATGCTGCCGCGCAGCGTGCCGCAGGCTGCGACCATCCAGTAATAGAGCGGCGGCTTTTGCAGCTCGCTCCTGCCGTCAAATAATTGCGGTACGAGAACGGCCGTCCCGTCCAAGATGCTGCGCGCGTCCATGGCTGCGCGGGCCTCGTGGCTGCTCCATAGGTCGCGGTCGGCCAGGCGATAGAAGAAGAGAAATCCGCACAGAGGAAGTAGCAGACAGAATGCGGAAAGCAGAATGCAAAATGAAGAGCCGACAGAGGGGACTATACCCCGCCGAATACGCTGTTCATTCTGCATTCTGCCTTCCGCATTCGATTTAAGCGACCAGGCGGTTCGCCTGTGCCTCGTGCAATCGTTGGTACTGGTAGCACGACCTGATCAGCTCCTCGTGCGGCCCAGCCGCGACGACGCGACCTCGATCGAGCACAATGATGCGATCCGCAATTTCCAGCGTGTGCAAGCGGTGCGCGATGATGAAGGTGGTTCGGCCGACCTTGAACTCTTTCAGCGCACGATGGATAGCTGCTTCACTTTCGGCGTCCGACTGACTGGTAAACTCGTCGAGAATCAGGATCGCGGGATTGCGCAAGATCGCCCGCGCCAAAGCGATTCGCTGTCTCTGTCCGCCGGAAAGGTGGGCTCCGGATTCGCCGACGCGCGTGTGGTAGCCGTTCGGTCGCGACGTAATGAAATCATGCGCGAAGGCGCGTCGAGCAGCTTCTTCGACCTGTTCCGCAGTCGAACCGCGCGTGCCGTAGGCGATGTTCTTGTAGATCGTGTCGTCGAACAGGTACGTCTCCTGGGTGACAAGACCGATCTGTTGTCTCAGGCTTCGCAGGTGCACCTGGCGAATATCCCGGCCGGCGATCAGGACAGAGCCGTGGTCGGGGTCGTAGAAGCGCGGGATCAGGCCAAGCAGCGTCGTTTTGCCGCAACCGTTCGAGCCCACTAGAGCCACCGTTTCGCCTTCTTTCACCGAAAGGCAAACGTTCGCCAACACCGGGTGACCGGGGACATAGGAGAAACAGACGTCGCGGAATTCGACAAACGCTTCGCCGGGTTTTACTTCGGCATCGAGCCGCCGCGGCAGGCGCGGGCCGTCGCTATTGGCCGTGACCGCCGGTCGGCGGTCGACGAAATCGAAAATCCGATCGGCCGCCGCTGCCCCGGATTGCAAGCGCGTGAAAACGCTCGACAACTTGCGCACCGGATCGGCGATGGCAGCCAGGAAGATGTACAGCGTCAGCATCGACTCCGGCTCCAACGGCGCGCTGGTAAGTCGGAGCCCGAACAAGCTGTCCTTCTGACTGAGAACGAGGTAAGAACCGGCCAAGAGAGCCGCCGCGACCGCGACGACTCCGAGGACCTCGATGATCGGATCGGCCAGGGCGTCGATGTTCACGACCAGCATCGACTTGTGGTAGTAATCCTTGGTGGCAGCGCAGAAACGGCGGCGTTCGTAAGGCTCCATCGTGAACGCTTTGACGACACGGATGCCCTGAAAAGTCTCTTGCAGGATCTTGTAGATACTCGACATCCGCTCGAGCAACCGGCGCGTCGCCTGTTTCATGATGCGACCGACTTTGGTCAGGATCAGACCGGCGATCGGTACGAGGATCAGAAACATCAGGGTAAGCTGCCAACTGATGAAGCACGCCATGATGACGCAGCTCAAAGCGCGCAACGGCTCCGCGACCACTTTGCCGAATAGCGTCTTGATACCGGTGCCGAGCGACTCCATGTCGTTGGTAAAGCGCGCCATCAGCTCGCTGGTGCCGTGGTCGCTGAACTGGTCGACATCCAGATGGATCGCATTTCGGTAGAAGCGATTGCGCAAGTCGAACAGCGACAAATTCACGACGCTGCCGACCAGCGACTCCTGCCCGAATTCGAAGAAACACTTCAGGGCAACTCCGATCACCACCAGGCCGATGACCAGGGCCAGCGTGTGGAAGGGATCGGTCGGAACCCAGGAGCTGTCTGCGTACTTCTGCAGCACCTGATAGGTGTACAGCTTGCGCCGCAGCCATTCGAGCTTTCCTTCGACGCGAGCCTGCTCGTTATTGAGCCGGCGGACCTCTTGTTCGCGGTCTTTCCCCGGTTCCTGATCTTCTATCAGCTTCTCGCGCTCGTTGTTTCGCTTGGCGTCTTGCTCGAGCGAGGCAATGTCGTTTTCCAGCGCTTTGACGTGCTCGTTGACCCACTTCCGAGGCGACTGGCCCGGTTGCAGAAGCTTGAGAACCGGATAGATCGAAGTGAAGTTGAGGCCCCAGAGGACAGCTGCGCAAAACGCGCAGAATATGGAGAGCAGCAGCCGGCGACGATAAGGCAGTGCGTGACGCAGAGCGCGCAAGAAGTTCTTCATGGCACCTTCGTTGGAGCGGCAAGCATCGAGGGTAAGGCGACCCGGCTAGCTCATCGAGGTGGAGCAGCGTTCTAGCAGATCGATTCCGGCCAAGCAAGGCGGCTTAAGTGCTTCGCACAGCAAAGCGAGCGGCAGACACGCTTTGCAGACAGAATGTGAAGTGGTACAGCTTCAAATACTTATCTGCACCGAACTTCCGATATATTCTTTGCATACCGGGATAGCGTCCGTTATGATTGGTCAGAGCCCGAACACCCCCGGCGTGCGGCCGGGAATTATGTACTCATGAGTCACGAACTCATCTGCTCCTGGTTGGGACTATCGTCCGAGTCCTGGCCTCCGGATCATTATCGCTTACTGGGCTTGCAACCCGGTGAAGGTGATACTGCCCTCATCGAGCAACGCGTCCATCAGCGCATTGATTCCGTCCGCTGCTACCAGATGCGCTATCCGGAGCAAGCGACGGAGGCAATGCGTCTGCTGGCGCGCGCATTCGATTGCTTGACAGATCCGGCCGGCAAGCGGGCCTACGACGTCGGTCTCCTGGGCGGCGCGGCAGTTGCCGTCGCGGAGCCGCCCGGGCGGGCAGCTCTCGAGGCACGGGACCCTCTCGCCTGGCTGTATGATCCGCCGCCGCTGCGGTTGGCAACGAATCAACTCCCGGCCGGCGCAAGTGAGCCAAGCGATCCGACCGTTATCTCCGCGCCGACGATCGAGTTGCCGCCACTGCCGCCTCCCGCCGAGCCCGACTCCGCACCTCCGGTCCCGGAAACCATTGAAGTATCGCCGTCGGATCCAGTCATCGAGGCCGCACGCTCGGCGCCTGCCCGCCGTCGCTTGAGCACCAAGCGTGCTCTTTACCGGCGCATCGTCCTCACGCGGAAGCTGATTCGAACCTGGACGATGGTGGGCAAGTATCTCTCGTCGCCGAAGCGACGCCTGACGCGACCATCGGAGGCGACGGATCTCATCCGCTTGCTCGACGAGATCCAGGAGCTGCTCGGCCGCTTCCCACCGCTCATGGGCGAGGCCGGTCAGCCAGGTTACCTGGTCGTCATGCTGTCGCAGCTGGTGATCGTGCCGACGTTCCAAACGATGGATCTCAAGGCTCGGCGTGCTCTCAGCGACGATTGGAAGCGTGGATTGAGGTTGCTCATGGCGCATTGCGACTTTTTGCGCCAGGAGATCCGCATCATGCGCCGCCGTCCCTTCCTGCCACGCATGATGCAGATGCTACAGTCGTTGCCAAACGACTG
>Ga0326727_10021462_pt1 | contig 12645 bp, 12 predicted proteins | sample MB2enrmetagenome_FD_207643 | JGI IMG/M metagenome (GOLD analysis project Ga0326727, IMG submission 207643) | Lab enriched peat soil microbial communities from McLean, Ithaca, NY, United States - MB29MY | ecosystem: Environmental > Terrestrial > Soil > Wetlands > Peat | place: USA: New York...
CTCTAATTCCAGCTTGATAAAACCATCAGTGGAAGTTATTGCGTAATCCTCATTTGCGCTGAAATCTTCTTCCATCGGCGTAAGGGAATTCAGATTTGTCAGGGGAAAGGATGTACCGCTGATAATCACTGAATTTATAAGAGGTGCCCAATTTGATTTCAGTAAGGCCTTAACGTTTGCAGGTGTACCGGATTCAGGCGCAGTTTGCCAATCAACATTGATTGTTAAAGCTGCCAGCTTTTTCTGAAAGATCTCCTTGCTCCCGATAATGAACGATGCCCCATATTCGGGAAATTCACCGAAGGGTTTAAAGGGCTTGGCAGGGTTTATTTTCCCGTCTTCGCTTTGAAGGCTGAGGTTTTTGACGGATGCATTGACCTCCAGAAGGATGCTTTTTATCCTTAATGCTTTGATTTTCTGGTAGGAGGTATAGCTATTCAGCATCACCTGCACCATGGGAAGTCCCTCGGTGAAACTGCCGCCATGGATCTTCGCTGAATAAGGGATCACCGGCTGTGCATCGCCATTGAGAGTGATCAATAGGACGAATGAGTTTCCAATTATCTGCGCCTTATAAGTATCGGCTGCAAACCACTTCTTCTGACCCGTGAACCATATCGTAAAAATATCCTCAAAGTCAGAATTTGAAGTGCCTGCGAGGCTATCGCAATTGAAAATGAGTGCAATGATACGCTGTCCTTCATTCAGAAAAAGAATGTTGGATGCAATTGCAAATCCTAAGGCTGCCGGGGATGCCTTCTGGGGATTCCCGAAAGGCATCCAGGAACCGTCGGCGCTTAACAATTTTCCTCCCTGGCCATCTTCCGAATCAGCTACCGGTGAACCATACAAGGTAACAGGTACTTCATCTTTATCCAGATACAGCGATTTCAGCGACTGGACCACCGCCTGGCTCACGACAAGACTATCGGTCAGTGCATAATACAGATCATTGTTATTGGCATCTTTTCCAGCCTTGAAGTTGGTTCCTTTTGAAAGTAAATGCTGATCGACATTTTTCTGCAATTCAAAGATCAGATGGACAAAATCAGGCACCGCAGCATTATTTGCAAGCTGCAGGACATTCTTATAATAAAAATCAAGATGATCCTGTGTGAATTCATTCAGATGATCCTGGGCAAACTGGAAAAGCCTCAGAAATGTGAGGAATAAGGCATAATGCGGTTCATGCGATGGATAGTTCTCCAGGGTCTCTTCAAGATAACCGGGCGACTGGCTCACAATGTTGATCACAGCATCGGTAAATGACTGAAGTATCCCTGTAAATAAGTTATGAGTGATGATCAGATTGATGTCATCCAGGACTACTCCCGTAAGTGTTATCGTCGGCGCAGTCACCACCGTCTGCCATTGCGGACTAAGCAGTGTAAGATTGAAATTTTGTGAAAACACCACGTTGTCTGCAGGGAAATTAGGATCAGTATATACCGACGTTTCATCAATCAGCGAGGCGGCCTTGAATGCCTGGTAATATTGGGTAAGGACATTTAAAGGCATTGCAAGCCCCGATGAAATTGCCGTCGATAAATATTCCTGATAATCCAGATCATAAGGAAGAAGCCGGAGCACACTATCGAGCCCCGAAGCAAGGGTGAAGATCAGGTCAAAAATAACTTTAAAATATTTCTTTGCATCATCTGCCGTCGTAGCAGACTGGATCTGATCGAAGATATCCTGAATGAATGGTGAATAATCTTTGGTTCTCCACGAAGAAACAAAAGCAATGGAGACCGTAACATCTTTGCTCATCAGCTCCTGCCAGTCTCCTGAAATCGCATTTGTCAGGTCATAATAGTTCAGATAAGCTCCATATTTCTGGGCAAACAGGATAAGATCCTGGGCCGTCCGTTCATCGACCTGGGCATAGGATGCTGACAAAGCCGCGAGCGACCTTTGTGACTGGCTGGTGCCACTCTCTACCAGCAGATTTTTATCCAGACATTTATTTTCCATTAGCTGATTATCTCAGTTCCTTCATTTTTATAATAAGGAAATACATAATTAAATCTTGAATTGGTGGTGGAAACGGTATAATCAATGATGATCAGGATGATCCCTTCCGCCTCCTGGTTGTCGTCTATCTGAACATTATTTAATTGAATGCGGGGTTCATAATATAATATGGCTGTCTTGATCATTTCAGAAATATGCGTCATGAAAGTAGTCGTCATGGGCTCAAACAGCATCTCGTCAAGGTCACACCCATAATCCGGCTGCATCACGCGTTCGCCAGGACGGGTAGTGAGCAGGATTTGCAGACTGCATTGAATGTCCAATTCATCACTGGTCATCTCCACGGAACCTGCCATCTTGTCGAAAGCAGGGGGGAAGCTCCATCCCGTTCCTAAAAATGAATCTGGCATAATCTGTTCAATTAATTGATATTTACAATTCCTCCGCTGATCGTCGTAGTTCCTGAACCTTCAATAGTGACCGACGGAGCCGATAATGTGGCGCTGCCGCTGCCTGCATCCAGAGAAGCGCCTCCCGAACTCAGCGAAAAACCGGAAGAAGGACTTACCGTAATGTTTGTCGCCTCTAAAGTAATATTACCGGTAGCCTTCAGTGATAGATCACTGGCGCTTTCAATACTTACCGATGAGGAATCCATGGAAATCTTATTTCCATTCTCATCCTCTACCTGTATGATGCCGTCACTTTCACTGATAGTAACCTTTTTTCCCGCCGGCGTTTCAATCAGTAAAGATACCTCCTCGTCATTAAAGATCATTCTCATCCCGCTTCGCGAGACATATCCTTTTTCATTATTTTGATCGGATGCCTGTAACGGAGCCGGTTTTGCACTGCTGTTCAGCATCCCGAGCACAATGGGATACCTTGGATCGTCATTTAAAAACCCCACGACGACTTCATCACCTATTTCCGGACGGAAAAAAGTTCCGCGGTTATTCCCTGCATCCAGGCAGGCAACCCGCATCCAGATACCTTCTTCATTTGGATCAATGATAGGAAGCCTTACACGAATGCGGTCTTCGCCTTCCGGATCATCCCCCACCTGGGTCACAATTCCTGTCTGAAGCCCACGTATCGCTGGCAGCATATCCACAGCATCCGGCGAATGAACATCGGGTTTCCTGGCAAACAATTCATTGGAAATGCCAAACTGAACGTCTGTATTCCAGCCTCCGTTGGCGATTTCATGCCTAACACCGGAAACGAACACCTTCCCATTAAATCGATCACCCACTCCGCCGATATTGATCAGATCCATAGGGTTGACCCCGCTAAATCCCCGGAACCTGACCCGCCCCTGGCATCGCGACATCCGGGCTTTCAGCAACCGGGAATCGGCTAAGTTCTGAAGTTCATTCTGATTGATGTTTTCCCCCGAAGAGACATCGAATTCGTCTATATTAAGTGTGCCTGCAAGGTCGCTGGAGGATAAATTTCCGTTTTCCACGATTTGAGGTTCCGTCGCATCGGCCTCCAATATATCTTGGTTCGCACAATCCCAGGTCTTTGCTTTCAGTGCCTGGTACTGGTTGCTCGCATCCAGGCCGGCATCAAATTCAATGATCGTAGCGCCGAAAACTGCATCCAGTACTGTATCACCGCTGAAGTCAGGTTTCTTAGCCGTGATCTTTCCATCATTCACCACACACAGCTTGCCGTTCGCTTCCATCCGCGTCAGGATAAAATCCCAGTCGCTGCAATCGTATTGAACGATTTCCTCATGCTGAACTACTGTATCTTCAATATCGTGATCAAGGCCATAAGTATCGATTATCTCACCGGCCGCATCACTATCTGACTCGTTATAAAAATATTTGTTCTTCCGCGCGATCGTCATTCTCACTGCCTTATCGCGACAGTCGAGAATAAGAACAGGGGATCGGTCATTTCGTATTTTCAGGCTGTGCTTCAGGATAATGCCTTTAAAGATTGAGGTCTCATCGGCATGATATCCGGCCAGGATCTCGATTTCAGTACCTGGAACAAAAGTATCCTCATTGCTTACAGAAAAATCCTGCGCAGCAGCATCCCCGTCATAGATCTGCAACCTTGCCATCGGGATCCGGTTCACCTCCTTTAGCACCATAATGGAAGATACCAGGTACGCTCCACTGATGGGCTGTCCATTCGCCTTTATCGTAAAGGTGATCAGATCAGTGTTCTGGGTTCCGGGTAAAGATTGGCTTAATGACATCTGTTCTTATTTAGTGATAGGTGGAAAGATCAATTTTGTTCCGGGAACCAGCCGTTTAAAATCAGTTAACCGGTTAACTTCTCCCACCTGGAAATAATATTTGCTGTCGCCGTATTCTTTGTAGCAAAGCAAAGGGAGCGTATCGCCCTCAATCACGGTACGGATGTGTGTCAGATCGGGTGATTGCCTGGCCTCTTTAAGTGCAAGCAATGCATCGTCGATCTCACTCTTAAAAACACAGGCTGCCTCGGCACGCAAAGGACTCCCGTCAGGCTTGAACAATTTGAAGGTAACCGTCATGCTCTGCAGGGAACAGTTGTAATGCAAAGGTCCCCATTGCAGTTGAACAAACCTCGGCTGATGCGTCTTGCCGTTATAAGTATAGACTACGTTTTTAAAAGTAGCCAGATCGGCAGATACGTCTCTTGGGTTGCTCCCGCCCGGCCCGCTCCCGGTACGGACGACACCGGTGCCATCGAACAGGAATTTAAAGACTAAGGTCTGAGATGTTCCGCTGTTAAAAGAAGAAGTAGGAGTCGCATTGCCCTGCGTAAGCCTTTCGTTCGTGAGAATCCCGAATGTCAAAGCATAGGATTCAGGGTTTATGAGTACTTCATACTCATTATCAGGAGGAGGAGAAGGAGTCTTAAAATCCTTACTCTCGTACGCCACAATTTTCATCTTCTGTAATCCGGTATCCATCAGCGTTCATTTTTTTGTTCAAGGATTTTTATTACCTGCTCCACACATTCGGCAACGATTCGTTCTCTCTCTGCCGCGACCAGGGGCTGATGCTGTTCCTTATCGCCGGCTCCTTCAACTACGGCGGTTATTTCCAATTCTCTTATTTCTACAGGCATAAAATATTCTGAATTCAGAGATAAATAATTATTAAGGTACGGATATGGGATTTATTCCGGTAGCAAGATCGGAAATTGCACCTGCTCCACTACTGATAGCAGCAGGATTAATAATTTTGTAATATTCATACCGTAAGGTCATCGTCTCAACCACGATCTGGCTTTGTTCTGCATTTAAACCTGAAAGCTCCATCTTTAAAGGGATCGCATTAACGACATACCAGGAACATACAGGGTTGCTGTTTTCATCAAGCAGCGAGATAAGCAGATTCGTCGGCTGATAATTGAAATTTTCTATCGCATCGAGAGCCCATGCCGTAATGCCCGAAGGCAGGTAGATCCCCCTCTTCAGAACAAGATCTGAATAACGTGATCGGATCGGCAGGCTGTGAGCAAACCGGTTTTCTCCTCCCTCGTTGCAGGTGTCAAAGTTTATCTCAACATTCAGGCCGCTGACTTCCTGGAAACGGGAATCATTGGGCAGTTGCGGAAATAACTCGAAGACCACCACGAAATGGAAGCCGGTATAAGGATACGCGAACATCGTCAATCGCCATTTTGAATGGTTAGTCCTTCATGGGCCAACACAAGGGTTTCAATGGCCACATCATTTCCATCCGCTTTAAGATCGGGGGAAATTATTTTCGTAGGCCAGGCATTGATTATTTTCCATACGACCACGGGATTGAGCTGTTCATCAAGAAGGCTGATAATGATATCCCGCCTTTCAACAGTATTCATACTGATCGTGTTGAACCAATTATAAAAATCATTGTCAGATGCGAAGACCCCTCTCTTCAAAACCAGATTGCTGTATTTACGCTGCCCCGGCATCTTTAATGTACTGTACTCCGGACTTGCACCATCACGGTACTCGATGACTTCATTGCTGATATCCAGCCCGCTGACTTCGGAAAACCCGATGTTCGTGCCACCCCATTGCACATTGAAATGGAATTTTGGAAGAGGATAATTTGCCATTGGATATATTTTTAAGGATTAAAGAAATTAAATTACAAATTACGAATTACGAATTACGATTTTTATAAAGTCTAAAATCATTTTTACCATTTTACCATTTTGCCATTTTGCTATTTTGCTATTTATTACTCACCAGTTCACCACCTCACCAGTTCACCACTTTTTATGAGGTTTGTTGTATCTGCGTGAAGCGAAGGATAATGAACTCTGCCGGCCTTACAGGCGCCAGACCGATTTCGACGATCATCTTTCCATTCAGAATATCATCGAAGATCATCGTTTGTCCTAGTCCGACACTAACATAGAAGGCCTGTTCCGGCTTTGCACCAGCAAGTGCCCCCTGTCTCCATAAATTGGTGAGATAATTTTCGATCATCGCCCGCACTTTAGTCCAGGTACTGGCAACATTCGGCTCAAAGACGAATTGCATCGTCGCCAGCTTTACCGACTCTTCAACCATGATGAAAAAACGACGCACCGATATGTACCTGAAATCATTATCGTTGCCGGCCAGCGTACGGGCGCCCCATACCAGGATCCCTTTACCCGTGAAGGCACGGATTGCATTGATGGATTTACCCGTTGCCGGATCAATATTCAGGTTCCCCTGCGAGTCGTCTGTGATGCTGTCTGTCAACTGCTGAACACCATTGAGGCTCACATTGGCCGGTGCCTTCCACACACCGCGGCTTCCATCCACAGCAGCCATGACGCCTGCCATGACCGCAGAAGGGGCCATCTCGACACCTAAAAGCTCAATGGCTGCTTCAGCCTGGTTGTATACAACCATATTCTGACCCGAAAGATCTGCAAGTGTGGAACCTGTAAGAATAGCTGCGCCTGTAGAATCGCTGGAGACAGATATATTTAAACTGACAGCGCTGTCTGTATAAGTACAAAGCAGTGTGGTACCCAGGTTGGGATAATAAACAGCGCCATAATTGAGGTTGTCATTCCCGATCCCGCTCCGGAATCCCGAGGCATTATTTGCAGTAGTGCCACTGTTATCATAAACATCCATCAGTGCAAACCGGTCCTGAAGCTTTGCACATAAAGCCAATGAGGCATTTTGCAGCGTATAATAATCTGCTGACGCACCAATGCCCTGCCCATCCGGAAATACCAGCAATGTGGGTTCATCTTCCGGCTCGATGGCATTGAGCCCGCCGTTAAGGTCGGTGAGTGTGATACCTGTCGCAAGATAAGGATTCACGCTGACAATGTAACAATCACCGCCGCCATTCATAAAGTACATCTGCAATGCATAGAACATACGGTATTTCGAAGGGCCCGAAGCATTAAAAGATGCCGAGACATCAGCACTCACTAACTGCAAACCGGTGGAGTCATGATGTTCTACAATATCGACCTGAAGATTGGTCTCATTCGGCGCTCCGCCAAAATACTGCTGATACTCAAGAAAAGATGTGATCCTCGTAGGTATTAAGGTCAGACTGTTTCCATTCGCATCAATCGCCTGCTCAGTATATCCGATAAATGCAGGAATAGCAGTCGCTACCTGCGCAATCGACGGCGGAAAGGAAGGAATCTCATTTACATAAACCCCTGGGGTTTTGATTGCACTTTCATTGATCTGTGACATGGCTGACTTTTTGTTTTATTTGTTAATAATTAAGATAGATTTCAGAACAGGTTAATATTTCTGCATTCATGGTAATAAATGCCAGTCTTTCAGGAGAGGCATTCGCAATCGGAGTATAATCATTGGAACCTATGGTAAGTTTAAAAGTCGTAATAGGAGTCTCGGAAAAGGGGATAGGCGTTACCGACACAATCGTATTCGGCGGGTTCGGAGAACCGGATTGAAATTTATAACCACCGGGGGATGTATCCGCAATAGTACCTGCGGAATTTTGTTTAAGAATATATTTCCACAAAAGGTACCGGTTCGGAAACTGGATCCTGTATGCAGGCGAAAGCAATTGATTGCTTGCACCAAGCATCTGATAATTTGCCGGGAGTGCGCTGTCACAAAAAAGATCAATGACCCCTAACACATTCGTCCCGTAATTTTCGTCCTGCATCCATGTCGGCGTCAAACTTACTGCATCATTCTCCGAAACGTAGGGGATGTTCCCGACCTTGACCCAGTATTGGGTATCAGTTTGAGGATCGGCTCCGGTACATGTCCTCCATGCCTGGTAAACATTACCAGATGATACTACCAGATTGCCGGGTTGATAGGTAACCGTGCCGCTGTATGGATTAATGTCCTTTGTCAGGTCAGTGCCTCCGGACGTATTGTTGTTCCGGTTGGAAAAATAATAAACCATTCCGTTGGTCGGCGGAATGAGAAGATTGGTATAGTTTAAAAAAAGAGGGTTGTTTAATTTGAGGAAAAAAGTCAGATTCAGCCCATCTTTCGGAACAACAATTAAATTTCCGGAACTATCAAGTTCAACGCCTGTAACAAGACGGTTGGAATATTGTTTGGCGATCATTTTATTGCCCTGCAGAAGATCAGATGTCGCAGTGGAAGGGATAAGCGTAAAATCAGGACAGGCATTATCCCCGAAGTACTGATGCAACAGATCCAAAGTGAAAAATATCCCGTATTTAATATCGATCATGACTGATTCCAGGTTTTATCGTTGACATTGATCTCCGTAACCGGTGGCGCATTGCCCTGGTTGAAGGCATCACTGATGCTGATCAACCGCATCTTATATACTACAGATGGAACATACATTGATCCCAGAATGCCCCATAAGTAATTCAGATCCTGCAATGACAAAGTCTTCATGTCGAAGATCAGCTTCTCGATCCCCTGGGGAAAATTGGGTGAGTTTAATGGAGTAAAAACATTCTGGTACTGAAAGAACTTAATGACGCTTGAAAGTAACTGCAATGAAGTCAGATAGTCTGCATAATTAGCCGCAAAGAGAATGTCAAGATTCAGATAAATGGGAGGGTTCTGATATATTATTTGCTGATCAACACGCGTATAGTTGTCAGGTGAACGGGAAATGCGGTCCTCTTCAATATTAACCACCGAAAGGATGATCTTGTTTTGCATTGATGAACCACCGCTGCTTCCCAGGTCTGAAATATTTGCCGGGAGGATATAGTCTTTGGTAGCCCCTGGTTGCGATTCCAGGTAGGTTTCAAGATATTGAGCAATAAAATCAAGCGCCAGATTTATCATCTGTTGAATTTGTGTTCTTGGTTATTGATTCATGACCCTGACTCCGCAGCCAAAACATAAAATTCGGTCGTGATATGTGTTTTTTAAACCAATGAACGCAATCAAAATTCCCAAAAACAAAGTTAGAGTGAAGTCGACTTTTAGTCAATCACTAAAGATAAGTAGGTACTAATAAGTAATCATTCGTAATTAGGGGAAATAAGTAATCTTTCTGTATTTATTGCCCACAATAACAACTCGGAAACGGTATGGGTATTGGTCTTCAGATGAATATGCCGCAAATGTGTATCCACAGTGTGGATTGAAAGCTTCAGCTCACTTGCAATGGCCTTCCTGCCTTTTGCCTGCGCAACCAACTGAATGATCGCTTTCTCCCTGTCACTAAGCATGATTTTTTCCTTCAGATGCATCCTTGTTCAGTTTTACAATTAACTTACATATTTAACAAACCAATTACTATTGTTTCAACTCCTCTCCCTCTTGGGGGAGGGGCCGGGGGCGTGGTCTTTGCGGTGAACGAGACGTTTCAGAGCTGTCTCAAAATTATATAAATAATCAATTCAATAACATTAACTTAATGATAATATTTTTATTTGATTCAGATATAATAATAAATTTCAGATGGTTCACGTTGTGATTATACAAAAACCAATCAACCATGTTCACGAAAAGCTCCAATCCAAACGGTTTCTCGGTAACAGCCTACCAGGGCGATGCAAAAACATTGCTTTCATTCGATATGCCTGTTGCTCAGACAAGCAACCTCGCTGGCTTTAGTATCTCCTGCCAGCCTCAGGGCAAAGCGGAATATTACCTCTTTAACCAATTGCAGTTTGCCAATCCTGCCCTGCATGCCCAGGTCGCAGGCGAGCCGGCAAATTCGAGTGCTAACGCCCCCTTTCAGAAATTCTACTGGCTGCATGTACCCGGTAATTTTCACCAGGATGAGGGTGTTCTCTATGGCTTATACACCTATAACGTATATCCCCGGTATTTTGATGCCAGGGGCATTCTGCAGGCGTTGGATCCTGCCCTTATTGTCTCCCTCACCATTCAGGTGGCTCCTTTTACAAAGGGTGCTGTGGAGCTCGGATTTACCCGTGGCTTCGTTCAGTCACAGGCATTTGCCCATCAGTTTGGCGACAAGGCCCCTTTCAGACCTGAAGGAAATACATTGCAGTTTGATACCGGCGCCATAGCCGGCACAAACGATGCAGGTCAATCCTTTACTTTTCTCGATGAATATACCTGGTCGGGATTTACAGCCCGGCAAAAAATATTCTCGGTACTGAATGAGGTGGCAGGGGATACCACCCTTAAATTAGACGTATTTGCCTACGACCTGAATGAACCGGATGTTATCAACATTCTCCTTCAGCTTGCAAAGGAAGGACGCATACGCATAATACTCGATAATGCCTCTTTGCATCACGACAGCACCGGCCAACTGCCCGAAGATCAGTTTGAAGCGCTCTTTACTAAGGCGGCAACAGGAAATGCTGCCATCAAGCGGGGAGACTTCGGAAGATTTTCTCATGATAAAATATTTATAGAATATCAGAACAACTCCCCTGTAAAGGTGCTACTCGGTTCCACAAACTTTTCCGTCACCGGGATGTATGTGAATTCAAATCATGTAGTCGTTTATAACGACGCAACGGTAGCGCAGACTTATGCAGGTGTTTTTGAAGAGTCCTGGAATGATAATGTGTCAATGGCATTCAGTAAATCCACCTATGCAACGCAGGTATTTTCATTCGGATCCGGCACCGTGCCAAAAACGAACATCACATTCTCCCCTCATGACCCAACAACTGCCCTCGGCAATCTCAAAGTGATAGCTGACCGCATCACTGCAGAAAAAAGCAGTGTATTATTTGCCGTAATGGCATTGGTGCCTGGCACCGGACCGGTCTTATTGGCGCTTGAAGACATTCATACCAACCAGAATATATTCAGCTATGGCATCTCCGACAGCCCCGGCCCCGGCATCGCATTATACAAACCGGGCGACCCCAATGGCGTCCTCGTCAGTGGCAAGCCGGGCCAGACAAAATTGCCTCCCCCGTTCGATCAGGAAGAACCCATCCTCGGCTTAGGCCATCAGATACATCACAAATTTGTCATCTGCAACTTCAACGGTCCGGATGCAGTAACCTATTGCGGCTCCTCCAACCTTGCCCAGGGCGGCGAAGCAGCCAACGGAGATAATCTGTTATCCATCTACGATCAGGACATCTCTACGGTATTTGCCATCGAAGCCTTTGCCTTGGTCGATCATTTCAACTTCCGGGATAAATACGGGGCAAGCAACAACCCTTCAATCCCGGGCAAAGGTGCACCAACAAAGTCCGCCGGAAACACTTCCGCTCCACCTGCTCCGGTGCCGGGCTATCCGCCAATGACCATCGAACAGGACGACCTCTGGACAAAACCATACTATGATAACAATGACGCCCATTGTAAAGAACGTCTCCTTCTTTCACAATAATTGTCTTAAAGATTTTCGTAACCTTTTTTTTATCGCCAGTTCACCAGTTCACTAATTCACCAGTTAAAAAGTCCGCTTGTCCGCTTGTCAGCCTGATTTGACATCTTCCGGTAACATTCATTTTAAAATGTTTGACCATTCAATAATTTCTCTACCTTTGCCACGCGAAAAATCAGCACAGCGATTTTATGTTCGATTTTGAGAAGTTAGACGTCTACCAAGTCGTGAAGGATCAAAACCTCAAGGTACTGACCATCCTTAAGGTAAACAAAAAGATGGATCCTTACCTGATGGAACAGTGGAAGCGCGCAAGTCTGAATATCTTATTGAACCTCGCAGAAGGAACAGGAAGAATGACCGATACCGACAAAATGCATTACCTCACCATTGCAAGAACGAGCGTATTCGAATCAGTCGCCATCCTCGACCTTTTAAAATCAATGGATGTAATTGATGATCCTACGTTCCAGGATCTCTACGCCGGATATGAAAAAAGTTCAAAGATGCTTCTGGGGATGTACCGGAGTCACACGAAATAGTTCATAAAGTTCATAAAGTAACAGAGTAACAAAGTAACAAATAAAAAAACTCACCAGTTCACCAGTTCACCAGTTAATAAAAGATAAAAAGACAACATAAAACACCTATTTCGGGGTATAGCGTAGCCCGGTTCATCGCGCCTGCTTTGGGAGCAGGAGGTCGCAGGTTCGAATCCTGCTACCCCGACAAACGGTATCTAATAATCAATTAGTTACCGTTTTTTTGTTTCCGGCTATATCTTATTTTGATGTGCTAAGACGTAAATGAATTATCCTGCGCTTTAACGCGTGGCTACATAGGCTGGGACTATACATAAGTCCTCTTGATTTTAATTGTAAATCGTCAATTAAAATATTCAATCGGGAATCGAAAATCGTTCAATCGTAAATTATCTTTTCTCTCCGGTACATCAAAATAG
>Ga0326727_10021463_pt1 | contig 12645 bp, 11 predicted proteins | sample MB2enrmetagenome_FD_207643 | JGI IMG/M metagenome (GOLD analysis project Ga0326727, IMG submission 207643) | Lab enriched peat soil microbial communities from McLean, Ithaca, NY, United States - MB29MY | ecosystem: Environmental > Terrestrial > Soil > Wetlands > Peat | place: USA: New York...
TGTTCCGGTTGCTGAGCCCACAGGGCGTGCTGCGACTGGGCGGGAACTCCAGCGAATTCTGCTGGTGGAAGACGTCCGCTTCGGCCGTGGCGCCGGCGATGCCGTCACCTGCCGGACCCGTTGAGCAAAACTGGATGCCCCACACGTTCACGGCGATCACGCCCGAGGCGATTGACCATCTCGCCGGCTTCCTGGATGCGACCGGTTGGAGTCTGACTTACGGATTGAACCTCGGCACCGGCACTCCGCAGCGCGCCGCCGAGGAAGCAGCCTACGTCGCGAAGAAGATCGGGCCGCGTCTGCAGTACTTTCAGATTGGCAACGAACCTGAGTATTATCGCAATCGCAATAATGGACTGCGGCCTCCCAACTGGAATTTCGAGGATTATTTCGAACAATGGTTGCAGTTTGCTCGCGCGGTGCTTGCGCGCGTGCCTGGTGCGAAGCTGGGCGGTCCCGATGTCGGTTCCAACGCCGACTGGGTCGCATCCTTCGCGCGACAAGCGCCGCTCGAATTGGTAGATGCGGTGGTGGCCTGCACGGGCCACTATTACGCTATGGGGCCGCCGGACGATCCGAGCGTCACCATCGAGCGGTTGCTTCACACGGACCCGCGAATTGATGCCGGCATGAACCGGATCATGCCCGCCGCGCGCGGCGCGAAGCTGCCCTTTCGGATGACCGAAGGGAATTCCTGTTATAGGGGCGGCAAGCCCGGCGTAAGCGATGCGTTTGCGTCCGCGTTGTGGGGCGGCGACTACATGCTGCATCTGGCGTCTCTCGGCTGTGCGGGCGTCAACTTTCATGGAGGCGGTGCCAGACAAATACGAGCGGCTCTGGGCGATCATCTGCCAGGCGCGGCGTCGGCAAAAGATGCCGAGGCGCCTCGCAGCGGTACGTATTACACGCCGATCGCGGGAGATCCCGCCACCGGCCACGTTGCCCAACCGGTCTTTTATGGAATGCTGCTGGCGAATCGATTCGCGGGCTCGACGCTATTTGAATGTGAGATCGAGGCGCCGGGCGTGAACGTCACTGCTTATGCGACACACACGCGAGACGGCATTGGCGTCGCCCTGTTTAACAAGGACGCCACCCAGAACCTGCTGATTGGGATTCCGTGGAACCAACCAGTCAGGCAGGCTTGTGTCTGGCGTCTCACAGCGCCAGCATTGGATTCCACTACGGGCGTGACGCTGGCGGGCGCGGAAATCCACGCTGGCGAAGCTTGGCGCCCGCGTGAGGAAGAAGCTCTGAAACCGGAGAAGGGCAGCCTCCGCCTCAATTTGCCACATGCCAGCGCGACGCTGGTCTGGCTCAGCTCTTAATCGTCTGCGATGCCGCGTCCCACGTCGCGACGTTGCGATGGAAATACGACTGATTCGCCATATGGCATGCGATTGCGGCATTGTTGCCGAAGACCTCGTCCTCCACCACATGCTGGCGCGTCTCCACGGCCCGGAAAAAGTTGGTGAGATGATCGGCGGTGTCATCGTAACCGGGCGGCACAGAGTAGGTTTCCACCTCCCGCAGGCTCGCGGTTGGCCCGGGATGCGCGGCGTACCACTCGTCCAGATATTGCCGCTTCATTGCCGCGGTCCAGCCGTTCAGTGAGTAGCCCTCCGGACGCGGCGCAGTGTCCTGCGGAGTCACGGTAACCGTGTTGCCGTTGATGGTCATGGTGGCTTCTTTGCCGTAGAAGACGATGGCTTCGCCCGCCTCGTTGTTCTGATTGCAGTGCAGGTCCACGGTGATGCCCGGATAATCGTAGAGAGTGACCAGCAGATCGGGAAAGTCGCGGCCATCGTTGAAGTGGGTAAGGCTCCCGCTGGAGAGCGCGCGGCTGGGAACGGCATTGATGCCGCTCACGAACTGAATACCGGAGAGCAGATGGACGAACAAGTCGCCGGCCAGGCCCTCGCCGTAATCGGCGAAGCAACGCCATCGGAAGAAGCGCACCGGGTCAAACGGCCGCTCCGGCGCATCGCGCAGAAACGCGGCCCAGTCGATTGTTTGCGGGTTGGCATCGGGCGCGACAGGATAAACCCATGCGCCGGAAGGCGAGTTGCGATCGACGTGCGCCTGGATGTAGTGGACCTCGCCCAGCCGTCCCGAAGCATAGATCTCCGCCGCCTTCTTATACGCGATGTTGCTGACACGCTGGCTGCCGCACTGGAACATGCGCTTGCCCGATTGCACCGCTTTCACCATTTCCAGCCCGTCGGCCACGGTGTGCGACATGGGCTTTTCGCAGTACACGTCTTTGCCCGCAGCCACGGCATCCAGAACCACGCGGCGATGCTGGTGGTCGGGCACGGCTACGATCACCGCGTCGACATCCTTGCGATCGAGAAGGGAACGATAATCTCGCGTAGTGGGAACATCCGCCCCATAAGCTTCTTTCCCCGCCTGCTGGTGCATGTCGTAAAGATCGGCCGTGGCCACCAATACTCCCGTAGGCACCTGCCGGGCCGACCGCAACAAATCGCAACCGCGAATACCGGTACCGATGGAGACGAAGCGGATCTTTCGGCCGCTCGAGGACTCCTGGGCCGCCAGCAACGGAGGCTTCAACAATGTGGATTGAATGGCTGCGCCCACTACCAGAGCGCCCGTTCCTGTTAGTACCAAGTCTCTGCGTGTCATGGACTGCATGGTCGTTGACCTTTCCCCCTGCGTGGCGTCGTCTGGCGCGTCGCAAGGAAAGTGTATCAGGAAGGGACGGGTTGTGACCGCTTGAAGTTAGCGGTGCGTTCTGGTAGCCGGGTACCGGAAGCCTTGCCCGGGTGATACAATCGGGCCAAGGGTCGAGGGGTCCGCGTATGTCCCAGGGGAAAACTATCGAGCGTGTGTCAGTGTTGGACGCATGGTCGCCGGAGACGGATGCCGGACGGCGCGCCATCCTCGAACAACTCGAACGCCTGCTCGCCAACGTCCGCTTTAAGAACAGCAAGCGTTGCCCGTCGCTGCTTCGTTTCCTGGTAGAGAATACGCTGGAAGGCCGGACCGAGCACCTGCGCGAACGCACGCTGGGCATCGATGTTTTCGGCCGTTCTCAGGATTACGACACCAATGCCGATCCCATTGTGCGGGCCACCGCGGGCGACATTCGAAAGCGCATCGCGCAGTACTATCACGAGCCCGGCCATGAGAACGAGATTCGTATCGACCTGCCGTCCGGTTCCTACGTGCCGGAATTCCACCTGCCGCCGGTGGTCAAGGCGCCACCCCTTGTTCGCGCCGTCTGGCTGAAGCGCTGGTGGAAGCTGGTGGTTCTCGCGGGGGCCATTATTGCCGCTGCGGCAGGGGTGGTTCTGCTCAGGCCGTCCATCTTTTACAGTCCGCTGGAGCGCTTCTGGGCGCCGGTGGTGGATTCCTCGAACACGCTGTTGCTATGCGTGGGGCCGGCCGACAAGTTGCGGGAGTCGGCGCAGCTCGAGGCGCGCGCCACACCGAGCGCGGCGGCAACTACAGACAACGCGCCATCGCTGGGCGACCTGCTCACCATTCACGATCTTGCGCTGCAGGACGCGACAACACTGGTCCGCGTCGCCATCCTTGCGAACACCCGGGGGCGCAGTTATCGCATCCAGAGCGATGACACCACCACGCTGTCCGATATGCGCGCCGCGCCGAGTGTTCTCATTGGGGCCTTCAATAACCAATGGACTTTGCGAAGCGCCCATCAATTGCGGTTTAGCTTCGAGATGGACGTGGCCACATCTCACTACTGGATTCAGGACCGGCAGAGTCCCGCAAGCAGGCCATGGTCAGTTTATAACGGCCTGGCCTACACGAAGCTGAACGAAGACTACGCTATCGTTGCCCGGTTCATGAACCCCGCCACCGAGCGCATGACGGTGATTGCCGGCGGCATCGGCCAATACGGAACGGCGGCAGCAGGAGAGTTTCTCACCAGCGAGAAATGCATGAAGGAGCTGGCGGCCCGCGCCCCGGAGAACTGGGAGCACAAGAACGTCGAAGCCGTGATCGGGGCCCGGGTTATCGACGGCAGCACGGGACGTCCGCACATCCTCGCCACGCATTTCTGGTAAGCTGAACCCCATCGATCGCGGTTCGAACCGGGGGGTGAGCGTATGAGCAGCGTGCGAGTGCTGGTGGGCACACGAAAGGGCGCCTTCATTCTGACGTCCGACGGCAAGCGCGAACAATGGGACATCAGCGGACCGCATTTCGCGGGCTGGGAAATCTATCATCTGAAGGGCTCGCCGGCGGATCCGAATCGAATCTACGCCTCGCAATCGACTGGATGGTTCGGACAACTGATTCAGCGGTCGAATGACGGCGGCGAGACGTGGGAGCCGGTTGGCAACAAGTTCGCCTACGACGGCGTTCCCGGCACGCACCAATGGTACGACGGCACGCCGCATCCGTGGGAATTCAAGCGCGTATGGCATCTGGAACCCTCGCTCACCGATCCGGACACGGTTTTTGCGGGTGTCGAAGACGCCGCCATTTTCCGTACCACTGATGGTGGTCAGAGCTGGCAGGAGCTTCGAGGATTGCGCGGTCACGGCTCGGGACCGCACTGGCAGCCAGGCGCGGGCGGCATGTGCCTGCACACCATCATTCTCGATCCCAGCAACCCCGGCCGAATCTACATCGCCATCTCCGCGGCGGGCGCCTTCCGCACCGACGACGGCGGCGCCACGTGGAAGCCGATCAACCAGGGGCTCCATTCCGAATTCATCCCCGACCCAACCGCCGAAGTGGGCCATTGCGTTCACCACGTCGCCATGCACCCCTCACGCCCTGGTGTGCTGTTCATGCAGAAGCATTGGGACGTCATGCGCAGCGACAACGCCGGCGATTCGTGGCAGGAGGTGAGCGGCAACCTGCCCACCGACTTCGGCTTCGCCATCGACGTGCACGCGCACGAACCCGAAACCATCTACGTGGTCCCCATCAAGAGCGACCGGGAGCACTTTCCGCCCGACGGCAAACTGCGCGTGTTTCGCAGCCGTATCGGTGGAAACGAATGGGAAGCGCTCACCAACGGCCTGCCGCAGCGCGATTGCTATGTCAACGTGCTGCGCGACGCGATGGCGGTCGACTCGCTCGATTCCTGCGGCGTCTATTTCGGCACCACTGGCGGTCAGGTTTACGCGTCGGCCGATGCGGGTGACAACTGGGCGCCCATCGTGCGCGATCTTCCAGCCGTGCTCTCGGTAGAGGTGCAGACGTTGCAATGATCCGGGTGGTGCTCCCGGCGCATTTGCGCATTTTGGCGCGCACCGGCAGCGAGGTGGAGCTTGATGTCGAGGGCCAGGTCACGGTGCAATCGATTCTCGATGCGCTGGAGGCACGCTATCCCATGCTGGGCGGTACGCTTCGCGACCATGTCACGCACCAGCGCCGGCCGTTTGTCCGCTTCTTCGTCTGCGGAGAGGATTGGTCTCACGAACCGCCGGACAAAGCACTGCCGGATGCGATCGCGTTGGGCGCGGAGCCGTTTCTGGTGGTTGGGGCGATTGCAGGTGGCCTGGGATCATCATTGCACATCTGGCACGACATGCCCGATTTACAAGGTTAAACTGTCGTCATCCTTGCAATTGCGGCACGCTATGCCATAATTACAAGGATGATCCATCGCCGCATCCAGGCCCTGATCCGGGACCGCCTGGCCCATATTCCGGCTGTGGCGCTGCTCGGCCCCCGCCAAGTTGGCAAGACCACGCTGGCCCAGGAGGTGGCGGAAGGCCGCAGGAGCGTCTATCTGGACCTTGAATCTCCGCTCGATCTGGAAAAGCTTGTCGACCCCACGTTTTACCTCTCCAGCCATCAGGATGAGCTGGTGATTCTGGATGAGGTGCAGCGCATGCCCGAGTTGTTCGCCACCCTGCGCGGCCTGATCGACCAGGGCCGGCGCCGAGGCAAGAAGTCCGGGCGTTTCCTGCTGCTGGGCTCCGCATCCACCGATCTGCTGCGGCAGTCGGAGACGCTCGCAGGGCGCATCGCCTATATCGAATTGACCCCGTTTGAAGTGCTGGAAGTGCCAGCCAGCCAGCAGACCGAGCTATGGTTGCGCGGCGGTTTTCCGGAGAGCTTCCTGGCGGACGACGAATCGCGCAGTCTGACCTGGCGCCAGGACTTCATCCGCACCTATCTGGAGCGCGACATCCCGCAGCTTGGTCCGCGCATTCCGGCCACCACGCTGCATCGCTTCTGGACCATGCTGGCCCACGTGCAGGGCGGCCTGTTCAACGCGGCGCAACTCGCCCGCGGGCTCGCGGTGGACGGCAAAACCGTGGTTCGTTATCTCGACCTGCTGGTGGATCTGATGCTGGTGCGGCGGCTGCGACCGTTCCAGGCCAACGTTGGCAAGCGCCTGGTCAAGGCTCCCAAGGTGTATGTGCGCGACAGCGGCATTGTTCATGCGCTCCTCAACATCGGCGACTATGAAGCGCTGCTGGGCCATCCTGTATCGGGTACAAGCTGGGAAGGCTTTGTGATCGAGAATCTGATTGCTGCGGCGCCTTTGCGCACTGAGCCACTGTTTTACCGCACGGCGGCGGGCGCGGAAGTGGATCTGCTTCTGGAGATTCCCCAACACGGTTTGTGGGCCATCGAAATCAAGCGTGGACTCTCGGCACGCCCTGAGAAAGGGTTCTTCATCGCCTGCGACGATCTGAAACCCGCCCGGCGTTTTGTGGTTAATTCGGGGACCGAGCGCCGCGCCATCGATAGGCACACGGAGGTGATCGGACTTCACGAACTGGCGGAGATGGTGGGGAAGCTATGATGAGCATAATTAACACGAGCAAAGGGACATACAAGTAAGGCAGTCTGGCATTTTGCAATCTCTGATGCCTTGGTTTCTTGCAGCACCGCTGTTGGAATCGGCCCACGCCGCGCTAGAAGCACGTGTCGATGTTTTTGAGGCTTGGCTAGCCTTTTGTACGGCATTGGTCGCGCTGGGGCTGCTGTACGAATACGGATACGATCTGCACGCCTTCAAGAATTCCCGCTTCCGATGGGCTGCTCGATTGACACACCTAGGTGCAATATTGGTCACTGTTGGTGTCGCGGGTGAATTGTATATCGAGGTTGTGTCCTCCCGGGCGCAGGAAGACCTGCGCGGCTTTAACAACGGCGCGGTCGCCGAATTGAACAAAACGGCTAGCGACGCATCGGCGCTTGCCAACGCCTTTGAGGGGCAGATAGCAGACGCCAACGCCCGCGCAAAGATCGCTGAAGGACACATAGCTTCAGCTAACGCCGCATCCAAAGACGCTATTGCGAGAGTCGCAGTCGCAGAGTCTCGCGTCGCGGGAGCTGAGGCTACAGCGAGAGGATTTGAATCCCAGATCGCTGAGGCTAAAGCGCGAACGGCACAAGCTGAACTGGAGCTGGCCCGAATCAAGCAACCCCGGTCTTTGAGCCCTGAACAACAACAACGAATCGCGGATGCCCTTCGGAAACTCCCAAAGTACGATTTCGCATTCCTAGTGTTCGGCGATCCCGAGTCGCTCGGACTCCTAGCCGACTTAGATGCGGCCCTTAGACGGGCCCAATGGAGCCGAGTGGACACGCCCGCCGGTCTTGGAGGAGATATTGCATACAAAACCGCTGGTGGGGTGGTCCCCTCCATAAATGACGTCGGATTGAAGGCGTTCGTTGCTGCGGACGATACGGACGGGGTGCCCATTGTGTTAGCGTTGGCCAACGCCATATCCTCGCAGGGAATCATATGCGAGCCGCATTACTCCGAAATTCTGAGAGGCCATATGCCGCGACTCGTGCTTATATCGATTGGACAAAAGCGCCTCTGATTCACCTAACTACGTGTTCCGTGACGTCGGCCCAAGCGTAACCCGCAGGGTACAGGTGCTTCACCATTACTTAGTCATGAGCCCGAAGGTTCTGGCTACGAATAGCCCTGAATCAGAAGGGCCATCCTCACTCCTCCCGCAGAACTTCCAGCGGCTTCTGGCCCAGAATCCGGAAACTGGCCAGCCACCCGGTAGCATCGGCCACCAACGCGGTCGCCACCATGGCCACCACGATGGCCCACGGATGAAAGCTGATATGCGCCACTTCGAAACGCCGGGTCAGCATCACATTGGCGAAGCCGTTGGCCAGCAATCCGCCCATTAACCCGGCCACCGAGCCAATAATCAGAAACTCCACCGTAAATACGCCGGCGATTTTCCGGCGCGTGCCACCGAGAGTTTTCAGAATCACCACCTCGCGAATACGCCGGAAGCGCGTGCCCGCCACACTGGCCGCCAGAATGATCACGCCCGCCATAATCGCGAATACCGAGAGGAACCGCAGCACCAGCGCCACCTGATCCACCACTTCCTGCACCACGCTGAGCGCCTCGGCTACGCTGACCACGGTAATGGTCGGGTACGTCTCATACAGCGCGCGCTGCAGCCGTCCCACACTCTCCGGTTTCACATGCACGCCACCGTAGTCGATCGCGGGCAGGCCGGCCAGTGTTGCGGGCGTGAAGGTGAACTCGGTGAGGCCGCCCATGCGAAATCGTTCACTGCGGTAGACGGCGGCGATGCGCACGCGAATGGTCCGGCCCACGGCGTCGAAATCGAGCATCGCGCCAGGCCCCACTTTGAGCACGCGAGCGGCGTCCTCCTCGATGGCCATCAGCGGCTCGGTGCTGCCGCTCTTCCACCATGCGCCCTTCAATACCTGGACACCGGCAGGCAGACCGGATGCGGGCGTCACACCGCGCGAACGCAGGAAACGCCGCTCGAACCCCTGCAGCTTGCGCGATTGCATCGAGACGCCGTCGATCGCGGTGAGCCGCACCTGGGCCACGGGAACAATGTCCAGCGAGGCGTCCATCCCGGGCAATTGGCGAATCAACCGCTCCACGCCGTCCCTCTGCGATGGCTGGATATCGATGAGAAACACGTTGGGCATGCCCGCCGGCGTGTTCTCCATGATCTTAGTCACCACCGAGTGCTGCACCAGGTACACCGAGGTGATGAACATGACCCCCACCCCGAGCGCCACCAGCACGGACTGCGCCTGATTGCCGGGGCGATACAGATTAGCGATGCCATGCCGAACCGTGCCCGGCAAACGCAGAGACGCGCTGCGTTGGAACCAGCGCAGCCCACGCAACAGCAGCCACGCCACCGCCGAAAGCGACGCAAGACCCACCACCAGCGCGACCAGAAAATCCACGCCCACCTGCCGCGAATTGCTCAGCCATCCCGCAATCGCACCCATGCCCGCGAGAATCACCGCGCCCATCGCCAATGACGCAATCGACTCCTTCCAGCGTTTCCACCACCGCTCGCGGCCTTCGGTCATGTTGCGCCGCAGGATGACACCCGGACGCACGCGCCGAATCCGCAACAGCGGCGGAAGCGTGAACAACATGGTGGTCAGCAGACCGATAGCCAGCCCCTGCGCAATAGTGCCCCAGCCAAACGCCAGATCGACGTGGAGCTTGAAATAGCGGTCGATGAGATGCGGGAAAATGCGTTCGACGCCGTATCCCGCGACGATGCCCAGCACCGCGCCGGCCGTTCCCAGAATCGCCGTCTCAAACGCGTAGATGCGAATCACCTGCGACGACCGCGCGCCAATCGACTTCATCACCGCGATGCCGTCCATGTGTTGCTGCAGGTGCGCGTTCATGGCCATGGCCACGCCGAGCGCCCCGACAATCAGCGCGATCAGGCTCACGATGCTGAGAAACGTTGAGGCGTCGTCGAGGCCGCGCGTCACCGTAGGGTTCGACTCGCGATAGTCGACCACCTGGCTCTCCGGGAACACCTTGTTCAACTCGTGTTTAACCTGTGCCACGGTCACGCCCTGCGCGGGGAGACGGAACAAATAGCGTTGCGTCGCCCGGCTGCCGGGGATGATGAGGCCAGTACGGTCCAGCCCGCCGCGCGTGATCATGACGCGCAGGCCGAAGTTGAAGCTGCCGTTCACGGTCATGCGGTCGGGCTCGGAAATCACGATTCCCGCGATGCGGAAGTCCTGCCCGCCGATGCGCAGCGTGTCGCCGAGTTTCGTACTGGTGCGAATCAGCACGTCCTCGCCTGCCACTACCGTCTCGTCGTTCAGCAACTCAGCCAAAGGACGATCGGGCCGCAGTTTCACGGTTCCATAGAATGGATACGCCGCCGGATCGACGGCTTTGACGGCCATCATCACGGGTTCAGGCTGGCTCGCCGACGATCCCATGGTGAGCACGTGAGTGATGCGGGTCATGCGCACGCCGCGAGACTGCAGGCGATCAAGCGCTGCAATCTGATCCACAGTCGGTGAGCCGAACTCAGTGGCCGATATGTCTGCGGCCATCAGCGTTCGTGCCTTCTGGAGCAGCATCCCCCGGAACGATTCGCTGAACCCGCGCACGCCGGTGAGCGCGCCCACGCCCGCAGCCACCGCCAGCACCACGAAGACGAACTTCGCCGGTGAAGCCCACAGCTCGCGCCACGCAATCCGCAGAGCCGTGCGCGAAAACCCAGGCTGGCCGTCAGCCGGCGGCACTGGCTACTCGCAGCTCGTCGGAGACGATCAGGCCGTCGCGCATGGTCAGGATGCGGTCGGCATGGGAGGCAAGATCGTGATCGTGGGTCACCATCAGCAGCGTGGTGCCCTCGCTGCGATTCAGTTCGATGAGCAGGTTCAGCACCAGCTCGCCGTTGGCCGAATCGAGGTTGCCGGTGGGCTCGTCGGCCATCAGGATGGGAGGCCGCACCATGAATGCGCGAGCCAGCGCCACTCTCTGCTGCTCGCCGCCGGAGAGTTGCACGGGATAATGATCGTGCCGCTCGGCCAAGCCGACGCGATCCAGTAATTCACGCGCGCGGCCGATACCGTCGCGTCCGCCGGCCAGCTCCGCGGGCAGCAGCACGTTCTCCTCTGCGGTCAAAGTCGGCAGCAGTTGCCAGCTCTGAAATACGAAGCCTATCTTGCGGCCGCGCAGCCGTGCCAGGTCGTCCTCACGCAGACGGGTGATGTCTTCGCCATCCAGCACGACGCTCCCGCTGGTGGCGCTGTCCAAGCCAGCCAACAAACCCAGCAGCGTGCTTTTCCCGCTGCCCGACGCGCCCATGATGGCCACGAACTGGCTCGCTGGGATCTCAAAATCGATGCCGCGGAGGATGTGAACCTGGTGTGTACCGCTGTCAATGGTCCTCGTCAGGCCGGAAACCTGAATGATGGGAGATGTCATTCGGCGGGGACCACTGTCTATATTATGGCTGGTAGTGAAATTCTTCTCTGTCAATGTTTGTTGCATTCTGATCGCCTCCTGCGCGTGCGCCGCGGAGCGTCCGGTAATCGTGGCTTTCGGCGACAGTCTCACCGCGGGCTATGGGGCCGACCCCGGCCAGAGTTATCCCGACAACCTGCAGCGCGACCTGGACAAGGCGGGCTACTCGTACCATGTTGTGAATCTCGGCATCAGCGGCGAAACCACTTCGGACGGGCTTGCCCGCGTGGACAGCGTTATCGCGCAAAAACCGAGCATCGTGATCCTCGAGTTTGGCGGCAATGACGGTCTTCGCGGGGTGCCCATCAGCGCCGCCCGCGCCAACCTGGATCAGATCATGGCCCGTCTGGTGGCCGCGCACATCCGCATTCTGCTTGCGGGAATCACTCTGCCTCCCAATTACGGCCGCGAGTACATTGGCCAGCTTCAAACCATGTACCAGAGCCTCGCCACGAAGTACCATGTCCCGCTGATTCCGTTCCTCCTCGAAGGCGTTTTCGAACATGGCTTGTTTCAACAGGACGGCATTCATCCCAATGCTGAAGGGTACGCAATGGTGGCCGGCACCGTTCTGCGATATTTAAGGCCCCTGCTCACCCATGCTGCGGCAAATCACCCAACTCATCGGGCCGACTGAGGTTTAAGCCAAGTGAATTCAATAGGTTGGCTTTGGTTGAGCGCGTGCACTTGGACCGCTTACGCTTCGCCACCCAGGAGGTGAGCCGTGGCCACTTTGGAGATGACAACCGCCCTCAATGGGAAAGGCCTTTCAAGCAGTCTGGCCCATTCCATCCGGCTCGATCGCAACCTGAACCGCGTGCGGGACCTGAGCGACGCGGAACTCGAACACCTGAACCTGGATGTGCTGACTCACCTCGGCCGCTGGATCAACGGCAAGGAGCGCGACGTGCACCCCTGCACCACCAGCGTCAGTGGCTTCTGCGCGGCGCACGCGGTGCCGCAGCTCGAATCCTGCTATTACCTCTACCTGATTCGCGAAGGCGTCACCGAGTTCCTTCGCCACCAGGAGTTCGACGCCGGCGGCGAACTGGAATCCCGCGCGAACCGCTTCTTTGACAAGCTCGTCTGCGACGTTCTGAGGGCGTAGGGTGTGGGGCAGGCTCGCAGCCTGCGGCGGTCTCTCAGGCCTCCTAAGTGCTACAATGTAGCACATGAAGACGGCGTCCATCCGCGATCTGCACATCCGCACGTCCGAGCTGGTTCGGGAAGCCGCCGATGGTGGCGTCATCGTAATCGAACGCCGGGGTGAACCGGTGGCGGAGTTGCGCCCAATATCAAAGAAGCGCACGAAGGCACGGCTGCCGGACTTGGCGGATCTCTGGCGACGCCTTCCGCCGGTGGCAGCCGACAGCGGACGATTTCTCGAAGAAGACCGCTGAGCCGTGTATCTCGATTCGGCG
>Ga0326727_10021467_pt1 | contig 12643 bp, 17 predicted proteins | sample MB2enrmetagenome_FD_207643 | JGI IMG/M metagenome (GOLD analysis project Ga0326727, IMG submission 207643) | Lab enriched peat soil microbial communities from McLean, Ithaca, NY, United States - MB29MY | ecosystem: Environmental > Terrestrial > Soil > Wetlands > Peat | place: USA: New York...
CCACGCGCGGAACCTGCCGCTGGCCACGCATACCGGCGACGCGCGCGACGTGACCGATGCCGTCGAAATCGGCTCGGCTTCCATCGAGCACGGCTCGTGGCGCGACGAGTTGCCCGATTCGCTGCTTGAGCGCATGGTCCGCCAGGGCGTCTATCTCGATCCCACTTTAGGAGTGGCTGAAGCATACGCGCAGTTCTTCGCGGGCAAGGCCGACGCGCTGGCCAATTCCCTCGTCGAACAGGTAGTCCTCGGAACCATCCTCCAGGGCACGCGCGATTTCGTTTCGTCGGGCAAAGCTGTGGACCCGGCCAAAGCGGCGCTCTTCCAGACGGCCCTCGAGCGCGGCCGGTCCAACCTGCTGCGTGCCTGGAAGGCCGGCGTCCCGCTGGCGATGGGCACCGATTCCGGCAATCCGCTGGTCTTCCCCGGCCCGTCCATGCATCATGAACTCCAGCTTTGGGTGCAGGCGGGAATCCCGGCTCAGGCCGCGCTCATGGCCGCGACAGCCAACGGCGCGAAATTATTGCGTGCCGCGGACCGGTTTGGCGCGATCCGCAAAGGCCTGGAAGCCGACCTCCTGCTGGTGGACGGCAACCCGCTCGAAGACATCGCCGCCACCGAACGCATCTCGCTGGTGGTCTTCAAGGGCGAGCGCATCCGCCGCGCGGAGTTATTCCGGCAGTAACGTCCGGATCTCTTCGGCCACCAGTTCCGGCGCCTCCATGGGAATGAAATGGCTTCGTTCCTTGAGCAGCACGTCGCGGCCTCGCGGGAACTGCGCTGCCAGGTCCGGCGCCGTTGGCGATGCGCACGGATCGAACACCACGTGCCCCTGCGCGCCTCCCGCCCGCATCACCACGGCCGGAATCGCGATGGACGGAATCCCCGGATAGAGATCGGCCTCGGGAGCGTTCGAGTGCACGTAAATGGACGCCTCCACGGCGGGAGGGCACGCCAGCACCGACTCGCCGCCGCGGGCCACCAGTGCATGCTCGCAGTAATCCCGCAGAATGTCTTCGCGCCACAACGCGAAGGGCGCACGGTGGCGGAACCGCTCGAACATCTCTTCGGGCGACCGCCAGCGATCGCGCCGCCGCAGAATGAACGAAGCGTCGAGCGGCGGTTTCCCGTAATACGCGGGCGGGAAGATGGTCGGATCGATCAGCAGCAGGGCGCGGAAAGTCTGGGGCCGCAGCAAGGCAGCCGCGACGATCGAGTGGCCGCCCATGGAGTGTCCGATCCCGATGGCGTCTTCAAGTTCCAACCGCTCCGCCATGGCCGCCAGGTCGCGGCCGAAAGCGGGCCAATGATACGGAGGGTCCGGTTGGCTGCTGCGCCCGTGTCCGCGGAAGTCCACCGCCAGGCACCGGCGCCCCGGAAACATGCGGACGATGTGGTTCCAGATGCGCCCGTGAAACCCCGTGGCGTGAGCCAACAGAAGCGGCGGATCCGCGCCCGCCCATTCCCAGAGCGCGAGCCCCAATCCGTTAGCGGGGATGATCTTCAGGGTGGGGGGCAGCACGTCCTCATGGTACTGCGACGAAGGGGAGCAAAACTGCCTTAACCGAAGGGTAGAGGTTTCTGCTTACCACTGCCCGACTTGTCTTCGGGCGCGCATAGCGCTAGGCTGCGAGTGTACGGTAGAAGGAGGACGCGATGCCGGCCGATTCCCGACCCTGCAAGGTATGCCTGATTCAGCACGACGACGAGATCCACGCTGCCACGATCAGCGTGCACGCCTGGTTTCACGACCAGGTGACGCAAGGATTCTTCGAAGAGTTGGAGCAACCGCCCGCGCCGCCGGAAGCTCAGGTGGAAATGCAGGTCGCGTAGGCTGCCTTCAAGCGCGATGCCACGCGCTTCACGCCGCGGCCGGAGCCAGGGTGATTAATTCCCGCCGCATTCCATCGAACAGGTTCACGAGAACGGCAACGTCGACCCGCCCTAAACCCAAGGTAAAGAACAGCAGCCGGAATTGCGCCCGAATCATGCCGCAGGCGAATTGCGTCTGGTGCCGCAGCAGCAGGCGCGCCAGGTCGGCGCGGTCCTCTTCCGACTCCGCGATTAACACTTTGAGAGCCATGACGACACGCCCGAAGTCGGCATTCAACGAACGGAGATATGCGCGAAAGATCCGGCAGCGCTGCAGACGGATGCGGACAATCCGGAGGCGCGTGACGCCGGGCTGAGACCGCAGGAACTCGAAATCGGCGCCGTCCAGCAGGCGGATCATGGGACGATAGCGGTCGGCCGAAATGTCGTCGATCCATTCCACTGATTTGAATTTGAGGAAGCCCATCGAACACCTCCCTGTTCTGGCGGATGCAGCCCTGTTTACCCGGCCAAGCTAAAGTATGGTTCAACACTGCGGTCCAGTGACAGTCCGGGTGGTACGGGTATGGTTTTAGTACGAACTTTCGCCCTGTTCATTAACCTGCGAGGTTCCGGCTGGCGCGCGTTTCCGGAACGCGCCGCGCCGCCTTGCCGGTTGCCGTTGGCGGCACTAATCACGCGATGATGGGAGAGACTTATGTCTCGTCCCCTCGCCGTCGCCCTCGTCGCCCTCGTGGTCTTCGGCGGTTGCATGACCAGTCCACCCTCCCTGATGGACGACGTGGACGCCGTGCAGGCCCAAATTGCCCGTAACATGCTGCAATCCGGCGACTGGGTCACGGCCCGCCTGGATGGCATCGCCTATCTCGAAAAATCCCCGCTGAAATACTGGATGATGGCCGTCTCCTTCCTGATCTTCGGGGTCCACGATTGGGCGGCCCGCGTTCCCATCGTGCTGGCCTCGGTGCTTCTGTGCTGGGTGACGGCGCGCTTGGGGGCGTGGGCCTTCGGCAACCGGGCGGGCCTCTATGCGGGCTTGGCGCTGGCCACCAGCGTGGGCCTGTTTCTGTTCACCCGTATTCTCATCCCAGACGTCATCCTCACGCTGGCGATTACCCTGGCGCTGTGGGGCCTGGCGCGCGCGCTCGATCCGGATGAGCCGCACCCCACTCGCTGGGCCCTGACCCTGTGGGCCGCCACCGGCGCCGGCCTGCTGCTGAAAGGCCTCATCGCCGCAGCGATTCCCGCCGGCGCCGCGCTCCTGTATCTCGCGCTCACCCGGCAGTTGTTCGAGCGGCGAACCTGGACGCGCCTGCACCCGTTTTCCGGCATTCTCCTTTTGCTCCTGATCGCCGCGCCCTGGCACGTGCTGGCCGCCGTGCGCAATCCTCCAATCTTCGACTTCACGATGCACAGCGAGAAGGGCGCTTATCACGGCTTCCTGTGGTTCTACTTCATCAACGAGCAACTCCTGCGATTTCTAAACCTGCGCTATCCGCGCGACTACAACACCGTGCCGCGGCTCTATTTCTGGCTGTTCCACCTGCTGTGGCTTTTCCCCTGGAGCGTATATCTGCCAGCCGCCGTGCGCCTCGACTACCAGAAGCCCGACCGCGCGTCGCGGGCGCGCTTGCTGGCGCTATGCTGGTGCGGCTTCATCCTGCTGTTCTTCACTTTCTCCACCACGCAGGAATATTACTCCATGCCCTGCTACCCGGCGCTGGCGTTGTTGCTGGGCTCGGCCATCGACAGCGGCGACCGCGCGCTGCGCTTCGGCACCCGGGCCGTCGCCGCGATTGCCACCCTTGCCGCGCTCGCCATCGCCGCCATTCTGTGGATGGTGCGCGGCATGCCCGCCCCCGGCGACATTGCGTCCGCTCTTTACCAGAATCCGGATATTTACGCGGTCTACACCCTGTCGCTGGGCCACATGTCCGACCTGACGCTCCCGGCATTCGCTTATCTCCGCCTTCCCCTGGCGGTGGCTGGGGTGGCATTCGCCATCGGGGCCGTCGGCGCCTGGCGTGGTTCCCGGTTCCACCCTGTTCCCCTGGCCGCACTGGTTGCCATGATGGTGCTCTTCTTCCACGCCGCGCGGCTGGCCCTGGTAGTCTTCGACCCCTACCTCTCATCGCGGCCGCTGGCGCAAGCCTTGCTGGATTCGCCGCCCGGTGCCCTGATCGTGGACGATCAATATTACACGTTCTCGTCGGTTTTCTTTTACACCAACCGGCGGGCGCTCCTGCTCAACGGCCGCGTCAATAACCTGGAGTACGGCTCCTATGCCCCGGATGCACCCCAGGACGTATTTATCGACGAGCCTCGATTCCAGAAGCTGTGGGCGGGTCCCGACCGCTATTACCTGGTGGCCGAAGGCCCACGCATGCCCCAAATCACACGGCTGACGGGCAACCAACTGATCTACATCAAGCAGGCCGGCGGAAAACTCCTGATCGCGAACCGCTGAGAGTTGAAAATAAAGTTGGAAAATCGGTGACTGAAAGAGGTTTCTTCGGGCGGCGGCCTGTAGCACCGGAGGCCGCGGATCCGAGTCCGTCGTCCCCGCCATTTCACCTGTTTTGTTTGCAACGAAAGCTCTTGTTTCCGGGTCTTCCGTGCACCCCTCCGCACGGCCCCGGCTTTTCTCCCCATCTCGATCACATCCCCCCCTTCCTGAAGGAGCACGAAGTCTACGACTTCACGGCGGCGGACTTCGAGCAGGATCGCGAGACGCTCCGTCAGTTCCGAGTGAGAGAGGCTCAGCACTGAGCAGGCTCTCGACATGGTGGTTGTCGCGGACACATCGCCGAAGCTAGCCTAGTGTAAGAGCGCGACGAGGGGGCTGGTCTGCCACGCGCGGGGAATATGAAGCTGGCGAGAGCGTCTCCGGCGGCAGAAACCCAAGAATGCCGGCATGCGTGCCGGCGCCGCCGGCCCGAGAGCCTGCGCCACGTTTGGTTTACGGCACGCTTTCCCACATCGCCGCTGTGCTATAATTCTAAAGTCTTTCCTGTAGGATTCCAGGAAAATTTTTATGCCTAAGCTCAAGACCCACAAAGGTGCGTCTAAGCGGTTCAAGAAGACCGGCACCGGCAAGGTAGTGCGCAATCACGCCTTCGGCCGCCATATTCTGACCTCCAAGCCGCACAAACGCAAAAAGAAGCTGCACCAGAGCGTGGTGGCCGATCCGGCCGATCAGCCCGCTCTGAAGCGCATGCTCCCCTATTAAGCGAGGAGCGAATTGCGCGGACGGAGCGCGTGGCACGTGCCCGAGCCGCCAAATGAAAGGAGATGAAACGTGCCCAGAGTCAAAAGAGGTACCCACCGCAGGGCGTCCCGAAAGAAGACGCTCGAACAGGCGTCGGGTTATTTTCTCACCAAGAGTAAGTTATATCGCGCCGCCCAGGAGGCCGTGGAGCGCGGGCTCAAGTTCGCCTACGTCGGCCGCAAAAACAAAAAGCGCGATTTCCGTTCGCTGTGGATTGTGCGCATCAACGCCGCCTGCCGCGAGGCGGGCATTTCTTACAGCCAGTTTGTGCACGGGTTGAAGGCCGCCGGCCTGGAACTGAACCGCAAGGTTCTGGCGGATGTCGCCCTGCACGATGACGCCGGGTTCCGCCAGTTGGTGGAATCGGCCAAGACCGCATTGGAGAAGGCATGAGCCCCGCCGAACAGGAACTCGATTCTCTCGGCTCTCTGGAGGAAAGCATCCAACGGGCTGTTCAGCTCGTGGCGCGGCTGCGCGAGGAAAAAGAAGCCGCGCTCGCGGATGCCGCCCACGCCCACTCGGAAGTGGACCGGCTCACCAGCGAGGTGAAGACCCTCCAGGCCGAACGGAAACAGGTCCGCAGCCGCATCGAAAAACTTCTGGGCCAGATCGATCAGCTCGGCGCCGGGTAGCGCCTCAATGGAATCCAATCCCGAAAAACAGGCGGTCCGGGTCACCATTCTCAGCCGGCCGTACACCCTGCTGGCTTCGGGCGACCCCCGTGAAGTCGAGGAGGTCGCGGCCAGCGTCAACCAGTTGATGCTCTCCATCGCCGCGCGTGCGCCTAACGCCGATTCCACGCGCATTGCGGTGATGGCGTGCCTGCACCTGGCCGACAAGCTGCGCCTGCTCGAACGCGACCTCAGCGAGTGGAAGCAGCGGGTGGACCGGAAATCCCTGGAGTTCGCCGAAATGCTCGGGCACGTTCTGAATTCGGCGGGAGATTGATCGTGAGCTTGCGAATGTCGTTCCTTCTGCTGGCCATGGTAGGGGCGGCCGCGGTGTCGGCCTACCAGTCGGAAATCGCCGAATGGCGCCGCGCTAGAGAAGCTGCGTTGAAAGCCGATGGCGGATGGCTTTCCGTGGCCGGGCTTTTCTGGCTGCACGAAGGAGCCAATCGCTTCGGCCAGGATGCGTCCAACGATGTCGCGCTGCCGGCGGGCGAAGCGCACGCCGGCGTCTTCGCGTTGAATCACGGCAAAGTGACGGTGACCATCGGTGGCCAGACTCGGGAAGTAAAGCCCGATTCCGCCGACGTGGTTCACGTGGGACGCCTGAATCTCTACGTCATCAAACGCGGCGACCGCTACGGCATACGCCTCAAGGACCCCGAGAGCCAGTACCGGCGCGAATTCCACGGCATCGAGTATTTCCCCGCGGACGAACGCTATCGCGTGACCGCGCAGTTTGTCGCCGAGCGGCGCACCATCCCCATCCTCAACGTCCTGGGACAAACGGAACCCTCCGAATGCCCGGGCTACGCCGTGTTCCGCCTGAACGGCCAGGAACTGCGGCTGTATCCAATCCTGGAAGAAGCGGGCGCGAAGCAGCTCTTTTATATCTTTCGCGACCAGACCACCGGCAAAGAGACTTACGGCGCGGGCCGATTCCTGTATTCGGCGCTGCCCGAAAAGGGCCAGGTGACCCTGGACTTCAACAAGGCCTACAATCCGCCCTGTGCCTTCACGCCCTACGCCACCTGCCCGCTGCCTCCCAAGGAGAATCACCTGCCGGTGCGGATTGAAGCGGGCGAAAAGAAATACGGGCACTGATCCCGCGGATCGCTCACCGCTGCTCGCATGCTCACCGCCATCACCCGCGCCGTAAGTCCGGGCCTCAACCGCTGCCAACTGGAACACCTGGAGCGCCAGGAAATCGATATCGCCAAAGCGATCCGCCAACACCGCCAGTACGAGGACTGTCTGCGCCGTCTCGGTGTGTCGGTAATCTCTCTGTCCGCCGAGCCGGACCTGCCGGATTCCATGTTCGTCGAAGACCCGGCGGTGGTGGTGGACGAGGTCGCGGTGATGACCAGGATGGGCGCGCCATCGCGGCGCGGCGAATCGGAAAGCCTCGCCCGCGCCCTTGAACCTTTCCGGCCGCTCCGCTGGATGAGCGAACCGGCCACTCTGGAGGGTGGCGACGTTCTGCGAATGGGTACGGAATTCTTCGCCGGCCTGTCCGCCCGCACCAATGCCGAGGGCATCGCGCAGTTGGCTGCCGAACTAAGGCCGTTCGGATATTCGGTGCGCGCGGTGAAGGTCCACGGCTGCCTGCACCTGAAATCCGCCTGCTGCCCCATTGGCGAGCGAACCATTTTGGCCAACCGCGACTGGTTCGACGCCGCGGCCTTCGAGGGTTACCGCATCGTCGACGTGCCGCGCGACGAGCCGCGCGCCGCCAATGTGCTCGCGATCGGCGGCGCCGTGATGGTGGCGGCGTGCTTCCCAGGCACCGCGCGCCTTCTCGAAGAGTTCGGCTGTGACGTCCGATTGGTGGATATTGGGGAGCTCATGAAGGCCGAAGCCGGGCTCACCTGTTCCAGCATTTTGTTCGATAGGTAGCTAAGTACCGGCCGCGCCCGCTAACCCGGCGAAGCCGGAGCCAATACGAAACGGTGTACTTGACGCGGAGGCGCGAAGCACGCGGAGCAAAATGCGGAGAAAACCAAAGTCAAGCGCGGCGCACGCGCGAGATCGGCATCCGCACGGCGCTGGGAGCGGGGCGCGCGGAGGTCCTCCTGTTGTTCGGCATCGCGCCGCACGATGTCTCGGCGCTGGCCGGCGCGGCCGCGGCGCTGGGCTTGACCGCGCTGGCGGTAGACTTTTTGCCCGCCACGCGCGCGGCGCGGGCAAATCCGCTGGTGGCGCTACGGCATGATCGAATGTCCCCGGCCACCGACTGGGGCAGGCACCTCGGGCCGCGTTTTGGAGCACGGCGGGCGAACGTCCCTGGCGGCAGAAGCCCAACACAGGCAGGAATGCCTGTGCCACGTTTCTGCTTGCGCCACAAAGCTCTCAGTTTACCCACAGCGCTGCTGCGGAGTCACCGGTCGCCATCCCATGCTCCCAATCGACGCCATGCGCCATGTCTTCGTCAAAACCGGCCTGGTACATCCTGATCTCGACGGGCTCCCCCGACGGGGAGAACCACTGCCCGCCGTGGCAGCGAAACTCCATGGCGTCGTCACATCCACGCACCGCCACCCGCAGCCGCCAGCCGATGCGGCCCAGAATGAAGCCATCCGATGTCGAACCATCCCAGGATATGATTGCGATCTGCATTTCGTGGACATAGTTCGGCGGGTTCCCAACTCCTCTCAGAGCCACCGTACCCCCCAGGTTCCAGCGGTGCCCGTTGGTGCTGCCGGTACCTAACCAGAACCGATAACGGCCCGTTACTCCAGGGGCTTCTGGCGATGCACCAGGTGGACGATATTCCCGTCGCCATCGGCGAAAAACACCAGCCGGTTGCCCTGGCTATTGACGGGCTCGCTGAGGAACCGCACTCCGGCCTGGCGGAGTTGTTCATGCGCCGCGTCGAAGTCGTCCACCAGGATGGCCAGGTGCCGGATGCCGGGATCCTTCATTTTCTGTGTGGCGCGGTCGCCTTCGGAGGGGATGATCTCGAGCATCGTTCCGTTGGCCGCCCTCACAAAATAGTTGCCGCCATATGCGTAGTTGATGACGAATTCCAGGTGGTCGACGTACCATTGCGCCAGCTTTCGCGGGTCGGGCGAGGCGATGGCGGTGTGCTCCAGTCCTTTGAACATAGCTCTTAATCTAGCAGCGCGCGCAAGGCGTTTTCCAGGTTCGCCGGATCGAAGCCGAATGGTCCGGGAGCGCTCTTGTATACCACGCGGCCGTCGCGGCCGATCAGCAGCAGGCGGTCCGGCCAGCCGTTGTAAAGCCGTTCGACCGTGTTGTCGATGCCGTCGATGAGCGCGGGAAAACGGATTCCCAGAGTGCGCACGCAACTCTCGGCCACCTGGAACCGCTCGCCATCCGTGCGCGGATTGCGAAAGATCACGCCCTCGCGGATGTTGCTGCGCATCTGCCAGATGTCGCTGGGGTGGGCTTCCTCGATATAGACCGCGTAGAAGGCCACGCGGTCGCGGTACGCATCGTACAGCCTGTTGAGCGCGGGAACCTCCCGGCGAAATGGCGGTCAAGTGTAGCTGCCGAAGACCAGCACCACGGGCCGCGAGCCGCGGTAGGAGGAAAGCTGCACGGTCTGGCTGCGGTCCAGCGTCGGCAGGCGAAAGTCCGGCGCCATGTCGCCGGGCGCGAGCGAGCCCGCCCGCGCGCGCATCCACAGCGGCTCGAACGGCAGCACTATCATCAGGGGCAGGGGGGTGCGCGCGACGATCCGCCCGAAGACATCCGGCGGCTGCGACATGGCCCAATACAATGCGGCACACAGCAGCGCCTCGGCCGCCAGCAGGATTCCGGCGGCGCGGAGCAGGATTCGCGAGACGCGGCGTGCGCGCATAATTCTGCGATTCTATCAGGAACGGAAGCGCGCGGCGTCCGGCCGGGGGTGAGCTAATATGGATTCGTCAAACGAATGCAAAACTTCGCCTGGACGATGCTGGTGGCGAGCTGGTTCGCGTGGGGCTACCCGTTCATCTTCCGCGCGCCCCACTATCAAAAGCGCAGTTCGATCACGGTTCAAGGACCCACGCAATTGGGGATGTTGTTGGAGGGCATTGCCATCTTCATGGCGTTTGCCGTTCGCCTTCCTCCCCACTCTCCGCCCGGCCCGTGGCGAGTTGTGCCGGCCACGCTCCTGGGGCTGGCGGCGGCGGTCACCGCCTGGAATGCGGTGGCGCACCTGGGCAAACAGTTCCGCATCCAGGCCGGCCTGTATGAAGACCACGAACTGGTGCGCACCGGGCCGTATGCCATCGTGCGGCATCCCATCTATGCTTCCCTGCTGGCGATGCTGCTATGCACGCTGCTGGTGATGACCCCCTGGGAGTGGGTGCCGCTCTCGTTGGCGTTGTTTCTTGCGGGCACCGAGATTCGCATCCACTCGGAGGACGCACTGCTGGAATCCAGGTTTGGCGACGACTTCCGGAGATACCAGAAGCAGGTTCGGGCTTACATTCCGTTGGTGCGGTAGGGCGGAACCAATACGAAACTGTGTACTTGACGCGGAGCCGCGGAGCACGCGGAGTAAGACGCGGAGCAAACCAAATCTTGAGAGCGCAGAGTTGGCGGAGGCTGCGGAGAGCACACCAGGGCCCGCCCCGTTTTCAAATCATTTCATTGAGCAGTTCCGGCCGCGGGTGCGGAATCACCACCTTGTTCACCAGCATGCCTTTCTGCCCCACCACCTGCGCGCCGGCATCCACCGCGCTCTGGACCGCGGCCACGTTGCCGGTCATCGTGACGAAGGCCTTCCCCCCCAGCGCCATGGCCAGGCGGATCTCGATCAACTGGACGTTGGCGGCCTTCACCGCCGCATCCGCGCCCTCGATCAGGGATGCCACGGAGAACGATTCCACGATGCCCAGCGCCTCCAGTTCGTTCACCTTGGATACGCCGCTGATGGCCGGGAAAACCGATTCGTGCAGATTGGGTATCACGAACGAGTCGATCACCGCGAAGCGGCTCGCCGAGTTGCCCGCCGCCACGGCTGCCTCGACCGCTGCCACGTCGCCCCGCACCATCACCATGTACTTGCCCGAGCAGATGGAACGCGACAGCACCAGGTCCACGTTCGCGGCCTTCAGCATCGCGTCGCAGGTCTGGAACCCCGCCGCGATGCTGGTGAGTTCGATCAGTCCGAGTGAGTTCTTCGCCATGTCGATCTAAAGCTACGCCACAATCTCCACGTATTCCGGGTTGACGGTCCGCACCTTGCCGTCGATGCTGGCGTGCACGTTGGCGCCCAGCTTGGATTCCTCCACGCGCCCCACCACCTGTCCCTTCTTCACGCGCTTGCCTTCCTCGACCGTGGGAACGGCGGCCTCGCCGGCGTGCTGGCGCATTTTGATGCGCACCGCCGCCGGATGGCATTTCACGTCCGCGAAGGGCGTCTCTTTCTCGTACTCTTCCACCTGCAAACGCCGCCGCAGTTGGGCCAGCGGCACGCGCCGGTACTCTTTCATGGGGTGCACTTCCACCGGCCGCTGCTGCACGAACTTCAGACCGGCGGCGCGGCGATCGCGCTTGCCCTGGTCGCAGGCTTCCTTCGGATACAGGTCCTCGGGACAGGCGTACAGCGTGCACAGGCCGCAGGCGCAGCACAGCTCCGACCACTGGTTCCAGATATCGCTGCCGGTCGAGGTGAAACCCAGGCTGCGCATCACCTTGTGCGGCTGCACCTCGTAGCCCAGCAGGTAGCGCGGGCAGAGTTCGGTGCAGTAGCTGCACTGATCGCAGGCCGACTTGCCGATGTGGTGCATCTCCTGCGGCGATCGCGTTTTGCGCGTCAGCAGGTAATGATCGCGCGGCAGCACGATCAGCCCGCCGGTGGTCTTGGTGACCACGTCATCCAGGTCGAAGGTCAGGGTGCCCATCATCAGGCCGCTCACGAAGACTCCGAAATCGCCGCAGCCGGCGCCGCCGGCGATGGCCAGCAGATCGCGGAACGGCGTGCCCACGGGCGCCCAAAACGACTTCGGTTCCTTCACGGCGCCGCACACCGAAAGGAACTTTTCGGTGACGGGAATGTCGCGTTCCGCCTGGTGCACGTTATACAGCGTCTCCACGTTGTTGACCACGCACCCCACCTGGAGCGGGATGCCGGCCGGCGGAATCAGCCGTCCGGTGGCCGTGTAGACCAGCTCGTACTCGTCGCCCGAGGGGTAGAAATCGCCCAGCAGGACGAACTCGATGCGGCCGGAATTCAGGTGGCGTTTGAGAGCTTCCAGCGACTCGGCATTTTTCGTCTTGACGCCGAACTTGCCCGACGCGGCCCCGGTCGAATTCATCATGGCGACCATGCCGGCCAGGATGCCTTCCGGAAAGTGCTTCATCAGCTCGGCGTCTTTGTGGATCAGGGGCTCGCATTCGGCGCCATTGGCGATCATGTATTCCACGCGGGATTGCGCTTTGACGTACGTGGGGAAACCCGCGCCGCCGGCGCCCACCACGCCGCGCTCGCGCAACTGCTCGGGGAGCATAAATATGAGGATAGCAGGGGGGCGCAAGCCTCGTTTCAGTGGAGCCGCCGTTCTCATCTCGGTCGGTTTACCGCCGAGACGCGGAGGCGCCGAGTGTTAGGAGTTTGATCGGCGGTGGGCTTTCGCGTTGTCCAGAGGTTTTCCCCCATCCCTCTTCCCACCGCGCATGGAAGAGCGAGGCCCAATAGATCCTTCATCTCAGCAACGGCCAGGGAGAGATTCCCTCTGCCCCCTCGGCGCCCGAACCTCTGGATACGGCGAAAGCCCGCCGGTGGCCGCTGTCCTAAGACTCGGCGTCTCTGCGTCTCGGCGGTGAACTTCTTCTTTACTTCCCGCGCATCGACGGTTGCCGCGGAGGGTTGACCGGAAGCCCGGCCTCCAACTTCCCCAGGTTGGAGGTAGCGGCGAAG
>Ga0326727_10021468_pt1 | contig 12643 bp, 10 predicted proteins | sample MB2enrmetagenome_FD_207643 | JGI IMG/M metagenome (GOLD analysis project Ga0326727, IMG submission 207643) | Lab enriched peat soil microbial communities from McLean, Ithaca, NY, United States - MB29MY | ecosystem: Environmental > Terrestrial > Soil > Wetlands > Peat | place: USA: New York...
TGAAGCCTGCGCCGCCCGCCCCCGTATCTTTGTTGACCCATACGTTATTCTTCAAGTCTTCGGCAATGCTGATTTTGCCCGGAGAACGCTTTTGGATTTCCTCATTGATCCATTGCATCAAACTCCAGCCTTCGGGGATGTCATTCGCAGGATTTCCTTCATTGCCCTCAATATTCTTGATATAGGTTACGGCGTCCCAACGCAACCCGTCCGCGTGGTACTCCTCGAGCCACAGCAGGGCATTATCCCGAAGATATTGGCGCACCTCGCCCCGGCCATAATCGGGGCGCGTGTCGCCCCAGGGTGTGCTCGAGCGGTGATCATTGTAGAAGTAGATTCCCCCTTTCCCATTTTCGCTCCAACCGTCAAACTGCCACAAATCGAGATCGGAGGGACCAAAGTGATTGTACACGACATCTACGATGACAGCCATTCCGTGCTCGTGGGCCGCCTTCACGAATCCCTTGAAGGCATCGGGCCCGCCGTAAATACTTTCAACGGCAAAGGGATGAGAAGGATTGTAGCCCCACGAAAAGTCGCCTGAAAACTCCATGATAGGCATCACTTCCACCGCATTGATGCCCAGGTCCCGAAGGTAGGGCAGTTTTTCAATGGCGCTATCCAGCGTGCCCGGATGCCCCGCTTCTTTCACGTGAAAGGTACCGATGTGCATCTCGTAAATGATGAGCTCGTTCCATGAAGCAACAGTAAAGGTATCATCACCCCAATCGAACGCTCGGGGATCATAAATGATGCCGTTGCCCGTTGCCTCCGTCACCTTTCTGGCATAAGGATCGATGCGAGAGAGAGGAGGGAGATTCCACTCGGCAGGGGTGTGAATCAAATATCGGTACTCATCTCCCACTTTTGCCTCTGACACGTCAGCCGACCAGTAACCGTTTTTCTCATTGGCGAGGGGTGCCGAGGTTTTGCTCCAGTCATTGAAGGTTCCGGTCACATAAACCTTTTCGGCATGAGGAGCCCATACGCGGAAGGTTACACCCTTTGCACCGGGTATAGCGCCCATGCCGGCATGTTTTTTCGCTGTGCGGGCTCTTTCGGACATGCTCTCCTCCTCATTCGAATCGTTTTCCCCTCAATCTGGGACGGTCATTTTCCCACGCGGATCTTGGAGAGGGAACCGAGAACTCCAAAAACGTTCAGGAGCCACAAGACAACGGCAATGACCACGACGGCGTTCAGGATCGACTTTATGGAGCCCGCCATCGGGATGAAGCGGTTGATGAGTCCAAGAACAACACCAACCACGATCAGGACCACCACCACGTGGATTAAGGGCATGATCAATACACCTCCTCTTCTTGTTTTCAGTTCAGAAGCAGTCCGCCAAACTCGGCAAAAGGCCTAGGCTGCCCAATGTTCACCTCATGGGGTGCGCCGTCCTTTGCCGCGCCCCTCTCGAAGAGTCAGGCGTTCTTCCGCAAAGCCGCCATTGTTGCTCCCTCGTTGGCCTTTCTTGCAGCCGCTGCCACTTCTTTCGAGACAATCGTCTTGCCAATAGGGGCCAGTGCGATGCCTGCCAGTTTCAGGTGCTGCATCCCGAAGGGGATGCCGATAATCGTGATGAAGTTAAGCAGAGCCGAAGACAGATGCCCGATCGCCAACCAGACGCCGGCAAAGATCAACCATATTGCGTTTCCGATGGTTCCCAGGGCCCCGGTGCCGATATCATCGTCATGGGTAAGTTCTTTTCGACTTATTGCTTCCTTGCCGAAGGGAAAGAAGGTGAACCGGCCGATAACAATGCATGCCTTACCCCAGGGAATGCCGACCACCGACACATACGCCAGTAAGCCGGCGATCCACCACGCAAGCCCCATCCATACCCCGCCGAGAATAAACCAGAGCAGGTTGCCAATCGCCCGCAACGGTTTTCTCCTTTTTCAGCATCCGGGCCTGCGCATCGATCGCCGCACCGAGCCCGGCCGGCCGTTACTACATTGTCAGCCTGGTACGTGCCGCTTCCTGTAGGGTAATCCTATCCCTCCTTACTCTTATATAATTCTATGTCCTTGATCCCTGATCTGCAAAGCCAGGTCGGTGACCTGCTCAAAACGTGCTCACCTGCACTTGGCCTAGCGCTCCTTAATTGCTTATAATTGAAATAGGTAAATGTCTATCGAGGAGTGAAAGCCATGAGAGCAGAAAGAAAAAAAAGCCTGATGATTGCGGGCGGTCTTGCCGCCCTGATCGTTATCGCTGCAATTGTCGCTGTCCTCCTGTTCAATATCAATTCTTACAGGTCGAGGATCGAAACCGCTGCATCCGAGGCGACCGGCCTGGACGTCAGGATCAATGGGAAGATGGGACTCTCTTTCTTTCCCTTTGGCGTATCGGCAAAGGATATTCATGTCGCCAACAAGGGGGGCGAAATCCTCTCCCTTGAAAGCCTCAAGATAGGGGCGGGGTTGATGCCCCTGCTGATGAAGCAACTTAAAGTGACCGGTTGCGAGCTTGTCAAGCCGGCCGTCACCATCGTGAAGGACGCTCAGGGGAAATACAATTTCGAAGGTGTCAAACAAATATCGACGAAAGGGTGGCGGGAAACAGCTTCCGGTTTGCACAAGCTCAAACTGTCTCAAGGGGCTCTCGTCTATCTTGACAAGAGGACGGGTGAAAAAACCGAATTGAAAGGAATCGATCTGACTATCAGGGGTCTCGCTCTATCGGATACCTCAGGGGAGATTATCAAAAACGTCTCATTCACGGGAAGCTTTGAGTGCAAGGAGGTACTGCGAAAGGACCTCGGGATCGAGAACCTCAAAGGTTCCATGAAGGCGGACAAGGGAACATTCTCCCTCAATCCCCTTACCATGGACGCCTTCGGCGGGAAGGGTGAAGGGGAGGTCACGGCAGACGAGTCCACGCTCGAGCCTGCGTATAGCCTCAATGTGAGGGTATCGCGGCTAGACTTTGAAAAACTTGAGAGGTTTTTCGGCACGAAAAAAGTGATCGGCGGAAAGGGTGATCTTTCTGCCTCCTTGACGGTGAAAGAAAAGGGACGTCGCATTCTGATGAGCAACCTGGACGGTACTTTTGCTCTCCGGGGCGATAATCTCGTCACGTATACTATGGACCTCGACAAAGTCCTCTCAACGTATGAAGCGAGCCAGAAGTTCCACCCCGTCGACTTGGTCGCTTTCTTCTTCGTCGGTCCCCTTGGTACTGTTGCGCTCAAGGGGTACCGTTATGGGGACTTTTACTACCAGACGCAGGGAGGACAGGGCGCCATTACCCAGTTTATCTCCCACTGGAAGATCAAGAACGGTGAGGCCGACGCCGCGGATTGCGCCCTCGCGACGCACCATAATCGAGCTGCCCTTAAAGGCAAGCTCAATCTTGTGAGCGAGCGATTCGACAACGTCACCGTGGCGCTCCTCGATGATAAAGGATGCGTACTATTTAAGCAAACCATCAGCGGTTCCTTCGACAGTCCCCGTGCAGGCACAGTGAGCGCGGTCGAGTCCCTCGCCGGCCCATTCTTCGATCTCTACAGAAAGGCAAAACGTTTCGTTCAAGGAGGCAAATGCGAGGTTTTCTATAACGGGGCCGTGCAGCAACCGCGCTGACGCACTCTTAGGAACTTCCCACAACGCACTTTCCGGCTCCTCGCAGGGAATCAAAAAGGGACCGGAATTCAATTTCTCCGAAAAAAGGTGCGGGCGGACGAGCCGTTACCAGCCCCGATGACGTTTGACCCTGACCGTCTACAGCCAGTGGGCAAAGAGATGCGAAAACCACTCCTTGACCTTGAGAGACAAAGGTCTCTTTTTCCACTCTTCCCATCGGACCTCGTCGGACTCGGCGAGATCCCCGGCAAACATCTTCTCCATCTCAACTGCGAACTCACGGCTCAGAATGACCGCGTTCACCTCGTCATCACTTGAGAAGCTCCAGAAGTCCATGTTGGTGGAGCCCACGGTCGACCAGACGCCGTCAATCACCAAAGTCTTCGCATGGAGCAGGGCATTACGCCGCTTGTAGAGCCTCACCCCCGACTTCAAGAGTCTGGAATAAAAGTATTCTCCTGCGGATTGGGCCAGGGAAACATCGGTGGTTCCCGGGAGAATGATCTTCACCTCGACTCCGCGTTTTGCGGCGTCCGCGAGGGCCTCTATCGTCTGGTGATCAGGGTCGAAGTACGCATTGGTCATATGAAGCGAGTTCTCCGCGAACGTGATGGCGGCCACATACATGATAAAAGTGATCCTGTTGGCCTCTCCCGGGGTACTGCCCAACACCCCTACCAGGGCATTCCCTTGTTCCTTTAGGTCAGGGAAATAGTTTCGTGCGGAGAGCTTCGCCCCCTTCTGTTTATCCCACGTGTCGAGAAACAGTTTTTGGAACTCGGCCACGGCAGGGCCTTCGATTTGAACGTCCGTGTCACGCCATGGCGTCTGTGCGTCTGTGCCCTCCCTCCGTGCGGAAAGGCTGCTCGAATAGACCTGGCTGATGTTGACGCCCCCGGTGAAAGCGACTTTGCCGTCGACTATCATGATTTTGCGGTGATCCAATTTTGCCAGGCGCCATTTTCCCCGGGCCTTAAAAGGGTTTATCGGGTTAAACTCGACGACCTCTATCCCCCCATCACGCAGACGCTGAAAAAATGCGGCCGGTGTGGTGTGACTGCCGACGCTGTCGTAGATGAGGTTTACCTGAACACCCTCTCCCTGCTTTTGCAGCAACAGATCGGCAAATTTGCGGCCCCTTTCATCTTCGATATCTTCCATCGTAAAGGTTTCGATGTTGATGTGGTCTGAGGCATTCTCTACCGCTTTGAACATGGCGGCGTAGGTGGCCGGACCGTTAATGAGCAGGGTGACTTTATTCCCCTTCGTCAACGGGCTTCCACTCACCGATTCTATCACGGTGCTGTAGCGTTGCAGCATGTCCGTCGCCTCGATGGATCGCTTAAGGCGCTCCATGAGGGCCTTGCTCTGTCTGAAGGATAATGGCCCTTTGGCCGAAACTATTTGAGGAGGTCCCCCGGTGGCCGGTGCCTGACGAATAGTTTCAGAAACGTTCGGCAGGGTTGCGCATCCGCCGCCGAGGACCAAGAAGGAAAACAAGACAAGAAGCAAGGGGAAGGATTTGGCTCTTATCATGGCCCCGTCCGGGAAGAATAAAGGGCGCCTATTTCACGATCAGGTTATTCTTTACGGATTTGACTCCTTTGACGCTCCATGCGATTTGACCCGCTTTATCGACCGCGTTTTGAGAATTAACGAAGCCGCTCAACTGGACAATGCCTTTGAAAGACTCGACACCGATCTGGAATGATTTGAGAAAACTATCCTCAGCAAGCAGGGCTTTTACCTTGGTCGTGATGACTGAATCGTCCACGTATTCGCCCGTACCCTCTTGGTGGGGTGTGGATGCGCAGGCCGCAAAGGTGGCGACGAGCATAAGAAGGACCAAATAACCGATAAGCAGATTCCTCTTTTTCATGACGTTTACTCCTCTCTCTGTTTGATGGTGAATTCGTTGCTGACGAGATCTTTTCTCCCAAAGACGCCGCACCATTCGCACAATCTTCCGTGATCTGCCGCCCACCTCCTTTCCGGATGCCTCGCATCCCGGCGAGGGTCCGCATCGCTACAGTATTCTCCGTCCCTGAACAAGCCGGACCACTAAGACGATGATGGCGATGATCAGCAGGATATGAATAACTCCACCCATCGTGTGGCCGCTCAACAACCCCAGGAGCCATAAGATCAGGAGAATCACAAAAACGGTCCAAAGCATTCGTCCCTCCTTTCCGTCAAGGAGCTGCGCACTTCGATGGCCGCAGCTCATGCACCTTGATGCCTTCTCCCTTTGCCTTGAATTATATGTCCTGGATCTTGATGCCGCACACCACTCCCCCCTGGCTGTAGCGGTGTTTTGCCTTCGGAGCAGGCCTCAAAACCATGGCACTATACCCCCGATAATTACTCCTTCTCCATTCTTTACCTGTATCGCGCTCATCAGGTTCCATAATTCCTCATGCTGAAAAGCCCTTGCAGGCTTTACTACATGAGTTTCTATGGCGACCATCTCTCCTGCGATATTTTTTGTTCACGCTATGAGTGCCTTATATGCTCAAACGAGGCCACCTTCATTACGATACAACAGGCATTGTTTCTTGTCTGTCGCAGAACTATAAATTACTTTGTCACGTTTTGCATAAAGAAGCGTGTCATCTTTTTTGCGACAAGGATTCCAAATCTATCCATCCTGCGAGAAAATCACCACCGTGTACGGCCCGATGCCGATTTCGCCTGCGCACGGCAGCCCATCGGTTCCTTCCTCATGGGCTTCGACGTTAGGTGTAGGATGATTGTAAAAGTTTGGGCCGTAGTTGTAGGAGTCACTGTTAAACCTCGTTTTCCATAGTCCTGCTCGCGGAAAGCCGATGCGATACCCGTCGCGGTTCTGATTCGTCATATTGACCACCACAACCACGCTATCGGTTGGGCCCTGCCTGTCCCAGCGATGGAAGGCGATGACCTTGGCCCCATCGTCAAAATGATAGACATGGACGTTTTGACCGCACAACCCCCGCGTTTTGCCCGACAGGTTGCGCCGTAGGGCGATCAGGTCCCGGTACATGCCGAGAATGCCGTGTTGGTCCTCGACCCGGGACCAGTCGATCGGGACTGTATCCTGGAACCAGCGATCTTCCAGCAGCTCCTGCCCTTGAAAAATCATCGGGATCCCTGGCGAAGAAAGAACAAGAGCGCCGCCCAACGTAGAGCGTTTCTTGGAAAACCAGCTGTCCACCTTGCCCGGCCAGATCTCTTCGGGCACGCGGGACCGACCATTGGCAACCTCGTCGTGCGACTCGGTATAAATGATCCGCCGGAAGACGTCCAGGTCGTAGCGATGTTCGATCGCACTGCTGACTGACCCCAGATCGCGCTGGTTATCATCTCGGATGATGACGGCCCGGCGAACGGGGTGAACAAATTCGGCATCCCATTGCGCATTGAAACCTGCGCCGCCCGCTTCGACATCTTTAATGACCCAGGGGTTATTCCTCATACTTTCGCCGATGCTGATTTTACCGGGAAACAGTCGCCGGATTTCCCCATTGATCCACTGCATCAGGCTCCAGCCTTCGGGGATGTCACTATCCGGATTGTCCTCATTGCCGTCAATGCTTTTGATATAGATTATCATGTCCCAGCGTAAGCCGTCGGCGTGGTACTCCTCGAACCACATCAGCGCGTTATCGCGCAGATATTGGCGCACTTCGTCCCGGCCGTAATCGGGGCGCGTGTCGCCCCAGGGCGTTTGCGAGCAATGATCGTTGTAGAAGTAGATTCCCCCTTTTCCGTTTTCGCTCCAACCGTCAAACTGCCACAAGTCAAGATCGGACGGTCCAAGGTGGTTGTAGACGGCATCTATAATCACCGCGATACCGTGCTCATGTGCTGCCTTCACAAATCGCTTGAGTGCATCGGGCCCGCCGTAATCGCTCTCAACGGCAAAGGGATGCGCCGGATTGTAGCCCCACGAAAAGTTGCCCGAAAACTCCGCAACCGGCATCAATTCCACGGCATTGATGCCGAGATTCTTAAGATAGGGCAGTTTTTCAACAGCGCTATCCAGCGTACCCGGATGGCCCTCTTCTTTGACGTGAAAGGTGCCGACGTGCATCTCGTAAATGACAAGCTCATTCCCCGTTGCCATGTGAAAGGTATCATCACCCCAGTTGAAGGCTTGGGGATCATAGATAATTCCGTTGCCGATTGAGTTGGTCACCTTTCTGGCATAAGGATCGATGCGAGACAGAGGGGGAAGATGCCAATCGGGAGGGGTGTGAATCAGATATCGGTACTCATCCCCCACTTTCGCGTCCGGCACGCCAATGGACCAGTAGCCATTCTCCTCTTTGGCCAAAGGCGTTGCGGTCGTACTCCAGTCATTGAAGGTGCCGGTCACATAAACTTTTTCGGCATGAGGAGCCCACACGCCGAAGGCCACACCCTTTGCACCGGGTATGGCGCCCATGCCGGCATGTTTTGTTATTGAGGGATCTCTTTCCGACACGCTCTCCTCCCCGGTCTTAATCGTTGCTGTCCGGTCGGCCTCCTGATTGGGCAGGCAGAAACGTCCTCCGGTCGGTCCCTTCCGGGACAGGTTAGAATGGAGTCGCGGCGGTCATGCCCTATAACTGCCGAACTTAGGCGGTCACTTCCCCACGCGGATCTTGGAGAGGGAACCGAGAACTCCAAAGACGTTCAGGAGCCACAAGACAACGGCAATGACCACAACAGCATTTAAGGTCGACTTAATGGAGCCCGCCATCGGGATGAACCGGTTGATGAGTCCGAGAAGAACCCCAACCACGATCAGGACCACCACCACGTGGATCAAGGGCATGATCAATACACCTCCCCTCTTGTTTTCAGAAGCAGTCCGCCAAACTCGGCAAAAGGCCCGCCTGCCCAATGTTCACCGCGCGGGGTGCGCCGTCCTTTGCCGCACCCCGCTCTACGAATCAGGCGTTCTTCCGCAAAGCCGCCGCTGTCGCTTCCTGTAGGGTAATCCTAGCCCTCCTTCTTTTATATAAATTGTAGGCCCTTGGTGTTTGACCTGCAAGGCCTGCTCAGGCGACCGACTCAAAATGCGTCTTCCTGTACTTAGCCCGGCGCTCCTCAATTGCTTATACTTGAAATAGGTAAATGCCTATCGCGGAGTGAAAGCCACGAGAGCGGAAAGGAAAAGAAGCCTGGTGATTGCGGGCGGTCTTGCCGTCCTGATCGTAATCGCTGCAGTTGTTGCTCTTCTCCTATTCAATATCAATTCTTACAAGTCCAGGATCGAAACCGCTGCCTCCGAGGCGACCGGCCTGGACGTCAGGATCAATGGGAAGATGGGACTCTCTTTCTTTCCCTTTGGCGTATCGGCAAAGGATATCCATGTGGCCAACAAGGGGAGCAAAATCCTCTCCCTTGAAAGCCTCAAGATAGGGGTGGGGTTGATGTCCCTGCTGAAGAAGCTGCAAAAATGGCCGAAAGCTTCAGAGGAAGGCAGGCCCTCTCATGCGATGTCGGTACTGTCCTGCCTGAAAGTTAGGAGGGTGGAACATGAATACGGACGACTTGCCTCTACCGAGAATACCGGTTTCCACCTATAGGCTGCAATTCAGTCACCGGTTTACGTTCTCCGATGCAATAAAGATCCTTCCGTATTTGGAGGAACTGGGCATTAGCGATATATATGCTTCACCTTATTTCAAGGCCGCTAAGGGAAGCAGCTCCGGCTACGATGTTGTCGATCCCACCCGCCTCAATCCTGAGATTGGCACGGAGGAGGCCTACGAGCGATTCACAGGGGAGCTATCGAGGCGTAAGATGGGACAAATCCTCGATATAGTGCCAAATCACATGTACGTCGAAGGTGACGATAACGGCTGGTGGATGGATATCCTTGAGAATGGGCCGAGTTCTCCCTATGCGCCGTTCTTTGACATAGACTGGCACCCCGTGAAAAGAGAACTTGAGAATAAGGTGTTGATTCCCATTCTCAGCGAGCAGTACGGGACGGTGCTGGAGCACCAGGAGTTGAAGCTGGTCTTTGAAAAGGGCGCATTTTTTCTTTACGTCTATGATCGTAAGCTCCCGATACTGCCCGAGACGTACGTAGACATACTGAAGCACCGCGTAGAGAAGCTGGAAGCGTCTTTGCCTGCCGACGATCCGTCCCTAATAGAGCTTTTGAGCATTATGACCGGCCTCAGCTGTCTGCCTTCATACACGGAACATGAGCAGTCACGGCTTATAGAACGGAGCCGTGAAAAGGAAATCATAAAAAAACGTCTCTATAAGCTCCATGAGGAAAGCCGCGTGGTGAAGGACTACATCGACGAAAACATCCGTATCTTCAACGGCGCCGAGAAAGAGCCGCACAGTTTTGACCTCCTTGACGGCCTGCTCAACAGACAGGTCTGGCGGCTCTCCCATTGGCGCGTCGCCACAGAAGAGATCAACTATCGGAGGTTTTTCGATATCAACAGCCTTGCCGCCATCAGGACGGAAGACCCCGTGGTCTTTCAGAAGGTCCATGAACTCGTCCTTAAGCTCATTCGGGAGAATAAAGTCACCGGATTGAGAGTGGACCATCCTGACGGCTTGTATAACCCTGTCGAGTACTTCGAGAGATTACAACGCGAGTGCTTCCTCCAGGTTCGCCTCTCCCATGCGGGAAGGGTGAGAGGCAGGAGGCCGAGCGTCACCGACGAAACCGACCCGGAATCGGAGATACTAAAGCAATACGCCGAAATGGTGGCGTCGGACCCCCGGTTCAAGCCGTTCTATATTGTTGGCGAGAAGATTATGTCAAAAGGCGAAAAATTGCCGCAAGACTGGCGAATCTTCAGCACCATAGGTTACGCATTCCTCAACCCGGTCAATGGCATTTTTGTAAATACGGCGAACGGCAAGGCCTTCGATAAGATCTATGCGAGATTCATCGGATCAAGGATGCATTATCAGGATCTGGCTTACGAAAAGAAGCGACTCATCATGCTCGCCAGTATGTCTGGTGAGCTCAATATGCTCGCTCATTACCTCAACTGCCTTTCCGAAAAAAACAGGCACACGAGAGACTTTACCCTCAACAGCCTCAGAACCGCAATCACCGAGGTCATCGCCTGTTTCCCCGTTTACCGGACTTACATTACACATTCCAACGTGAATGAAATGGACCGGCGTTCTGTTGGGCAGGCGGTTTCAAAAGCAAAACAAAAAAACCCGGTGCTGAGCAGGACCCTCTTCGATTTTGTGAACGATGTATTGATGCTCGACTATCCCGAAGACTTTGAAGAGAAGGACAAGATGGAATGGATCGATTTCGTGATGAAATTCCAGCAGGTCACAGGGCCTGTGATGGCGAAGGGTGTCGAAGATACAGTTTTTTATGTTTACACCCGGCTTGCCTCCCTTAACGAGGTGGGCGGGAACCCGGAGGCGTTTGGCACGACCCTCGAGGCGTTTCACGCACAGAACGTTGAAACGGCGAAATCGAGACCCCATTCTCTGATCACCACGTCGACCCATGACACAAAGCGAAGTGAGGATGTCAGGGCGCGAATCAACGTGCTCTCTGAAATCCCCGGTGAGTGGCACCGTTGTCTCACGCGATGGGGCAAGCTCAACAGCAACAAGAAAACGGTGATCAATGGCCAGCGGATTCCTGACCGTAACGAGGAATACCTGCTTTACCAGACGCTTCTCGGAGTCTGGCCCGCCAGCCGGATGACCGACGCGGGCCACGAAACACTTAAAGGGAGGATACGGGATTATATGGTAAAGGCGGTCAGAGAAGCAAAAGTCAATAGCAGCTGGATAAATCCGGATATACCTTACGAAGAGGCGCTGCTGAATTTTATAGGTGCAATCTTGTCACGATCAGCCTCCAATCTCTTCATGAAAGATTTTGCAAGGTTCCAGAAGAAGATCTCCTATTTCGGGATGTTCAATGCGCTTTCGCAGACGGTTCTCAAGATTGCGTCCCCGGGGGTACCTGACTTTTACCAGGGTACGGAGATATGGGACTTCAGCCTCACCGATCCAGACAATCGAAGGCCCGTCAATTTTGCCGTGAGGAGGCGGGCGCTAAGAAGAATGGCGGTGAAAGCGTCCGACCGGGTGAGCCTGGTAAGGGGACTCCTCCGGACGTGGCAAGACGGCGCTATAAAACTGTACGTGACGTTTATGTCTCTCAGTTACCGAAAGGAGAATCGCCTCCTCTTCGAGGATGGCGGCTATCTGCCCATAATGGCCGATGGAAGCCTAAAAGAGAATGTCTGTGCCTTTGCAAGGCTGACAGAGAATAGGGTCGCTTTAGTTGTCGTTCCGAGGTTTCTGACCCGTCTCTTGAAGGGTCTTGGAGAGATGCCTTTTGGCGGGCATGTATGGGCAGATACGGGGGTGATGATCCCGGATGAAATCCCTGGAGACACGTATCGCAACATTTTTACAGGGGAAGTCGTTACAGAGATTAAACAGGATGGTAAAAGGACGTTACCCCTCGGCGAGGTATTTGCGAGTTTCCCAGTCGCACTATTGGAAGGGCAAGTGAACTGACAGGGAGACAAGGAGGTGCGCACCAACTACAGCCCGATAATACCAGTGATCTGCCATACCTGTCAGTCCAGAACACTGGCGGTGAACAATCTTTCGCAGACGAGGCCCAGGTCAGAGGTGCCGGGTATGCCGGTGCACCATTGCCACCTGTAATGGCGCACGGCGGAGGAGAATCTGAAAAACGCAATTGCAGTCGTGAGGCTGGATGTCCTCTCTACAAGAGAAGCACAGGCACGATGCGGGCCAGCACCATTAGAGTCATTGCAAGACAGGGGAGTGTAGCAGAACATTGGTTCTGAAATCCAATGAAGACTATTTGTCGCCCTTCGATCTAGCTCCACTATATTTGGCCTCAACCTTGGCCGCATCAGCGGGCGAGAGAGAAGGGTTGAGCGAAAGCTCCTGAATGTAAGGGAAGGCAGGTGGGATCAGCCCTCGAATCTTGAAACGGTGAGGAAGGCACTGGGGGCCAGGTCTTTTTTGCGCGGCGCCACGCCGTGGGATATTGACCCCATAGTCCGGTGCAAGGTCGGCGTCCGAAGTGCCGG
>Ga0326727_10021469_pt1 | contig 12642 bp, 7 predicted proteins | sample MB2enrmetagenome_FD_207643 | JGI IMG/M metagenome (GOLD analysis project Ga0326727, IMG submission 207643) | Lab enriched peat soil microbial communities from McLean, Ithaca, NY, United States - MB29MY | ecosystem: Environmental > Terrestrial > Soil > Wetlands > Peat | place: USA: New York...
ACACGCGTGCCAGTCCCCCACGCCCCCTTTTCCCCCTCAGTTCTTGACCCCGTTCCCCTCCCGTTCCTGACCTCCCCGACGGTCAAGCATTTCAGGTTACACGTCCCGGTTGCAGGAGAGGGGAACAAGGCAAAAGTTCGATGGACAATGTTCGGCAGCAATAAATTCTTGCAAACACCAAACACTCCTCCTAAACTTTCGCTGGACATTTTGTCGTGACATATTGTCAGGGAGTTAATCCCCCTTGCTAGCCGTCCTGAGGGGTTAAGGGGGGGTTATGGAATTCGAGCAAGATTCGCGAGCAGGGGGAGGGTTCTGCCCGATTTCAATTCGCCTTTTCAGCCGATGCTCCGGAAGAATCCCCAGACTTCATAGGGGTCTTCTGTGCACATTTCTTTGTGCCGTGGTAGCGTGTTCGCTGGTGAGTTGCGGCGGCGGGGGTGGGCAGAGCCCATCATCCCCCCTGCCCACACCCACGCCCACTCCGGACTTTTCACTCAACCTGTCGTCCTACGCCCTCACGCTCAATCCAGGCGCGACGAGCTCGGCGCTAACACTTACGGTCGCGCCCTTGAATGGATTCGAGGGAACGATCACCATCAGTGCGCAGGGCGTGCCATCGGATATAACTCTCTCGCCCGCGCCTCCCTACAGCCTGACACAATCAGGAAGCCAGAGCTTCACCCTCGCCGCCAGCCGAAGCGCCGGAGCGGCGGCCGCAGCGATAAATTTTCAAGCCACCAGCGGCTCGCTGGCGCACTCCGCATCCTTGACCTTGACCATTTCAGCTCCTCCTTGTGGCTTGGTTGCGCCCTTGCCGCGAGTGGGGTTCTATCGCCTGAACGCATCGCCCCTGGGAGCCGTCTACGACCCGACCCGAAAGCAGTTTTTTGTTAGCAATCACGACGCGAACACCGTTGAGGTCTACTCGCCTTCGACCATGGCGCACCTGGCGAGCATTCCCGTCTCTCAACCCTTCGGATTGGATATCAGCCCCGATGGGACGACCGTCCTTGCGGGCAGTTCGGCCGCCGTATTGACCCTTATCGACCCAACGTTGTTGCAGGTCAAGAGCCGGGTGACTGTACCGGTGACAGGGCTTCTTTATTCCGCCCTGCCATACTTTCCCGTTTACACGAGCAACGGTACGGTGCTGATCTCGACGGGTTCGACGAATGCGCTCGGTAACATTTTGTTGCAATGGAACCCCGCCACTGGGCAATTCATAGAGCGCACCCCCACGCCGACATATGGTCAAGTGGCCCGAATCGCCCGTAGCGGCGATTACTCCAAGGTTATCATCGCGCCTGACAGCGAGGGAGTAGGGCTTGCACTCTATAACGCGGCGGCGGATTCTTTCAGCGTGGTGGCCCCGATTCCGGGCGGAGGTTTCGCCGGGGAGGTGGCGGCGAATCCTGACGGCAGTCGATTCGCCATGGTGTTGGGTGATGAGTACGTCATCCTCGATCAGAATCTCAATCCGATTTTCACCTCAGCACAAGTATTTCCGGCGGGAGTGATCTTCAGCCTGGACGGCACATCCATGTACGGCAGCTCAACGGCGGCGGGTACCGGCTTGGTTACGGTTCAGGCCGTGCGGATGAGTGATTTAACCATGTTGGGGCAGGTCTCAAGCCTGGGGCCTGAATCGGCCGGGAATTCGAATTTCATCGGTCCCCTCTTCTTGGCCATCGATGAAACAGGATTGCTGGTGGAGGGAGGAGAACTGGGAGTGGGATTTATCGACGTGAGCCAACCCGCCTCCTCCCTTGCCACCTCGGCCCTCTTCGGTGATCCCGCCTTTAATCCCCAGCAGAGTGCAGTCAATACGGCGACCAGTGTCACCATCAGCGGCGGCGGATTTCCCAACTGCGCCGGAGTATATTTTGGCAGCTTGCTAGGCACGAACACGACGGCATCAACCAATACGATTGATGTAACCGCACCCGCTTCCACCACTCCCGGGCCGGTCAATGTCGCCTTCTATTTCCCTGACGGAAGCATTTCCTTATTGCCCGACGGGTTTAATTATGGGCCGGATATTCTCTATCTCAGCCTGGCCGGGGGCACACCGGCGGGAGGGACGCAGGTTCACTTAATGGGTTATGGGTTCGATTTCAGCCAATCCAACATCCAGGTGAGCGTGGGAGGGCAGGCAGCCTCTATTCAGGGGATTTCTACGTATCCCGGAATTTCCCCTTTTCCATTTCCTCTAAACCACATCTACTTCACCACCCCCTCGGGGTCGGCCGGCCCTGCTGACGTTTCCGTTACGACTCCGGCGGGAAGCACAACTTTACCGGGGGGATTCAACTACTTTTCCCAGACCTACACGGCGGGTTCCAGCCAAGGGATTGCCGCTATTCTCTACGACCGTTTCCGGAAACAGGTTTACATGACCGACCAGGTGACCAACAGCGTCAAAGTTTTCTCCCTTTCTTCCAAGAGCTTTCTCAACGATCTTCCTGCCGGCAAAGGACCTCTGGCGATGGCGCTGACGCCGGATGGCTCCGAATTGCTGGTCACCAACACGCAAGACCTTACTTTGACCATTGTGAATCCCGATAACCCCGCCAACGTTTCCACCGTGCAGATTGTCCCCACCTCCGCCGCCGAGTATATAGGCGCCGTGGCCGCCGGCGCGGGGAAGGCCTTTGTCCAGTCAGCGCCCAACGGAATAGACGGATGCGTTGGGGTGTTGCGCGAGGTGGACCTCACCACCCTCGCGGTGAGCACGCCCGCCGTCAATAATTGTCTTCCGGAATCTTTCCTCTTAAATTCCACCGGCGACGGCAGCGAGGTCTACATGTTCGGCCTCAGCCTTTCCAACGGCCCGATATGGACTTGGGATGCTTCTTCGGGCTCGATTTCCGGCCCGGCGGTCACAGGATTTAATCTTTTTGATTCCGCCGTCTCTTTCGATGGCAACCGCTTGGCGGTGAACAACGAGATTCTCGATTCCCTGGCCAACTATACGGGGGTTGATTCAATTCCCTACTTGTTAAGTGATCTTGCCGCCCAAATGTCTTCCGAGAAGTTTGATCCCTCCGGGGCCTGGGTATATGTTCCCTTTTCTAACTACATTGACATCTTTGATGCGAATACGGGAAACCTCCGTCTGCGGCTGGCTCTGCCCGCCACACTTCAGAGCATCTGGGATGCGTTTGCGGTTGACGAAACCGGCAGCGAAATGTTTGCCCTGACCCAAAACGGCTTGACAGTGATGCAGTTGGCCGCGGCCCCGTTAGGCATTGGATCGGTTACGCCCGCCACCGGGTCGATGGCGGGTGGGACGCAGGTCACCCTGCGCGGATGTGGATTTCAATCGGGGGTTTCCATCAAAATGGGAACGCTAGCGGTTGCCGCTACCATGACGGATTCAGAAACACTCAAATTCACCACTCCTGCCGCCACCAGCGCAGGCCCTGTCAGGATAACCGTCACCAATCCGAATGGTGCACAATATTTCCTCGACGCGGCGTTTCAGTATACGAGTCCATAGAACTGCCCGTAATGAAGACAGAAAAACTGGGGACAGTAAGCTTTCGGCTCACTTTTGTCCCGGCAATGTACCGTCCGTGGTTATTCTTTCGCGTCCTGAAGCGCAAGCACCGCGAAAGCCGTGGCCGCATCACTCATGAAGCGGCCGATGTCGGTGGAAAGGTCACGCTGCTTGTTGAGCGAATAAGCCAGCCATCGTCCATCGGTTTTGCCCTGGTTTAGCTTGAGCCAGGTAAGGGCACGTTGCAATTGCGGCTCATCGCGGTTCATGCCTGCCTGTTGGAGTGCGAGCGTGATGACCCCGGTGGCGTAGCCGTCGCTCTTGGTCTCCAGCGGCGTGCCATCGTGCCGCTTCCACCCTCCCACGAACGACGACAGACTGAAGCCTCCGTCCGCCTGCTGCTTGCTCAGCGCTTCATCGATGATGGATTTCTGCTGCGCCGGCGTCAGCAGGCCCGGCACCTTCGCGGACGCCCAGAGCAGCATCACGCGGTCAATCAGGATTTGCGATTCGCGCTTCTGGACAAGATACTCGCGGAGCATCCTCATATTGCCCTGAATCTCAGGCGCCGACTGATAATTGCCAGGGGCGCTGCCCACCACAATCGCTGCCAGCGTGGCCCCGTAATATTGCGAATCGCCCTCCCACGGCGAATTGTGAAACTGCAGCCAGGACCACGCTCCACGGGCTTCGCCTGACTTCAGTTGCTCCCCCCACATGTTGTCCAGCGCCAGGCGCGCGTCCGGGCTCAGCTTGCCCGTGGGCACGTCGTAACTTCCCAGAACCACCGCGTTGAGAATGGACTCGGTTCCGCGCGATTCTTCGGTTTTACCAGCGCCCCGCTTTTCGGTGGGATAGGCGGGCTCAACTTCCTTCCACATTCGAACGCGCTTCGTGACGTTATCCAGAAGCTGGCGTTCCGTCGCGGAGGGGGTTTGCTCGGCGAGCGCCGCCCGCAGCGCCGGCCGGGCCATGGCGTATGGCGCTACCGTGTGGCAGGAAACACAAAAAGTTCCATGATCGCGGGCGGCAACGGGCCAGCCCATCCACCAAACCATTCGCCCATCCAGGTAGGCGGCGGCCGCCTTGCCACTCCACGACGGAGCGTTTGCGGTCGAGGGAGGCCCGTCGGTTGCGAACATACTCGCACCGAGAGAGACCGCCAGGAGGCAAGTCGCGAATGTTGCTGTCCGCATGGAATTGATCCTCCCTCAGATTCTCGGAGTTTTCCTAAAAATCCCCCAAGGTGGTGCCGGTGTTACATACAATCAGTGTACATTCCAGTGACCGTGGGTTCCGATTTAACAGTCCCCGCACGATCAAGTTCTACTCTTATACTTATGAAAGCTGCGTCTGAGGCGCAGCCGAACGGAGCGCACCCGGAGGTCCGTATACTCCCCCACACTTCGTCTTCCCTCCCAGGCGTTTGGTCAATATTCCTTTCTGCGAAGAAGCGGCGCACAACATCTTTCTTCGTTCCAACCTTCAGGGTGTCATGCACATCGCGCTTAAGCGTCTCCAGCCGTTGAATAAGCGCCAAGCGACGTTCCTTGCAGGCAATCGACCTGCGGCGAAGGGCCAATCCAATCCAGCACAAAGCGACAACAACAATCAGCGCGAGGATTGCCTTCACTTTCATGTTTCCCCCTAAGTGCCGCCTCCTGACTCCTGGATCCTGACTCCTGACTCCTCACCTTCCATCAATTCTTCCACCGTTTCACGCGCGCGAATCAATTCCGCCTCCGCTCCGTGCACCAGAACTTCGGCGGGGCGCGGGCGCGTGTTGTAATTGGAGGAGAGGACGAATCCGTAGGCGCCGACGGTCAGCACTGCCAGCAGATCGCCGGGCTGGACGTCGGGCATATCGCGATCGCGGGCGAAGAAGTCGCCAGTTTCGCACAGCGGTCCGACAACGTCCGCCTGCAAGCGCTCCGCTGTCCCTCCGCGCGCGGGAACAATCTCGTGGTAAGAGCCGTAAAGCGTCGGCCGCATCAAATCGTTCATGCCCGCGTCCACCACCACGAAATTTTTCCGCTGGTTCCGCTTCACATAGAGCACGCGCGTCAACAGCGCGCCGGCGTTGCCCACCAGGGAGCGTCCGGGCTCGAGAATGAGCCGCATCGATGCCGCGCGCAACCGCTCCTCCAGGCCGCGCGCCAGCAGTTCCACGTCCAGAGGGGGCTCCGCGCCGTAGGAAATTCCGTACCCGCCGCCCAAATCGAGCACCTCCACGGCAATGCCCTCCGCCGCCAGTTGCCGCGCCACGGCCAGAATTTCATCCAGCGCCTTCCAGAAAGGCTCCACCTCCAGAATCTGCGAGCCGATGTGGCACGCCACGCCCTGCACCTTCAAATGCGAGGAACGCGCGGCGCGGCGATAGAGCTCGGGGGCTTCGTCCTTGGGCACGCCAAACTTGTGGATCATCTGCCCGGTGGAAATGTAGGGGTGCGTGTCCGCTTCCACATCGGGATTCACGCGGATGGAAATCCGTCCCACCTTGGCGAGGGCGCGCGCGCGGCTTTCAATCACCTCGAGCTCGCCCGCCGATTCCACGTTGAACATCAGGATGCCCGCGGCCAGGCCGGCGTCAATTTCATCCTGCGTTTTCCCCACGCCGGAGAAGACGATGGTGCCGGGCGCGGCTCCGGCGCGCAGCGCGCGCGCCAACTCTCCGCCGGAGACCACGTCGAATCCCGCGCCCGCCTGCCGCAGCAAGTTCAAAATGCGAAGATGGGAATTGGCTTTGACCGAATAACAAATCAAACCGGGAAGCCCCGCCAGCGTTCCGCTCAGCCGGGCATAGTTCCGGAGGATGGCGCTTTGGCTGTAAACATACGCCGGCGTGCCAAAGCGCTCGGCGAGCGAGGCGAGGGACACGTCGTCACAGAAAAGCTCGCCCTGGCGATAGTGAAAGGAATCTTGGGTCGATAATGACATTTTGTCCCGTTGGATCCTAATGCGCCGAGTTTCAGTTTTTAGGGCCTAAAACCTCTTATCAATAGGATTTAATAGGTTGTCAAGCAAATGTACGAGGCCGCCCATCCTTAACCCCTGGAAATTCTACCGCACCCTGAACCCACCATCCGCCACCTTGCACCTGGCCCTTTACTTTTCAACGCACGTGTAACACCACCAGCGTTTGGTCGTCGCGCGGAGGGCGCCCGGCTTCAAAGTCGCGCAATTCATCAAACACCCGGCTGACGATTTCCTGCGGCGGCCGCGAAGCGTTCTGGCGCAAAATATTTTCCAGGCGCCGCGAGCTGAACTCCTCCTGCTGAGGATTGTTGGCCTCGGTGATGCCGTCGGAAAAAAACGCCAGCAAATCTCCCTCCTCCAGATTCACTGTCACCTGCTGATACTCGGTGTGCTCGAGCAGGCCGAGGGGAACGCCCTCGGCGCGAATCGCCCGGCACTGCTCCTTGCGCACGAGGATGGGCAGCGGCATGCCAGCGTTGGCCAGGCTCAGGCTTTTGGTGCGCGGTTCCCAGATGGCATAAGTCAGAGTTATGAAGTGGCCTTCAATCTTGCGCTCGAGGAACATCTGGTTCAGGCGCTTCATCATTTCGGGCGGCGGAAGCTTCAGCGGCGCGAGACTGCGTAGCGTGCCGCTGGCCATAGCGCCGTAAAGCGCCGCGGGCGCGCCCTTGCCGCTGACATCGCCCACCACAATCACCTGCCGGTCCCTGCCGTAAGCGAGAAATTCATAAAGGTCGCCCCCCAGTTCGCGGGCGGGCTGAAAGCGCAGGGCCACATCGAGGCCGGGAATTTTGGGAGCGATCCCCGGCATGAGGTGCATCTGGATTTCCTGGGCGCGGCGCAGGTCCTGCTCCAGCCGAGCTTCACTGCGCGCCACGCGCTCGTACAAGCGGGCGTTCTCAATGGCGATGGCGATTTGCGGCGCCAGCGTGGAAAAGATGCGCACGTGCTCGTCGTTGAAATAATTCAGGTGTGGGCTTTCCAAATCGATCACGCCGGTCACGCGGCCGCGATAGATCAGCGGAACCGTCATCTCCGAGCGGGTCTCCGAATTCACCGAGATGTAGCGCGCGTCTTTGCTGACGTCGGGCACCACCAGGGGTTGGCGCAGGCTGGCCGCGGCCCCCACGATGCCCTGGCCAAAATTCACGGTCGACTTTTCGGGCATGCGCTCATCCTGCTTCAGGGAAATGACGGCGTTGAAGGTTTGCGCCTGCTCATCGGCCAGCAGAATGCCGAAGCGGTGGTAATCCACCAACCGCTTGGTGAGCGTGCCGATTTTGCGCAGCAATTCATTTAAAACCAGCACCGAACTGAGTTCCCGGCTGATTTCGTTCAGCAACTGTAGCGTGCGGGCCTGCCGAGAGGTGCGCCGGTACAGCCGCGCGTTTTCGATCGCTAAGGCCATGGGTCCGGCCAGAAACTCCAGCAGGCTGACATGCGAGTCGTTGAAGAAGTCCGGCTGCGGGGATTCCAGGTCAATGACCCCGATCATGCGGCCCTTAAACACCAGCGGCACCGCCATCTCGGAGCGAATCGCCGCCAGCGAGGGAATGTAAGCGGGATCGTTCTTAACGTCATTCACCAAAACCGAACGCCGCATCTGCGCGGCCCGCCCCACGATGCCCTCGCCCACTTTGATGCGCAGGTTTCGAATCAGCTCGCGCGGATGGCCAAGGCTGAAATGCACGCGCAATTCCTGCGCCTTCTCGTTAAGGAGAAGAATCGCGAAGACCTCATAGTCAATGGCGCGCTTCACGATTTCCGCGATGCGGCCCAGCAACTCATCGAGATCGAGCGTGGAGTTGAGTTGCTCGCTGACCTCGATCACCAGGGTCAGGAGTTCGGTCAACTCGAGCGGCCGGGATGTTGCACGACTGGTTTCTACCATGGTTTCGCTACTTCAAATATTCTAACATACGCGTCCCTCGCTCCCCGTTGCGCATCACTCGTCACGGGCTTGGGGATCGGTTGATCGGACCATTGAGGCCTGACTACTTATAGCTGTAGGCTGAAAGTCGACGGGCGATTGCCTCGCGGGCCTTCTTTCCGTGGCGTTACTTTCAAACTGAAAATAACACCCCTGCCGAAGTATTGAATTGTGGGCGAATTGAACGTATAAGGCTCGCGGGAGGGTAATCCCATGCCAATCTATCTTTGGAAGCACCATACCGCTTATGGTCTTTGGCTGCTGCGAATTGCCTTGGTCGGAACCTTTTCGCTGACGTTTGCCATTTCGGCGGCAGCGGCGCTGAACGTGCGCGACTACGGCGCGAAAGGTGACGGCGTCACCAAGGACACGGCGGCCATCCAAGCCGCCATTGATGCTGCCGAGAGGCAAGGCGGCGGGGAAGTGCGCATTCCGCCCGGGCGCTACATCAGCGGCACCATCCATCTCAAGGATTATGTGACGCTCCACCTCGAAGCCGGAGCAACGCTGGCCGAGAGCCCCGACAACGAGGACTTCGACAAGTATGAAGAATTGCCCTTCAAGTCCGTTTCCGACGAGGAAAGCACCTATTTCCATTACGGACTCGTCACCGCGGACGGAGTGCACAACATCGGCATCGTGGGCCAGGGGACAATTGATGGTAATCGCACGCATCGCCACGGACCCAAGACCATTGCCTTGAAGATGTGCCAGCACGTCACCATCCAGGGGATTACGGTGCAGAACTCCCCGAATTATTCCGTCAGCTTCTGGGGATGCGACTACGTGGACGTCATCGGCGTCACCATCTTGAACAGTTACGCGGACGGCATCGACCCTGACTCCTCGCGATACGTGCGCATCGCCAACTGCTACGTGGACTCGGATGACGACGCTATTTGCCCGAAGGCCAGCCCGATCGGCGTCACTTCCATGGATGTCGTGCGGTCCACTGAGCACCTTACGGTGACCAATTGCGTGCTGCGGACGTTCGACACCAATTTCAAATTTGGCACCGAGAGTAGTGGCGACTTTAAGAACATTGCCGTGTCGAATATCGTCATGCTGCCGCGCGAAAAGGGACGTTTGCCGGGTGGCGGCATTACGCTGGAAGCGGTGGACGGAGCCCACATCGAAGGCGTCGTCATCTCCAACATCTCGATGCAAGGCGTCCGGTATCCAATCTTCATCCGGCGCGGGAATCGGGGACGCGGGCTCATGAATCCCACTCCCGGCACGATTCGGGACGTTTCCATCTCCAACGTCGTGGCCACCGGAGCTACGGAGACCTCCAGCATCGTGGGCCTGCCCGGATATCCGGTGGAAAAGGTCGAGCTCGACGGAATTAACATCACCATGCGTGGGGGAGATGAGCGGGAAGCAAAAGGGCTCGACGTTCCCGAAAATCCCGACATGTATCCCCGGCCCAGCATGTTCGGTATTCTCCCCGCCTACGGTTTCTATGCGCGCCACGCGGAGAGTTTGACCCTGAGCAATGTCCAGGTGTGCTGGCATGATACCGCGGCGCGCCCGGCCATGGTCTTCGATGATGTGAAAACCCTCGACATGGATGGCTTCCGCGCCGGCACGGTGGGCGGATCACAACCCACCGTGTGGATGAACAACGTGGTGGATGCGCTTGTGCGCGGCTCGCGGCCCGCGCCCACTCAGACTTTCCTCCGCTTGAGCGGCGACCAGACCAGGGACATTAAGCTTTCTGGCAACGACTTCACCCATGTGCAGCAGCCTATTGAATTTCAAGGTGTCCCCAAATGGGCGGCGACGGAGGTGGGAAATTTCAGGAGCGGTGGAAAGTAATTACCCAGGCGCGCTTGCGGGGTCGGACAGGCCTTGCGCGTGTCGTACGTAATGTTGCAAGCAGGGGCAGCCACGGTCAGCAATTTTCTGACCGTGGCTGAGCGCTCGCTACGGTGTCACTTTCAGGATTCCCTGGAGCGGTATCTCTGCCGACGACTTCCCCACCATGATCTCAAAATCGCCCGGCACGACCCGCCAGTGCAGGTCGAGATCGAGCAACTGGAGGTCTTCCGGGGTAAGCCGGATGGTGACGGTCTTCATTTCACCCGGCGCAAGCGCCACCCGCTCAACCCCCCGCAGTTGCTTGACCGGGGTTGATACGGGGGCGTACTGCTCGTGAATATAGAGCTGCACGGTCTCCACGCCGGCGCGCCCGCCGGTGTTTTTCACATCCAGGGTCACCCTCGCCTCGCTGCCTGGATGGATCTGCTCCGGCTCAACATGCAGATTGCTATACTCAAAATTGGTATAGCTCAGCCCATAACCAAAGGGGTAAAGCGGCGTCGCGGGCATATCCGCGTAACCTCGCCGCAGCCAGTAAGCCTTGGAAGGCTTGTAATTGTAGTAGACGGGCAATTGGCCGGAGTGCCGAGGCACCGAGATGGCCAACCGTCCGGTGGGGTTGTAATTCCCAAAGAGCACGTCGGCCACCGCTTCCCCGCCCCGCTCGCCGGGCTCCCACGCCTCCACGAGGGCGGGCGCGTGTTCAGCCGTCCAGCGCGTGGAAAGCGGCCGGCCGTTGATGAGCACCACGATGGTGGGCGTTCCCGTCGCGAAGACCGCCTGGATCAAATCCTCCTGCACCCCCGACAAATCCAGGCTCGCCACATCGTGCCCTTCACCATCGGTGGGTCTGCCCCCCGGGCCGGCCCCGTTCGTATCGTGCTGCCTCTCACCCACCACCACGATAGCGGCGTCCGCCCCTTGCGCCGCCCGCACGGCTTCAGCAAACCCGCTCTTGTCCGTGCCCGTAATTTCGCAGCCGCGCGCGTGGATAACCCTGGTTTGGGGTGAAACCACAGCCTTAATTCCCTCGATGACGGTCGTCACGTGCTGCAAAACCCTGCTCGGCGAATAGTCACCCAATTGGTTCATCACATCGTCGGCATTGGGCCCGATCACCGCCAAGGATTTCAAATTCTTCTTCAGCGGCAGCAGGTTCCCGTCATTCTTCAGCAACACGATGCCTTCGCGGCCTGCCCGCAAAGCCAGGTCTTGATGGGCCGGCGAGTGCACAATCAGGACAGCGCGTTCCACATTGACATAAGGATTCTCGAAAAGGCCCAGGCGGAACTTTTGCTCCAGAACCCTGCGCACCGCGCGATCCACCAGCGCCATGGGGACTCGACCCTCCTCCACGCTCTCTACCAATGGCCCCATGTAACCAGGCTCGTAGCTGATATCCAAATCGACCCCGGCCTGCAGGGCCAGCCGCCCGGCTTCCTTCTGGGTAGGCACGATGTGCTCGTAGATCAGGGTGGAGATGCCGCCGCCTTCGCTCACGACGATTCCTTTGAAACCAATTTCCCGGCGCAAGACATCGTTCATCCACTTCACCGAGGCATGCGCCGGCACGTCCTCGATTTCCGGGTAACCCGCCATCACCCCCAAGCCCCCGGCTTTGGTGATCGCCCCGATCCATGGCGGCATAAAGTTCTCGCGCAAGTAGCGATCCGACACCTCAATGGCTCCCCGCTCAAGGCCGCTGGCGGGTTCGCTCTGCGTGGGAAAATCCGTGAGCACCGCGATGACCTTGTCCCCGGCGGAAATGTCGGAGCCCTGCGCGCCCCGCACCAGGGCCTCGCCGATGCGCATGTAAAGGTAAGGATCTTCGGTGTAGGCTTCCTCGTTTCGTCCCATGCGTGGATCACGATCCACTTCCATCACCAGCGTGGAAAGCATGTGAATCCCCACCGCGCGCGCTTCCGCCGCGGCCGCCGCGTAAATCGACTTAACCAGATCCATGTCGAAGGAACTGCCCACGGCCAGGCCTTCCGGGAACACTGTGCCGCCGGGAAACATGGCGCCGTGCGTGCCTTCTTCATCTTCCATCACCGGAATCTTCAGGCGCGTCTGGGTGAGCGCGATTTTTTGCAGCTCGTTAAAATACTCCACCTGCTGGCGCGTGCCTTCTTTAAGAATCTGGTCGGCCAGGGTGAAAAATCCGCAGGCGGGGCCAATATCCTGCGTGTAGGTTCCGGCGGCGAATCTCCTGCACGCCACCGTCTTGGCAGCGATGTCTTTCCCCAGTTCATCAACATAAACACAAGGCAAATTGAGCTGCCCGACTTTTTCTTTGAGAGTCATCCGGCTCATTATTGAGTTCTGCATAATACAGTGACACTCGTAGAACCTTCAAAACGGCAACGTACTTTGCTTCCAGCAGGAGGCGACGATATGGCGCCGCCGGCGCAAC
>Ga0326727_10021471_pt1 | contig 12642 bp, 12 predicted proteins | sample MB2enrmetagenome_FD_207643 | JGI IMG/M metagenome (GOLD analysis project Ga0326727, IMG submission 207643) | Lab enriched peat soil microbial communities from McLean, Ithaca, NY, United States - MB29MY | ecosystem: Environmental > Terrestrial > Soil > Wetlands > Peat | place: USA: New York...
AAGGATTTCTGATATGCTTTTCATCGGCGAGGTTCCTCCTGCTGATCGTTTGTGGTAATTCGATCTTACAGGGTTTCCCTCGCCTTTTCTATAAAATCAACCGGCTGCTGACTTTTGCAAGAGCCTCAGTCAATAGTCAATTTGCCATATTGATACAGTCAAGTTGAAATTCAGGGGGCATCATGAACTTGAAGGGAAACACCATCGTCATAACGGGCGGGACATCCGGCATCGGTCTGGGAATGGCCGAGAGATTCCTCTCCCTTGGAAACAAGGTGATCATCTGCGGACGCCGGTCGGACCGCTTGGTCGAGCTTAGCCGAAAGCATCCTGGCCTCGTGACAAGAGTCTGCGATGTCGCCGACGAGCGGCATCGCCTCGACCTCTACCGGTGGCTGATGGCCAACCACTCCGACATGAACGTCCTTGTAAACAATGCCGGAGTCCAATTCGCGGGGACGATTGGGTCGGGCTTGGACTTCACGCGCGTCAGGCAGGAAATCGAAACCAACGTATTCTCCGTCATCCATCTCTCCGACCTTCTGGTTCCTTTCATCCAAGGGAAACCCGGGGCCACAATCATCAATGTGTCTTCGGGCCTCGGATTCGCTCCCCTCGCCTACATGAGCGTCTACTGCGCCACGAAGGCCTTCGTTCACTCCCTTACCATGTCGATGAGGCACACGTTAAAGCCTAAAGGAATCGAAGTGATAGAAATAGTACCCCCCAGCGTCGACACTGAACTCGGGAAGGAACGAAGAGCCGACCCCGAGCAAACACACGGAGGGATGCCCCTTTCGGAATTCATTGATGGGCTGTTCCAGGGCCTCGAGCGAAAGGATACGGAGATCGCGGTTGGGATGGCCGTAGGGATGAGGGAAAAAGGAGAGGCGATGTTCGAGGCGATGAACAGCAGGGGGACCCTATGAAGCAAAAGGCCAGTATCGGCGGCGATCTACAGCCTATCACGCTGCTCAAGCCCAAATTCAGTCGAGAACGAACACTGGAGTCGGCGTTGAAGAAACGAATGACCGTACGTTCCATCGCAGGGAAAAAATTGTCATTGCAGCAGCTCTCGAACCTGCTATGGTCGGCCAGCGGGGTCAATCGGAAGAAAGGCCCCTTTGACGTTCCCGGGATAACCGCTGGATCGGCCAGCAATTCCCAGGAAATCGATATCTACGTCGCGCTGGAGGAAGGAGTATATCGCTATGAGCCCCTCCAGCACACTCTGCAACCTGTCGTCGCCGGCGATCTTCGGGAACTCGCTATCGGAAAGGGGCAAAAAGCATACGGAGCCTCTGCCCCTGTCCGCCTAATCTATGTTGTAGATATTGGTAAATTCGACAAGGCTGGGTATCAGGAGCCTGGTCTCCAGGATACTGAAACGCAAAAGGCCTATTATTATGTCGACACCGGTCTTATTGCACAGAATGTATATCTATTCGCCGCGTCACAAGGTTTGGCGGCGTGGTTCCATAACTGCGATAAGGCGGAACTTTCAAAGAAGCTAATGCTTGAACCTAACCAGCGGCCGCTCTTCGGGCAGACGATCGGGTACAAGAAGAAGGACTAGCCCACCGCTTATTAGGAGGCCGCCATTACAGAGTCTTCCTCCTAGACCTTGGCATACTGAACGATAAGCGAGACGACGGCCACCGAAACCCAACAGGCGAGCCCGAGGAGTATCGGCCGAACTCCGTTGCGGACGAGCTTCAGTGGGTTCGACTTAAGGCCAATGGCTGCCATCGCGGCGCAAATGCCGAACTTCCCTATCTCCGGAAGCGCCTTAACTAGGGCCGTCGGCAGAACGTCTATCGTCCTGACAAGGGAAGCCGCGAGGAAGCCGAGGACGAACCAAGGAACGATCTTGGCGAGGTCGAGACGCCCGCCCCCTCCTTCGTCGCGTCGCCATCGGGCGAAGGCCAAGACGAGAGTGACGGGAATGATCATGAGGGTCCGCGTGAGCTTGACGATCGTGGCATAACGCCCCGCCTCGTCGCCGTAGGAGAAAGCCGCGGCTACGACCGACGAGGTGTCGTTGATCGCCGTGCCCGCCCATAGCCCGAAGGCGCCCTGCGACATGCCCATCAAGTGCCCTAGGGCAGGGAAGAGGAAGACGGCGATGATGTTAAAGAGAAAGATAGTCGAAATCGAGAAGGCGACTTCCTCCTCGTCGGCATCGATGACCGGCGCGGTCGCCGCTATGGCCGAACCGCCGCAGATAGCCGTCCCCACGCCCACGAGGATCTTCACTTTCGAGTCGATCTTGAGCGCTTTGCCGACGAAGTAGGCGGTGACGAATGCGGCGGTGAGCGTGAAGGCCATGACGGCCAAGGACTCGAGCCCGACTTTGAGCACGACTCCGAGATCGAGGCCGAAGCCGAGAAATATGATCGAGGACTGGAGCCCCTTCTTCCCCGTGAATCCGATGCCGCTCTCGAGAGCGCTCGGGCGCCTGAAGAAGGAAAGAAGCATCCCCGCCAGTATCGCGAATATCGGCGCGCCGACTATGGGTACAAGAGCGCCGAGCAGCCAAGCGGGGATAGCTAGAGCGAGGGAAACGATGATGCCGGGCAATAGCTTGCTAAAACTCTTCATGGATAACCTCGAGGCGGCGATACTAGCAAAAATGAAAATCAATGTAAAATACTATATATTTATTGGAATCATACTATAATGCCTATGGATAAACATGACCTTCAGACACTTCGGAATCTTTGTCGCCGTTTGCGAGACGGGAAGCATGACCAAGGCCGCGCTCAAGCTGTCGATCAGCCAACCCTCGGTGAGCCAGGCGGTGCGGGAGCTCGAGGAGAACTATGGGACTGCCCTTTTCGAGCGACTGGGGAAGCGCCTAGTCGTCACCGGGGCGGGAGAACTCTGCTTGAGCTATGCGAAGCAAATACTGAAGTCGAGGGACGATCTCGCGGAATCCATCAGGGGAAAGCGGCTCTCGGGACCTATCCGCATCGGCGCCACGGTCACGATCGGCACCTACCTTCTCCCACGGCTCATCTCGCTCTCGGCTAGGAAACTGTATCCCGTCGTCGAGAACACCGCCTGCATCGAAAGGCTTCTCCTCGAGGGCGATCTCGACCTCGGGCTTGTCGAAGGAGAGACGAACTCTCCCGCGCTCGAGCGAAGGCCTTTTTACAAAGACCACTTGGTCGTCGTCTGCTCGCCCGAGAATCCCGCCTGCAAAAGGAGGCTTGCGCCTCGAGAAATGGGAAGGCGAGGGTTCTATATCCGGGAGGAGGGCTCAGGGTCGCGAGAACTCTTCGCCTTCGCCATGAAACGAAAAGGCCTGCCCTATTCGATCGCGGGCGAGCTCAATAACACGGAAGCCCTCAAGAACTTCGCCCGCGAGGACAAAGAGAATTTCGCCGTGATCTCAGCCCTCGCCGTCGACGAGAGCATACGGGTCGTCGATATCCCGGGACTCGATCTAGAGCGCGACTTCGATATCGTCTACCATAAGGACAAGTCCATGAGCGATGACCTTCGCGAGCTGATAACTTGCCTCGAAGGAGTACGGTCAATACCCGCTTTTCGCGACCACGGAGGCTTCAAAAAATGACTACCACCAAGGCGCCCGGATCGAGCGATCGATTCCTCGAGGTATTCGGCGCTCTCTTTCCGGAGAGCGAATGGCCTGGGCCGAAGCGCCTCGCTCTGCTCGATACCATACATTACCGAGAGATAGGACAGGGGACGACGATACTGCGCGAAGGGCAAGCCTGCTCGAACGTCCCTTTCGTCCTCGAGGGTAGCATTCGAGTTTATAAGAGCGCGGAGTCGGGCCGGGAGATCACGCTCTACCGTATCGAAGCGGGACAGAGCTGCATCCTGAGCACGGGCTGCGGAAGGAGCCTGGCATCCTTCCCCGCGAATGTCGTGGCCGAGAAGGCTACAACCGCGGCATTCATGCCCAGCGATACGGTACGCACGCTTTTCGCGGGGGGAGCCTCATTCCGGAATTTCGTGCTCGATCAGTACTCCAGCCGCATGGCCGAAGTGATGGAACTCGTCCAGGAAATCGCGTTCAGACACGTGGACGAGCGGTTGCATCAATGGCTCATAGACTCCTCTTCGCATTCGGCCGATCATCGGATCGCCGCGACACATCAGGAGCTCGCCGATCACTTGGGCACATCGCGGGAAGTGGTGAGCCGAATACTCAAGGACTGGGAAGAACGCGGAGGCTTGGAGATATCGAGAGGTTCTATCTTCCTCCTTCCAAGCTTCGGGGGACTCGTTCGGTAATACTCTTATGCTAATGGCTGCACTTGAGCCCTTCGCCATGCCCAGCGCAGCCGAGAACGCGCACAGCGCCCGAGGCGATGGTCGCCTCAAGTACTAGGCTCTTGCCCTCGACCTTGAATACTGAAAACTCCCTGCAGTAGCCGAAATGCTCGCCGACGAGACCGTCCTTCGTCGGTACAGCTATCTTCGTGACTCGAGGCGGAATGACCGAGCCGAGCCTGTGTTCGTTAATCGGGCGCGGCATCAGTATCGACTCGCTCGACCCTTGCCTCTCAGGACGCGAGATATCTGAGCGAGCGCAATCGCGATCTTGTCCAAGACGACGCCAGCAACGAATATCTCCTCATGGCATGTCTTCCAGGCCGCCCGCGTTGACGGCGTTCGTGAAACCGGCCTTCTGGAGGATGCGAGCCGCTTGAGCGCTGCGAGCCCCCGAGGCGCAATAAAGAACGATATCTCCATCCTTGGGGCCGAGCTCGTCCAGTTTTGCCGGGAGCAAGTGGAGGGGAATATTGATCGCCCCGGGGAAGGCCCCGTCCGCAAACTCGTCCGAGGAGCGCACGTCGATTATCCTCGCCCCCGCCTTGATCATGTCCTTGATGCTCGATGTTGCCATAGTTCTCTCCTATTCGCTTTGGATGTCGAAGCCGCCCTCAGCCCGGATAGCCTTGAAGCCGCCAGTGACGTTAACTACATCGTCATATCCGTTTCCTTTTAAGATGCGCAGCGCGAGATGCGAGCGGAACCCCGAAAGACAATGAAGGTGTATCCGTTTCCCCCTCGGCACCGCCTCAAGAGAGAAGCGGAGTTCGTCTAGCGGAACGTTATGCGATCCAGCAATATGACCCTCAGCGTACTCATTGCGGTTGCGCACATCGAGGATGAATATCTCGTTTCCGGAACCCTTGGCTTCCGCGATAGCCGCTTTGAGGCCCGCCGCGGTCTCCAGAGGCGCATAGCCGGAGAGGTCGTTCTGGCCGACGAAGGCCGCGAGGTTCACCGGGTCATTCGCGGAAGAGAAAGGAGGAGCATAGGCGAGATCGAGCTCTGCCAGGTCGCCCAGAGCCATCCGCCCCTGGAGGGCCGTCGCGAGCACATCGATCCGCTTCTCCGTGCCCTCTCCTCCGAAGGCCTGGGCGCCGAGGAGACGTCCGTCTTTGCGGTCATAGACAAGTTTTAGCGCCATCTCTTCTCCGCCGGGATAGTAGGACGCGTGATTGTCCTTGAAGATCATTGCGACGCCGACCTCGAAGCCAGCCTCGCGGGCGGCCTTTTCCGAGAGTCCGGTTGAAGCGGCGACGCCATCGAAGGCCTTGAATACGCTTGTGCCGAGCGCACCGTGGTATTTCATGTGCATGCCGAGAGCGTTCGAGGCGGCTATGCGCCCCTGTCGGTTCGCCGGCCCAGCGAGGGGCATGCGGACCTTGTGCCCCGACACCTTGTGGACGATCTCGACCATGTCGCCCGCCGCCCATATCGACGGATCCGAGGTCTTGAGCTCCTCGTCGACCTCGAGCCCGCCCGAGGCGCCGATACTGAGGCCGGCGGCTTTCGCAAGAGACAGCTCCGGTCTGACGCCTATCGAGAGAAGAACTATGCCAGCGTCCAGAAGGGAGCCGTCAGAAAGCTCGGCCTTGGCCGCGTCAGCATGAATAGCCTTGAGTCCGAGCCCCGTGACGACACGAACGCCTTTCTCCTCGAGCTTGGTAGCGACCATGGCGCCGAACTCCGGGTCCATCGTCGACATGATCCGCGGCAGCAGCTCGACGACGGTGGTCGCGATGCCCCGCTCAGCGAAGGCTTCCGCCATTTCGAGGCCGATGAAGCCGCCTCCTGCTATGAGGGCCGATGAAGGCTTGGCGGAGTCAAGGTACGCCTTTATCCGGTCGACATCGGGAACAGTCCATAGCTTGAAAACATTGGGCGAGTCCGCACCAGGCAGAGGCGGCATGATAGGGTTGCCTCCCTGGGCTAGGATAAGGCTATCATAGGCTATCCATGACTCTCCCTCGGGGCCCAGCGTTCGGATGCGCTTTTCTGCGCGGTCGATCTCGATTGCCTGAGTGCCGACGAGGACCTTCACCCTGTAGCGGGCGTCGAAGCCCTCGGGTGTCTGAAGGAGCAGCTTCGAACGCTTGACTATCGCGCCAGAGATGAAATAAGGCAGACCGCAATTAGCGAAGGATACGTAGGGGCCTCTCTCGATCAAGGTTATCTCGGCGGTCTCGGACAGCCGCCTTGCCCTAGCCGCGGCGGTTGCCCCGCCGGCCACGCCGCCGACAATCACTATTTTCCCTGCCATGCTTTCTCCTCGCTAGCGCGCTATCGATTGTTTTAAAATACGATCAAGCGTTATCCGGAGATGTGACACAAGGCACATATTTCATCGATTTTTGATGAGCCCCAGTCTACACTGGTTCCCTCTTTCATAGGCTGGAGCAGCGCCATTCCCGATACCCTATCCGCGTCTCCGGCACCACACGCATTATGGCGCCTGGCGAAAAAATTTCTTCACGTTAAGGCGAACTTTCCGTTCACTCTGTCCCGTGCAGCTTCGTCTGCCTTTTAAACTCCGCGGGAGACATTCCGGTCCAGCGCTTGAAGACTCGGCTGAAGTAGCCGGAGTCGTTGAAGCCCACCGCGAAGGCCGCCTCGGAAACGCCGCAGTCCTCCTTTTCCAGGAGGAGTTTCGCGCGCTCGATCCGTTTGCGGGTGATGTACTCCGTCGACGACATCCCCGCGAGCCGCTTGAAGAGACGACAGAAGTAGGCCTTGCTCATGTTCGAGGCAGCGGCCAGCACGGGCAGCTCAAGATCGGACGCGAGATCGTCGTCGATAAGGTGCCGCAGAGGGCCTATAACCGTGGGATCTGAATGCAGGTTGCCGCGGAACGCGAGTCGGTCCTCGGCGATGGGACGTATGTACTCGAGCTGTATCCGGTCCGGCCGCGCACTCGCAAGAAAGCCCAAGTCGAAGCGCACGATCGTGTAATCCAGCTCGGTTCCGAGGTTCTCGATGTAGTGAAGTTCTCCAGGATTGAGGATGATGGCCTCGCCCGGCCCGAGCCGCTCCGGGCCCGAGTGGCAATGGACGACCGCCTCGCCCGTGGCGAGGAGAATGAACTGCGGCTCTTCATGCCAATGCTTGGAAGACACTGGGCCGGGGCGAGTCTTGTGCCGATCGAGTACCGCCACGGGCAGCTCCGGCACGGGTGAGTCGCATTCTTCGAGCAGAGTTCTGTCCGGTCGTTTCATTCTTTCTTCCCCCAAACGATCGAATCGCCGGATGTCGTCGCGGCAAAGGCTAATTGCGTCCTTGTTCCCGACAATAGAATCCATGATCCCGCGCAGCCGTTTCCTTATCTTTCTGCTGCGGTGGAATCGAGCCCTCGTTCGGTGCTCCGCCGCAAGGAGCTATCGTGTCGGATACTACCAGAAGAGCCGGAACTGTGACCATGCTTTCGGCCGCCCATGTCGTGAACGACTGGTACATGAACTACCTGCAGACTGTCCTGCCCCTCCTCGCCTTGAGCCTGGGCGTTGCCCGCGCCACATGGCTGATAACGGCCTTTACTGTGACATCGTCCCTCGTGCAGCCTCTCTTCGGCGCCTGGCTCGGAAAGCATACAGGACGCTGGCCTCTCTTCGTCGGCACTATCTGGATGGCCGTTCTACTGAGCCTGACGGGGCTGAGCAGTCTCTATCCGCTGAGTCTCGCGCTCGCGAGCTTGGCCGGTCTCGGGACGGCCGTCTTTCACCCCGCGGCCTCGGCCATGGTCGCAAGCTTGGGCGGAAGGAGGAAGTCCTTTCTCCAGTCGCTTTTCATCGCGGGAGGCAACGTAGGATGGGCCTTGGCGCCTCTGGCCATGTTCCCATTCCTGAACCGGTTCGGGATCGGAGCCAGCCCGTGGCTCGCCGTTCCCGGCATCCTCGTCTCCTTGGCTCTCGTCCTCGTCGTTCCCAAGCCCGAACCCACGCAACAAAGCGTACAGGCAAAAGACCCGAGGAGTATCACGAACGGTGCACCTATGGAACTCGTCAAGATCATGCTCATCATAGCCTGCCGCTCGCTCTCGTACTTTGGCCTTATAGCCTTTCTTCCCCTGTATCTCAAGACGAAGGGCGTTCCCCTGCTCTCGGGAAGCTTTCTGCTCTTCGTCATGTTGTTCTGCGGCGCGATCGGAGGGATCGTAGGTGGCTGGCTCGCCGATGGAGTGGGCAGGAAGCGCGTACTCGTAGTCTCTCTGGCTTCGGCAAGCCCGTTCTTTTTCGTCTTTTCCGTCTCGAGCGGCTTCGGCGGGATGCTCGTCCTGGGCCTTGCCGGTGCCTGTCTCCTCGCGTCGTTTTCAGTGACGGTCGTCATGGCCCAGAAACTCATCACGGGGAACGCCGCACTCGCCTCCGGTCTCGCCCTCGGCTTCGGCACGGGGATAGGCGGGCTGGGCGTCGGCCTTTTGGGCACCCTCATGGGAAGGATCGGCGTAAATGCCGTGATAATAGTACTGATGGCCCTGCCCCTGCTATCGGCCGCTATGGGATTGACTCTGAAGGACCGTGGATAATAACTGCGTCCCTTGCTAAGAATGGCTCGCTAGAGCTCTTTGCCCTTGCTGTCGACGAGAGCGTGATCGAGATACCGGAGCTCGATCTAGAGCGCGACTTCGATATCGTCTATCATGAGGACAAGGCGATGGAGGCACCAAGAAATGCCACTGCAAAAAAGCGGCCGAATCGCCAAATAGATTTCTAGAGTTGTTCGGTACCTTGATCCCTCCGAGCGAATGGCCGGGAAATCACGCTCTACCGAATCGAAGCGGGACAGAGCTGCATCAATGGCTCGTAGACTCCTCTTCGCATTCGGCCGATCATCGGATCGCCGCGACGCATCAGGAGCTCGTCGATCACTTGGGCACATCGCGGGAAGTGGTGAGCCGAATACTCAAGGACTGGGAAGAACGCGGAGGCTTGGAGATATCGAGAGGTTTTATCTTCCTCCTTCCAAGCTTCGGGGGACTCGTTCGGTGACGTCAGTCACTTACCTGTGCTCCGATTCTCTGTAGCTTAAGTCCATGGTCGACGGTGTATCCGCGATCAGAGGAGCACATATGAGCGTTGTAGTGTATTCAACTCCGTCCTGTCCCTACTGCACGATGGCAAAGGATTTCCTAAAGAAGAAGCAGGTACCTTTCGAGGATTACGATGTGTCCCGCGACGAGAGGCGCGCCGAAGAAATGATCCGAAAATCGGGTCAGATGGGCGTGCCTGTCCTCGATGTGAATGGAAGAATCCTTGTCGGCTTCCGCCCCGCGGACATCGAGAACGCGCTAAAAAATTGATACCGGAGTGAACATGGACAACAAAACAGTCATATACATCGCCATAGCGGTCCTTGCGGTATATATCCTCATGCAGCGGCTCCGTTCGAGGAAGGCCCCCTCTGCGCTGGTACTCGAGAAAATTCGGTCGGGCGCGAAGATCATCGATGTTCGTACGCCGGACGAGTTCGCCACTTCTTCCTATCCAAAAGCAAAGAATATTCCGCTCGACTCACTGCCCTCGCGCATGGACGAGCTGCCGAAGGACAAGCCCATTGTGCTCTACTGCGCATCTGGCTCGCGCAGCGCCAAGGCTGCCCGCATGCTCAAGAAGGCCGGATTCGTCTGTGCTCTCGAGCTAGATGAAAAGATTCAGATTGGCCCCGCTCGCGGCATCGAGATAGCTCGCGACGCCTCCGATCTCGACTCCGTCCATGAGTTCTTCGCGCGCTACGCCCATGATATCCATGGACATCTGGCAGGCGGTCATGCGCACTCCCGCCTTGAGGGCGCTCTCCATCATAGTCTCGAGCTGGTCGATCTTCTTGGCCTTCATCCTGCCCTTCATCATCGCAGCGCCCATGCCGCCCATGTTGAGCTTAGAAAGCGAGAGTTTGCCTGAGTTCTTCGGCAGCATCATACCGAACATACGTCCCATAAAGTCCTTGGCGACTCTCGGCGCCTTGCGGCGCTTGACCACCGACAGCCCCCAGAAGGTGAAGAACATAGTGACCTTCTTTCCCGAAGCCGCCGCGCCATTGGCGATGACGAAGCTCGCGAGCGCACGGTCGAAGTCGTCGGAAAATACGATAAGAGTCGCCTCTTTGCCCACCGAGCGAAGCGTCGGCGAAACACTCGGCTCTTGTCCTGCGTTCTTTTGGATCGAGGCCTCGAAGATCCCCTTGTTCTCCTCTATCCCGACTAGGCTGTTGCCCGTGAGATGGCACCAGGCTTCCGCGTCGCGCGCGAATCCGGGATCTGTGGCACGGACCTTGAGCGTCGTGCCGACCGCAGCCTTATCCATCTCGGTCTTGAGCCTCATTATCGGGCCGGGACACTGAAGGCCGCAGGCGTCTACCTCGATCGTCTGGGAAGAGAGCGCGGCAATCGCTTCGGGCTGGCCAGAGCCCTCGGCGTAAGCTACAGGCTCAAGCCTGGCCCGCGTAATAGCGGCGAGACCTGGTCTATAGATGTCCTCATTGGTCTGTACTTCTGTCGCGGCCTCGTAGGTTTTCCAGCCTCCCGCGAGGTTGGCCAGGTCCTTCCAGCCGTTCTGCCTGAGGATACGCTCGGCGAGGTAGCCGCGTATGCCAACGCCGCAATACAAGAGAATAAAGCGGTCGCGAGGTATCTCGGCGAGTCGCGCGCGCAGGTCTGTGTTGGAGATATTGACGGCTCCCTCGATATGCCCGAGCGCGAATTCCTCGGGAGTCCTCACGTCGAGGAGGAAGGCGCCTTCGGTCCTGAGTCGAGACACATCGTTCCACCGCACCTGGGCGCTCAGGCCAGCGCGGATGTTCTCGGCTACGAAGCCGGCGTAGTTCACAGGATCCTTGGCGCTCGCAAAAGGCGGGGCATAGGCGTGCTCGAACTTCGTAAGGGCGTCCACTCCCGCGCCCATCGAGAGGAATGCGGCTATGACGTCGATGCGTTTGTCCACGCCATCGTAACCCACTGCCTGCGCACCGAGCAGCTTGCCCGAATCACGGTCGAAAACCACCTTAAGCGAAAAAGGCTTCGCGTCGGGATAGTAGCCCGCATGGCTCGAGGGATGGACGATTACCGCATCGTGCGCTATGCGATCGCGATCGCAGGCCTTCTCGGAAAGCCCCGTGCAGGCGACGGTCAAGTCGAAGACCTTGGCGATCGAAGTGCCGATAGCGCCGCCGTATTTTCGGCCGCCCGTGCTCGCGCCGTCAGCAGAGGCGACGATAGTATCGGCCACTATACGGGCTTCTTTGTTCGCGGGGCCGGCAAGGGGGACCGCAGCCGCCTTGCCCGTTAGGGGACTAACGCAGGCTACCGCGTCGCCAACGGCGTAGATGAAAGGATCGCTCGTCCTCATGCCTTGATCGACGAGGATGGCCCCTCGCTGATCGAGCTCGAGCCCCGCTTCCTTCGCGAGCTTTGTATCGGGTTTCACGCCGATGGAGAGGAGAACCATATCGGCGGGGAGGTCCTTGCCCGACTTCAGCCTCACGACGATCTTGCCGCCGCGACGCTCGAAGGCGGCCACAGAGTCCGAGAGATAGAGCTCGACGCCCTTGGCCTTGATGTGTTGGTGCACGATCGCAGCCATCTCCTGGTCGATGACGCCCATGACTTGGTCGAGCGCTTCGACTATCGTGACGAAGATGCCTCGCTCGCGCAGGTTCTCCGCCATCTCGAGCCCGATGAAGCCCGCGCCTACGATGATTGCCCGCTCGGGACGCTTCGCGTCGATATGCTCCTTGATCGCGTCGATGTCCGGGACGGAACGGAGCGTGAAGATGCGCTCATCATCGATGCCGGGGAGAAGCGGCTTGACCGGCTCGGCTCCCGGCGAAAGGACCAGCGCATCGTAGCTCTCCGAGTAAGTCCGACCGGTCGCCTTCTCGACGATGGTCACCGATTTTGCCTTGGCGTCGATGGATGAAGCCTCGTGGCCGGTGCGGACGTCGACGGCAAGAGTCGAGCGGAACTTCTCGGGGGTCATGACAAAAAGCTTCGAGCGCTCCTTGATGACCCCGCCGGCGTAGTAAGGCAGCCCGCAGTTGGCATAGCTGATATAGTCCCCTCGCTCGAGGAGGATGATCTCAGAGCTTTCATCGAGGCGGCGTAAGCGAGCCGCGGCTGTCGCTCCGCCCGCGACGCCACCTATGATTACGTACTTGGCCATCTATCCCTCCAGTAGTGCGTGATAAGTGAGTGTGCTAATTCGGTAAAAAACACTCTACTTGAGGCTCTTTCATAATGCTGACTCAAGGATTTAAAAAGCGAATAGGGTCGACCTTTTCCGGTAGAATGTGGGTTACGAGGACCACAGTCGCGAAGAAGGAGACCCAATCCATGACTACAGTAAC